>ENA-UOJN01002058-UOJN01002058.1-human-gut-metagenome-genome-assembly--contig:-C125IIP-NODE-2058-length-13215-cov-6.893541_pt1 | contig 13215 bp, 10 predicted proteins | sample MGYA00242350_ERZ723897 | MGnify/ENA metagenome assembly ERZ723897 | reverse complement strand
GATTGTGTTATAGGCCGGTGTTTGCGATGCGGATGCCTGTTCGCCTGCCCAGCGGCCATGACGATTGCACTTATCGCCGCAGTCGTTGTGATCGTGGCCATGCCGAAACGGCGGTAATGGCCTGTACGCACCCTAGAATAACGGATATGACGCAATCGCAGCCCCGATCCAAACGCACGCCCACCCTTGAAATCCACGGGAGAATCCTTGACGCGGCAAGGCGGATCGTGGAACGGGACGGTGTGGATGGTCTGACCATCCGTGCGCTGTCCGCACAGGCCGATGTGTCGCCCACCAGCATCTACCAGCACATCGGCGGCAAGCAGGCGGTGTGCGATGCGCTCATCGACACATACTTCACCGATCTGCGCGAACAGCTCATCGCCATTGACGAATCCGACCCCGTGCTGCGCCTGCGCAGGGCGGGCATAATCTACCGTGAACACGCGCTGGACGCCCCCGGCATTTACGCGCTGGTCTGGATGGGGCAGGCGTCGGACTCGGCCCAGCACTGCCTGGACGCCATCACGCAGATCATTCGATACGGCCAGGCAGCATCTGTATTCCGCGGCGATGACCCCCATCTAATCGCATCCTCCATCTGGGTGTCCATACACGGGTTCATCCAATTCGAACTGCGTTCCGCACAACCCCGCACACGCGGCCGCGAACGGGTCGACCGGTCGTACGGTTACCTGCTCGACCTGCTGATCCGAGGCATTCAGAGGTGAATGAGTTAGCTCCCTCTGATGAGGGAGCTCACCATTGATACGCTGTACTGCCATCGGCGTTGCGGATGGTGAAAGTGGGGGATTGCTCGATGTTGAGGTCCACGGTCAGGGAATGCTGGGCGTCGGCGCTCGTCGAACGATAGACGAAGTGCTTGTTTTCCAGCTTCACGGCCTCGGTACGCGCATCCAGCAGCCATGGGTTGCGACGGCGCAGCGCGATCAGCGCCTGATGCAGCCGGTATGTCGGCTCTCCCAGCGTGGACAGTTCGGCAGGGGAGCCGGGGAACTTCGGACGTACGTCGTCATCGCCGCCGAAACGCTCCTGCTTGACGCCCACATAGCCCTGTTCGTCGCCGTAATAGATGCTTGGTACGCCGCCGACCGTCATGAGCACCGCCAATGCCAACGCCGCCTTGGCCGGGCCAATCTGCGATGCGATACGCGTCACGTCATGGTTGCCGATGAACGTCTGCGGCACGAAGGAATCCAGGAACGCGTTGTGCCGCTTCAAGTTCCAATCCAGCTCGAAGAAGTTCTCCGTCTCCAGCGCATGCTGGATCGACTTCCATAGCTCGTATTGCGTGATCGAATCCATCGTGGATTCCTCGATGATGCGCGGGTAATCGCCATGGATCACCTCGCCGAAAATCCACGAATACGGGTGTGCGGCTTTGACTTGCGGCAACACGCGCGCCCAGAACGGGCTCGGCACGGCATACGCGGCGTCGAGGCGCCAGCCGGCGGCTCCGCGATCCAGCCAATGGCTCATCACATGGGCCACATAGTCAACGGTCTCGTCAGCCGAATGGTCCAGCGCCACCAGATCCCCGTGCCCCTCGAACACATCCAAAGCGGGTTCGCCATTATCACCGACATGCGCGCGGACCAGACCATGCCACGGGTTGTCGGCCGGATTCAAGCGTCCGGCGGTCTCGTCAAGCGCCGTCTGAACGGCCGGATGATTGCGGCTCACATGATTGAACACGCCATCCAGCATCACCTGCAATCCCATGTCCCGGCAGGCCGCGACAAGCTGATCGAACGCGGCATCCCCGCCCAATCGCACATCGATATGCATATGGTCGAGCGTGTCGTATCCATGCGTCGCCGACTCGAACACCGGACCCAGCAGCAGGCCGGACGCGCCTAGATCGCGCACGTACTCCAGCCAGGGAATTATCGCGTCAAGGCCGCGGCCATGGAACTGGCGCGGGCCGGCGGGCCTGATATCGGCACCGCAGAAGCCCAGCGGATACACGTGCCAGAACACCCCGTACTTCACCCAATCGGGCATTGTGCGGCTCGAATCCGTGCTTACAACCACTGTGCACCTCCTGATTGATACCGTGTCCATTTTCGCACATCGCGGTGCGAATCCCGGGTAATCGGCATGAAACGCAGTCCGTGAACATGTGGCCAAGCTCACATATTGGGACATTTTCCTGAGGCGCTACATGCCGTGGCTACGCTTCCAACCAGTGCCATAAGCAGACGAGAGATACCCCAAAAGGGTCGCAATGAAGAGAACCTTTCCCGCAAAGGTTATTGAAGAGGAACAGAGGGTTATTATGACCACCGCCGCAGCCCAGGCCCCGGCACCTGGCAAGTTGGAATTCAAGGACGATTACACGCCGGACGAAGCCGAACGTGTGATTCGCAATTCGAAGGGACTGCCCGTAGGCGTGCGTCCCAAAATGGTATGGACATGGAAGAAGGCCCTGCTGTGGGCCGCCATCGCCATCGTATGTGCCTGCGGATGGGCGATTCTGGCCGTCTCGCGCGGTGAGCGGATCTCCGCCATCTGGTTCCTGGTCGTGGCGCTGAGCTCCTACGCCATCGCCTACCGCTTCTATGCCTATTACATCCAGATCAAGATCATGCGCACCGACGACGCGAACGCCACCCCGGCCGAGCGCGTGCATGACGGCGCGAACTTCGAACGCACCGACCGCCGCGTGCTCTTCGGCCAGCACTTTGCCGGCATCTCCGGCGCCGGACCGCTCGTCGGCCCGATCCTGGCCGCGCAGATGGGCTACCTGCCCTCCACTCTGTGGATCATCCTCGGCGTGATTTTCGCCGGCGCCGTGCAGGACATGCTGGTGCTGTGGATCTCCGCCAAGCGCCGCGGTCGCTCTCTGGGCCAGATGGCCACTGATGAAATGGGTAAGTTCGGCGGTATGATCCTATCCATCTTCCTCGTGGTGATGACGGCCATCGCCATGGCATTCCTGGCGCTCGTGGCCATCAAGGCCATGGCCGCCTCGCCGTGGGCCGTGTTCTCCATCGGTATGACCATCCCGATCGCCCTGATCATGGGCTGCTACCAGCGTTTCCTGCGCCCCGGCCGTGTCATTGAGACCACGCTGCTCGGTTTCGTGCTGCTCGTGCTCGACATCGTCGCCGGCGGATGGATCGCCTCTATCCCGGCCGTGGCCGCCGTGTTCACACTGGACGCCAAGCAGCTCGTCATCGCCCTGGTGATCTACTCGTTCGCCGCCGCCGCGCTGCCGCACTGGCTGCTCGTCACCCCGCGCGACTACCTGTCCACGCTGATGAAGATCGGCACGCTCGTGCTGCTCGTCATCGGCATCATCATCGCCAACCCGTCCGTCAAGGTGCCGGGTCTGACCGAACTGGCCTCCACCTCCACCGGCCCGACCTTCTCCGGCAACCTATTCCCGTTCCTGTTCATCACCATCGCCTGCGGCGCCCTCTCTGGCTTCCACGGCGCGGTGAGCTCCGGCCTGACCCCGAAGGCCGTGGAGAAGGAGAACCAGATTCGCATGATCGGCTACGGTTCGATGCTCGTCGAATCGTTCACCGCCGTCATCGCGCTGATCGCCGCGATCACCATCTCGCAGGGCGTGTACTTCTCCACCAACATGTCCGCCGCACAGATCACCGCCGCATCCGGCGTGAGCATCTCCGCCACCTCCACGCCGGGCGAACGGGCCGATGCCGCCGTCAAGGCCGTGGAGTCGATGAAGGTCTCCGACATCGAAGGCAACCAGATGCAGGTCACCTGGGATTCCGTGGACGAGAACGGCGCGGCCAAGACCTACGAAGGCGCCGCGGCGCTTGAGCAGGCCGCCGCCGACATCGGCGAGACCTCCATCGTCTCCCGCACCGGTGGCGCCACCACGTTCGCCATGGGCATGGCCAACTTCCTCAAGTCCTACCTGGGCGGCCACGACTCGATGGCCTTCTGGTACCACTTCGCCATCATGTTCGAAGCCCTGTTCATCCTGACCACCGTGGACAACGGCACCCGCGTGGCCCGCTACCAGATCGGCGAAATGCTCGGCAACGTGCGCAAGCTCAAGAAGTTCGCCGACCCGACCTGGAAGCCCGGCAACATCATCACCACGCTGATCGCCACCGCGCTGTGGGGCGGACTGCTGTGGATGGGCGTGTCCGACGCGAACGGCGGCATCAACGCGATGGTGCCTATCTTCGGCATCTCCAACCAGCTGCTCGCCGCCGCCTGCTTCGTGCTGATCACCGTGTGTGTGGCCAAGATGGGCTACTGGAAGCACCTGTGGATACCGGTGGTACCGCTCGTGTGGGACATCGCCGTGACCTTCACCGCCGACTTCCAGAAGATCTTCGGGCCGCTGAGCTACTTCACCACCGCCTCCAAGTATCAGGCGCAGATCGACTCCGGCGAGCTGACCGGCGAGGCGCTGACCAACGCCAAGGCCGCGCTGTCCAACGCGTATCTGGACGGCGTGCTCTCCGTGTTCTTCCTGGTCATGATGGGCGTCTTCGTGGTAGTCGGCATCGTGGTCGTGGCGCGCACGTTCGCCGCTGGCAAGTACGGTGCCGAAACGACGTCCGAGGAGCCGTTCGTGGAATCCCAGTGGTTCGCGCCCTCCAGCCTGGTCGCCACCGCGCTTGAGAAGAAGGTGCAGCGCGAATACAGCGCCAAGCTGCATGAGCTTGTGCGGAACGGGCAGGTTGCAGCGTAGTGCGTCATTGGCTCCCCTTTTTTCAAGGGGAGCCAATAATCAGCGAAAGGAGACAAAATGCTCGGCAAACTCGTTGCCGTATGGCACGGCATCGTCTGGTATCTGCGTGAGATCAGCGGCGAGGCCCGCTACGACCATTATCTTGAGCATTTCGCGGCCGAGCATCCCGGCGAAACACCGATGAGCGAGGTCGAATTCATTCGCGCCCGCGAGGAATACGACCGTCTCCACCCCAATACCAGTTGTTGCTGCTGACAGGCCGCAATAGCATAACAACACCATAAAACCCGCGCGCCATGGGAACTACGTAGCCATTCTTCCGTTACAATCAGTGTGACGGCTTCCGCCCCCGAAGAAGAAGGTGTTAATTCCCCTTGGACGTCTCACTGGCGCATTTCCTCCAACAAGTGCTTTCCAACCCGGCTCTGACCGTCACAACGTTGCTGACGCTGGGAGTCATCTTCGTCAACGGCTGGACCGACGCACCCAACGCCATCGCCACCTGCGTGACCACGCGATGCATGCGCGTACGCTCCGCCGTCATCATGGCGGCCATCTTCAACTTCCTCGGCGTCTTCATCATGACGCAGCTCAACGCCTCCGTGGCCTCCACCATCAGCAACATGGTCGATTTCGGCGGCGACACGAACGCGGCGCTCATCGCCCTATGCGCGGCGCTGTTCTCCATCGTCGTATACAGCGTGGGCGCCTCGCTGCTCGGCATACCCACCTCCGAAAGCCACAGCCTGATCGCCGGCCTGTCCGGAGCGGCCATCGCCATCCAAGGCGGCATCGGCGGCATCAACATGGGAGAATGGGTCAAGGTGCTCTACGGTCTGGTCGCAAGCCTCCTGTTCGGCTTCGCCGTCGGCTGGTTGGTATGCAAGGCCGTGACCCTGATTTGCGCTGGCATGGACCGCCGCCGCACCAACGGGTTCTTCACCTACGCGCAGATCGTGGGCGCGGCGGCCATGAGCTTCATGCACGGCGCGCAGGACGGCCAGAAGTTCATCGGCGTGCTGTTCCTCGGCATGGCGTTCTGCAATGGCCAACCCAGCGTGACCGGTGTGATGATTCCGATCTGGCTCATGATTCTGTGCAGCACCATCATGGGCGTGGGCACGTCCGTCGGCGGTGAACGCATCATCAAATCCGTGGGCCAGGACATGGTGAAACTCGAGAAATACCAAGGCTTCTCGGCCGATCTGTCAAGCGCGCTGTGCCTGCTCGTCATGACCGTGCTCGGCATCCCCGTCTCCACCACGCACACCAAGACCAGCGCCATCATGGGCGTGGGCGCGGTACGCCGCCTCTCCGCCATCAACTTCGGCGTGGTGCGCGACATGATGCTCACCTGGGTGTTCACCTTCCCTGGTTGCGGTCTCATCAGCTTCGTAATGGCCAAACTGTTCATGGTCGTGTTCTAGAAAGGAATCCACCCATCATGGCGAGACAAAAAGACACGTTCTACTTCGACGGATTCCGCCGCAGCGCGGACTACGCATGCCAGGCCGCGAAGCTGCTGTCCGAGGTCATGCACGACTTCAATCCGGGCCAGCTGCGCGAACGCATGGACAGCATGCACGCGATTGAGAAGTCAGCGGACGAGGTGCGCCACGACATGATGGACGAACTGGTGACCGCGTTCATCACGCCGTTCGACCGCGAGGACATCGACGAGCTCGGCCACGTGCTCGACGACGTGACCGACAGCATCGAAGGCGTGCTCAACCGCATGTACTACGACAACGTGACCGACATGCGCGACGACGCGGTCCAGATGTCGGATATGGTGGTGCGCGCCACGGAAAGCATCTGCGAGCTGGTCAACGAACTGCCGCGATTCCGGCATTCCAAGACGTTGCGCGAACTGGTGTTCGCCATCAACACGATCGAAACGGACGCCGACCACCTGTTCATCGAGTCGATGCGCACGCTGCACACCACCTGCACCGATCCGCTGCAGGTGTTCGCCTGGCATGACGTCTACCGTCACCTCGAACAGTGCTCCGACGACTGCGAGCGCGTGGCCAACACCATCGACAGTATCGTCATGAAAAACAGCTGAGGTTGGTTTTTCACAACCTTCCTCTGATGAGCCGAGCCGTGAAGAAAACGCCGGAGGCGTTTTTAGGCGAGGGTGAGTGACAACGAGCGAATAAGAGGTCAGCTGCAAGCTGTCCTGAATCGCGTTCGAGGTGGCATCGCGAAGCGATGTCGGAGGGAGAGGCCTACTTGACCAAAAGCCCCCTCACCTATGGGCGTTGAGCCAGAGGATGGCGAGTTGGGTGCGATTGGTCAGGCCGAGCTTGTCCAGTATCGCGCTGATGCGATTGCGGACCGTGCCTTCGCTCAGGAACAGTCTGGCGGCGATGTCGCGGTTATCGAGGCCCTCGGCGACCAGCGCGGTGATCTCACGTTCGCGCTCGCCAAGCAGGCCCTCGATGGAATCGGCGGTATCTCTGGAATCGTCGGAATCGGCAGGATCCGGAGTTCGTTCGGTGAGCTTGCCGAGCACTTCCGCGCCGAGCACCACCTGACCGGCCATCACCGCCTGCAGCGCGGGCCCGACCGCCGCCACATCCTGTTTGATGAGATAGCCCTTGGCGCCAAGTCCCATCGCCTGCGCGATATACGACTGGTCCGCAAACGTGGTCAGGAACAGTATGCGCGCGGCCGGGTCCGTGGCCAGAATCTCGCGCGCGGCATCCAAACCGCTGGTGCCGGGCATCTGAATATCGATCAGCAGCACGTCCGGTCGGCTCGCCGGTGTCTCGAAATAACGGCGCACGGCGGCGTCTCCGTCATTTGCCATCCATAGCACCTCGGCCGTGCCGGTGGCCGTCAGAATCGTCTCCAACGACTGGCAGACGATCGGATCATCATCCACGATTGCGATTCTCATCAATCCCTCGATTCCATGGTCCAACGCTTCTTCGGCACGGATACGAACACACGCCAGCCGTCCTCATACGGCCCGCAGACCGCGGTGCCGCCAAGGGCGCGCACGCGCGATTCGATATCCGCCAAACCCATGCCGCGCATCAGCTCATCGGCCGAACCACGCATATCGGCAACGCCGTCGGCGGCGAGTCGCGAGCCGACGTGCGTGGCGCGCATCGCACGCGGGCGGGCAGCGGCCGTCCGGGACCCATCGGACTCGGACACGGCCGGCCCCGGATCCTGAATGACCAACTGCCAGAACGCGGGGAAGTCACGCAACGTCACGCTCGCCTCGCGCGCCGCGCTGTGATGCACCACGTTCGACAATGCCTCGCGAATCACGGTCGCGAAACAGCGCGAGACCGGCGCAGGCGCCTTGGCGATATCGTTGGCCAGCGTCACGGCGAAACCGGGGGAGATGCCGTCGAACGACGTGACGGCATCATCGATCTGCGCGGCGAAATCAGTGCCATCATCCTCAAGATCATGCACCGAACGGCGCACCATCGTCATCGCATCATCCAACGTCGCACCCAACGTGGCGAACCCTTGCGCAGCGACCGTATCGTTCGTCGCCTTGGCCACCGTTTTGCCGGCCTGCGCCTGCATGATCGCGCGGGTCAGCAGATGGCCCACATTGTCGTGGATCTCCCGGGCGATACGCGTGCGCTCGCCGAGGGTCGCCATGCGAATCGACTGGGCGCGTTCCTCATCGATGTCGGCGATGCGCGAACGAGTGGCCCGCGAGGATTCGCGCGCCCTGTCCTGCGCGTGCAGCAACGCGCGCCGCGCCTCGTCCGAGGAGGCGCGGGCCCGGCCCAGAACGAATCCAAGCAGGGCGACCAGCGTCATCACCAGCGTCTGGAGACGGTCGGTGCCACGGGCGAACCAGAGCGCGATCAGCGGCAACACCCATATCCAGCGCGCGGCGGCCGAAAGCCACGGGGCCGAACGCATTGCATCGGCAAGGGAACGGCGAGAGGCCGCGGTCCGCGAGACACTGGGGGAGCGGCCACTTGCCGCAGTCCGTGCCCCAGCCCGGGCTCCGGTCGAGGCGAGGGCCGGCAGCCGTGCAGTATCGTAGGCGATGAGCGGCATGAACGCGCACCATGAAGGCACCGCCACGGCGATGACGAGATACGCCGTACACAAGACCCAAGACCATTGCGCGGGACGCAGCCATTCCACCAATCCGGCGACGGAAACGGCCAACAGCAGGCCGGCGATGAACACGCCATCGGACCGTAGCCCGACAAGCCAGGCCAAAGCCAGGCCCAACACGAGTAGCAAGCCCATCTCGGCCAACACGCGCATGGCACCTCCCCGGCTCGACGCTCTTCCACCACCAGTCTAGCGGTGTGCGGAACACGACGAACTTGACGGGCGTGCGGAATTACCCGCATGACGGTCCAAGACAACGGGCCTACACTTCCCGAATAGATGAGGCACAAGCGTCGGATGTCGTCGACACAACCGTAAAGGGATGATACCGATGATTACGCAAAGCCACAGGGCGTCCAACTATTCGATGGACGAGATCAGCCTGATGCCGGTCGATAAGGTGTACAAGGCCATGCAGACCGACGCCGAAGGACTGTAATGACAAATGTCACGCCTGTACGGCCAAGTCGTGACGTTTGCCTGTGGCGGCGTCCGGCCCCTTCTTGGGATGATGGAATCGCCAAGGAAGGGAGTGACTATGACAACCGACAACAGAGCTTCCGAACACGACTCGACAACCAACCCGGCTCTGGCCGTGCACGTCAGCCAACTGGTCAAACGCTACGGCGACATGGTGGCGCTCGACTATTTTGACCTTGACGTGAACCAGGGCGAGATTTTCGGGCTGCTTGGACCGAACGGGTCCGGCAAAACCACCGCGATCAACTGCATCCTCGCGCTGCTCACCTACGATTCGGGCACGATTCGCGTGTTCGGCCAGCCGATGACGCCGACCTCCTACGCGCTGAAACGTCGTATCGGCATCGTGCCGCAGAACGTGGCCGTGTTCAACGAACTGACCGTCACCGAAAACATCGACTACTTCTGCTCGCTGTACGTGCCGAAGAAAACCGACCGCGCGCCGCTGGTCGAGGAGTCCATCGAATTCGTCGGACTCCAGGACTTCCGCAAGTTCCGGCCCGGCAAACTGTCCGGCGGTCTGCTGCGACGCCTGAACATCGCCTGCGGCATCGCGCACAAGCCTAACCTGATCTTCCTCGACGAACCCACGGTCGCCGTCGACCCGCAAAGCCGCAATTCGATTCTGGAAGGCATCCAGCGGCTCAACCAGGCCGGCGCCACGGTGATCTACACCAGCCACTACATGGAGGAGGTCGAACAGATCTGCGACCGCATCCTCATCATGGACCACGGCCGGCACCTGGCGCTCGGAACCGCCGACGAGCTCAAGAACATGATCGACACGGGCGAGCGCATCACCATCGAAACGCTCGATCTGGCGGATTCGGCGATGGCCGAGGTCCGTGCGCTGCCGTGCGTGATCGAAGCCACCTACGACGGCAAGGAACTCGACGTGCGATGCCGTCGCGGCGAACACAACCTGACCGACGTGCTCGACGCGGTGAAACGCTCCGGCGCCAACATCGGCCACCTGACCAGTCGCCCGCCCACCCTCAACGACGTGTTCCTCGAACTCACCGGCAAAGCACTGAGGGACTGACCATGCTCCCCTCAGTCGGCAAGCAAATAACTTGGCTCCCCTCTCCGAGGGGAGCTGTCGCCAAAGGTGACTGAGGGGAGTTCCTGAGTAAGGAGACATCATGTGGACCACATTTCTGGTCGCATTGAAAGCGAACTTGCGTAACCGGTCGGCGTTGTTCTGGATGACCGTGTTCCCGATTGTGCTGGCGACCATGTTCAACGGACTGTTCGGCGGGCTGGCCGAAGCATACGAACTCAAGCCGGTGCCGATGGCCGTCATCGAAGACACCCGTTGGCAGCAGGCGGACGGTGCCCGCACCTTCGTAGACGCGCTGGCCGGGGAAACGGAATCGGCCTCAGACGACACGACCTACGCCGAAATCGACCAAAAGCTGCTGACCATCACCACAGTCGACACCGTGAAGGAGGCCGAACAACGGCTCGCCGACGGCACTGCCAACGGCTATCTGACCGCCGACAATAACGGCCGATTGGCGATGACCGTGAGCCGGGAAACCGCCGTCACAGCCAAGGACTCCACGCAAAACAGCGGACTGGACATTAGCCTCGCGGCCCTGCGCAGCGTCATCGACCTGTACAACCGCACCGACGCCGTTACCCGGCAGACCATCGCCGACAATCCACAGGCCGCGCTCAGCCGGAACTTCTGGAACAGCGTCGGGCAGAACGTCGACATGACCCATGAGACGACGCTCACGCATTTCCAGCCTGACGAGATCGCCCGATACTATTACGCGCTGCTGGCCATGTCCTGCATGATGGCCATGGGATACTCCATCAGCACAGTCGCCGCCGCACAGGCGAACCTGTCCGCGCTGGGCATACGGCGGACCGTAGCGCCGATGAGCCGGGCCAAACAGCTCGTCGCGGGCTTCCTCTCCTGCTGGCTGTGCTCGTCGGTCGCCCTGTCCATCGCATTGGCCTATATCCGGCTCGCCTGCAACGTCTCGCTCGGCGGACGCGAACCGGCGGCGATCCTCGCGGTCATCATCGCCTCGTTCATGACCAGCTCAGCAGGCACCCTGCTCGGTGCGGTGCCGAAGCTCTCGTACAACACGAAATACGGGCTGTCGACCGGCATCTCCTGCACGCTGTCGCTGTTCACCGGACTGTACGGCGGGTTTGCCATGCAGATCAGCGACTGGATAGCCCGCAACGCGCCCATACTCGGCACCATCAACCCCGCACAGCAGGTGACGAACCTGTTCTACGACATCCTGTACTACGACAGCTACCGGCCGTTCATCACCACCTGCATCATTCTGCTGGCGATGAGCGCGGTATTCCTCTTGGCCGGCATCGCAATGCTGAGGAGGCAACGTTATGAACACCTGTAAAGCCACGCTGCGCGTGCTGTTCGCGCACCGGGTCTACCTGATGATCTACCTCGTATTCATAGGCATCCTGATGATGTCCATCAGCTGGGCGATGCTGACCTCCGCATCCGGCTCCATGTCCGCGGTGTTCGAATCGACCAAGACGCGCGTCGCCATCATCGACCGCGACTCCGACCGGGGTGATATCGCCACGTCGATGCGCGCCTACCTGCGCGATTCCAGCGAACTGGTGGACCTCGACGACACCAGCGAAACGCTGCAACAGGCCGTCGCCTCGAACTGGGTGGACCTGATCGTCATCATTCCCGACGGATTCGCTGACGATTATGTCGCCGCGGCGGCGGACGGCGACAATCCGCCGAACGTGGACACGGTTACCAGCTACGCATCCGGCTCCGGGTCGATGGCGCGGATGAACGTCGGCGGGTTCCTCTCGCTCACCCGCACCGCACTGATCGGCGCGCAGACGAGGGTCGACCAGGCGGCGCTCGCCGGCATGATGAACGCTACAGGAGGGGCCGCCGGTTTTGATGGCGCGAGTCTGGACCAAGACATGCTGGACTCGCTGCCGGAAGGGCAAGTCGACAAGCCGGATATCAAGGATCTGTCCCAGGCCGCCAAAATGGCCGCCGAATCGGCCAGCGATACAGACGTGAACCATCAGATCGCCGTGGTCGATACGCCGACCGAGGAGTCGGCAAGCGCTGCGGATACGGCGGTCAGCGGATTCGGCGGCACCATGAAAACCGCGCTGTACCCGCTGTCCCTGGCGATGACCATCTGCGGATCGATGATCCTGGGCGCGTTCACCACCGGCGAGGTGCGGCGGCGTCTCACCGCCTCGCCCCGACGCATGGTCCTGATGGGACTCCAGCGGTTGCTGACGTTGGGCGGATTCGCGCTCGTCGTATGCGTCGGCTATTTGGTGCTGTCAATCGGTCTGATGATGGCGGCGGGGCTCGATCCGTTGCACCTGAGCGTCGGGGGAGTGCTGATGACGTTCGGCGCGACCTGCGTGTACGCGCTGATGACCGTCGCCTGCGGATTCATGCTCAGCGAGTTCGGGCTCTCGGAAGAGGCGGCCAACGGGTTCGCCAACATCTTCGGCCTGCTCATCATGTTCACGTCGGGTGTCGCATTGCCGATTGACATGATGCCCGGCGTGATGGTGACCATAGCCAAGTTCCTGCCCGGCTGGTGGTATTGCACCGCGATCGACAACGCGCTCGGCTTCGGCACGGCGGCGGAAACCGGCATAAGCGTCGCCGGCTGGTCCGGCTCGCTGGGATTGGTCGCACTGTTCGGTGTGATGTTCATCTGCATCGGCCTGGCCGCCGGCCGCTTCCGCCGATCCCGCCCCGCCCTGGCCGCGCCCGCCACCACGCAGCTGGCCGAGTGAGAAATCAGCCTTTCAACCGATACCGCTGTGCCGGGTCGTCGGCGAACTTGACTCGGGCGACCCGCCCTTCCTTCATCAGCTTGCGCTTTCCGGATGTTGCGGCCAGCGGCGTCAACTGCAGTTCGCGCATGATCTCCTTGACGCTCATGGCC
>ENA-UOJN01002057-UOJN01002057.1-human-gut-metagenome-genome-assembly--contig:-C125IIP-NODE-2057-length-13217-cov-4.856025_pt1 | contig 13217 bp, 7 predicted proteins | sample MGYA00242350_ERZ723897 | MGnify/ENA metagenome assembly ERZ723897 | reverse complement strand
CGAATGCTCCATCGTTAGAGGGGACTGTATCCAATTTCGTTCGTCCTGTTTGAGTATTAACATAAGCAACCAATAAAGTATCACTGGGAGTTTTCAAATTCCCGCTAACTTGATATGAACTGATTGGTTTCCACCGATTAAACAATTCTTCAATTTTGGTTTCAGAAGGTCGTGGAGCTTTCGCATCCAGTAATCGTCCTTCCTTGTCGAAAATCATAAAACGCGGGATATTGGTTATGCCGTATGTATCAGCATAATCAATTTGATTTTTCCCAGGAACGATATATTGTTCCCAAGCTGGTTTATCTGATGCCAGCTTCTTTTCCCAGGTTTCTACATCAGTATCAATGGAGATGCTGACAAAACGAATGTCCTGATATTGTTCAACCAACTTTTCGATGAACGGAATCTCTTTGCAGCATGGTCCACACCAAGTTGCCCAAAAGTCAATATAGGTATATTTGCCATGCCCGACCAGTTGATCAAGAGTCACTTCCCTCCCTTGCCGATCGCGCATCCTTAATGAAGCCGCCAACGTTCCCGGGGTTGTATTGTCTATAATCTTTAACTGTTTGACAGCCATTTCCCGAAGCTGAGGATCGGTGGATATTTTTAAAAATTCACGATACACGAACGGAATCGTCTCCGAGATATCCGCTCCTAACATCTGTGGAAACAATTGTGCAGTGAGCAAAGTCTTGCTTATATTGTTTCGCACACCCTGGTCTTGAGTCAATTCACCCAATACACGTATTTTTACAGCTCCTATAGGTAGTTCCTCATCTTTTTTGTACAGATCAGGGTTTGCCGTGACATACCAATCAATATATGGCACAATTGCAGCTACTTGCAACGTGTCATTGAAGTTGATTTTGTTCACAAACTCCATGAAATCTTTATCTTTCCGCATATCTACTCCCGCTTGTTGTTTGGCTATGGCATAGTTGAAATAGAGCATCTCCACCATCTTTTTCCAACCCTGTTTTTCTTGTGCTACGAACGTCTGATTTTTTACCTTTGTCAAGGCTTTCTCTACAGGAGCAAGTTGAATGTCGACATATTTCACACATGCGTCAAAATCAGGAATATCTCTCCATGTATTGTTACTGAATTTTTGGGAAAGGGTAACCGTTTCGCGGTGTATGTTCGTATAATCGGTTTCCGGACCGGTATCCCCTGAATAAACGAGTTTTATATGATCTTGCTTTTTTACAATATCAACGTGCAGCGACTTGTCAGGAGCAAGATACAGCAAATAAGAATGGGGGTTATCTTTTCCATCATGGACCTTAAAGAACGCATTCTTCACACCAGGGATTACGATTTCCTGTGAGAATGTTCCATCCGGACGAATAAGCAGGGTGTCCGGTTTCACATGTTCCATGGAAAGATCACAGATAAGAGTGGGGGTATCGGTAAAACCTTTCACCCGCCCGCTTAATGTCATTTTACTTGTCGTTTGTCCATACATGGATATGCTCCCCATAAGCAAAAGAGCTACCATACCATTTTTCTTCATGCTATTTTTCATATTCTCTCTATATATATTTTAATTTTTAACAGGAAGGCGTTTCCACAGGCAACTCGGTATCCCACGCCACATTATCGTAAGAATGGCATAACGCCAATCGATAATGACAGACCTGCGTTTTTTATTCAATGCATTTACCGCAATTTTAGCCACCTTTTCCGGTTTCATCAGTAGAGGATAGGTCTTTTCACTGCTGTCCAACAAGGCCGTATCCACAAACCCGGGTTTAATATCTGTAAAACGGATTTTCAGTTTCTGCATATATGCCAATTGCTCAAGCGAATCGATATAGATATTCTGGAATCGTTTTGTTGCCGAGTAGGCCGGGGCAACACCCAATCCCTTTGTTCCGGCAATAGAACTGATTACAGCCAAATGTCCGCCACCTTGTTGACGGAAATAAGTATATGCGGCATTTGTCATACGGATAAATCCGCCGACATTAGTGCGTGCCGTATCGATTTCTATTTCCGGTTGCAAGTCCCGGTTTTGTTTGCCGATACCTGAACACAATAAAAACAAATCCATTCCACCCAATTGTTCAATCAGCCCATTCAATTTCAATACAGCATCCTTTTGGGTTACGTCCAACGCTTGCGTTGCTATTTGTTCCGGATTCCGTTCTTGAAATGCTGTCAGAAGTTCTTTTCTTCTGCCGGCTATCCCTATTTTCCATCCTTGCGCAAGCAGTACCTTTGCTATTTCTTGCCCAATACCTGAAGTAGCTCCCACAATAATCGCCCGTTTCATACTTTATGCTTCAAACTACTATTTTAATACCTCGGCCAATATCTGCCGTACCTGACTCACACTATGCGGAGCACACAATACCGTTCCGTCGGGTGCCACTAACATATAGTAAGGCACTCCGTTTCTTACTTGGTATTTATTATAATAGAAATCATTGAATCCTTTTTCAGTCATCACATAATGTGGGAACGGGAACTTGATACGTTCCATGGCCTTACGCCAAGCCTCCTGCTTTTTATCACACGAAACAGCTATCACCTCTAATTGACCAGAGTACTCTTCCGCCAATTTTTTCACTTCCGGCATACTGTGAATACACATCCCGCACCAACTTGCCCAAAAATCTATCAGCACATACTTACCCTTTGGAACCACATCCACCAACTGAACCTGTCTGTTGTCTATATCTGTCAAATCCAAGTCGAGGAGCGCCGCACCCACTGTAGTTTGCTTAGCTAATGCCACACGTTTTTTGAATTCGTTGTAGCGTGCCGTGTCACAAGGACATCCGATGATGTTGTTTTCCAAAGTTTCCACTTGTTCTTTGGTCAAATTATATCCGCGTTCCAATAAACCATTGGCTAACATCACAGACACTACTGATCGAGGGTGGGAATGGATAAAATCCCATTCCCGATTACTCCCCTTCATATTCATAAATTCTTCATAGTCTTGATGCGCTTGTCCCCCTTTTACCTGGAGTTTGGATTTGGAATCCAATTCCGAGTATGCCCCAGACGTGATACTTATTTCCGTGTTTTCCACAAATAAATCCGTGTAGGTCCACTTGATTTTCATCCCCGGATTTTTAGTTTGTATCTCCATGTTATTGGTAATTAACATGAACGCTTGTGGGCTTTCCACTCTCCCCTTCAACTCAAAACGCTCATCTTTTACGATAGTTTCCGCTTTTGTAGAGCGTTTCCCTTCTTTCTCCATCAAAGTAACTTTCACGCCATCCGGCATGCCCGGAATGTAACCCCGGATGACAAATCCCTCCTTCTGCGCCCAAAGATTAAGGCTTATAAACAACGCTAAAATAAAAATTTTTATTCTCATGGCATTCAAATTTTAATCTCACTCTATGTCATTGGGCATTACGTACCAAACGCAAACTCAAATATTGCGCGTTGTTTTCTATACTCTGCCGATACACCTGATCGGATTCGTAATAAAGCTTACGATAGAAATAATATTCTCCGTTTTTTGATTCATCTTTGGTGCTCGTCCAATAGAATCCATACGCTCCCATAAAACGGTATCCCGGTGTCTGCATAATCATATATGGAGTATAATAACCGGCCAATTGAAAATTCAATCGGGTCCCTTCTTCCGCTTGCCGCATCAATGTACCTGTCCCGCCGCCTCGCCAATCCAATTCATCTGCGTTTGCCGCAGACATACCCAATGCTCGCTCCAACTGCTTGAAATCTTCATCGGTAGGAATGCGCCAACCTTCAGGTACAGCGTTTGGGGCATCGAGAAGGGTATAAAGGAAACCATACCTATCGGAATAGACATCCGAGGGATTAGTTTGTCCCGTGTTCCCGTAATCCACATAATACTTGCAATCGGACGTACGATAACGGCAGTTTTCCGTCATCCATTCCAAATTGCCTATACGCACATAATTATAGGTGTTGTCATCTCTTGTGTCCGTGAATGTCCCGGTCGATACTGGGCTAATAACCGGCAGTTCGTGTGAATCGTCATCGCTACAGGAGGCAACCAATCCTACCCATACGATACTTAACAATAATTTATTTATCCATTTCATTTTTTCCTCCTTCATTAATAAATGTAACCTAATTCTATTACCAGATCGCTCAATAATTGCGCGCGCTCAATAATTTTCGGATATTCCGCATAGTCCACCTTTATCTGTTCCATCGTAGAACTGAAAATCAGTTCGACATAGGCGTTGATGTCATCCGTCTTATCAGGATACTTTCCTAACAGTTGAATCACATAACTACCAATTTTAAGCACTCCGGCAACAAGGAAGCCCGCTTCTTTGCAATGATGTAGATTAAGAGTCATATCTTTTTGAGGGTTATCGGCGATACTAAACTTTCCTTCATGCAGATTGCCGCATGCAGTATAGAACTCTTCCAAAGCCGCTTCATTATCCATAAAGGAGCCCCCTAAATAAGAGATAAAGAACGACTCGGCCAACGCATTTTTTCCCTCCTCGGATAAGGTCAGGATGTCCCCGACGGCCAACGCGACGGCACGTTCACCGGAAACCGTGAGAGTAGAGGTCATCGATCCTCCCATCATAGCGTCCGGATATTGGATATCCGTTGACAAAAACCAGGAGAATGGTCTTATGGACGCGGACAAGTGAGGCAATACATACTCTTGCAAAAAGGAGGTCGCTTGCTTCTTCTCTTCCATGCTCTGCAACAGTTTGTAAGAATAGGTAAGGGACGAGTTCGTACTAGCGCCCACGGAATAGTTGACATCCAACAGTTCAATAAAATATTGCATATCACCATTGGAATCCTTTCCCAACTCTTCTCTTCGAAGCGTATCACTAAAGAGCAAATAACAGTTTTCCTGTTCGAAAAAAGTGCGCCGTAGCACAGATTCCTCATCCATCGCATCCGCGGCAGGGGCAAAGCAATCTATATTGGTATCCACCTCGGGTGTCAAAGTGTCTTCCTTGGCGCAAGCCGTCATTCCTGTTAGAAACAACACACTTATATAGAGGATGTTGTATCGTGTCTTCATAATCAATTGTCATTTGGGGTTATTACTGAAAATTCTCTTACAGGGCGTTCGTTGTTCGGCATACCCGTGTTAAAATCCAATACCTCTTGTGGGATCGGCAGAGTGTAGGCCGGATCGTTTGCTTTCAACACAAATAAATGGGCTTCTTCCATAGTCGTTTTGTCTGCATAATAAGTGTATTTATGAGTCAATTCTTTCGATTCCGGATAAAACTCACATACCCCATAGCGACGGAGGTCAAACCAACGAAATCCTTCCAATGCGAACTCTTTACGGCGCTCTTCGCGGATGTCCTTTACTAATTCTTCGCCAGAACCGATTACTTCATAGCTACTCCCCGAAACATACCTTTTGGCACGTAAAGCATTCAGCCATTTGCGAGCTTCATCCTCCTGTCCTAAGTATGCGGAAGCTTCGGCTTTGTTCAAATAAGCCTCGGCCGTACGGAAACAGAACTTGTCAGAAACAGGCGCTTTTTTTCCTCCCCAAGCCACATTGTAATATCTATTGTAATAGTCCCTTTCTTCCGGATCTCCGTCATCCGTCATACCGGGACCCCGTACTAATTTTGTGCTACCGATGAACGTGTTTCTTTTCCACCACCATTGCGTCTTCCGTAAATCATCCTCCTCGTAAGCGTCGTATAATTCGTGAGAAACCCTGTAAGACTTATATTCATAATAGAAAAAGTTGGGAATATCATTATCTCCCATGGAGAAAATCATCTCTTCGGAATCTTCTGAAAGAAATCCGTCGTACGGTTGGCGGCTGTTCAAATCAACCAATGTGTTTTGTCTTACCAATACGGAATCCGCATAGTCTGCGGCCAATTGCCAATTCTGCATATACAGATGAACACGACTCTGCAATAAATTCACGGCTGTCAAGTCCGCCCGATAAATATTGCGGGCCTCTCCTGTTTCCGCCAAACAGGCTTCAGCGGTTTTCAGATCGGACAAAATCAGGCCATAGGTTTCCTGTACCGTATTACGACTGAATTTGATGTCGAGCACACTCTCTGTCGTTTTGAGGGGTACGGCAAGATCTTCTTTCGCGGTAGCAACGTCATACGGTTTACCATAGAGATTCACCAACCAAAAATAATAGGCGGCACGCAGAAAATGAGCTTCGCCCTTTACACGTTTTGCTCCCAATCGTTCATCGGCAGATACTTGAGGAACATCCTCAATACTGGAAATGACGTTATTCATGACATTAATCAAACGGTAGAGTTCCGTCCAGGTCCCGTTTTCAGTGATAAAACCGGTATAGGAATCGTTTTGTCCCACACGTTGTTGCCAGGTGTAGTATCCAAACAGATTACGTCTGAAATTGTCCGCACCAGAAGCAAAACCACCGCCCCAGGCACTGTAATAACTATTTTGTTCCTCGATTTCATCGGCTAAAAAATGGATAAAATACCCCATATTACTACCGCAACCATTCACGGGCAGATAACCATCCCCTGCCAATAATTCATCCAAATCCTCATAGGAAGAAACGTAGTACGTGTCTTGCGAATATTCTTTCAGGAAGTCGGAGCAGCCTATTGTCAAAAGGACGAGCAGACCGCCTAATCCTATATATTTCAAAGCTTTCATAATCTAATTATTTTAGTAAGATTTAGCGTATCGCTGTTAGAAATTCAGATTCAGACCAATGGTATAAGTCGGTGTATCCGAAAGTTGTATATCCGAGAATCCTCCTTGAGTCGGAGTCTGTCCGCGTAACTTACTGTTACAAAACGTGTACAAATTAGTAGCTCCCAAAGTTAACGCCAATCTTTCCAACTTCCAACGACTCAATATTCGCCGAGGAAATTCATAGGTCAGCGAAATACTGGAAATCTTCAAATAGTCAGCACTCACAACTCGTAAATCCGAGTAATCATACATCGTCCAGGCGTTATCCGCAATTTTCACCACATCCGAGGTGGAAGCGGAACTCCAATGATAACTGTAATAGTTGTAACCATTTGAAGCGGAACCCATGATGGCAGGAATATCCGTAGTCAGTTCATCTCCAGGCTTTTTCCATGCTTTCAACATATCCCGATTGATATTGGCTTCAGCGGAATAACCGTTTACAAAGTCTTCCATCATACGGAACAGGCGAGTACTACCACCGATACTGTAATTCAATGAAATTCCCAAACGCCATTGTTTGTAGTTAAAGGTGTTATTGATGCTACCCGTCATATCCGGATCACGTTGTCCAGAAGGTACCAATACTTTTGTATATACACTATATTTGTCCAAATCTACCAACTCAGATTTGCGGTCTTCCCAATCATCAAACATCGGACCTCCGTCCACAGGGCTTAACCCCATATATTTGTAAGAATAGAAAGTTCCTATCGGCATACCTTCTACCACAGCAGTACCGTTCAGAAAATCACTCAATTCATACGTTTCCTGTCCTGGCAAAGTACTCATGGTATTTGTCACCTTGGAGAGAGAACCGGAAAGAATCCAGTTGAAATCTTTCGTTTTTACCGGAGTCGCGGTTATACCGACATTCCAACCTCTGTTACGAAGCGTCCCGGAATTTACGACATAGGTATTGAAACCGTTAACATCCGAGATAGTTTTACTCATAAACGCATCAGAAGTCTTTTTGTAATAGTATTCAAAATTTATCATCAAGCTGTTTTTGAATACTGAAGCCATCGCTCCTAAGTTGTAAGATCGTGTCTTTTCCCATTTTAAATTCGGATTAGCGAAGCCACCGGAAGCCACAGTGGAAATCATCTCATCGCGATAGTCGCTGTAACTACCTTTCTTCAACACCAGCACAGGCGTTTGTCCGTCAAGCATGTTACCCTGCTCTCCGTATGAACCTTTCACGGAAAATGACTCCAACCACGAAAGTTGTAAACCGGAAACAGTCTTCAAGTCCACCAAACCGGAAACCGACCACACAGGTAACAATTTTTCGTTACTGCGTGAACCGAATTTGTTAGAACCGTCGTAACGGGTATTAGCGTTTAAGGTAAAGTAGTCCTTATAACCATAAGTAGCTGTCGCATAAGCTGATAATAGGTTTGTAAGATTATCCGTGATGGTCGGAACATTGCTTTGCACCCAACTGGAATAATACGTAGGAAAAGAAGACGGAGAGAGATCCGTGACAAAACTCTTTCCTCGATCATCGTAGTAACCGCGCTGTGTATGGGAGTAAGCATTGTAGCGGGAGGAATTTGCCTCTGCTCCGATAGAAACGTTCAAAAAATGATTCTCGTTTTCGTCCAAATACTTGTGAAAATCCGCCTGTAGACGGGCGGTATAGCTCTTCGTATTATAATTATTGGTCGCCAACTCGCCACCATAGGGGCACAAGCTACTTTCAGGTGCTTTTTCTCCGTAATCCGAACCACGTAAATCGGCAATATAATGGGTCTTTTCGCCCCAATGACCGTTCAAATTGGCAGAATTGACAGAACCTGATACAGTGGCGCTCAACTTTAACCATTCTGTCACCTCGTAATTCAAATTCACAGTAGCCGTAAAGTTACTGGTACTCTGTTTTTTATAACTATTGACCAATTCATTCAATATATTGAAATTTAAATAACTACCGTACCTATTATAGACACCATAAAAATGGTAAGAACCATCTTCGCTAAAAGCGGGAATAGCCCTACTGGTATTATAAGCATAATCTATAGGATTCACTTCATCCTGAGTGTATTTACGCTCGTTCAAATAACCGTTTAAATTGAATGAAAGCCTCCATCGGGAAGAGAGAGTCATATCCAATTTAGCCGCAGCTGTATAGCGTCGATTAGTTGTACGTCTGATAACATCGTCATCGCGTGTATTACCCAACGAAGCGTAGGAACGGATATTATCCGAACCTCCAGCAACATTAATGGCATAATCTTTGGAAAACGAGTCTTTTGTCAGCAAGTCAAACCAATCGGTATTCATGGTCTGCAGGCGATCTACTTCTGTCTGAAACTGTTCCTTGGTCAAAGCTCCGCTGTAATACCGGCTCAACACATATTCATAGCCGGTCAAGGGCATATTGTTGGGGTAAATGTAGTGATTGGCTACCAATTGTTGTGAAAACTGTATACGTTCTTTGGAGTTCATCAAGTTGATTTTATCGTCTGTATAGCGAGGATGACGACGAAAAGTGCCCGTAACGGAGCAAGAAATCACCGGCTTACCCACATGCCCTCTTTTAGTCGTCACCACGATAACCCCATTGGCAGCACGTGTGCCATAAAGAGCGGTCGCTGCAGCGTCCTTTAACACATCCAAACGTTCAATATCCTGCGGGTTCAAACCGGAAATGGCATTACCGATACGGTTCACATAATCAGGGTCATTTAATACGTCAGGAGACAAGTTTACGGGATCATTCACGATGATACCGTCCACCACCCATAACGGCTCACGATTTCCGATAATAGTAGAAGTACCGCGTATACGCAAACGGGGAGTGGCATTGATTTCCCCACTGTTAGAGGTGACAACCATATCAGGAATTTTACCTTCCAACATCTGATTTAGGTTAGTAATACCAGGTTTTTGTATGTCATCCATTCTGACAGAGGTAACCGAACTCGTCAAATGGCGTCGGTCGATATTCAGATAACCGGTAACAACAACCTCGTCAATCTCGCTTACCTCAGCCTGCATGACAATATTCAGTTCCTTTTGACCGGTGTAGGCCACTTCTTGCGATTGCATACCGACAAAGGAAAAGACAAATGCCATCTCTTTTTCATCTATGAGCAACAAGGAAAATCTACCGTCGGCATCCGTCGAAGTTCCTAATATGGTACCTTTCACCCTAACTGTGACTCCCGGCAGAGGATTGCCTTTTTCATCCTTCACAACACCTTTGACACAGTCCGGGGCCGGACTCAGTACCGACGATTGCGGGCGTTCTTTCACCACAATGATGTCTTCATTAATAACCCACGTCAGACCGGTGGAAGCGAATACTTTATCCAACACTTCCGCCACGGTCGCGTTCTCGGCGTTCACGGACACCCGTCCCACACGTTCCCCTTGTTCCTTGCTCATCATAAACTGCAAGTTAGTCTGTTCGCGAATTTGTTCCAGTACCTGCCGCAACGATACGTCCTGCAATTTCATGTTCACCCGTTCCCGTTGCGCCAACGTGGTAGCAGACAAACTGAAAGAGAACAGGCAAACCAGAATAATACACAATTTCATCATTTTTCCGATTTTTTGCCAGCGGTAATGATAAATACCGAGGCATTCTGATTTCTTTTTCATAAATTTGTAACTGAGATTAAACATGGCTACCGAACGGATGACAGCCGTCCCGTAGCAAACCTATCTTGATAAGGGAAGTGTGGGGACACTTCTCTTATTTTATTCCACCACAATCATACGGTCGCCGACCTGGAAAACAATCCCTGTGGATTCCGAAATGGCTCCGAGAATTTTCCGGATATTTTCATACCGTTTCAGATGGCCCGAAAACCGGATGTCTTTCTTCCCGGCCGACTGAAAAATTACTTTTACATCATACCAGCGTCCCAACTCTTCGAGAATCTCCTCCAAGGTGTCGTCGTTAAAGCAGAATTCCCCGTTTTTCCAGGCGGTGTACTTCCGGACATCCACCTCACGGAAAGTGATTTCCCCGCTATGATGGTCGCAAGCGGCCAACTGTCCCGGACGCATCCGCCGCTCTCCGGTACCCCCCTTTCCGGAAATACCGATTTCTCCCTCCACCAATACCGTTTCCGTTGCCCGGAGGCCATGGGTATTCACATTGAAAGCAGTGCCATACACCCGGATGCTCACCTCGTCCGTTTCCACATAAAACGGCCGCTCCGCATCTTTTGCCACTTCAAACCAGGCCTCGCCTTTCAGATGCACTTTCCTTTCCGCCGCCGCAAAAGCCACCGGGTAACGAAGTTCCGACCCGGCATTCAGATGCACGGCGGTACCGTCGGCAAGCAACAAACGGTATTCCCCGCCATTGGGTACGGACAAGGTATTGTAAAGCATGGGTTCCGGTTGCGATGCCACCGGGGCGGAATAGACTACTTTTCCCGAATCTATCCGGATGTTCCCGGCTGTTTCATGCAAGTCCCGTTGTCCCGATTTTTCCAAAACAATCCGTTCACCGCTGCTCAATTGCAGAAATGCCCGGCAGGCTTCCGGTTCCACCACAGTTTTCGCCATTTTCACGCTGTCTTCCGGTCTGTCCCGCTCCACCAGCAACCATACTACACTTAAGGCTATGAGCAGACTGGCCGCCACCGACAAGCGGATGATGCTTCTTTGCATGCTCTGCCGCCGCATATTCTTCCGGAACTTCCGGTAGCCCCGTACAGGTTCCCAACCGACATACTGCCGGAATTCTCCTATCAGGTACTCATCATCCCCCACCTCCTCATACAACCGCCGCATACTCTCGTCCTCTAACAAACACGCCATCTCCGCCCGCTCATCTGCCGTGAGTCTTCCCGCATAGGATTTCCGAAATAAAGTCACCGTTTTTTCAACACTTTTATCCATTATTTTTTCATTTTTATACCTATTGTGCATAACAAATGAAAAAGGGTGACAAGAAAACTGATTTTTTTTGAAAAAGAAGGTATTTTATAAGGAGGGATATTATTTAAGTTTTCAAGACAAGAAAAACGCCAACCAGAACACGCTGGCGTCCCCTCTCATTTTCCCGCGCAATTGTTTAAAGCTACGCTTTTTATGGGTTTTTACCGTGTTGACGGATATGCCCAACTTTTCGGCAATTTCATTGACGGACAATCCATCTATGCTCAGCCGGATGACCTTACGCTGTTCGGACGGCAATTCATCGATATAAAGATACAATTGCCGGAGCAACTCTTCACGGACAGTCGCCATAAACATTTCATCGGATTCCGGATCGTTTTCCAGCATCAACCGGTTCAGATGCCTGGATTTACACTTTTCGCGGCGTAACCACATCATCGACCGATTATAAACAGCCCGGTAAAGGTAATTGGTCAGCTCGTCTATCTGAAGAAATTTTCGTTCTCCGTTCCAAATGTACAACAAAATGTCCTGCACCAAATCTTCGGCAATGACCGGGTCCTGCACCAAACGCCCGGCATAAGAGCATAAAGCCGCGTAATAGCAGCCGAAAACTTCCTGCCAAAGTTCCTCCTTCTTCTCGTTTACCGCTTCCAATATCCGACTTGCATCCATATTTCCGGCACTATCGTTCGCTTTACCACACTAACCGATAGTCTTCCAACCGGAATCCCCTCAGAAAGTCCTCCGTCCGCATTCTTTTTTTTCCTGACAACTGCAACTCCAGCACACGAACGATACCTCCCTCCACATATACATCAAAAAAGGTTTTTCCATCGGTACGGACTTCCCCCACGGGCAGATTATGGCTCTGCCGTATCCTGGCGGCTTTAAATATTTTAAGTGTCAACACTCCGCCATCCTTCCCGACAGCCTGTAATTCCGTCCATGCCCCGGGAAAAGGCGACAAGCCCCGGATATGGTTACAGATGGTTTCCAGTTTCCCGGTCCAACGGATTTTCATGTCTTCTTTGAATATCTTCGGAGCGAGTACCGCTTCGCGCCCCCGCAGCAATCCACACTGGTCGGTCAACGGATAGTCCCCTGCCTCCATCGCCTGCACGGTTTTCAGCAACAAGTCCGCCCCTTTCTCCATCAGTTCGTCATGCAATTCTCCGGCGGTCATCTCCTCGCCGATTTCCACCTTTTCCTGAAAAATAATATTGCCGGTATCTATCTCCTGCTTTAAAAGGAAAGTCGTCACCCCGGAGCAGGTTTCCCCATTCATTACGGCCCGGTTTATCGGTGCCGCTCCCCGGTAATCCGGCAGCAGAGAAGCATGCAGATTCACCGTCCCTAAGGGAGGCATATTCCAAACCACTTCGGGCAACATCTTAAATGCCACAACTAATTGCAAATCGGCTTTTAGCTCTGCCAGCGCCTGTAAAAAATCGGGATCCCTGAATTTCTCGGGTTGCAGAATCTTCAGGCCGATTTCCCGGGCGTATTTTTTAACTGCGGATTCCTGAAGCTGTTGTCCTCTACCGGCCGGTTTATCAGGATTAGTAACGACTCCTACAACCTGGAATCCAGCCTATATAATTCTTTTCAAGGGCAGGACAGCAAAATCGGGAGTACCCATATAGACGATACGCAACTTATGACTTGGCATTTTTCTTCTTTTTTATAAAGGCAAT
>ENA-UOJN01002038-UOJN01002038.1-human-gut-metagenome-genome-assembly--contig:-C125IIP-NODE-2038-length-13326-cov-13.465225_pt1 | contig 13326 bp, 11 predicted proteins | sample MGYA00242350_ERZ723897 | MGnify/ENA metagenome assembly ERZ723897 | reverse complement strand
ATCGTGTGATCCGGCGCGCTTTTTCCGTCTGAAACTCAGTCCCCGATGTAAGTAAAGCGGCGCACGACCTGTCCGTCGCGCTCGATCTGCTCGTCCCACATGGCGGCGGGGCGCACCCAGATGCCCCGCTCCCCGTAGAGCGCGCGGTAGACGACCATGGGCTCGAGCGTCTCCGAATGCGTGGCGACAAACAGCAGTTCATACTCCCTGCCCTTGAAGTGGCGGTAGCACCCGGGGCGCAGCGTCTGCGGCGCGCTCATGCCTTGTCCTCCGGCATGCCGAAGCTCTGGATGAGCAGGCGCGTGAGCGCGTGCGCACCGTCACGCGTGAGCATGATGCTCGCGACCTCATCGACCGTCTTTTCCGGCATATCGATCAGTCCCTTTGGCTGGGGCGTGTAGTTGTGCTGCACATACATATGGTAGAAGCTCAGCGAGCACTCTGAGCGGTTGTCGTTGACCGAGACGTTGAACACATTGGCAAACTGGGGCTTCATATCGCCACCTCCTGTAACCTTTCTGCGCCCATTATACCACAGTGCGCGCGAAACCACCGCGTCAATTTTTGCACGTTTTCCAGAAAACTGTCCAAAAACTATTGCGGCATCAGACACATCGTCGTATAATGTGACCATCCAAATGCGAATTTTTTCACATGGAGGGAAGCGTAGATTGAAAGACCTGAAGCATCTTTACGAATTTGAAAAGCTGCTCGAGAGTGCCAACAACGCGCTCGTACAGCAGGCGTGTGCCGAGGGGAAGCACGCGCTGGCCTACACCTGCTACCACATGCCGGAGGTGCTGCTCAACACCGGAAACTGCTTTTCGGTGCGCCTGCGCGCACCGCTGACGGGGTCGCTGGACATCTCGTCGTACTACATGTCAAACTTCATCTGCGACTACTGCAAGTCGCTGCTGGAGCGCGGCATCGAGGGCGGCTACAACTTCCTGTCCGGCCTGATGGGCACGGAGACGTGTTCGGAGATGAACCGCGCGCTTGAGCACTTCGAGCTGCTGCGGCTCGTGGACAATGAGCAGTTTTTTGTGACCTTTCTCGACATGCCCTTCAAGGTCACGGAAAACACCGTGCGCCACTACGTCGATCAGCTCCGGCGTAAGGTGCTCACGCCGCTGCAGGAGGTCTACGGCGTGGACGTGTCGGACGATGCGCTGCGCAAGGCGGTCGCCGAGCACAACGAGGTCTGCCGCATCCTGACCGAGATCGGTCAGTTCCGCAAGGAGGAAAACCCGCGCATCACGGGCTATGAGTACCACATTCTGAACCTTGTGAGCTACTGCTGCCCGAAATATCTCATCGTCGGCAAGCTCCGCGAGACGCTCGAGGAGCTGCGCCAACGCGAGCCCGATGTAAAGCCGCGCTTTCGCGTGAAGATCGCCGTCGTCGGCAGCGAGATCGACGACCCCGGCTTCACCAAGCTCGTCGAGGATGCGGGCGCGCTCGTCGTGGTCGACCGTTTCTGCTTCGGCTCGACGCCGGGGCGCGAGGAAATTCACCTTGACCCCGACCTGCCGGTGCTCGAGAGCATCGCGCGCCACTACCTCAGCACCAGTCAGTGCCCGCGCTTCATGCAGCGCGAGAAGGTCGACGGCCGCTGGCAGCTCGTGCGCGACCTGTGCGCGGAGTATCACGCGCAGGGTGTGCTGTACGAGCAGCTCAAGTTCTGCGAATACTGGGGCTATGAGCGCGCGCTGGCAAGCCATGTCGTCACGCGCGAATTCGGCATTCCGTCCGTCGCGGTCGACCGCCAGAACGCCACCGGCGGCAGCGGCCAGCTGCGCACGCGCGTGCAGGCATTCGTCGAGAGTCTGGAGATCAAGCAGCTCCAGACGCAGAGAGGAGGCAAGTGACCATGGGTGAACAAAAGCGCTCCCTGCGGGAATTTCTCCGCCACGTCAATGACTACACCTACCGCTTCGACCCGGAAAAGGGGCGGTTTCGCTACCGCGAGCTGCGCGGCGTGCGCGACACGGCGTTTGACTTTTATATGTGGCTCAAGTGCTGGAAGGACATGATCGTCTTTGTGGCCAAGTGCCCAGTGTCGGCTGTGCGCGCGCTGTTTCGCTATCAGTGGTTTTCCACCTATCTGACCTACCCGAACTTTGTTGACCGCGGCACGCTCGGTATGCGCGGCAACCAGCTGCGCATGGCGCGCGCCCAATATGACCGCATCGTGAAAAAGGCCACCGACCTGCTGCGCATCTCGTTCGTGGCCGACGAGCATTTTCACCCCGGCAACAAGCTCTCGAAGAAGATCGTGCTCTTTGACGAGCTCGTCCCCGGGCAGATCATGGCCGGCTTCCCGAACCTCATCTACCTGCCGGCGCAGGTACTGCCGGTGTTTCTGTGCTCGATCCTCAACCAGCAGATCACGCCGCCGTATCTCGACGCGGCCGAAAACTTCGGCATTCCGGCCGACGTCTGCCCCCTGCCCTCGGCCGAGGCCGGCTGCGCCCTGCGCGACGAGTACCCCAAGCTCGGCACGTGCTTTGTCGCCTGCAACATGCCGTGCGACGGCAGCGTCGCCACAACCGCGTATCAGGACCGGTATTTCAACCTCCCGACGTACTATTACGGCGTGCCCATCCGCTACAATGAGGACGCGGTGCAGGATTACGCCGTCGAGGAGCTGCGCGGGCTCATCCGCTTCATCGAGGAGCAGACCGGCGAGACCTTCGACTGGGACGCGTTTTTCCGCGCCATGAAGATCTACAACCGCGAGACGGAGTACGAGCTGCAAAAGTGGGAGGTCAACCGCACGCCCTATCCGCAGATGACGGGCGAGACTTTCTGGATCTACCGTATGTTTTTCTATCACCTCTCGGGCGGCATGGACCCGCGCTTTCTCGACACCGACCGCCGTGTCAACCGCATCATGATGCGCGGCTACCGGCAGAAAAAGCCCTGCGCGCCCGCAATGCGCCACCGCTGCGTCGAGTGGTCGTGCCCGGCGAACTTCTACCCCGACTTCTCCGTCTGGGCGGAAAACTGCTGGGGCATCAACGTCGTGGCAAGCATGGAGTCGCTCATCTCCGACATCATCATCGACACCGAAGACCCCGACCGGGCGCTGGCTGATCTCGCGCGCAGCTACCAGCGCACCACCATGCGCAAGCACACCAAGGGCGGCTATGCAAACGTGCTCGACGAGCTGTGGGTCGTCTGCAAGCAGTACAACGCCGACATGGTGCTCATGTATGACCAGATCTCCTGCAAGGGCATGGACGGTCTGCGCGGCGTGTTTGAGGAGCAGGCGGCCGCGCGCGGCGTGCATATGCTCTGGGTCGCGCAGGATCTGCTCGATTCGCGCACGATCTCCAAGCGCGATATGCGCCGTCAGGTCAACCTCTATATGCAGACCGTCATGGGCGAGGAGCCGGTGCGCCCCGACCTCGTGGACTTTGACGATGCGCTGACGTGGTAAAAGCAAATCCATCGAGAACCATTTCGTTGGGTTCCTGGCGAAATGCAAAGCCCTTTTTAAACACGCAAACTCCCCGCCCGAAGGCGGGGAGTTTTTGCAGGCCGTTACAAAAGGCTCGCAGAGTTTGCGTCCGCAGACGCAAAAAATTCCAATCATTTTCTCCGGCGGCGTGTACGGCGGAGAAAATACATTTCGGCTCGCAAACGTGCGAGTTGTGCGCCGACGGTGCACAGCTCGTGCGATGCAGCGAGCCGCAGTCCCTTCAAACGAGAGCCCAACGCAGTGGGTCTCGTTTGAGCGCGTGCCAAAACGCTTTTTGGCCGCGCGATCATGTCTGCGGCTGCTTTTTGATATCGAACCGCCACACAGCCACAACGTAGGACACGAAGGCGATGGCCTCAATGACCATGCACGAATACGAGCGCGCAAGGATGTCATACGTGAACCAGAACGGTGAATTGGTCAGATAGAGCAGGCGCGTGCGGCGCATATCGCGCGTCCAGAGCGCGATGGTCGTCATGCTCATGGCGATGCCGGGCAGCAGACTCCTCGGTCCGTCCCATGTGAGGATGGTGTTGACGACGTACAGCACCAGAAACGCCCACAGCCACGCGCGGCTCTTGGCCCACTTGCGGTCGTTGAAGTAAAACACGACGCTGCGCGCGAACGACAAAATGTTGATGGTCGCGGCGGTCATCGCGCCGAGCAGCCCATAGTGCACGATCCACATCAGGCAGGCGATCGCCTGCGCGGCGAGGATGACACGGCGGTTATTGAATTGCACCGAGATAAACACGATCAGGCTGCCGAGCAGACCCAGCGCCTGGTTGAGCCAGAAATCCATGTGCCACACCCTTTCTTCCCGCAGGAAAGTGGATTTTAACATATAAGCGCTGAAAAGGCAAGCCTTCCCGTGCGGTTTTTCTCCCACATACAACGCCAAAATATACAAACCAGGAAGCCGCCGCAAGCGCCGCTTTCCTATTTATAAATAGTATCCCTCAAAACAACGCGGCAAGCTGCTGCCACACCGGCAGCCCCACGAGCCAGCGGATGACCGGCACGAACAGCAGCGCCGGCAGATAGTCCGCCACCTTGATCTTCGTGGCGCCGGTCTGATTGAGACCGATGGCCGCCACGAGCAGGGAACCCGCGCACGTGAGGTCCGCGACCGCCGCCTCCGAGAGCAGCGGCGCGATCGCCCCAGCCAGCAGTGTGAGCGTCCCCTCGACCACGAGCACCGCCGCACCCGCAAGCATCACGCCCGCGCCGAGCGTCGTGGCCATCATGGCGCAGAAGACAAGGTCGATCATCGACTTGGTGAACAGGATGCTGTTGTCGCCGCGGATGCCGGCGTCGAGCGAGCCGTTGACCGCCATCGCGCCGATGCAGCACAGGAGGCTCGCCGTGACGAACCCCTCGGCCAGCGACGGGCCGCCCTCATGCCGGTGAACGTGCGCCTCGACCCAGGTGCCGAGGCGGTGGATCGAGCCGTCGATGTTCAGCAGTGCGCCGACCGCCGCGCCGAGCGTCATGGACACGATGACGATCAGTATGCTCCGGCACGCACTCGCACCCGAAATGCCGATATACAGCACGCACAGCCCGAGGCCGATCATGACCGTTTTGCTCACGCGCTCGGGGATGCCCCGCCGAAACAGCAGGCCGATCGCCCCGCCGCCCGCAATGGCCAGCGCGTTGACAACAGCGCCCGTCAGACTCATATCCGATCCGCTCCTTCCCGCCGCGCCGCCTTATTTAGCCGCCTTATTTAAATAAGGTATCATCCACCGGACACGGTTTGATCAAAAATGCACCGTTTAAGATAGCACAACCAGGCGGCCGTGTAAACACACGCGCGCAAAAAATTTCAGCCGCGCACGTTCGGGATCGACGCCTTGAGCTCACTGAGAAACATCTGTCCGGCGGTGGACAGGCCGGTCTTCTGCTTATAGACGACACCGACGGTACGCTGCAGCTCCGGCGAGAGGCGGCGCGCGATGACACGCCGGCCGCTGCGGCGCAGCACCGCCTCCGGCAGGATGGACACGCCGAGGTTGTTCTCGACCAGGTTCAGGATCGTGTAGTCGTCGGCCACACGGTACTGGACGTTGATCTGCGGATGGCGCGTAAGCAGGTCTCGGATGCAGCCGCCGCCGCGCCCCTCCTCGAGAAGAATGAAAGGTTCGGCCGCGAGCTCATCGACCTGAATGAAGATGTTCTCGCCCAGCGGATGCCCCTCGGGCAGCACGGCGAGCATGGTGTCCTGATAGATCGGCTCGCACGGAAACGGGGTCGTGCGCAGCATATCCGTGAAGCCGAAGTCGACCACGCCCTCGCGCACCCAGTCCTCGATCTCATAATACAGCCCCTGATAGAGCTCGAAGCGGATGCCGCTGTGCAGGCGGCGAAAGCGCTCCATGGCCGGCGGCAGCAGGTAGCTCGACACGCTCGTAAACGTGCCGAGGCGGATCGTGCCCTGTTCCAGACCGCTGAAACCCGCCGCCTGCGACTGGAGCATCCGGTAGGCGTTGACCGTGTCGCGGATGTACGGCAGCAGGTGCCGTCCCTCATAGGTGAGCGCTACGCCCGAGCGCGAACGCACCAGCAGCGTCACCCCCAGCTCCTCCTCCAGCGACTTGATCATCTGGCTCACGGCCGACTGCGTGTAGCCGAGATCGCGCGCAGCGTCGGAAAAGCTGTTGCGCTCAAAGACCTTCAAAAATGCGATATACCGGTTCATAAGCACCCCTCACAGATAAGAAACGCTAATTTAACTATCAGAATTATTTGCTTTACTTATCTATAACGGCATTATATAATGGGCACTGTCAGATAGCAAGTGCAATTTTTCGTGACCGCACACGATTTTTGCAGTGCGCCGACAACCACGCAAATTCTCTCCAAGCAACATGATAATTCCTTTTTCCAACTCCATTTCTCCTATGGAAACACCCCTGCCGGTTTGTCCGTTCCGGCAGGGGTGTTTTCCGTTTTGTGCGGGGAAAGCGGTGCTCAGTCCGTGACCGTGACGGCGGCAGTCGTGCCGGAGGCGCGGATGGCGTCGGCCTGCATGGCGTCGGCCGTGACGGTCTGCAGCGGCAGACTGCCGAGTGCCGACCAGTCGAGCGCGCCGGAAACATCGCGCAGCGTCAGCTCCGTGAGCCCGGTGAAGCCATCCAGGCCGGACGTGCTGTCGAGCTCGCAGCGGATGAGCGTGAGCGATGTGATCGCCCGCTCACGGTCAAAGCTGTGGAAGAAATCGCCGCGCAGGTCGCAGTCCACGAGCGTGACGCGCGTGAGCGAGGATTTGTGCAGCGGGATCAGCAGCTCGCGGCGCGTGCAGTGCGAGAGCGTGATGTCCTGCAGCTTTGTCAGCGCGCGCAGCTCGGACAGATCCGACACGTTCGCGCCGTTGAGGTGCAGCGTGCGCACGTTCAGGCAGCGGCCGAGCCCCGTCAGCTCCGTGACGGCGTTGCCGTCGGCCAGCAGCGCTGTGAGCTTTGGCAGCTGCTCGATGCCCGCCAGACTCGTGAGCCGGTTGGCGCGGATATCGAACACCTCCACGCCGCAGGCGGGCAGGCTCTCGAGCGTGGTCAGCGACTGAAATTCGAGCGCGAGCTCGCGCAGACTCGGAAAATACGCAAGGTCGGACAGGTCGCGGATCGCCCCACGCCGCACGGTGACGCTCCGGCCGGAGGGGTCAATGACCTCCGCCGCTTCCACACCGGCAGCCGCCGCATCCACGCCCTGCTGCGGGGCGGCAAACCAGTACCGGTCGCCGCAGACGTACAGCGCCGTGAGCCCCTTGAGGTCTGCGACCGTGAGCTCGCCCTCGGGCTTTCCGGCATATTCGCGCGCGACCCGCTCAAGCAGGGGGTTCTGGAATGCGGCCACCGTGTCGTCCGGCAGCGTCTGCACTGCGACGGTCCTGGCCGTGAAACGGTAGAGCAGGCCCGTGAAGTGGCCGACGATGCCCGCCGCGATCAGGCAGCCGGCGAGTACGACCGCGATGATCGCCGCCGCGATGCCGCGCTTTTTCTTCGCGCGCTCCGGCTTCGGCGCTTTGGCGGGTCTTTCCCGGCGGGGCTTTTCGGCACGCGGCTTTTTCTCTTTCTTCTTTTTCGCCCGCGGCAGCGCGGCGGGTGCCTCTGGCGGCAGCTCCGGCGCTTCGCTCGCAAATTTGTCCGCGTCGAGCAGCTCGGCCGAAAAGAGCTTGTCGTAGAAATATTCCTCGCTCGGGTAGGTATATTTCATGAGCGCGAAGAGGTTGCCGATCTGCATCTCCATGCCCGGCGACAGCTCCGTCTGCTCGAGGTAGACGTTGATGACCGGCTTTTTCTTCGTCAGGGCATAGTGCATCTCCTTGCGGCAGTTGTCGGACTGCAGATACGCCGGAGACAAAAACGCCAGCACGAGCTGCGCGCGCTCGAGGTGCGACGCAATGCTCTCCGGCCACTCGCTGCCGGCCTCGATGCCCTCGTCATACCAGACGCGAAAGCCGCGCGATTGCAGCGTGCCGATGATCTCGAGCACGGCCGCGTCGTTCTTGTGCGCGTAGCTGACGAAGATGTACGGCTGTGTGCCCTCGTAGGGGCGCAGAAGTGTTCTCAAAAAACCACCTCCGGAAAAAAATCGAAAAACGACTGGATTCTGTTAGTGTATCACACACATCCGCGCCCGGCAAGAGTCTTGACGCCAGCGAGATAGGCATACGGCACGCACAGATCCCCCCGGCCGGAGCCGAGGGCGATGTCCGGCTTGCGCAGGCCGTGATAGTCCGACCCGCCGGTCGGCACGAGACCGAAGTGCCCGGCCAGCGCCTGCGCCGCCGCCGTCTGCTCGGGTGTATAGGTCGTGTAGCGCACCTCGAGCCCGAGCGCCCCGGCGTCCGCCGCCGCGGCGAGCAGGGCAGTACGCTGCGCGTCGTCAAAGCGGTACTTGAACAGATGCGCCACGACCGGCACGCCGCCCGCCGCGCGCAGCGCGTGCACGGAATCCTCCAGCGGGATGTTGTAGCGCGGAACATAAAAGCGCTTGCCCCGGCCGAGCAAACCGCGCATCCCGTCGGACACCGTGGGGACGCAGCCGCGCTGCACGAGCAGCGCCGCGATGTGCGGCCGGCCGAGCACCGTCTGCCCCGGAAACGCCGCGCGCAGCTCCGCCATCGTGATGGGGTAGCCCGCGTCGTGCAGGCGCTGCACCATGGTCTCGTTGCGGGCGTTTCGCTCGTCGGTCGCGCGGGTCATAAGTGCGCGCAGCGCGGCGTTGTCCGTGTCCATGTAGTAGCCGAGCAGGTGCACCTCCTCACCGCCCCACACGGTGGACAGCTCCACGCCCGGCACGACCTCGATGCCGCGCGCCGTCCCCGCCGCAAGCGCCTCGGGCAGGCCGGCAAACGTGTCGTGATCCGTGATTGCCACGGCGCGCAGCCCGGCTGCCGCCGCCTTGCGCACGACGGTCTCCGGCGCGTCCGAGCCGTCGGACGCGAGCGTGTGCACGTGCAGATCAATCCGCTCCATGGCGCACCTCCAGCCCGTCCGGCAGCGCGTCGCCCTGCCAGAGGACAAAGACCGTGCCGTCCGCAACGTGCACCGACGCCTCCGCACCGGTGAAGGAGTTGCTCACACCGAGCGGCATGGCGCAGGTGAGCGTCGCATCCGTGACCTCGTAGAGCAGGCTGCGCAGCGTAACGCCGCGCGCAGCGTCGCCGCTGCTGAACACCGAGACCGTGCCCTCCATGCCGGCGGGGAAGGTCAGCGTGCCGTTTTGCACCGCCGTGACCACCCAGCCGCAGCCGATGAGCCAGCCCTGCGCGCCCGCGTCCGTGAGGCCGCGCAGCGTCTGAAAGCTTGCGATCGTCTGGTCGATGCGGCCGCCGAGCGCCCCCGCCATCACGAGCCGCCGGTAGCCATGCCCAAGCGCCCAGCGCACGGCGAGACCGAGGTCGGTGTCGTCCTTCATGACCGGGTGCGTCTCCACGTTCGGGTGCTTCGGCCGGTAACCGAGCGAGTCAAAGTCACCCATGACGAAGTCCGGCTCGATGCCGCGCGCACGCAGCGAGCGGTAGCCGCCGTCAGCCGCGATGATATAGTCGCCCGCGCACGGGCTCAGGCGCACGCCCTCAAGGCTGGCCGCGCCGACGATATAACAAGTATTTTCCAAATTCATTCCAGCTTTCCTGAATTTTCGCCCGTTATTGTATCACATTCTGCGCACCGAGAAAAGAATTGCATGTAAATTACCTGTGCGTGCATTTGTTAGATTTTAAACTCGTCGAAAATCAAAAATTTTATTTCTATTGTTACTGATATATGATATAATTCCAGCATTGGCATCGCAGCGAAGCGCGTTTTTTTACTGCTGCCGCCCATCTCTGCGGCCCGCCGCAGTCAGAAAGGAGACACGACCGTGTCAGAAAAAGTTTTCAACAAGGTCCTTGCTGCCAACCGCGGCGAGATCGCGGTGCGTATCTTCCGCGCGTGCTATGACCTCGGCATCCACACCGTGGCCATGTACTCCAAGGAAGACGAACTGAGCATGTTCCGCACCCGTGCCGACGAGGCATATCTCGTCGGCGAGAACAAGAGCCCTCTGGGTGCGTATCTCGACATTCCCGAGATCATCGATCTGGCCAAGCGCCGCGGCGTCGACGCCATCCACCCGGGCTACGGCTTCCTGTCCGAGAATGCGGACTTTGCCCGCGCCTGCGAAGCGGCCGGCATCACGTTCATCGGCCCCCCGAGCGACGTGCTCGGCAAGATGGGCGACAAGCTCTCGGCCAAGCAGATCGCCATGGAGTGCGGCGTGCCGGTCATCCCCGGCTGCTCCGAGCCTCTGCGCGACGGGCAGGAGGCGCTCGAGAAGGCCATCAGTTTCGGCTTCCCCGTCATCCTCAAGGCGGCGGCCGGCGGCGGCGGCCGCGGCATGCGCCTGTGCGAAATGCCCGAGGACGTTATCCCCGCGTTCGAGCTCGTCAAGAGCGAGGCAAGCAAGGCCTTCGGCAATGACGACATCTTCATCGAGAAGTACCTCGTGCAGCCCAAGCACATCGAGGTGCAGATCCTGGCCGACCAGTACGGCAACGTGCGCCACCTCGGCGAGCGCGACTGCTCGCTGCAGCGCCGCTACCAGAAGGTCGTCGAGTTCGCGCCCGCGTGGAGCGTGCCCGAGAGCATCCGCGAGCAGCTGCACGCTGACGCCGTGAAGATCGCCGAGGCCGTCGGCTATGTCAACGCCGGCACGGTGGAGTTCCTCGTCGACCGCGACGGCAACCACTATTTCATCGAGATGAACCCCCGCATTCAGGTCGAGCACACCGTCACCGAGATGGTCACGAACATCGACCTCGTGCGTGCGCAGATCCTCATCGCCGAGGGGCAGCCGATCAGCCACCCGGAGATCGGTCTCGGCGACCAGAACAACCTCAAGGTCAACGGCTACGCCATCCAGTGCCGCGTGACCACCGAGGACCCGGCCAACAACTTCGCACCCGACAACGGCAAGATCGAGGCCTACCGCTCCGGCGGCGGCTTCGGCGTGCGTCTCGACGGCGGCAACGTCGGCACGGGCTCGATCATCTCGCCGTACTACGACTCCCTGCTTGTCAAGGTCACAAGCTGGGACTGCACCTTCCCCGCCGTCTGCCGCAAGGCCACCCGCGCCATCAATGAAGAGCACGTGCGCGGCGTCAAGACGAACATCCCGTTTGTGACGAACATCCTCACGCACCCGACCTTCGTCGCCGGCAAGTGCCACACGAAGTTCATCGACGAGACGCCGGAGCTGTTCGAGTTCACCGAATCGCGCGACCGCGCGACCCGCGTGCTCAAATACATCGCCAACATTCAGGTCAACAATCCCGACGCCGAGCGCCACCAGTACGACACGCCGCGCTTCCCGAAGGCACAGCGTGAGGTCACGAAGCAGGACGGGCTCAAGCTCCTGCTCGACACCGACGGCCCCGAGGCCGTGAAGGAATGGGTCCTCGGCCAGAAGAAGCTGCTCATCACCGACACGACGATGCGCGATGCGCACCAGTCGCTGCTGAGCACCCGCCTGCGCACCCGCGACATGCTCAAGGGCGCCGACGGCACGGCCGACATCCTCGCCGACTGCTTCTCGCTCGAGATGTGGGGCGGCGCAACGTTCGACACCGCCTACCGCTTCCTGCATGAGTCCCCGTGGGAGCGTCTGGAGATGCTGCGTGAGAAGATCCCGAACATCCCGTTCCAGATGCTGCTGCGCGGCTCGAACCTCGTCGGCTACGCGAGCTATCCGGACAACCTTGTGCGTGCCTTCATCGCCGAGTCCGCCCGTGAGGGCATCGACGTGTTCCGCGTGTTCGACTCGCTCAACTGGATGCCGAACATGGAGACCGCCATGGACGAGGTGCTGCGTCAGGGCAAGTTCCTCGAGGGCACCGTGTGCTACACCGGCGACATTCTCGACCCGACGCGCGACCGCTACACGCTGCAGTACTATGTCGACTTCGCCAAGGAGCTCGAGCGCCGCGGTGCACATATGCTGGCCATCAAGGACATGTCCGGCCTGCTCAAGCCGTATGCCGCCAAGAAGCTCGTCAGCACCCTCAAGCAGGAGATCGGCATCCCCATCCACCTGCACACGCACAACACCACCGACAACCAGATCGCGACCTACCTCATGGCGGCCGAGGCCGGTGTGGACGTGGTCGACACCGCCATCGGACCGCTGGCCAACCTCACGAGCCAGCCGTCGATGAATGCGCTCGTCGAGTCCCTGCGCGGTCAGGAGCGCGACACCGGCTTTGAGCCGCAGCGCCTGCAGGAGCTGGCCGATTACTGGGCCGACGTGCGCCTGCGCTATGAGAGCTTCGACAAGGGCCTCAAGGTCCCCGTCACCGACATCTACCGCTATGAGATCCCCGGCGGTCAGTACACGAACCTGCAGCCGCAGGTCGAGTCGCTCGGCCTCGGCCACCGCTTCGCGGAGGTCAAGGAGATGTACCGCACCGTCAACCTCATGCTCGGCGACATCATCAAGGTCACGCCGTCGTCCAAGATGGTCGGCGACCTCGCGATCTTCATGGTGCAAAACGACCTCACGCCCGAGAACATCGTCGAAAAGGGCGAGCACCTCGCCTTCCCCGACAGCGTCGTGAGCTACTTCAAGGGCATGATGGGTCAGCCGCCCTGCGGCTTCCCGAAGGATCTGCAGCGCGTCGTGCTCAAGGGCGAAAAGCCCATCACCGGCCGCCCCGGCGACCTGCTGCCGCCCGTGGACTGGGATCAGCTGCGCAGCGAGATCCGCAAGTTCTACCCGAACTATGAGGAGCCGCGCTCGCTCATCTCGTTTGCCATGTATCCGAAGGTCTATGAGGAGTACATCCGCCACCGCAAGGAGTACGGCTACATCATGCGCATGGGCAGCCACGTGTTCTTCAACGGCATGGCCATCGGCGAGATGAACAAGATCAACATCGAAGACGGCAAGACTCTCATGATCAAGTACATCGGCCTCGGCGACCGCAACGACGACGGCACGCGCAACGTGCAGTTTGAACTCAACGGCATGCGCCGCGAGGTCTCCGTGCCCGACCCGACCGCGACCGATTCGGCCAAGACCGTCGTCATGGCCGACCCGAACGACAAGAGCCAGGCCGGCGCGTCCATTCCGGGCATGGTGTCCAAGGTCAACGTCAAGCCCGGCGATCAGGTCAAGGTCAACGACGTGCTCGCCGTGATCGAGGCCATGAAGATGGAGACGAGCGTTGTCGCCCGCATGGACGGCACGATCGACGAAGTCTTTGTCAAGGGCGGCCAGTCGGTCAAGGCCGGCGAGCTGCTGCTGACGATCAAGTAAATCACCCCGGTTTTTCATGCGGAGCGCACCCTCGTGCGCTC
>ENA-UOJN01002020-UOJN01002020.1-human-gut-metagenome-genome-assembly--contig:-C125IIP-NODE-2020-length-13436-cov-5.690457_pt1 | contig 13436 bp, 11 predicted proteins | sample MGYA00242350_ERZ723897 | MGnify/ENA metagenome assembly ERZ723897 | reverse complement strand
CGCTTGCCCCATGCCGGGCCAATAATGCCATCAGTTGAATGCCGGAAATCGTATGGTCAATGCGGCCGCCCAAACCGCCATAGACATGGAATTCGCGGCAACCCGCCGACCAACCGACCTTCAGCGCGGAGAGCATGTCCGGATCGTCCTTCAGCGCGGGCAGCGCGATGGTGCGCACATCGGTGCGGGGCGGCCGGCCCTCCAGCGAATCGAAGTCGCCCACCACCACATCGGGCACGATACCCAACTGGCGCGTATGGTCGAGCCCGCCATCGGCCGCAATCACATACGCGCCGGCCGGCACCACGGGCGTGCCCGCATAGTATTCGCCCGCACCAAAAATCACGCATACCTGAGTCATGATGCCTACTGTAGCCGGTATCCACCCATCGGCCGGGAAAATGCTGATAGGCTACGCATCAGAACAGTAGTCGATAGGCGCACAGGCAGGGGAGCGGAGCGATGGCACAGATCACCGAGGCAAGCGAACGGCCGATTCTCAAATCAAAGATATTCCTCTACATCACCGAATTCTTCTCCGGCATGTCCGCTGATCTACTTCATCTCGATCAAGGCCAAGCGCATCGCCTGCGTGGTCAGCGCCGTGATCTTCGTGGCCACGTCCTGCGTCTCGCCCCTGACCGGCTTCGCGTTCTGGGAAACCAACCTGGCCTATGAGGGCGAGTCCATCTACAACTACCTGCAGGTCAAGAACCTCTCCGACCGCACGATCCTGTCCACCAACGTGCTGTTCGGCGTGCAGTCCGTCACGATGAAAGACAAAGGACTGACAGGTATGTACTACGACACGGCCCTGGCTGCGCCGGCGCTCGCCGACAATGCCAATTCCGCGCTGATCCTCGGCATGGGCACCGGCACCTACGCCCGCCAGCTGAAGCAGTATTATCCGAAAATGAACATCACCGGCGTGGAGATTGACCAGAAGATCACCGATCTGGCCGGCGAATACTTCGATGAGCCCGCCGACATCCCCGTGACCACGTATGACGGCCGAGCCTGGCTCGCCGCCTCGCATGACAAGTACGACGTGATCATGGTCGATGCGTATCAGGACATCACCATTCCCTTCCAGATGAGCTCCACCGAGTTCTTCACCATGGTCAGAGAGCACCTGAACCCCGGCGGCGTGATGGTGGTGAACATGAACATGATCTCGGACGGCCAAGGTTCGATCAACGAGGCGTTGAGCGATACCATCGCCAGCGTGTTCGGCAATGGGAACACACTGACGGCCGACGTGCCGAACACCACGAACCGTGAACTGTTCGCCAAGAAGCCGGGTTCCGGCTCCGAAGAGAACTCCATGCAGCAGGCCTCCAAGGCGCTCAACCTGCGTGAGACCACCTACGAGCGCACCGGCAGCGAAGATCTCGAATGGTATATGGAAGAGGTCGCCTCTCGATTCCGGAAGGTGAACGAACCGGACTCAGCGTCGACTATTCTCACCGACGACAAGGCGCCGGTCGAAGTACTCGGCATGCATGCCATCGATCAAATCATCGCCGATGAGGCCGGCCCATATCGGCAGATTCTCAAAGACGAAGGCTTCGGCGGTCTGCTGCGCGCCGTGCAGTAGGTTCGACACACGGACCGCGAATGTCCGGGCGTATGGTAGACTTTCTATCTGGCTTGAGAAATCAAGAAAGCGGGGCAACCCCACCTGGAAGCCTTTCAAGGCCTCGGGTTCAAGGCAAACAGCCTAGCGATTGCGATATACAACGCGTAATCAGGAATGACGCAAAGAACTGATATGCGTCTGCAGAAGCTGAGCGCATATTGGCGCGGGCTTTGGCTTGCCATGAACCCAAAGCATTGAACAGGACTCCAGCAAAGGCCCTCGCCACGGAATTGAAGTAGAGGATTGGAGTCATCATCAGCGACGAACCACGTATTAACGACGAGATTCGCGTCCCGCAGGTACGCCTGATCGGCCCGAAGGGCGAGCAGGTGGGCGTCATCGCGACTTCCGTCGCGCTGAACCTGGCCAAGGAGGCAAACCTCGATCTCGTCGAGGTGGCCCCGAACGCGAAGCCTCCGGTCGCCAAGCTCATTGATTACGGCAAGTTCAAGTACAACGAGAAGATCAAGGCTCGTGAAGCTCGCCGCAACCAGAGCACCGCGGAAATCAAGGAGATTCGTTTCCGCCTGAAGATTGACGACCACGATTTCGACGTGAAGAAGGGCCATGTGACCCGCTTCCTTAACGGAGGCGACAAGGTCAAGGTCACCATCATGTTGCGCGGTCGTGAGATCTCCCGCCCGATTGGTGGCGTGGAACTGCTGCAGCGTCTGGCCGACGATGTCGAGGAATACGGCACCGTCGAGTCCAAGCCGAAGCAGGAGGGCCGCAACATCATCATGACCCTTGCGCCGAAGGGCAAGAAGGTGCACACCCAGTCCGAGCAGCGTCGTCGTGGCGCCGAGTCCCGCGCCGAGCGTCAGGCTCGCCAGGCGGCTCGTCTCGCGGCCAAGCAGGAGTCTCAGGCTCAGGCCGCGGCCGACGCGCAGTCCGTGATTTCTCAGAAGACTTCCGACAAGAAGCAAACCAGCAAGGAGGGCAGCAATGCCGAAGATGAAAACTAATTCCGCCGCTTCCAAGCGCGCCAAGATCACCGGCACCGGCAAGGTGAAGCATGTCGGTTCCGCCATGCGCCACAACCTCGAGCACAAGTCCGCTCGCAAGCGCCGTGAACTGTCCGCCGACGATGTGCTGCGCGGCGGCCAGGCCAAGAAGCTGCACCAGCTTCTGCAGAAGTGAGCATAGGGCTTACCCGGAAATAACAAGACTTTAGAAAGCTGAGGAATAGATTATGGCACGTGTCAAGCGCGCAGTGAACGCCCACAAGAAGCGTCGCGTTGTTCTCGAGAGGGCTTCCGGCTACCGTGGCCAGCGCTCCCGCCTGTACCGCAAGGCCAAGGAACAGCTGCTGCACTCCTTTAACTACAACTTCCGTGACCGCAAGGCTCGCAAGGGCGACTTCCGCAAGCTGTGGATCCAGCGCATCAATGCTGCCGTCCGCGCTGAGGGCATCACCTACAACCGCTTCATCCAGGGCCTGCGTCTCGCCGGCATCGAGCTGGATCGTCGCGCTCTGGCTGAGATCGCCGTCTCCGACCCGGACACCTTCAAGACCATCGTGGACGCCGCCAAGGCCGCCCTGCCTGAGGACGTCAACGCTCCGGTTGAGGCCTGATTGCTTGAAGTCGTGACTTCACACTAGAAACCCCGCTTCCGAGCGGGGTTTCTTTGTACCATGGGCACTATGACCAACGGATTCACCAGACTCACCGAGCAGTTCCTCGTCCACATCGGCGTGGAGCGAGGACTCGCCACGGCCACCGTCACCGCCTACGAATCCGATATCGCCAAATACATTGATTGGCTCGAAACCCGCGGCATCCACGAACCGGACGCCATAACCAAACAAGACGTCGAAGACTACATCGCCGCCCTTGACCAGGCGGGGGAGTCCGCCCGCTCCAAAGCCCGAAGACTGGCCTCGATCCATGAATTCCATCGCTTCGCGCTCGGCCAGCACGCGGTGACTGCCGACGTTTCTGCCGCAGTCAAGGCACCCAAAGGTGCCAGCACCCTGCCTGACGTACTCACCGTGGACGAGGTAACCCGTCTGCTCGACGCGGCGGCAGCCGGCGGCTCAACCGATCCGGTGGTATTGCGGGACAAGGCCCTGCTCGAATTCATGTACGCCACCGGCTGCCGCGTCTCGGAAGCCACCGGTGGGAATCTGGACGACATCGACCTGGACGAGCACATCGCGCGACTCATGGGCAAAGGCTCCAAGCAGCGGCTTGTACCATTGGGCAGCTACGCATGCCGGGCCATCACCGCATACCTCAATGCGGGGCGTGGCGAGCTGGAACGGCGCTCCAGCGCCAAGATTCCCGAGAGACGCGCACTGTTTCTCAACAAACGCGGCAAGCGCATCTCGCGGCAATCGGTATGGGAAATCGTCAAAGCAACCGGGGAGCGGGCCGGCATCACCAAACCACTCCATCCGCACACCTTGCGCCATTCCTTCGCCACGCACCTGATCCAAGGCGGCGCGGACGTGCGCACCGTGCAGGAACTGGTTGGGCACGCCAGCGTGACCACCACGCAGATCTACACGCACGTAAGCCCCGAAACCCTGATCGAAACGTATCTGACCTCACACCCCAGAGCGCGGTGAGACACACCATTTTGCGACGCGTCCGCCCATAGCGGAATCGCGGCGGGGGGGAGCACCAAAGTCGGCCGGAAATTCAAGGCGTGACAATACAGTACATAACAGCGAACCGTCAGCCAGGAAGAGGTATTCATGCTGCAGATCAAATCGATCTCGAAGCGCTATAAAACCGGTGATTTCGTTCAACAGGCGCTTGACAAAGTCAGCCTGAACCTACGCGACAGCGAATTCGTCGCGATTCTGGGTCCCTCGGGTTCCGGCAAGACCACCTTGCTCAACATCATCGGCGGCCTCGACCGGTATGACGACGGCGATTTGGTGATCAACGGCATCTCGACGCGCCAATACAAGGATCGCGATTGGGATTCGTACCGCAACCACACCATCGGCTTCGTGTTCCAGAGCTACAATCTGATTCCTCATCAGACGATTCTGTCGAACGTCGAACTCGCGCTGACGATTTCCGGCATCGGCAAGGCCGACCGTCGCGAACGTGCGCGCAAGGCGCTGGAGAAGGTCGGACTCGGCGAACACATCAATAAAAAGCCGAACCAGCTGTCCGGCGGCCAGATGCAGCGCGTGGCGATCGCCCGCGCACTGGTCAACGACCCGGACATCGTCCTGGCCGACGAGCCGACCGGCGCGCTCGATTCGGACACGTCCGTGCAGATCATGAACCTGCTCAAGGACGTGGCCAAGGACCGCCTCGTGGTCATGGTCACCCACAACCCCGAACTTGCGGAACAATATGCCACGCGCATCGTCAACCTGCGCGACGGCGTGATCCGCTCCGACTCCGACCCGTTTGTCGTGGATGAGACGGCCGAACAGCCGGCCGTGCACAAGACGATGGGCCGCGCGTCGATGTCGTTCGTCACGTCGCTGGCGTTGAGCTTCAACAATCTGAAAACCAAGAAGGCGCGTACCCTGCTGACCTCGTTCGCCGGCTCAATCGGCATCATCGGCATTGCGCTGATTCTATCGGTGTCGACTGGCGTGAACGCATACATCAGCGACATCCAGCGTGACACGATGACCGCCTACCCGATCACCATCGACTCCCAGACCTTCGACCTGAGCAGCATGATGGGCGGACAGATGGGCGGCGATGACGGATACGGCGGCAAGACGCACAGAACCGACGGCATCTACCCGGACGACCGCAGCGTCAAGCAGGCATCCAGCCTGACCAGTTCGATTACCGAAAACAACCTGACCCGCTTCAAGAAATACCTGGATAATTCCAAGAGCGAGATTCACCAGTATGTGGGTTCCGCCGGTATCCAGTACACGTATGACGTGAAATTCTCCGTGTTCGACCACGACCCCGATGGCACGCTGGTCAATGCGGACGGCGTGACGATCGGTGCCAGCGACTCCACTTCAATGGCCTCGCAGATGGCGTCCACAAGCTCGTCCGGCATGTCCGGCACCTCGTCGATCACCTCGCAGCAGATGTCGATGCTGACCGGCAAAACCGATGAGAACGCCGCGCCCGACTCGTTCAATGAGATCATGCCTGGAGCGGACGACAGCAAGCTCGTAGGCAAGGTCATCACCGACAACTACCAGGTGGTCAACGGTTCATGGCCGAAGTCCAAGGATGAAGTGGTGCTGGTGCTTGACGACAACAACAGCGTGCCGCTGACCACGCTGTACGAGCTCGGCCTGCTGCCCGCCTCCGATTACCACGAGATGATGTCCAAGCTCAACGCCGGCGACAAGGTCAGCACTCCACAAGACAAGATCGACTATGCTAAGGCCCTCGATCAGACGCTGTACATGATTCCGGCATCCGACCAGTACGTCAAGGGCGATGACGGCCACTACCGTTTCATCGGCAACGACAAGGACGAAATCGAACAGCGCCTCGAAACGGCCACCAAACTCAAGGTGGTGGGCGTCGTCAAGGCGAAGAAGGATGCTTCGGCCACGCCGTTGGCCGCTGGTGTGGGGTACGCGCGCGCTCTGACCAATGATTTGATCGACCGTGCGGCCTCCAGCGCCATCGTTACCGATCAGAAGGCCAACCCGAACACGAACGTGCTCAACGGCATGACGTTCTCGCCCTCGGACGATGCCACCAAGGTGGCCGACGCGCGCACCTACGTGGCTTCGCTGGGCGTGACGCAGAAGGCGAACATGGCCAAGTCGATGATGAGCGCCGGGCAGCAGTCCGGCACGGGCGCATCGGACGCCGCTGGTGCTGGTGCTGCAGGTGTCGCTGGCGCGGCGGGTGCCGGCGATCAGGCCGCCGCCATGGCCGCGATGAGCGAACAGCAGCTCGCCGACAGTTTCGACGCGTATATCGCCACGGCTTCGAACGACGTGCTTGTCGCGATCTACGACCAGTACGTGTCGACCGGCACCTACGACGACAACCTCGCCGCATTCGGTGTGGTGAGTCGTGACGCGCCCAGCTCGATCAACATCTACGCCGACAGCTTCGAAGACAAGGACCACATCGCCGACGCGATCACCGACTACAACAACACCGTCTCGAAGAAAGACAAGATCACCTACACGGATTACGTTGGGCTCATGATGAGTTCGGTGACCACCATCGTCAACGTGATTTCCTACGTGCTTATCGCGTTCGTGTCCGTCTCGCTGATCGTCTCCTCGATCATGATCGGCATCATCACCTACATTTCGGTGCTGGAGCGCACCAAGGAAATCGGCATCCTACGCGCAATGGGTGCCTCGAAGCACAACGTATCCCAGGTGTTCAATGCGGAGACCGGCATCATCGGCCTATGCTCCGGCCTGTTGGGCGTGGGCTTGACCGTGCTGCTCAATATTCCGATCAACGCCGTGCTACACCACTTCATCGGCAATGCGGACGTCAATGCCGCCCTGCCGGTGACCGGTGGCGTGGTGCTGGTGATCCTAAGCGTGGTGCTCACGCTGATCGGCGGCCTGATTCCCTCGCGTAAGGCAGCCAAGCAAGACCCGGCCACCGCACTGCGCACCGAGTAAGCGCATCGACATAGTACGAGACGAGATCCATAAACCTCGGAACACTGGAATACCAGCGGCAAAACGGTGTTCCGAGGCGAGCCCGGCGAGTACATTAGGATGGGCGAGCAGGTATTCCCGACAAAGGGGGCGAGGGCAACGATGGACGACTGGCGAGATACCCGCGATAAAGACAGCGCATTCCGTCAAGGAACGCTGCCTATGACAGGAACGTATGTCGTTGCACCCCCAGCGAACCCGGATGTTGATAAGGTAGACAGTATGCCTACCGATTTGCTTGGACGTGAATACGAAACCTTCCCCGCACCCGAACCGCTGCAACAGCACGGTCCGGCGCGTGTCATTGCCATGTGCAACCAGAAGGGTGGCGTAGGTAAGACCACCAGCTCCATCAATATTGCCGGTGCGTTGGCCCAGTATGGCCGCCGCGTGCTTATCGTCGATTTCGATCCGCAGGGTGCCGCCACTGTGGGACTGGGCGTCAACGCGAATACCGTGGAGAACACGATTTACACCGCGCTGTTCGATATTTCCGTGGACCCACATGATGTGGTGCAGCACACCGCATTCGAGAACATCGATGTGATTCCGGCGAACATCGATTTGTCCGCCGCCGAGGTCCAGCTGGTCACCGAAGTGGGCCGAGAGCAGATCCTGAACAGCGTGCTGCGCAAGCTCAAGTCGGAATACGATCTCATCATCGTCGACTGCCAGCCATCGCTCGGCCTGCTCACCGTGAACGCGCTTGCCGCAGCTGATGGCGTGATCATTCCCGTGGCCGCCGAATTCTTCGCCTTGCGCGGTGTGGCCCTGCTTATGCAGTCCATCGAAAAAGTGCAGTCCCGCATCAATCCCGCATTGGAAGTGGATGGCGTGCTCATCACCATGTACACCAAGACACTGCACTGCGAAGAGGTCTGCCAGCGCGTTTACGAGGCGTTCAGCGAAAAGGTGTTCCACACGTTCATCTCCCGCTCCATCAAACTGCCCGATTCCACGGTTGCCGCCGCGCCCGTGGTGGTCTATGCCCCTGAGCACAAGACATCAAAGGAATACCGTGAGGTGGCACGTGAGCTCATTGCTCGCGGCATCGTGGCGTAACGATTGTTTCGATAAACGATGAATGAGACTTCCCTTTCTCGGCTCCCCTCTCTGAGGGAAGCTGGCTCGCGTAGCGAGGCTGAGGGGAGCTCCGCGGAAGCCGAAATCAGCACGGAGGAATCCGCCACTTCCGGCTTCCGGGTCAACCTCGAAGTCTATTCCGGTCCGTTTGATGCCTTGCTCGGCATGATCGCCAACAACAGACTCGAGCTGACCGAAGTTTCCCTCTCCTCGATCACCGAGGAATTCCTGACATACGTGCGCGGGCTCGATTTCACAAAAAACATGGATGAGGCCAGCGCCTTTCTCGATATCGCCTCTATTCTGGTCGAGGCCAAAAGCGTGGCGATTCTGCCCGGCGGCGAAGACAGCCAGCACGACGAGCAGAGCCTCGAAGTGCTGCGCGAACGCGATTTGCTGTTCGCCCGACTCCTCCAATACCGCGCCTACAAGCAGGCCGCAGGTGACTTCCGGGCGCGTATCGCCGCCAACTCCGGCCGATTCCCGCACCCGGCGGCCATGGACGAGGGCGTTGCCGCCATGCTGCCTGAGCTGGTATGGACGCTGACTCCGCTCGAACTCGCCCGACTGACCGCCCAGGTCATCGCCAACGCGCCCGCCTCCGAAGTGTCGATCCATCAGCTGCACGTGCCGTTGGTCGATCTGCGGGCCCAATCGCTGGTGGTGCGCGACCGGCTGATCGCGGCATTGGAATCCAAGGGCGACCAGTCGATATCGTTCAGCGAATTGACCCGGGACTGCACTTCTCGTATTGAGGTGGTGGCTCGGTTCATGGCCGTGCTCGTGTTCTTCAAACAAGGTGTGCTGCAGTATCAGCAAGATGGTCCGTTTGCCGAACTGCACCTGAGGTGGGTACCCGGCGTAGCCGAAACGATGAGCGACGTGAACATTTCCGAAGGTGATTTTGCGTAAGGACGGCGATTGGTGACTGAACAGATTGACGCAACGAATACAACCGAACACATGGCGGATGCCGAATCGACGGCTGAATCCGCAAAGGCCGCGGTGAGGGGAGTGGAGGAGACGCACCCCGAATACGTGGATTTCGCGGTAGACGATTTTCCCGGCGGGCTGTCCGCCTGTCTGGAAGCGATTCTGATGGTCGCCGACCAGCCGCAGACCGCCACCGAGCTGGCCCGTATTTTGGCATTGGATCGCAACACAGTCGAAGAGGCATTGCGAGCCCTGCACGATGACTATGAGGGCGATGAATCCCGTGACATCCGCCCGCGCGGCTTCGAACTGCGCCGCACCGCTCGTGGCTGGCAGTTCGCCAGTCGCGCCGCGTTCGAGCCGGTCGTCTCATCATTCGTCACCGACGGCCAGACTGCGAGACTCAGTCAGGCCGCACTGGAGGCGCTTGCCATCGTGGCCTATCGCCAACCCGTCACCCGAGCCCAAGTGGCCGCGATCCGCGGTGTCAACTCCGATGGAGTGATTCGCTCGCTCACGGTACGCGGCCTTATCAAGGAAGACGGCGTGGACCCCGAATCCCGCGCGGCCCTCTTGGTCACCTCCGAATTCTTCCTCGACCAAATGGGTCTGAAGAGTCTCGACGAACTACCCTCCCTAGCGCCATTCCTCCCGTCCGTCGCCGAAATGACACAGTCGAAATCGGAAGATACGGACGTGATTTCGTAGCGATTGGGGCCCGCTGCCTGACCAATATTCGTGCGCTAGACCATCCGATATGTGATTTATGGTCATTGTGACTATAAGTAGTGCTATGCTCTCAATGCAGGGAGAACAACCGGTATGGAAAGAGGCATGGCATGGGATTCGGCAATGTGTCCGAGCGCCGCAGCGCACCGCCACAGGTCGGCGTGTCAGTGGTGATTCTGGCACTCGGCCCGGAAGGCGATACCGGCAACAGTGCCGCCGATTCCGGCAACGCCGCGAACTCGGCCCATTCCCGTCTCTGGTTGCCCCTGGTCAAGCGCGACCGTCAGCCGTTCCTGGGCTGCTGGGCGTTGCCCGGCGGTGACCTGCGCTCCGACCGGTCGTTGGAACAGTCTGCCTACGCGGCCCTCGAATCGACCACAGACCTGCACCCGCGATACCTCGAACAGCTGTACACCTTTGGAGGCCCGACCCGGTCCCATGGCGGATTGCCCATGGTATCCGTCGTGTACTGGGCGCTCGTCGGCCAGACCGAGGCCGCGGGCTTCGAGGACGGTGACAACGTACGATGGTTCCCCGAAGACGAACTGCCCGAGCTGGCGTTCGACCATCGCCAGATCATCGACTACGCGCTGCTCCGCCTGCGCTCCAAAATCGAATACTCCGACGTGGCCACCCGACTGCTCGGCCCCACGTTCACCCTGCGCCAACTGCACGGCGTCTATGAGGCGATTGGCGGCGAACCCCTCGACTTGGCGAACTTCCGCCGCAAAATGCTTGCCTCGGGCGACCTTGAAGACACCGGGGAGAAGATGCGCGAAGGCCGCCAACGACCGGCCACCGTCTACCGCTACATCCCCAAACGACCTGTCGAGAACGGTACGCCCCACGAATCCGATGGTGACGACATCGTGGAACTGTCCAGACAAGGCGAGCGTGAAGACGCTCTCGACGCGCTGATCCCATCCGCGCGCATCTGATTTTTCCCGCCGACCCGCTTCGGGCCGGTATCACAGACGTATATAGGAAAGGAACCACTATGACCGCACTATTCACTGCGCCGTCCGTTGACGAGATCATCGCCAAGCTGGGCGCGCAAAGCACCTGCGATGCAGGACTGACCCAGGACCCATGGCACTTCGACACCACCACACCCAGCTACGGTCCCGGTGCCTCGATGCTCGACCGTCTGCCCGCCAACGCGCCGCGCCAGCAGGTGTTGCCGGACGAATACCGCAAGGCCTCCGACGAGGAACTGCAGCAGCGCATCTCCGACGCCAAGCAGCGTCTCGGCTCCAAACTGTTGATTCTGGGCCACTTCTACCAGCGTGACGAGATCATCAAGCACGCCGATTTCGTGGGCGACTCCTTCCAGCTGGCCAAGAACGCCACCGAACGCCCGGACGCCGACCACATCGTGTTCTGCGGCGTGCACTTCATGGCCGAAACCGCCGACATCCTCTCCACGCCCGAACAGAGCGTGACCCTGCCCAACCTGTCCGCCGGCTGCTCGATGGCCGATATGGCCAACATCGACCAGGTCCAGGAATGCTGGGACCAGCTCGGCGAGATCTGCGGCACCCAGCCGGACTCCGATGGCTTGCAGCAGATCATTCCGGTCACCTACATGAACTCATCCGCCGCGCTGAAGGCGTTCTGCGGACGCAACGGCGGCATCGTATGCACCTCTTCCAATGCGCACGCCGTGCTGGAATGGGCGTTCGCCCGCGGCAAGCGCGTGCTGTTCTTCCCGGACCAGCATCTGGGCCGCAATACCGCCCGCGCGATGGGCATTCCGCTGAGCGAGATGCCGCTGTGGGATCCGTTCAAGGCACAGGGCGGCGCCGCCGATCCGGCCGATTACGCCCGCGCCAAGATGATTCTGTGGAAGGGCTTCTGCTCCGTGCACCAGCGTTTCACCGTCGAACAGGTCGAACGTGCCCGCAAGGCATACCCGGGCGTCAAGGTGATCGTGCATCCCGAGTGCTCGATGCAGGTGGTCGATGCCGCCGACGGTACTGGCTCCACCGCGTACATCGTCAAGGAGATCGCCAACGCGCCCGCCGGATCCGCCATTGCTGTGGGCACCGAAATCAACCTGGTGAACCGTCTGGCCGCGCAGTACCCGGACAAGACCGTGTTCTGCTTGGACCCCGTGGTCTGCCCCTGCTCCACGATGTACCGCATCCACCCGGCCTACCTGGCTTGGGCTTTGGAGAACCTCGAAGCCGGCAACGTGGTCAATCGCATCACCGTGGACGAAGACACCGCCCGCGAAGCCAAGGTGGCACTGGAGCGCATGCTGCGCGTTCACCCGTGATTCGTCCCTGGCGCTCCTCGTACATGAGGGGAGCTGTCCGCGTAGCGGACTGAAGGGAGCAGATGACGCAAAAACAGAGGAAAGCAACACAATGAGCAACACTGAAATCGTCGTCGTGGGCGCCGGCGTCGCCGGACTGTCCGCGGCACTGGCCGTGGCCGGCACCGGACACGACGTGACCTTGGTAACCAAGGCCGAACTGGTGGAATCAAACACCTATCATGCGCAGGGCGGCATCGCTGCAGCCATCTTCTCCGACGACGACCCGAAGCTGCATGCCGCCGACACCATGGCCGCGGGCCACGGCCTGTGCGACCCGAAGGCCGTGGACATCCTCACCCGTGAGGGTGCGGAGCGCGTCCGCGAGTTCGCCGCGGCCGGCGTCCACTTCGACCGCGACGCGCATGGACACATGCTGCGCGGCCTGGAAGCGGCTCATTCGCGCGCCCGCGTGGTGCATGCCGGGGGAGACGCCACCGGCAAAGTGTTTGAACTGGACGTCTCCGCCATGGTGCGCAAGAACCCGCGCATCCACATCATCGAGAACGCCTTCCTCAAAGATCTCATCGTGCGGGGCGGCCACATCGCCGGCGTCCACCTGCTGATCGACGGGCAGGACAAGGATCTGGCCGCCGACCGGGTGATCTTGGCCGCCGGTGGAGCAGGCCGTATGTACCCGTACACCACCAATCCGCCGGTCGCCACCGCGGACGGCCTCGCCGTCGCATGGCGTGCCGGTGCCCAGGTCGCCGATCTGGAGTTCTACCAGTTCCATCCCACCGCCATGGCCGTGGGCGAGCACTTCCTCGTCTCCGAAGCCGTGCGCGGCGAAGGTGCGGTGCTGCTGGATGAGCATGGCCACAGGTATATGAAGGACATCGATCCGCGCGCCGAACTCGCGCCGCGTGACGTCGTGGCCCGCGAGAACTTCCGCGTGATGCAGGCGCAAGGCGGCAAGCCCGTGATGCTCGACGTCTCGCCGATGGCCCGCGAGAACCCCGACCTGGCCAGCTTCCTGGCCCACCGATTCCCGACCATCGACGCCTATACGCGTTCGCTTGGCTTCGACTGGAGCAAGGAGCCGATTCCGGTGGCGCCCGCCGCGCACTACTACATGGGAGGCATTCGCACCGATCTGAACGCCCGGACCTCCATTCCCGGCCTGTATGCGGCCGGCGAATGCGCTC
>ENA-UOJN01001995-UOJN01001995.1-human-gut-metagenome-genome-assembly--contig:-C125IIP-NODE-1995-length-13609-cov-7.996754_pt1 | contig 13609 bp, 12 predicted proteins | sample MGYA00242350_ERZ723897 | MGnify/ENA metagenome assembly ERZ723897 | reverse complement strand
ACAGGGCGCAAACGCAGTTTTACACCGGAACAGAAAGGGGAATATAATTTACATAATGTAAAAATGTAAAGGCGTTTTTCCTGTGAGTAGACGGGGAGTTACCATAACTTGGAGAGAGCCGAAAAGAAGGGGAGCGGCCATACAGAGGTCGCTCCCTTTCGTGCAATTTTATCCACGATCCAGATCCCGTGTGGCGTAGGCGTTCAGGGAAAGATCCGCCGTATGTCCCGCCAGATACTCATAGTAGCCCTGTGCGCCGATCATAGCCCCGTTATCACCGCACAGCCGCAGAGGCGGCAGGTACAGCCGGCAGCCCGCCTGACGGCAGGCCCGCTCCAGATCGCCCCGGATGATGGAGTTGGCGGCCACGCCTCCGGCGGCCACGATGGTGCGCCGTCCGGTACGGCGGGCGGCCTCCATGGCACGGGGGATCAGCTCGTCGCTGACGGCCTGTGTGAAGTCACGGGCCAGCGCCGCAGCGTCCAAAGGCTCGCCCTTCTGCCGGGCATTGTGGGCCAGATTTACCACCGCCGTTTTCAGGCCCGAAAAGCTCATATCCAGCTCCGCGCCCTCCACATGGACACGAGGCAGGGTATACTTGCCGCCGGGGGACTGCGGGGCCAGAGCGTCCATGGGCTTGCCGCCGGGGTAGGGAAGGCCCAGCACACGGGCTGCCTTGTCGAAGCACTCGCCGGCAGCGTCATCCCGTGTGGCTCCCAAGATCGCCATGTCCGTATAGTCCCGGACATCCACGATGAGGGTGTTGCCGCCGGAGATGGCCAGCGCCAGAAAGGGCGGCTCCAGCTCCGGGAAGGCCAGATAGTTGGCGGCGATGTGGCCACGGACGTGGTGGACCGGGATCAGCGGCACGTCCAGCGCATAGGCCACGGACTTGGCGAAGCTGACCCCCACCAGCACGGCGCCGATGAGGCCGGGGGCATAGGTGACGGCCACGGCGTCCACGTCGCTCTTGGTGAGCCCGGCATCGGACAGCGCCTGATCCGTCAAACCGGCAATGGCCTCCACGTGCTTGCGGGAGGCGATCTCCGGCACTACGCCGCCGTAGAGAGCGTGCATATCCGCCTGAGAGAGGATGGCGTCGGAGAGGACCGTGCGTCCGTCCCGCACCACGGCCACGGCGGTCTCGTCGCAGGAGGATTCAAAGGCCAGAATGTTCATTGCGCCGCCTCCCCGTCAAACCGCCGGGTGAGGATCAGGGCATCCTCCTTGGGCAGGTCGTAGTAGTTTTTGCGGCGGCCCGCCTCCTGAAAGCCGAAGCCCTGATACAGAGCGATGGCGGCGGCGTTGGAGGGGCGCACCTCCAGCGTCAGGAAGGCCAGACGGTTAGCCTCAGCGAAGTTGAGAAAGACCTGCAGCAGCTGCCCGGCGATGCCACGGCGGCGCTGCTCCGGGAACACCGCCACGTTGGTGATATAGCCCTCGTCAGCGGCCACCAGCAGCCCAGTATAGCCCAGCACGTTGCCGGTGACGGCGTCCTCCGCCACCAGAAAGGCGGCGCACTGATTTTCCAGCTCCTCCGCCAGCATCTTCCGGGACCAGGGGCGGGAGAAGCAGATGCGCTCCAGCCGCTCCAGCGACTCCAGATGATCGGCGTTCATGGGTACGATCTTGATGTTGTTCATAGGATGACCTCGATATCTGTCAAATTGTTCAGCCCTTGGCGGAGAGCCAGTCGGGGCCGCTGTGGGCATCGGCGGGCAGGGGAACGGACAGCCGGGCGACGCCCTGCATCTCCTCCTGCAGGAGGGCCTCGACACGTGGAGCCTCCTCTGCCGGACACTCCACGATGAGTTCATCGTGGACCTGCATGATGAGCCGGGCGGCCAGACCCTCGCCGGAGAGCCGCTGCTCTACCCGGATCATGGCCAGTTTCATGATGTCCGCCGCCGTCCCCTGAATGGGCATATTCAGCGCCACCCGCTCCCCGAAGGAGCGGAGGTTGAAGTTGGAGCTCTTCAGCTCCGGCAGCGCCCGACGCCGCCCGAAGAGGGTGACGACGTAGCCCTGCTGCCGGGCCTGCTCCACCACCTCCGTCATATACCGGCGGACGCCGGTATATGTGGCGAAGTAGCGCTCCATATACTCCTTGGCCTCGGCCACGGTGACACCGATGTCCTGAGACAGGGAGAAGGGGGAGATGCCGTAGACGATGCCGAAGTTCACGGCCTTGGCCCGTGAGCGCATCTGGTGGGTCACCTCCTCCGGCGGTACGTGGAACACCTTGGAGGCGGTGAGGGTATGGAAGTCCTCCCCGGAACGGAAGGCCTGCTGCATCACCTCGTCGCCGGAGATGTGAGCCAGCAGCCGCAGCTCGATCTGGGAGTAGTCGGCATCCACCAGCAGGTTCCCCGGCGCCGCCACGAACATCCGGCGCATCTGGCTGCCCAGCTCCGTGCGGGTGGGGATGTTCTGGAGGTTGGGCTCCGTGGAGGACAGGCGGCCGGTGGCCGTTACCGTCATCTGGAAGCTGGTGCGGATGCGGCCGTCGGCGTCGATGACCTTCAGCAGGCCGTCGGCATAGGTGCTTTTCAGTTTGCTGTACTGCCGGTACTCCAGCACGTCCGCCACAATGGGGTGCTGCCAGCGGAGCTTTTCCAGCACGTCGGCGTTGGTGGACCAGCCGGTTTTGGTTTTCTTGCCGTGGGGCAGCTGGAGATCCTCGAAGAGCACCTTGCCCAGCTGCTTGGGGGAGTTGATGTTGAAGGGAGCCCCGGCGGCGTCATAGATCCGCTGCTCCAGCCGGCGGATGGTGCCGGTAAGGCTCTCACCGAAGTCCGACAGTGCCTTGGCGTCCACCAGAAAGCCCCGCTGCTCCATCCGGGCCAGCACCGGGCAGAGAGGCAATTCCACGGTGTGATACAGCTCCTTCATGCCCAGCTCCTCCAGCTTGGGGGGCAGGGTCTCATACAGGGCCTCCACGGCGGAGCAGTAGCTGTGGAGGGCCGCCCACGCCGAAGCGGTATCCGCCAGCGGGGCAAAGGCATCCGGCTCCAGATGCAGGGGCTTGGGCAGTTCTTCATTATAGTAGGTCACGAACAGCCGCTGGAGGTCGTAGCTTCCGGCGGTGGCATCCAGCAGATAGGCGGCCAGCGCCGTATCGAACCCATAGCCCTCTATGGGGAGGTCCTGCTCCAGCAGCGCCCGCATGGTGTCCTTGATGTGGTGGCCCACCTTGCGGATATCGGCGGAGAACAGGGCCGTCAGCAGAGAACGCCACGGGCCGGTGTAGCGGCTCTGATCCAGCTCCGCTGCGGCGGAGGTGTGCGCTCCGGTATCCCACTGGACGGAGAGGACGGAGAGGTCCGGCAGGGCGTAGACGGTCACATGGTCCGCTTGACGCCACTGGGCCAGCAGGGCCTGGGCCTGCTGCTCCGTCTCCAGCGGCTCCACGGTGACGGTGTACTCCGGGGCGGCCTCGGTGTCCCGGTGGGGGGTGAGGCCGTACCGGTCGATGAGCTTCTGAAACTCCAGCTTCAGCAGCAGGTCATAGAGCTCCGGAGCAAAGGGGCGGCGGAGGTTGTCCTCCGGGGTGAAGTTCAGCGGGGCATCGGTGACAATGGTGGCCAGATACCGGGAGTGCTCAGCGCTCTCCCGGCCCTCCTGCAGCTTTTTGATGACGCCGGGTCTGGCGTCGATCTCCGGCAGCAGGCGGTACAGCTCCGACACGGAGTGATACCGCTGCACCAGCGCCATGGCGGTCTTTTCCCCCACGCCGGGGACGCCGGGGATGTTGTCGGAGGCGTCGCCCATGAGGGCCTTCAGGTCGATCATGTGGATGGGGGCGAAGCCATACTGCTCCCGGAAGGTCTCCTCCGTCATGTCCTTGGTGGTGGTCTGGCCCATGCGGGTGGACACCAGCTTCACCTTGGTATGGGGGGTGATGAGCTGGAGGCTGTCCTTATCGCCGGTGACGATGACGCAGTCCCAGCCGGCCGCCTCGCAGCGGCGGCTGATGGTGCCGATGAGATCGTCGGCCTCGTAGCCGGTGAGGTCGTACTGGGGGATGCTCATGGCGGAGAGCACCTGCTTCAGATACGGCAGCTGCATGGCCAGCTCCTCCGGCATCCCCTTGCGCTGGGCCTTGTAACGTTCATCCGCCTGATGGCGGAAGGTAGGCTCCCGGCGGTCGAAGGTGACGCACAGCGCCTCCGGCTGCTCCTCGTCCAGCAGCCGCTGAAGGGTGGTGAGAAAGCCGTAGATGGCATGGGTATATAGCCCGTCCCGTGTGGACAGGGGGCGGATGCCATAATAGGCCCGGTTGACGATGCTGTTGCCGTCGATGACCATCAGTTTCATGGAGGGTCCTCCTTATACTTCTTGGCATATTCCATTTTATTATACGCCAGTTTCTCCCATAAAACAACCTTTGGCGGAGAATGGGACGGAGGTTTTCCGGGATTTTGCACGGGACGGGCGAAAAAGAGGGAGAATTTGTTTTTCCTCTTTCTTTTTCCGGCGAAATACGCTATAATCTATATTTGACTGAAATTTGACCGGAAGGGGTATGTAGATATGTCCGCAGAGCTGTTACAGCTGCTCAACGGCGTTCAGACCATGTCCATCGTGGGAATGTGCAAGAATGCCGGAAAAACCACCATGCTCAACTGGATGCTGCACCACGACCGCCTGCAGGGGACGCTGGGCCTGACCTCCATCGGCCGGGACGGCGAGTCCACCGACGTGGTCACCGGCACGGAGAAGCCCGGCATCTTCGTGCGGGAAGGAACTCTCATCGCCACCGCCAAGGATATGCTGCGGCTGGGGGACACCACGCTGGAGATCATGGAGACCACCGGCATCCCCACGCCGCTGGGGGAGGTGGTGATCTTCCGGGCCCGCAGCGACGGCAATGTCCAGCTGGCAGGGCCGTCCATCACCACGCAGCTCAAGGAGGTCTCCCGGCTGTTCTTCGAGATGGGGGCCGACAAGTCCATCATCGACGGCGCTCTGGGCCGCAAGTCTCTGGGCGCACGGGCCGTGGCGGAGGGGGTCATCCTCTGCACCGGGGCCTCATACCACATGAGCATCGACAAGGTCGTGGCCGACACCGCCCACGTGTACCGGTTGATGAATCTGCCCAAGGCGGAGACCATGCCGCCGGAGATGGAGGAGGGGCTGGAGAAGTGCCTGAAGGATCACGGCGAGGCTCTGATCTCCGGGGCGCTGACGGATACCATGGTGATGCCCCTGCTGCGCTCCGGCGTGCTGCGGAATACCCGGCTGGTGGTGAAGGATCCCAGCAAGGTGCTGCTGAGCAGCGATGCGCTGGATAAGCTCCAGACCCGTCAGGTGCGGCTGGAGACGGAGGAGGCCGCCCGGACCCTGTGCGTCACCATCAACCCGGTGTCCGCCTACGGCTGGAAGTTCGACAAGGATGAATTTATGACCCGGATGCGGGAGGCGGTGGATGTCCCCGTCATCAATGTGAAGGAGGAGCTGACATGATCAATATTCGCTTTGAAGAGAGGGAAAAAATCGGCTTGCAGTATGCGCTGGAGACTCTCCACGGGTGCAGCCCCTTCGGTCAGGAGAAGATCCGCAAGCTGCGCTACTACTCCCCCGACGAGCGGGAGGAGCTGGAGACGGAGCTGTATAACGTGGAGCAGGCCGCCAAGGCGGCGGATGCTCTGAAGCCCCTGTACGACAGGATCGGGCTGATGCTGTGCCAGATGAAGGACATCCGCGGCTCTCTGCGCCGGTGCCAGGCGCTGGAGGTCCCGGATCATGTGGAGCTGTTTGAGATCAAGGTATATCTCCAGCGGCTGGAGAGTCTGATCCCCCTGTTCCGGCAGGTGTGCGAGACCACCCACTTCAAGGCGCTGGCCTTCCATGATCCGGCGCAGGCGCTGGAGATTCTGGATCCGGACAAGACCCGCAGCCGTGGCTTCTACATCCCCGACAATGCAACACCCAAGCTGAGGGAGATCCGTGCGGCCAAGAAGCAGATCGAGGAGCAGCTGCACCATGCACAGACCGATGCCGAGAAGGAGGAGCTGCGCTCCCGCCGGACCCGTGTCTGTGCCGAGGAGGACAGCGAGGAGACCAAGGTGCGCCGCAGCATGGGACAGGCGCTGGCTCCGCTGGCAGGAGATCTGCTGGAGGACGCCGACACGGCGGGCCGGCTGGACTTCATCATCCAGAAGGCGCTGTTTGCCGTGCGCTACGGCGGCGTGCGGCCGGAGATCACGGAGACGGAGCTGGAGCTGACGGACATGATCAACCCCGAGCTGTGCGACCTGCTGGAGCAGAAGGGGCGGTCCTTCGTGCCGGTGTCCATCCGGCTGGAGCAGGGGGCCACCGTCATCACCGGCGCCAACATGGGCGGTAAGTCCGTGGTGATGAAAACCGTGGCCCTGAACGTGTTGCTTTTGCAGGCGGGCTTTCTGGTCTGCGCCAAGGAGGCCCGGATGCCGCTGTTTTACAGCGTGAAGATGCTCTTTGACGACTTGCAGTCCATCCAGTCGGGCCTGTCCGGCTTCGGCTCGGAGATCGTGCAGTTCCAGAAGGCGCTGGAGGAGGTGGAGCAGGGCTACTCCCTGTTCCTGCTGGATGAGTTCGCACGGGGCACCAACCCCGATGAGGGCGCCGTTATCGTGCAGGCAGTGACCAAATACCTCAACGAGGTGAATGCCATTTCCCTGCTGACCACCCATTACGACAAGGTGGCAGAGAACGCCCGGCTGCACTATCAGATCATCGGACTGCGGGACGTGGATCCGGAGCAGATCCGGCAGGAGCTGGCGGCTACCGGCGACGACGGCATTCAGGTCATCGCACGGCACATGAACTACGGCCTGTACCGGGTGGAGGGGAAGTCCGACTGCCCCAGAGACGCCCTGAACATCTGCCGGATGCTGTCGCTGAAGCCGGAGATCCTGGAGAAGATCGAGCAGGCGTATTAAGATGCCGGAGGCTCTCTGCGGTGGTTGGCCGCTGCTGCGTGCGGCGTCTGTGGGGCGGTATGCGCCGCCGGAGGGCGGAGAAATGGAAGAATGACCGATAAAGGCGGGGGAGGGATACTCTCCCGCCTTTGATGTACTCGCGAGATATTGCTTTGTGCATAACCCATAGAAAACGGCGCGGGAATTTTATCTCATGCACAAAAAAACGCCTGTCTTTTTTGTCACAATGCCACCTTGACAAAAGCCGGGAGGAGACGATATAATGGAGACCGTAGAAGTTCATACCGCAATCAATAGAGGTGCGGGGGACAGGGTACTGCTTCGTGAGGACAGACACTCGCAGAGCGGGGCAGGAAGGGGTCCTTCGCCGAAAGGGCATGACGGGTCTGGTGTCATGGTCTTGGGGTCGAGGTGTAAGCGTCGGCACTGTCATGTCGAAAGACGTGGAGCGCTATTGGTCAGCCTTGACCGATAGCGTTCTTTTTATGCCCGAAAGAGCGGTATGGCCACAGCGGCGGAACTTCATGAAAACGACCCAAATTTATGAAGGAGGAAAAACTTATGGAAAAGATCACTTCTACCCTGCGGCTGCGTATGAGCGCAAAGGATGCTCACTACGGCGGAAATCTGGTGGACGGCGCACACATGGTGCACCTGTTCGGTGACGTGGCCACCGAGCTGCTCATCAAGTGCGACGGCGATGAGGGCCTGTTCTGCGCTTACGACATGGTGGAGTTCAAGGCTCCCGTGTACGCCGGCGACTACATTGAGGCCTATGGCGAGATCGAGAAGATCGGCAACACCTCCCGCACCATGCGCTTCGAGGCCCGCAAGGTCGTCGTTGCCCGCACCGATATCAGCGCTTCCGCCGCTGACGAGCTGGACGAGCCCATCGTTGTCTGCGTGGCTCACGGCACCTGCGTGACCCCCAAGGACTGCCAGCGCAAGAAGATCGAGAAGTAAGGGAGCGGCAAGATGGAGAAGCTGATTATTACTGCTGCGATTTGCGGCGCTGAGGTCACCAAGGAGCAGAATCCCGCAGTGCCCTACACTGTGGAGGAGATGGTCCGTGAGGCCAAGTCCGCCTACGAGGCCGGTGCAGCCATCCTGCACATCCATGTCCGTGAGGACGACGGCACGCCCACCCAGGGCCGTGAGCGCTTCCGTGTGGTGATGGATGCCATCCGCAAGGAGCTGCCCGATGTCATCATGATCCCTTCCACCGGCGGCGCTGCCGGTATGACCCCGGAGGAGCGTCTACAGCCCACCGAGCTGTTCCCTGAGATGGCCACTCTGGACTGCGGCACCTGCAACTTCGGCGACGAGATCTTCGACAACACCATGCCCACCATGCGTGCCTTCGGCAAGCGTATGCTGGAGAACAACATCAAGCCCGAGTACGAGTGCTTCGAGCTGGGCCACATTGACACCATCCTTGGCATGGCCAAGAAGGGTGAGGTGCCTGCCCATCCCATGCAGTTCAACTTCGTGCTGGGCGTCCACGGCTGCACTCCCGCAACCGCGGAGAATCTGGCTTTCTTCGCCAGCAAGATCCCCGCTGGCTCCACCTGGACCGTGTCCGGCGTGGGTCGTTCCGCTTGGACCATGGCCGCTGCGGCCATCGCCATGGGCGGCAACGTCCGTGTGGGCTTCGAGGATAACATCTATCTGGGCAAGGGCCAGAAGGCTGCTTCCAACGGTGAACTGGTGGCTAAGGTCGTCCGCATTGCCAAGGAGCTGGGCCGTGAGATCGCCACTCCCGCTGAGGCTCGTGAGATCCTGAGCCTCAAGCCCCTGAAGTAAAAAACACTCTTTCATTCATACATTTATTTAGGAGGAAAAATATTATGGCAGAGCTGAAAGGCAACAAGTACGGTACTCATCGTGTAATCGAGCCCAAGGGCGTTCTGACCCAGGCTGCTTGGAAGGTCGATAACGATATGTCCAAGGTCTACTCCAACGAGATCGTCTGCGACGTGACCTCCCTGAACATCGACTCCGCTTCCTTCACTCAGATCGCTGAGGCTTGCGGCGGCGACGAGAAGAAGATCGGCGAGATGATCCTGGGCATCGTTGCTGAGCGTGGTAAGCAGCAGAATCCCGTGACCGGTTCCGGCGGTATGTTCAAGGGCGTTGTCTCCCACATCGGTGAGGATCTGAAGAAGAAGCCCGGCTTCGACCTGAAGGAAGGCGACAAGATCGTCTCCCTGGTGTCCCTGTCCATGACCCCGCTGCGCATCGACAAGATCCTGGCCATCCACAAGGATATCGACCGTGTGGACATCGAGGGCAAGGCCATCCTGTTCGAGTCCGCTCTGTATGCCAAGATGCCCGAGGATATGTCCGAGCCTCTGGCTCTGGCTGCTCTGGACGTGGCCGGCGCTCCCGCTCAGGCCCGCAAACTGCCCCACGAGGGTGACAGCGTCCTGATCCTGGGCGCCAACGGCAAGTCCGGCGTGCTGTGCGGCTGGGAGGCCATGAAGAAGGTCGGCCCCAAGGGCAAGGTCGTGGGTGTTGTCCGTAACCCCAAGCAGGTTCCCGGTCTGCTGGAGCTGGGCGTGTACACCGACGTGATCGTCGCCGACTGCACCAAGCCCGTTGGAGTATGATCTGTCCATCTGCTGCGTGAACATCGAGTCCTGCGAGATGTCCGCCATCCTGCCTGTCCGTGATGACGGCGTGGTGTACTTCTTCTCCATGGCTACCTCCTTCACCAAGGCTGCTCTGGGCGCTGAGGGTATCGGCAAGGATGTCACCATGATCATCGGCAACGGCTACACCAAGAACCACGCCAACATCACTCTGGATGTTCTGCGTGAGAATCCCAAGCTGCGCAAGCTGTTCGACGAGAAGTACTGCTAAACTGCGATGATGTGCTCTACCTACAGGGGCCTTCGGGCTCCTGTAGGTAAGCATCTTATTCGGAGCCCCCTGCCTTCGGGAGATCCGAACGCTGCGTGCGGCTTGAGGAGGCGGTACGCAGAGTTGAGGAGAAATGGAAAATGCGTGGAGCACCACGCAGGTTAAATAACGGTGTGCAGAGGTCTGGCCCGTTGAGGAGCGGGAAGGACGCTGCTGGCCGGAACAGTCGCCCGTGCGCCCAGTGCGACGGGAAAAGCTAACCGATATTTTTAATATTTGAAGGAGAAAACGAATATGAAGACTCGTAATGGTCTGTTCGCTGACGTTCCCGAAAATCTGTGGAATGACTGGCATTGGCAGGTCGCCAATCGTGCTGAGACGATTGAGGATCTGAAGAAGTACATGAACCTGACCCCCGATGAGGAGGCCGGTGTTGCCAAGACGCTGGGCAAGCTGCGTATGGCAGTTACTCCTTATTACCTGTCCCTGATCGATCTGGATGACCCGTTCGATCCCATCCGTAAGATGGCTATCCCCCGCGCTGAGGAGCTGGAGTATGCCGATTACGAGGATGCCGATCCTCTGCACGAGGATACCGACTCCCCCACCCCCGGCCTGACCCACCGCTATCCCGACCGTGTGCTGCTGCTGATCACCGACCAGTGCTCCATGTACTGCCGTCACTGCACCCGTCGTCGTTTCGCCGGCCAGAATGACTGCGAAGTGCCTATGGCTCAGATCGACAAGTGCATCGACTACGTGGCCGCTCATCCTGAGGTCCGTGACGTGCTGCTGTCCGGCGGTGACTCCCTGATGGTCTCCGACGAGACGCTGGAGTACATCATCAAGCGTGTGCGTGCCATTCCTCATGTGGAGATCGTCCGTCTGGGCTCCCGTACCCCCGTGGTGTGCCCCCAGCGTATCACTCCTGAGCTGTGCGCCATGCTGAAAAAGTATCATCCTGTGTGGCTGAACACTCACTTCAACACGCCCAAGGAGTTCACTCCCGAAGCCGCCAAGGCCTGCGCCATGCTGGCCGATGCCGGTATCCCCCTGGGTAACCAGTCCGTGCTGCTGGCCGGTGTCAACGACTGCTCTCACGTCATGATGGAGCTGGTCCACGGCCTGGTCAAGATGCGTGTGCGTCCTTACTACATCTACGCTTGCGATCCTTCCCTGGGTCTGAGCCACTTCCGTACTCCCGTGTCCAAGGGCATCGAGATCATGGAAGCTCTGCGTGGTCATACCTCCGGCTATTGCGTGCCCACCTTCGTGGTGGATGCTCCCGGCGGCGGCGGCAAGACTCCTGTCATGCCCAACTACCTGATCTCCGAGACTCCCCGCAAGGTCATCCTGCGTAACTTCGAGGGCGTTATCACCTCCTACACTCAGCCTGAGCACTATGTTCAGGATTGCCACTGCGACGTCTGCATGGGCAAGAAGAAGGCTGAGAAGACCGGTGTGGCATGGGTCGCCGAGGGCACCAAGCAGCGTTATCTGGAGCCCACCAAGCTGCTGCGTAACGAGCGTCACGTCAAGAAATAAGAGGTAAAAATATGGAAAGCAAACTCGGCTTGAATATGGAGCTGGTCAATCAGGCCCGTCAGTCTGCCGCCAAGGTGGCCGACGACGTTCAGGTCTTTATCGACCAGCACACTACGGTCACCGTTGAGCGTGCCGTCTGCCGTCTGCTGGGTATCGATGGCGTCAACGATATGGACGTCCCCATGCCCAACGTGGTGGTGGATCATCTGCTGGCAGTTTCCCTGCTCCCTGCAGGCGCTGCTTGGGCGATCGGCAATGCCATGGTAGAGACCGGCAAGGATCCTCAGGCTGTGGCTGAGGCCGTCGACAGCGGTGAGCTGGATCTGTCCAAGGTCCCCGCTCACTCTGACGAGGAGATCCGTGCCGTGATCGACCCCGTGGTTCGTGCAACGGTGGAGCGCATCAACAAAAACGTTGCCAAGCGCAACGCTTACCTGAAGGAGTGGGGCGACAGAGAAGGTCCCTACCTGTACATCATCGTGGCTACCGGTAACATCTACGAGGATATCATCCAGGCCAAGGCCGGCGCCAAGCAGGGCGCAGATATCATCGCCGTGATCCGTACCACCGGTCAGTCCCTGCTGGACTATGTGCCTTACGGCGCTACCACCGAGGGTTTCGGCGGCACCTACGCCACCCAGGAGAACTTCCGTCTGATGCGTGCGGCTCTGGACGAAGTGGGCGAGGAGCAGCACCGCTATATCCGGCTGTGCAACTACTGCTCCGGTCTGTGTATGCCTGAGATCGCTGCCATGGGCGCTCTGGAGCGTCTGGATGTCATGCTGAACGATGCTCTGTACGGCATTCTGTTCCGTGATATCAATATGCAGCGCACCATCGTGGACCAGTTCTTCTCCCGTGTTATCAACGGCTATGCCGGCGTTATCATCAACACCGGTGAGGATAACTATCTGACCACCGACGACGCTATCACCAGCGCTCACACGGTGCTGGCTTCCCAGTTCCTGAACGAAGCCTTCGCCAAGACCGCCGGTATGCGCGAGGAGCAGATGGGTCTGGGCCACGCATTTGAGATGGATCCCGCCGTGGAGGATACCTTCCTGTACGAGCTGGCTCAGGCTCAGATGGCCCGTGAGATCTTCCCCAATGCGCCGCTGAAGTATATGCCTCCCACGAAGTTCATGACCGGTAACATCTTCCGTGGCCACATTCAGGATGCCCTGTTCAACATGGTCACCATCCTGACCGGTCAGAAGCTGTGCCTGCTGGGCATGATGACCGAGGCTATCCACACTCCGTTCATGTCCGACCGTGCTCTGTCGATCGAGAATGCTCAGTATATCTTCCGTACCATGAAGGATCTGGGCAGCGAGCTGACCTATAAAGAGAACGGTATCATCCGCAACCGTGCCAACGAGGTGCTGACCAAGGCCACCGATCTGCTGAAGGAGATCGAGAAGCTGGGCCTGTTCACCACCATCGAGAAGGGTATCTTCGCCGATGTTAAGCGTCCCAAGGACGGCGGCAAGGGCCTGGCCGGTGTTGTGTTCAAGGACGACAAATACTTCAACCCCTTCGTTGAGGTCATGAAAGGTAAGGTGGCGGCAGAATGAGCAGCGGACTGTATAATACCCACAAAATCGACTTCGATACCACGCTGGACCTGACCCGCCTGAAGCCTTACGGCGATACCATGAACGACGGTAAGGTGCAGACCAGCTTTACCCTGCCCATCAAGGACGATGAGCGTGGTGAGGAGGCTGCCCGCCAGATCGCCAAGAAGATGGGTCTGGAAGAGCCCAACGTGGCCTACCACGCCCCTTTGGACAAGGAGTTCACCTTCTACGTGGTGTACGGCAGCTGTGTCCATTCCGTCAACTACGAGGATATCCACGTGATCACCGTGGAGTCCGACGTCATGAGCATGGAGGACACCAACGACTACATCCGTGAGCATATCGGCCGCAAGGTCGTTATGGTGGGTGCTTCTACCGGCACCGACGCCCACACCGTGGGCATCGACGCCATCATGAACCGCAAGGGCTTCGCCGGCCACTATGGTCTGGAGCGTTACGAGATGATCGAGGCCTACAACCTTGGCTCTCAGGTCCCCAATGAGGACTTCATCAAGAAGGCTCTGGAGCTGCACGCCGATGTTCTGCTGGTCTCCCAGACCGTTACGCAGAAGGACGTTCACATCCAGAACCTCACCAACCTCATTGAGCTTCTGGAGGCCGAGGGTCTGCGTGACAAGTTTGTCGTCTGCTGCGGCGGTCCTCGTATCACCCACGAGCTGGCTAAGGAGCTGGGCTATGATG
>ENA-UOJN01001991-UOJN01001991.1-human-gut-metagenome-genome-assembly--contig:-C125IIP-NODE-1991-length-13627-cov-11.280283_pt1 | contig 13627 bp, 10 predicted proteins | sample MGYA00242350_ERZ723897 | MGnify/ENA metagenome assembly ERZ723897 | reverse complement strand
AACAAAAATTTCCCCATAAATACTTTAACTGTTATATCACGGCGCATTGCTTCATCCAATATTCTACGATTCCTCTGTTTCACAATCCAGCATTTGGCCGTCATTCCAAATACAATTTTAAATTTGGTAAAAAAACTACTCCTACCCATATTAGAGATATTAATTAGCGCTTCAACATTATCCGCCTTCTGATAGTTCTCTAAAATCATCTGCTTAAAAAGAAAATCCTGCCCTATGATGGGATAAAACAGGCTGGCAATTTCCTTTTTTGTATAAAACCCGCGTATTAGAAAAAACAGTTCCTTTGCCATTAATTCGTGCAAATGCCCGCAATTCATCCCACTCTTTAGGCAAAAGGTCAGCACTTCCAGATAAGGAGTAATTGGATAACGAATTTCAATAGCTTGAAAGTTATATTCAATTGTTTCGCAAATACCTGATAGCGATTGTAAAACAAACATATCACAACTACCCGGAGGAGTATCAAATGACAAAGCGATCAGTTTGGCACCACTGCTGCCCCAACCGCTGAATGCAGACATCTTAGGCAACAGAATCATTGTTCCGGCACTAAACCTGCGTTTATTAAATTGATTCTGGCTAATAACAAATTCTCCATCAAGAAACAGTAGCAGATAGTTCCAGTGTGCGTATTCTTTATGGATAGACACCTCTTGCTCTAACTCAATATATTTAAAACCGGATTCCACTTGATTTAAGTAATTTCTACACGAAAGGTGCTCCTCGGTATAAAGCAGTTTATTAAGTAAAATTTCACGACCCATAAGATTCTATATTTAATGTATTTATTTTGTTTGTTTCAGTATTGTTTCAGCATTGTTTCAGCACCGGATATCATAATGCACTTACCTATAAAATATTGCAGCAATAATCTTGCAAATATATTTAAGCATAGTTAGCGCAAAGCCTGTACCTTTCTATCTTAAAGACAGCACATTATGATATCCAGACACTTATACAAGAACTATTTTTTCCGGCTCTCTATTCTAAATAGAGCTTCACTCTTAATAATTGTTCGAAATCAAAACAAACAAACAATTATTATCAATTTTATTAATTTTAAAAAACGTTGTATGAAAGTGAAAAGTTTATTTTTTTTAATGTGCGCAATAGCAGTATTTACAAGCTGTTCGCAGAATGACAATGAAATTCCGGGTATAGACAGTAGTGCACCGGAAGCCAAGGTTGTCATTAAAGTGGCAGGAAACGGCAATCAATCAGATAGCAGGGCAACAGGTTTGCCTGATAATGCTACATTGCTGGCAAGCAATCAGAAGGTGAATAACCTTACAGTATTTGTCTTCAACAGTTCTGGAAACGTTATTACGAAAAAGTATATTGACTCTCCAGCACAGGGAGCTAATGAAGTGTCAACTACGACAGATGCCAAAGAAGTGGCTGTTGTTACCAATACCGGAGAGCAGACAACTGGAGGAGGAATGTTTGTCGCTGTTTCAAACAAGGCTGCGCTCAAGGCAGCGCTGGCAAATATGCTTGTAACCCCAGCAGATCCTACCGGTGCAGTAACACAGAAGGATGACAATCTCTATATGTCAGGATTAGGAACTCTGTCAGCTTTCGCTCAGGATGGTGACGTAATGAAAGCCAATGTAACAATACAGTTGAACTATTTGTCGGCCAGAATACAGCTCAAAGAAGTTTCATTCAATGGTAAAGATGTTAGCGATAATAAATATGTTCAGGCAAGCTCATTTGACACAACTGATGATGCAAACTTTACTATCACACGTGTGTACCTGATGAATGTACAGAGAGCCACGCACTTCCTGCCTGCTACCGCGGGCGGTACCGATTATATCGCACAAGACGATAAACAATACACCGGTGGTGTAGCGTGGTCTACACCATGGACGGGTGGAGAGCCGAATGGTTACAAACCTAATAATGAATATACCATAGAGGCCGGTTCAGACAAATTTACGACTGCTGCCAATAATATCTCGAACATAGGACATTGGTACACATTCGCAAATACCGGTGTTTCAGATATCGCTAAGAATCCTACAGCACTCGTGGTTGAAGTGAAATGGAGAAAAACGCAAGCTAATTCAGGTCAGGGTATTTCAAAAGAAGATCAGACCTTGTATTTCACCGTTTATTTCGGAGGAGGAGACCAAGCGGAACTTGCGCCGGGTAAGGTTTACACCGTATCTTTGGCACTGAACGGTAACTTTAAACCTACCAATGATGGCGGTACCGGCGGTGGTGGTACCGAAGATCCGACTAAACCGACCGTAAGCAGTGCCATAGAGGTTACTGTTACTCCGGCAACTTGGACACTGGAACCGGAGATTAGCAAAGAATGGACATAATCCCGGGATTGACATCCTGACCGATGCCCCTTGCGGGGTATGCAAACTTATCAGCAACATCTGCTACGGCAGTGCCCGCAGCAGATGTTGCTAAACCTCCTAAGAAATAAAACAAGAAAGAAAACCCATTATGACAGGCGATTACAGACTTCGGTTCATCCCGGGCATATTTTACTTCATGCTCACATTACTGCTGTTATCGGGATGCATAGCCGAGAATACCGATGATTGTTACACAGGTATTCCTCTGACGGTGAAACTGCCTACAGGTATTTCGCCTGAAGCCATGAAAGATATAAGTCTCTATGTATTCGATGACAAAGACAGGCTGCTCGATGTATTCTCAATGAGCAATACAGAGCCTGTTACCCTGAACCATCCGGATATTCCCATGTTCCACTGCGTAGCCTTGTGCAACACACAAGACGGCACTATGTCCGTCAATCCTCCCCAAAAGGGCGGCTCATGCTCTGACGGCTTCATATCCCTGAAGTCCGCTGAACCCACAAGGGCAGAACAGGGCATCTTTACCTCTCCCACTGATTTGTTATACGGAGAGCTTGAAATTGAAAATAATACAACGTCCGCTCGGACCGAAAGACAGGTTATAGCTGTCTCCCGTATGACGGCGTCAATGAATATAACCCTGCGCGGATTGCAAAAACTCACCGGTACGGAAGACGGAGATTATTCGCTCGTGGTTCGCGAAACAAACAGCCGGATGAATTTCGACGGAACGTACGGAGGAACTCCTGCTTCTTATTCCCCACCGGTAATTCCAGCGACAAACAAAGACTTTGAGGTTTCCATGTTCCGGCTCTTCCCTACTGTAAATACCACCGGACTTACCATCGAAATCTACCACAAAGGGACTTTACTCAAAAGCATACATGCCGACGGCAGTGGAACCCCTATTATCCCCGTGGTGGATAAAACTACGAATCTCTTATTGAACTTCGAAGGTTCCGTAAACGTAGAGATTGAAATTACAAGTTGGGGGGAAACGGTAGTCTGGAAAGAATACAATTATTTTTTTGATTCTCAGAGAAAAAATTAAGATATGAAGATAAGAAATAATAATATATTGAAACCGAGCATACTGATTAAACTCCTTTGGATAATCATTTTGGCGGGAGCTTGCCAGAATGACGACCGTTATGGCGTGCCACAGGACGACAGTCCCGTCCTTGTTGAGTTTTCCGTGGATGCTTCCGGCATCGCCGATGATTCAGGAGGCAGTACGGATGCCGACGCACGAATTACCTCGATTTATATTCTTCAGTTCAATGCCGAAGGTGAGTCTTACGGCACCCTGCGCTACGTGGCAAAGGGAACCGAAGCTGCCGGAGGAAAATATACCGCTACCTTGCTGCAGAGCATGGGAGCGAATGATAACTACAAGCTCGTTATCCTCGCCAACCTGCCCGACTACGGATTTCTTTACGGTATGTACAACAAGCCCTACGCCGAAGTACAGCAAGCCTGCCTGAGCACAGAAAGTACATCCCCCCTTGTATTTGATGAGACTCACCCGTTCCCCATGTTCGGGGTGGTCAATGGAGGTGCCTCCGTTCAGGTGCAGGAAAATACCCGATATACCGGCAACACGGAACTGATTCGTGCCGTAGCACGCGTAGATCTCGGTATCGGACAAAAGAACACTGCTACAGACGGTACAGTTACCTGGACTAAAAACAGCTCGACTCCTTTCAAAATGACTGAAATACAAGTCTGGAAAGCGGGAAAAAGATATGCTTATATGTCAGCACCGGGAAACTTCCATTGGAATACTGTGACCAATGGCAGCGTCACCTCCAGCAATATAATAACGGACGAGCCTTCCACCGCTTCCGGAGGAACAGCCACAGTGACATATGACGGTACGTATATCACGAACAATACTTACTGTTCGGGACATATCTACCTGCCTGAAGCTGACCTGCTATGGGGGACTGTATTCGATGGCGATCATACCAATCGTCCGGCAATTATTGTAGGCGGCTATTACAATAACTCTAAGACACTGTCTTATTATCGCGTGGACTTCACCAATGATGTCTCCGGTGCGAAGATGAACATCCTGCGCAACCATAAGTATCAATTTACCATAACAAAGGTTGCGGACAAGGGCTATGACACTGCCGAAATTGCGTACAATAACAAGTCGAAAAATTTAGTTTTCGAAGCTGCTCTTGAACCATGGATTGTGGGGAAAACAACCTCCGTACCTTCCATCTTGGGGTACTATCTGGCTTATCAGGGATTTAATGGAGAGAATGTGGACTGGACTTACGCTGAGAATTTCTCACTACAAATTCCAAAGAAGAAGTCTTATTGGGGTACTAACCAATATCTTCCATTCAACTACGATAATTTCTATAAGGAAGGAAATCGCTTTTATTCTCCGGATATTATGGGAGGACAAAATGGGAGCTTGTATAACACAGTGGCAGATGCCTTAAGCTATGAGGGGACCTTTCCTTATCTGATGGTTGCTTCCGATGATATGGTGGATGAATTGGGGCATGAGGGCGTTCCATGGAAGAACGGGACTGCATTGACAGCCTTTGACTTATGCCGCAATCTGGAAGAACACGGATACAGCGACTGGAGACTTCCGCGACTCTCGGAATTGGCATTTATCTATGTGAATCAGGGAAGTTTGAAAGCATTGCGAGGGTTCACACCGCTGTCCGGGACTTATTGGTGTGGGAGTGAATATCTGGAAGCCAAGCCAACAGACGACCAACTGAAAAAGTCCGCTTGGGCGTGGGCTGTCAATTTTACCGATGCTACCGGATATGCGTCATCGCATCAGAAAACAGAAACATTGAAAATCCGTTGCGTAAGGCAGAAATTGAATGATGAGTAATTGAAACGATATACAAAGATAAATATGGATACAAACAAGAAACACACCTTACCCTGCGCAATCATCCTGGCAACCTGCTCTTTGCTATTGGCAGGAGCCTGTGACAACTATGACTACGACGGAATGGAGCCGGATACTCCGGCAAAGGAAGTCCTTCTGAACTTCAACGCGTCCATAGAAAAGGCGGAGGACACTCAATCAAGGATGTTTGAACCCACAATAGATTTTGCCGAAAATTCTTATCCTTTTGGCATATCCATCACTAAAAGTGAGAACGGAAATGAGATTTTCCAAGGATCATCAGACATGACAGCAACTATGGAACGCTCTGGCTCCTCCGCACCGTGGAATTGGTCTTTCATTAACAATACCAATCAGTCAAGCATCACTCCCGTGGGGGCGGAAGGTAAAGCATTGAAGGTGGTTGCCTACTATCCTCGTGTCCCATCCGGTACTACCAAGAATGTCTACACGAATGGCATCCCGTTTGATTTCTCCTCTAAAACCGACCTTAAACAGACGGATCTACTCTACAATGTCAACACCAGCTATCCGTTTGAACCATCCGGCGAATCGATGGCAACTATTCCTTTACGCTTCCGACATGCCTATACGTGGATCGTTCTTAACATCACGAAATACGTGGATAAAGGACTGGAATTCAAGCTGAGCAGTGTCACTTTGGATAACATTGGGAATAACTGGATTAAAAACAAGGGAGCTATTAACCCAGGAACAGGGTTGGCAAAGGATGGAGCTATCGCCGGTTCGATAGGAGTAACAATAGACCCTCCAGTCGAATTGTCCACTACGGAAGTTTGCACTTACGAGTTTCTGGTTCCCTCGTTTATGGATGCCAAAGTCAGTGACGGCGAGATAGTCCTCGTATTGAATGTTAATGGAATTAATGAACTGTTTACTTTAGATAAGGCCTATCTTAACCAAAGTGACGATGGTAAGTCATTTGGTTTCAGACAAGGATATAAAAATACGTATGACTTGGTCTATAATAACTCTGCCTTGAGTCTAAATATTCAGAACTGGAGTTCAGAGGTTATTAGCGGTGATTTTGGAGGAAACACAGTACCTCCCGGCTCCGGAGACTATTATAGGATGGCGTTTAACGGTGGTAGCTATTATTGGCCGTCAGCCACTATGCCGGGCAATCAATATGCGACTCCATATCCTCCAAAACCTGCCTATTCAGCTGCCAGTGTGCATCCGTACGAAAACTACTTTACTACTGTGGCCTATGGCGGTAACGGAGCTTATGTGCCTGTTAATACACCAGACCCTGCAGGACTGCCCACGGACGGTCTAAAGATTACGGATGATAGAAATGTGTACTGGAATGAAAAGGTTTATCCGGTAATTCAGATAACCAAAAATGATGTCTCCGTTGCACCTGTTCCGTGGGAAGATGAAAACGGAGAGTTGATTGCAAAAGAACTTTGCAGAAAATATAACGGGGGTGGTTTTCATGACTGGAGACTTCCGAGAGCTACTGAGTTGCGGACAGTATTTGTACTAATGTCGGGTAATGGGGGTATAGCACCCGCTTTGGGCTTTAATAGAGATGAGAATCGAAATAAATTATACTGGACCAGTACTGAAGTTAATGAAAACGAAGCATGGGGTATGTATTATGATCATAAAGATATGACTCGTAATACTACGTTGGTGATATCTCCGTATAATAAGAAGATGGCGGCTTCTGTGCGCTGTATCCGTGACGCTTCATAAGTTAAGTAATAGTATGCAATATACAAAATAATGATATTATCATGATAAAAAAAACAATAGTTTCGATATATATCGCCTGCTTAGCCTTGGGAGGATGTACGGAGGACAACCTGTTGTCCGATTCCCGGACGCCTTTATCCACACAGCCGGTTACTGTCAAGCTGACCTTGGGTATAGACGATTATAATAGTTCGTCTGACGGGAAAACACGCGCGGAAGAAATGCCTCCCGCCCTCAGGATGTCTTCGCCGAATATGGATGTAGAACTCGTGGCGACACCTGCCCTCACAAGGGCGGCTTCGGCTCCGGCCGGGGTTATCACTGAAGATAATGCCATTTATTCGTACATGGGCTTCCAGTTTGACGGAACCAAATCGAATGGAAAACTGCTGGAAAAGAAGTTTTTTACTTCTCCGGATGGTTCCATCAAGACAGATGAGGTGGAGATTAGCCCCACACCGCCGGGAACAAAAAACATGGTTGTGATTTTAGCCAACGTCAATGAGAGTGAGTTTGGTACTATGACAGTAGGCTCTTCCACCTATGCGGACTTACAGAATCTCTGTATGACATTGGTGACCGATGACGGCACTTTTCCTAGAAACAAGGTGATTCTGCCAAATGGCGGAGGAGAGAGAACAGGAATTGTCATGTGCGGTCAGACCGCTGCTGAAATCAGCGCCGGCAAACAGATATATGTATCTTTGAAGCGTACCGTGGCAAAAGTGACATTCAATATAAAAACAACCTATCAGCATTTTATAGATGTAGCACATACATGGAGTGTGACCTTGATGAACATTCCCACGCAGAGTTACTATAATGTAGCTGGAAGAAAAGCTATTTTCCCTTTAGGGAGTTTGACAGAAGACAACAGCCACCTTTTTTGGACTAAATCACTCACAACAATAACCACCGCAAATCCTGTGATTGAAACGACCCCTTTATATATCCCGATCAATCTTCAGCAAGCGGTGCCGACCTCTACACAGAGTACCCGTCGCGATAACGCGCCGTCAGGCGGCACTTACCTTCAGATTATCGGGTTGGAGAATAAGACGGTTTCAGGCGCCGATGATTTGAATGTTATAAAAGATTTCTCTATCTATCAGTTGTATTTGGGAAAAAACTTCACGACCGATTACAGTGTGTATGCCAATTACGACCTGACTTACAATATTACCCTGACAGGAAACAGTCCGGATGATACCAATGTCATCCGGTTGATACCGGGCTATTTCTCGGGAGAACTTACGGCATACGATGCAAACGGTGTTGCCCTATCGTCAGTAAATGACGCGAGTGCCGTTAAATGGAAATATCCGAATAGGATAGAGCTTTATTTTTCGGATGGTTCCTATCCGAAGGGAAGCTCATCCGGTACTACAAAGCCGGGAGAGAAGAGCCTGAAATGGTATGCAGGGGCAGCATTCGACAAATTGGGAGCTACTTCATTGACGGACGGACATAAGAATACAGAACTATTGCAAGCGATCGGCGCCCCTTGGGAAGACTATGCGGCTGCTTACACCTGCTATCGGGGAACGAACGGATACGGTCAGGGAAAGCCTGCAAAAGATATTCTGTGGTATTTCCCCTCTGTCAGCGAACTGATAGGAACCTGGATTTCTTCTTCGAGTACGCAAAAGCAGTTGGCGGACAGCTACTGGTCGTCTACCGCCGATCCGAATGCCGATAAAGCCTTTGTGGTGACGAATGAAGGGGAAGTGTACTCCGATGCTGTCGGCAATACGCATGCTGTCAGAGCTTCCCAGGACCCAGACAAAGCCATTCATGCGGGCGGCGGCAATTAAGTAAACGAAATGCAACCTAATAAGCAATAAAGATGATGAGTTTCAAAACTTATTCCATTCTATGGATCGTTTTATTCTGCTTCGGCTTTCCTACGGGAGTTTTCGGGCAGTATATCCAGAAAGAGACTATCGGAGGAAAAACGTATGCCGTTATTTATGCGGATGGATTGGCAGGAGCCGCCCGATGGGGGCTCGGAGTAAAAATGATGAGAAACGGCACTACCATCCGGCATCAGGTTTCCAAAGGAAACGGTGGAAACTTGAGCGTCAATGACAGAATACCTTTTCGCTTTATCGTGGCAACCGAAGATATAGGAGACAATGATGCAAATTGGATGACAGTGCAAGGAGTAAATGATGGCGGGAAGAATCAGGATTCGGATTTTACCACCACTGCAAATACAGGGTGCCGTTGGTATGGTACTAGCGGCGCACCGGGTGCAGGGCGCAAATGGCGTGTTCCCACTCAACGTGAGTTACAACTGATGTGGGTGTTTCGTGAAGCCATCGGGGTGATATATAAGAACAAACCGATGGAAGAAGCCGGCAAGGCGAAAAGATACTGGACTTCCACTGAAAAGGGCGCAACAGATGCTTGTTTTTTTGACTTTACGCCGGGTATGCCTTACTGCGATACCCAGGCTGAAAGCACGGCGAACGGTATGGTGAGATGTGTAAGTGATTATTAACCAACGATAAAATGCAACATGAAAATTCCAGCATCAGTGTTCGACAAGGAATGTGAAAATCTGTATCATATCTACCTTTTCTATGTAGAAGAGAAATGGTGGTGCTTCGGCCATTCCGCCCATTACCTGAGTATGATATATCCGAAGTTGGAGACCGTCGAGGCAAAGAGTAAAGTCTCTGCCGAATCCATACCTTGTGTATGTGTTCCCGATTCGTGTATGTTAAATCTCTCCGATTACTATGATACACTAGTTTCAGACACGTGCATACAGGTAAGCCCTCCGCCCGCCGTTTACTGTTACTGGAAAGAATATGACATGTGGCGCGAACAGCTAACAGTCGATTAATATAAACTCCTTATATTGAAACATCAATGAGACAAATCGTACGATATTGCTTACTATCCTTTTTCCTGCTGCTTGCGGGCAGTCTTACAACTCATCTGCAAGCACAGTTTTATTCAGCGCAGACCAATACATTAAAATTGGTTACTACTACCTTCAATGCAGAAGGGAGCATGCTTTTGAGTACTCATTGGACACTGAACCTGGGTTTTTCTTACAATCCGTGGAACTTCAGCGACACAAGGAAGATAAAGCATTTTCTGATAGAACCCGGCGCACGCTACTGGTTCTGGCAAACCTATGCCGGCAGCTTCATCAGCATGTATGCCATGGGGGCACGATTTAACGTGGCCTGGGACAAATTGCTGGATGGAGAATACCGTTACCAGGGATGGGGCTATGGCGTGGGAATGACGTACGGACGTTCCTGGCTGTTGAGCAAACGCTGGAATATGGAAATTGAAGCAGGGTTAGGGCTGCTTGTAACTCCTTACACGAAATACCGTTGCAAACATTGCGGTGAAAAGGTGAAATCAGGAACCTATTACCTTCCGACACCTAAACTGGCATTAAATCTTGTTTATTTATTCTAAGGTCGATCCTTTAACCAACCTATGGGTGTATGAAGAGTAGTAAAAGTTTCTATTTTCTGTTATTGATAATGATTATCACTGCGTGTACACCATTCGGCAGGCTGTACAAAGAGCAACCGAGAGTGACACTGGCATTGCCTGCCGTCCGACAGACAAAACCTGTGGAGATGGCCCAAAACGATTCCGCCACTACAGCTCCGTCCCTGAACTTTGTACCCGTCAGTAACAAAAGGGACAGCATCCCTGTAGGTATATCCGCAGAATGGGACAGTATCAACAAGGAGAATCTGACCACCATGGCACTGGATGAAGTAGTAGTGTCTGCCAGTTCCATTCGCAACACTGCGGAACGAAACGGACTGATTAACATTGAATTTGTAGTAACGGTGCCCAAGAGCATGCAGCAGGAAAACTGGATGGTGAATGTTCGTCCGGTACTGATGCGGGGAGATGTGTCCGATTCATTGAAAGAATTACGATTCACAGGACAAGGGTTCCGCAAGTTGCAAGAGTATGATTACCGGCGTTATGATCGTTTCCTAGAAAAGATTATCCCGGATTCAATCAATTTTTACCGGACTTACATCAATTATCACTCTTTCGAACGCTATCTTGAACGTTTGAAATGGTATAAACGCAAGTTGGAGGAACGCTGGGCGATACAGGATGCGAAGAAACGCCGTCCGAACCCTCTGCGACAGCGTTTTGAAATGTTCAACCGACAGATGACCGAGCGTGACAGCTTAATGCTCACCCAGCGGCATGCCGCCCGGCAAGCAAGCTATGAAGAACGGTTGGCACATATCAATTCGCTCGATTCGACCCGCCTGATAAAAACGTTCTATAAAACTCAGAAGATTGCACGTAATAAAGCACGTAAAGCGATGAAAGACAAAAAGTTCCGTAACATTGTCCGTTTTCCGTTCAATCCTGAAGCGCAGCTCGACACAGTGATTTATGCTACCGGACAGGTGCACTTTCTCTATTCACAGAAGGTACTTGCAGACGAAAACTCGGCACACATGAAGGTGTTTTTGGTAGGCAATGTACTGAATAGCAACGGAAACAAGTATCCGCTACCGAAATCGGATACGCTCACTTATCTGGTGAGTTCAATGACGAAGTTCATTGACAAGACTCCCCGCTTTGTACGTAAAATTATCATCCGTGATGCGGAAGCAAATACAAATGTGAATTTTTATTTTCCTAAAAGCAGCTTTCATCTGGATGAAAGCATTAATATAAACCGAAAGGGAATAAAACAGGTACAAGACCTTACCCTGGCGCTAATGACCGACCCGGTGTACATCATAGACAGTCTGACACTCCTGGCTACGTCCTCTCCTGAAGGTAATTGGGAGATCAATGGGGAAATAGCACAGAAACGTGCGGAAGCAATTCGTAACGTTCTGGTACAAGACTTTAAACAGCTTTACGATTCACTGGCTGTCAGTACTACTGTCGAAATGAACGAAGTGGGAAACATCAGCCATCAGGAGGTAAAAGACGAAATCCCAAATCTGCCCGAACTAATAAAGATACATACTATTCCTGAGGGATGGAACAAGCTCAGACACCTGATAATGGATGACAAGCACTTTAAAGGTAATAGAGGTGCCATCTTGCAGATAATAGACCGGGAACCGGAACCCGACCGACGTGAATGGTTGATTAAAAGCCAATATAAAGAAGAGTATGCCTATATGCTCGACAAGCTCTATCCGGCAGTGCGTGCAGTAGACTTCCGTTTCACCCTCTCTCGTAGGGGTATGAAACAAGATACCGTTTATACCAATGAACTTGACATGACGTATGCACAGGGAGTAGAGTACCTGGAGAAGCGCAAGTATGCACAAGCACTGGAAATTCTGCGTCCGTACGAGGATATGAATACGGGCATTGCCTATATGTCGCTGGGGTATGACAAAGCTGCATTGCGAATATTTGAGAAATTACCACAATCTGCGGACATCAAGTATATGCAAGCCGTTCTTCAGGCACGCTTGGGAAATGAAAAACAGGCGATACAACTATTGTCCGCTGCGGTAGATATGAACGCGCAAATGAAATTCCGTGCGAACCTTGACCCCGAACTCTCTATACTAATGAAGAAATATAATTTCTTTAAGGAAAAGGATGATTGAAGAGTGAATTTGTTTTGAAATAGCTATAAAATGAATACTAACCAACTCACTAGTGGCCGGAATAGTTTAGAACAAACTTAGTTGCTCGCCAGTATCCGGCTCTAATTTAGAATTATCAAATTGATTAAAATATCCGATAAGGGTACTCTTTCAAAAAGAATCAACCCTACCGCTTGAGAGATTATATAAAGATTTTGTTCCATATGATATAATAGGCCCAGAAAGTTTTATAGCCAAATCACTGATAATACCAGTTTATTGATCCACGTAGCCTTTGTCCAGAAGATAATAAGCTCCTAGCTCTACAGAGATTACATCAAGACCATTCATGGCATTAACCTTACCTTCTGTAAGCCAAATGAAAGTTAGAATAGGACCTCGAGGTTCATCAAAGTGTGCATTTTGAAAGCTCTTTTGTTATGATGAAGCTTAACCCAAGGAGAAAGGCTCAAACAAAGTTTTATGGTACTACTATCAAAGGCATATATCATTTCTTTAAGACCGATTCTGAAATAATCATCCTTACAAAATTGCTTGCTCGCTTAATAAGAATTTGTGCAAAATCTTTATAGATAAGCCAACTCTTATTTTCGTTCATCTCTGCAAGAATCGATTTATGTATGAGTTTCAATCCCGAATGATAGAGCTAAATGCAGTAAGGGTAACTTTCACTACTCGAAGACTAGAGCCTCGTGTGAACTGGACATAACTCATTACCATGAACTGGTCACGGCCGATGAACTTCTTAGCTTTGTAATCTCCTTTATATTTGTCAAAACATTTCCTTATCCTCACAAAAAAACACGACACAACTATATGTAAGTGAAACAAGAACGCTCTCACTGTCATCACATAAGAAACAAGCATCTCACAGTTTTATAAAATCATTTAACATGCATAAATAACCCAATAAATATCACAACCCCAATTATTTCAAGTTTCAGCTACTTTTTTTGTTGTTTTTGCATTTTAACCTCCTAGCTAGCACATTAAACGATATAAATTAGTATATTTGTTTTCTTGCTAGAAAAATAGCACATTAATGAACACCCGAGAAAATATATGTGTGATAG
>ENA-UOJN01001990-UOJN01001990.1-human-gut-metagenome-genome-assembly--contig:-C125IIP-NODE-1990-length-13631-cov-5.889585_pt1 | contig 13631 bp, 7 predicted proteins | sample MGYA00242350_ERZ723897 | MGnify/ENA metagenome assembly ERZ723897 | reverse complement strand
CCAGATCAAGCTTCTTTTCCTGTGCAAGCTGCTTTTGAAACGATACGAAAATCCTCATAAATTCCTGTCTGTTGACGTATTCACTTGTAACATCAGCTGGAAGCTTCCCGATATTTTTGATACATCCGATTTCTGAAAGAAGTCCCTGCTCCCATTCCTGGTCCATTTTCCCATCGTTTTGGGCATAAAATTTTTTCGGAAGCGTAAGCAGAGCCGCACGCAAATATTCTCTTTTCTCTTTTTCTTTCAAAATGCTCGACCCATTATAATGACAGGATGTTTTTAAAATGTGAAAAAAGACGGCATGAAATGTGCCGAAGGTGACCGGAAAGAACTGATTGTCCATCCGGGCAAAGAAACGGTCCCGCATCTGCCGGGCTGCCGCTTTTGTGAATGTAATAACTAAAATGTGGGACGGATCTGCATGATGGACTTCGATCAGATACCGTACCCGTTCGACCGTTGTAAAGGTCTTACCGGAACCCGGACCGGCAAGGATCAGTGCCGGTCCGGTATTGTGGGCAATCGCCCGTTGCTGCTGTTTGTTTGCCTGCAAAAAATACTCCTGTTTATGCCTGCTCCAAAAGTTCGATTCCCTTGCGGATTCTGGACAAAGATTCCTCTTTGCCAAGGATTTCCATGATTTCCGTTGCGCCTGCAGGAGTCATCTGCTTACCGGAAACCGCAGTACGAACCGGCCACAACACATAGCCGTTCTTGCAGCCCTTTTTCTCCACATAGGAAAGCAGAAGCGCATACAGTGCGTCGTTGGTATAGTCCTCCTGCTCTTCCAACAGCGGAAGCAGTTCTTTTAAAACCTCCAGAGCGCTTTCTTTGGTTGTCTTCATCTTCTTATGTACATACATGGCAGGATCATATTCCGGAAGGGTCTCGAAGAAATCTACCATCTCTTCGATTTCAGGAAATACCTCAATTCTTGTCTGAACCATGTCTGCGATCTTATCCAGATCCTGTCCCTTTGTCAGAGCCTTTTCCAGATAGGGCTTTGCATGCTCCATAAAGGTCTCATGATCCATCTTCTTGATATATTCGCCGTTCATCCATTTCAGCTTGGTATAATCAAATACTGCAGGGGATTTCGACATCCGGTGATAATCAAATTCCTTCACCAGCTCTTCCAGAGAAAAGATCTCATTCTCGCCCTCCGGGCTCCAGCCAAGCAGCGCCACAAAATTGACAACGGCCTCCGTCACAAAGCCCTGATCGATCAGATCCTCGTAGGAGGAATGACCGCAGCGTTTGGAAAGCTTGTGATGCTCCTCGTCTGTGATCAGCGGACAATGAATGTATACCGGCACCTTCCATCCAAAGGCATCATAAAGTCTGTTATACTTCGGAGAAGAGGAAAGGTATTCATTTCCGCGTACAACATGGGTAATGCCCATCAAATGGTCATCTACAACGTTTGCAAAGTTATAGGTCGGATAGCCGTCGGATTTGATCAGGATCATATCGTCCAGCTCGGAATTCTCTACCGTGATATCTCCGTAAATCTCATCATGGAAGGTTGTGGTTCCCTCCGTCGGATTGTTCTGACGGATTACATAAGGGACCCCTGCTGCCAGCTTTGCTTCTACCTCTTCTTTGGATAAATGCAGGCAATGCTTGTCGTATACATTGATTTCCTTGCCTGCGACAACCCGGTTTAAGGTTGCCAGACGCTCTTTATCACAGAAGCAGTAATAAGCTTCGCCTTTTGCGATCAGCTGCTTGGCATATTCCAGATAAATTCCGCTTGCCTGACGCTCGCTCTGAACGTAAGGGCCTACGCCGCCGTCTTTATCCGGACCTTCATCATGCACCAGACCGGTCTTTTCCATCGTACGATAAATGATATCTACTGCGCCTTCTACATAACGCTCCTGATCGGTATCCTCAATTCTAAGGATAAAGTCTCCACCTTCGTGTTTTGCCACCAGGTATGCGTACAGTGCCGTACGCAGATTTCCTACATGCATCCGTCCGGTCGGGCTGGGTGCAAAACGGGTTCTGATCTTTGTCACTTTTTCATCCTCCATGAACGAAACCGTCTCTTTTCCCCGAGACGGTTTCTCTTTTTTTGTTTGTTGATCTATGGCTTTCGGAAAAGCTCTGCTGCCTCCGCAAAATTTACTTTGCCTCGTCCATCGCGTTCTGTGGCGGAAGCTTTCTTTCTGCCTCATTCTGGAAGCTGCTCAGTGCTTTTTGTGCCTGCAAAATTGCAACATTGGTACCAGCACCTGCAATACAGCCGCCGGGACACGCCATTCCTTCAATCAGGCAGCCGTTTTTCTTACCCAGCTTTGCAAGCATCAGGATCTTTTTACAGTCTGCGAGACTTTCGACATGCTCAATATGAACGGTTGTATCCGGATAATACTCCTGTACACACTTCTCGATAGCACTTGCCACACCACCTGACGCAGCATACCCACGACCTGCTGAGGTCGCATCCATAATCGGTGTTTCTTCCTCTACCTTTGTAATATCAATTCCCTTTGCTTCAAACATACCGGTAAGCTCTTCAAAGGTAATGACAAAATCCACATCGGAACGAACGGATCTTCTGGAAGCCTCCAGTTTTTTTGCTACGCAGGGACCGATAAACACAACAGATGCATCGGGATGCTCTTTTTTGATGACACGTGCAGTCGCTACCATAGGTGTCAGGGCGTTGGAGATTTTATCGATGGTCTCCGGGAAGAATTTCTTTGCCAGCATTGACCAGGAGGGACAGCAGGACGTCAGCAGAAACGGCAGTTCGCCGGTTGCCACTTCTTTCACATAATGCTCCGCTTCTATTGCCGCTCCGATATCGGCTCCGATGGCGGTTTCATAAACATCTGCAAAGCCAAGCTGCTTTAACGCGGTCTTGATCTTCCCAGGCGTCGCTGCAGGACCAAACTGACCGACAAACGCAGGCGCTACCTGTGCAATGATCTCTCTGCCGGACTCAAGGGCATGGATCAGCTGAAAAATCTGGGATTTATCTGCAATTGCGCCAAAGGGACAGCTTACCATACACTGGCCACAGGTGACACACTTCTCGCTGTCGATAACCGCCCTGCCGGCCCCATCGCTGCCGATCGCACCCACACCGCAGGCTGCGCTGCAGGGTCTCTGCTGATGGGAAACTGCATCGTAGGGACACACTGATTTACATTTACCGCAGCGAATACATTTGCTCTGATCAATGACCGACTTGCCATTTACGGTGCTGATCGCCCCTCTCGGGCATACAACCTGACACGGATGTGCTACACACCCCATACAACGGTCTGTTACACAATATTCATTTTCAGGGCAGGCATTACATGCCGAGGGAATCACCTGGATCATCGGAGGCTCGTAATATTTTTCGTCAATATTGCTCTCCTCCAGCCCCTGTGTCACATGCACCGGTGCGTCTTCCGGGCGAAGCGACAGCCCCATCGCAAGCCGGATCTGCTCTCTTACTATTTCACGCTCCCGGTAAATGCTTTCCCGATAAATCGGAGTTTCAGGATTCACAATTTTATAGGGTAACGCTTCTACATCATCATTCAGATTGTCAGAATGATATGCAAGCTGCGCGATCTCTTTAAAAATCTCTCTCCGCATTTTTCTGACAGGTGTATCAATTCCTCTCATGACTACCTCCATTGGCACCTTTCCTTTTTACCGTATTTTATTTTTGCACAAACCCTCGGTAAAATCAAGCCCCTTTCGCTTCCCGCACCGCTTCTGTTACCTCCAGCGTAATCTGCTCTCCGCCCGCTTCCATCCATTCTTCCACAAATCTGTCAAATTCATCCAGCTCCTTCACTCCTGTGATGATTTCCAGATATAGCTTCTTTTCCATTTCCTGAAGCTTCGACCATTTCGTCTTCATGGTTTCCGTCTCCCCGGAAAAGACAGTACTGCACACCTCCAGATCCTTATTATCCAGCAGAGCACAGGCACGGATCCTGGATTCATAAGCCGCCCAGGTTTCCGCGTCTGCAGACTGGGAATTTTCCAGATAATCTTTGCATTTTTCATAATAGGCATATTCGAGAACCTGCAGCTCATCCGGATCCTTTTTCCCGGTCAGTGCACCGTTAATATCCTCATAGCAGCGATGCAGCGCATCGCTGTAATCAATATTGATGGAGATCGGCCGCGCCGTGGAATCCACATTGGTCTGAAAATAATAAGCAAGTTCTTCGTTGTATCGTCCTTCTGTACGCATTTTATCGAACATCACGCTTGCCATTTTAAATACGATCTCCGGATGCTCAAAGTCTTTTCGCACCACAACGTATTTGTAGCTCGGATTCTGATCATAATACTGCAGCTTTCCATCCTCTGTCGTCCGGATCAGATAGGGCTCCCATACCGCATCCGGGTTTTTCTCCATCGCTTCCATCAGCGGATTGTTCGGCGCCCACCAGGGACCGAAAAACGAACCGCACTTTCCGTCTACGATCAGTTCCGCAATATTTGCCATCGTACGGAGCATAAAGCTATCATCCAGCAGCTTCTCTTCATACAATTTTCTCACTTCGGCAAGTGCCTCTTTTACCTGCGGCTGCACCGAGCCGTAAACCACTGTGCCGTCCTCCTGCAAAATCCACTGCTTTGGAAATGCACTATAGGATGCAAAAAGTGTATTCAGCTGAAATTCATAACGATATCCTGTTTCTCCGGTCAGATCGGAATGGCACACCAGGCCAATGGTGTTGCCTTCTCCGTTATTTCCGGGATCCTGTTCCACAAATGCCCGTACGATCTCCACAGCCTCCTCCATCGTATCCGGTGCTTCAAGTCCCAGCTCGTCCATCCAGTCCCTGCGCAGCCACAGCAGATTCGGACCGTCTACAAAACTCGGCTCCGGAAGCGCCATCAGCCTTCCGTCGATCATCGCTGAATCCAGCGCAGACACCTCGTAGCTGTCATACATTGCCTTTATCCCGTCGCTGGCGCAGTTTTCCAATGCCTCGCTCAGATCAGCAATCATTCCCCCCTCGGCAAGCCGGATCAGAGTCTCCCGATCTTCTATGACCATGACATCCGGAAGCTCTCCCGATGCGATCGCCATATCAACGTTTACCGTATACTGATCCTCCATTGCCTCGAATACATCCTTGTTCTGGATATTTAAGCACTCCCGGAGATATCTCGTATAAACGTTATCTTCATAGGTGTCCCGTTCCGGCATATTGGAACGATTGCCGCCGGTCATCTTTCCGAGGGTATAGGTGATCAGCTCCGGATATTTTCCGTAAGGCGTGTTTTTTGCCTCCTCCCATGCCTGCAACTCTTTCTCCGAGGATTCTCCTGGCCGTGCCATCTCAGTGCCTACGATCTGTCTGCTGCCGCATCCAAAAAGTGCTGTACAGGCTGTCCCTGCCGCCAAAATAGCAGCCAGCCAGCGTTTTCGTCTCATTCTTTAATCCACCCCGCTTTGTTTCAGGATCACAATTCCATAGGCGGGCAATTCCAGCTTGTTATTCTCCAGCTTTTCCTGCTGGTCTCCAACGTTTAAACTGCCCTTTAGAGTATAATTATAACCTTCCGGAAGGGCTTGCTGCAAGTCTATTTCCACAGATTCCGTTGCATTATTACATAAAATTACACTTACCTTTCCTTCCCATTCTGTCAAAAGCACACCGATATCTTCCGGAAGCTCTCCGTCCGGAACACTTATACTTCCCCTCGCGATTTCCGGATTGCTTCTGCGCAACTCGATGGCGTTCTTATAATACTGTAAAATGGACCCCGAATCCTTTTCCTGCTCCTCCGCAGACGGAAACTTCTGCTCCACTGCATCTGCTGTCTGAGGCGCATCCGGTGTCTTAGACAAATCCTGTGCAGACCAGTACATTGGAAGGCGCTTGTTTTCATCCTTTGTTCCGGAGCTCTTCATCCCCAGCTCTTCTCCGTAATAAACAAAGGGACTGCCCGGCATCATCATCATCAACCCTGCAGCAAATTTCATCTGCTCTTCGTTGTTGACGCACTGGGCGCTGATCCTGGTGGTATCGTGATTGCTGATAAACGGTGCATCAATATAATCCGGATTTGCCAGTCTGTCTGCAGTCTGCTGCTTTACCATCCAGGAGAAAAACTGCTGGGGCGTCACTCTTGCCTTGGCAGTCTTTATGATCGCGCCATCCTGCTGTGACGCCGGGAAATTAAATAAGCTGTCGATCCCGCTTTTGTAATATTCCTGCAGCACTCCCTGTCCTTCCCAGACCTCGGCTACCAGATATGCCTCCGGCTTTACACTTTTCACGTAGGTTTCAAACCAGTTTAAAACCTCTATATTCTTTTCTGCGTATCCTGTAAAATATTCCTTCGCCGCATCCAGTCTGAAGCCGTCTGCACCCTTCTCCAGCCAGAAGGAGGCAACCTGCTCCAGCTCTTCTCTGACCGCTTCACTATTCAGATTCAGATCCGGCATACCATCCCAGAAAACCCCCTCATAGTACCAGTCCGAGCTGCCTATCTGATACCAGTTTGGAGTTTGTGCCTGATCCTTTGCAAAATTATAATAGTTCACATACTTGCACTCGTTTTCGTCCGGTTCCTTTTCTCCAAGCTGCTCCAAATAATCACAGGCCTCCAAAAACCACGGATGGCTGCTGGAGGTATGATTGAACACCAGATCCATAATCAACCGGATATTGCGTTTGTGACATTCCTTAAGCAGTGTCTCAAAATCCTCCATCGTTCCAAAGGACGGATCGATCCCGTAATAATCTGTGGCATCATATTTGTGATAGGTCGGTGACGGCATGATCGGTGTAAGCCAGATCCCGGTAAAACCCATATCTTCGATGTAATCCAGCTTTTCTGTGATTCCGCTTAGATCGCCGCATTTGTCTCCGTCACTGTCGCAAAACGAACCGACAAAAATTTCATAATAGCAGCGGTATGCATCGTCCGGCTCCCTGACAGTCTCCGTCGTTTTCCCGCATCCTGAAAGCAGCTGACAAAGAAGCACTACGCATAGTATTAAACTCAGTCTCTTTTTCATCCCTATATCCGCCTTTCTGCAGATCTTTGTTTTCAGTAGCAAAACAGGCGAAAACGATATTCGTTTTCGCCTGCTGTAAAACTATTTTCGGCTGTCTGCTGTCAGTCCTTACAAACTGCCATCAGCCCTTAACTGCTCCGGACATACCTTCTGCATAGTATTTCTGCAAATTCAGGAACAGAATAGCGATCGGAATGGAAACGCAAACTGCGCCAGCTGCGAAGCAGGCATACCAATTTACGATATTTTCCTTGGTCAGCATCGTGTACAGACCGATCGCAACCGTATAATATCTCGGATCCGCACCTGCAATTACCTTTGCGAAGATGAAATCCAGCCAGGGAGCCATGAAGGAAGTCATGATCGTGCTTACAATGATCGGTTTCGACAACGGCATAATGATCTTGGAAAAGACATCCCATTTCGTTGCGCCGTCCACGATTGCAGCTTCATCCAGTGCCTTCGGAATCGTATCAAAGAAGCCCTTGGATACGTAAAAGCCCAACCCCGCACCGCCGGAATATACCATAATCAACGCCAGGAAGATCATGGGACCCTTGGTCAGTCCAAAGCCCTTTAAGATATAATAAACGGCGATCATGGACATAAAGCCGGGGAACATACCAAGAATCATGGCAACATTCATATAAGGCTTACGGATCTTAAACCGGAGTCTGGACAGACAATAGGAAATCGCCAAAACAAAGAATGTTGTCAGGATACAGGAACAAATTGCTACAAACAGCGTATTCAAAAACCACTTCGGGAAATTGAACAGTGCAGTATCTGTAAACAGCTTCACATAGTTTGCCATCGTAAACTTTTTAGGCCAGAACGATGTGATATACTGTCCTTTCTGTTCTCTGAAGGATAACAGGACTACCCAGAAAATCGGGAATACCCAGATCACGGAAAGGATCGTCAGAAACAAATGCACAAGCACATTGGTGACTTTCTTTTTAATGCCTGCTGAATTCTGTCTGGTGTTTTTCATGAGAATCCCTCCTCGTTTTTATAGGATCCGGTCCGTCTGTACGTTATCAGAGACAACGTCGCCATCAGGACAAAGGTCAGGATACCGATTACGGCACCCAGGTTATAGTCCTTATTATCAATTGTCAGCTTGTACAGCCAGGTAACGAGCAGATCCGTCTTACCCGCAGTACCGCGGTAATAGGTATCGCAGGCCGGCGCGCCGTTTGTCAACAGGTAAATAACGTTGAAGTTATTGATATTCCCTGTAAAGGTTGTAATCAGATTCGGCGTCATGACAAACATCATGTACGGCATGGTGATCTTAAAGAAGGTAACAAACGCATTTGCGCCGTCCACCCTTGCCGCTTCGTACAGCTCTGCAGGAATATTCTTCAAAATACCGGTTACTGCAAGCAGCGTATAAGGAATGCCGACCCAGAGGTTGATGACAATAACTGTCACTCTCGCCCAGGTCACATTGGTCAAGAACGGCAGCGGTCCTACACCGAACAGTTCCTTTAACAGCAGATTGATTACACCGTGCTCCTGGATCATGGTATTGACTACCAGCAGGGATACAAACTGAGGCACAGCGATGGTCAGTACGAAGATAAAACGCCAGAAGGCTTTGAACTTCGTCCCATCCCGGTTGATGATGATCGCCAGGATAATACCAAAGATATAGTTTAAGAAGGTTGCAAAAATAGCCCAGATGATCGTCCAGCCAAGCACCCTCCAGAAGGTCTCTCCAAGTGCTCCGCCTGCATTTAATACTCTGGCAAAGTTCTGGAAGCCTACCCAGTCAAACAACTTACCTGGCGGCAAATGATCACGGTCATAATTGGTAAATGCCATCAGGATCATGAATACCAGAGGCATTACCGTAAACAATATAATTCCCAGGAACGGGAAAAGCAGGAAGAGCTGATACATCCTGTTATCTTTCAAGTCTTTTAAAATCTGGCCGAAGGTAATCGGCTTCTTTCCTGCTTCCTGTGCTTTCTGCGCAATATAGGAGGAGCGAATTGCAGCTCGCCACAGCAGGATAAATCCAATTGTCACAAAGAACGTAACAACACCATAGAGCAGGCAGAGCTGGGAGTTATCTCCTGTCGCATACTCATAAACCTGTGTCGCTTCATTGAAAACCTTTTTCTGCGTTTCGGTACCCAGCGTAACGAAATTCTGCAGAGCCTTTGCCCCGTAGAAAACCATATAGAGAATATATGCAAGTTCTCCTGTCAGGAACAAAAGTCCCTGTATGATCTGTTTTCTCGCAAGATTGCCCGCGCCCATGATCAGACAGGTCAGTTTTGTAAAAATATCACCTTTTCGAATCGCTTCGGATACCGGTAACACATCCGGAAATTCAGAAGCTTTTTTCTTTTTTCCAAAAGCTGCCATCGTATTCTTCCTTTCCCTCATACAGTTTCAGGCAGACACTGTGTCATCCCCAAATGTCCGTTTCTGAAAGAAAGGCTTCACCGGAAGATCGGGTGAAGCCTTAAAATCAAGCCGGAATCTTACTCCAGAGAGCCGCCTGCATTTACGTTTGCAATGAAGTTGGTCAGCTTATCCTGTGCATTGTCGTGGTTAACCTCACCAGCTACGATTGCTTTGCCGAATGCTTCTGCGTTGCTCCACCAGCCGTTCATCTCAGAAACCAGAGGCTGAGCAACAGAAGTGTTGTTTACAGTGTCGGTAATAGCGTTTAACATTACATCGTCGATACCGGTGGAATCCAGCGGAACTACACCACGAACTTCATAACGGATCTTCTGGCAGTCAGCGTTGCCAAGATATACAGCCAGTGCAACTGCAACGTCCATGTTCTCGCAGGTAGGATTTACACCAATTGCCTTGGAACCTGCATAGGACTTCATTGTGCCTTCATAATCGCCAGCCTTGAAGGAAGGAAGCTGTGCACATGCGAAGTTGTCGCCCAGAGCAGTTTCAATTGCTTCACGATCCCAGGAGCCGCTAAAGAATGCACCCAGCTTACCTTCGGTGAACAGGTTGATTGCCTTACCTGCTTCTTCGTTTGCCTGGTTTGTGAATTTCGGATTTGCAGCAAGGTCAATGAGGTAATTGGTTACTGCAAGACCCTTTTCATCATCGAAATCACAGGGAACAGAGCCGTCTGTACCGTCAGGACCAAACATTGTGCCGCCAACGCCATAGAAGAAGGAAGGAATATACCAAGAGTTGCTCAGCTGGAAGCATACATTGGTCACATCATCTCCCAGATCCTTTGCCAACATAACATCCAGATCCTTAACTTCGTCTTCTGTAAATTTGCTGCTGTCATAGTACATGAACCAGCCGTTGTATGCATAAGGAACACCGTATACACCGCCCTCATAAGTAACAGTGTTTATCATAGATTCGGAGTTGGTCGCCTTAACCTCTTCCAGGTTTTTGCCGCCCAGCTCTGCGATGGCACCAGCCTCTACCAGAATCGGCAGCTGGTCGTTTGCAAACATGTAAACATCTGCTGCTGCATCAACGTCCTTGGTTACTTCGTCTTTTGCAACGTCTTCACCGCATACGCCATATTCATATGTAATGTTCCATTCCGGATGTGCTTCATTAAAAGCATCACACATTGCAGCCAGCATACCCTTGTCATAAGTATCTGTCGGGTTCTGGTCTTCCTGAGGTGCCCAAACCTTCAGGGTAACATCCTTTGTCTCAACAGGAGCTTCTTCTGCTGCATCTGCAGTGTCTGCAGTATCTGCTGCTGTGCTCTCTGCGGGAGCTGCTGTCTGGCTGTCTGTTGTAGCTGCTTTAGATCCGCAACCTGCAAGAGCTGTTGCAGACATTGCTACGCAAAGCGCCAGTGCTGTCACTTTTTTGAATTTCATAGCTTTTTCCTCCTATACACCACACCTTTTCGGTGTTTCGTGTTCATTTGATAACATCATTATAAAGTGCAAAAGAGCAACCGTCTATATCAAAGTTTTAAGAATAATATCATTTTTTTAAGAAATTTGTGATTTTTGTATATTCGTAAGCCGTCTTGCAGGGAAGTGAATTGTCATTTTTGTACCTTTGCCGACAACACTTTCTACCTTCATCGCATATTTTTCCCCATAACAGAGGCGGATTCGTTCATCAACATTACGAACTCCATAGCCCTTGGATTCCATTGTCAGGATTTTATCCGCAACCTCCTGCTCCATCCCGACACCGTTATCCTCTACCATAAACCATACACAATTGTCTTCTTTCCATCCCCGGACAGTAATTTTACCTCGTCCGTCTGTTTTTTCTTCGATTCCGTGATGGATCGCATTCTCAACAAGGGGCTGCAGGATCAGATTCAGAGACTCGCACTGCAGGATTTCCGTCTGTGCTTCGATTTCGTAATCAAAATCCCCGTCATGCAGCATGCTTTGAATTTCCAGATAGGCACGGGTATTACTCAGCTCAGTCTCTACCTGTAGCACATTCCGCCCGCGGTTTAAGGCAGTGCGGTAAAAGGTAGACAGGGCCAGTGTCATCCTGCTGATATCCTCTTCTCCTGCCGCCAGTGCCTTCCAGTTGATCAAAGACAGCGTATTATACAGAAAATGCGGATTGATCTGTGCCTGCAGTGCCTTCAGCTCCGCCTCCTTCTGGGTGATCTTGCTGAGATAAACTTCATTGATCAGCGTCCGTATTCGCTTCATCATGCTGCCAAAGCCACGGTAAAGCATCCCAATTTCATCCCGATCATCGCTCTCCATCTGCATATCCATGCTGCCCTCCTGCACCTCCTGCATGAAGTGCGTCAGCCGTTCAATCCTGCTGCTCACCATGCCGGAGGTGATAAAATAAGCAAGCACTGCTGCGAAGATACAGATCAGGATCGTCACTCCCGCCATCACTCCGATCGGCCGCATCGCTTCTCCTGCAAGTCCAACCGGTTGATACAGCCACACCGTCCATCCTGTTGTATTTGACTGCTCACAGAGAATGATATAATCTGTACTGCCCCTATCCCGCTGCTCCAGAAATTCGGAATACGTCAGATCATAGTTCTGATTCTTTCCGGAAAATCTGCTTTCCTCAAAGACCAGCTTACCATCCTGATCTGTAATATAAAGCCCGCATTCTGAGATCAGCGTTTCTGCATACGGCGTAAAAAGCTTCTGATAATCCACATCCATATACAGGATGTTCACGCCCTCTCTGGCACCGGAAAAGGCAAGCTTCCGGGCGGAAAACAGTGTCTCTTCCTGATAATTTGCAAACCAGTTAAGACCCGGGTGCTCCAATGTCTTCTGATACCAATCCGTCTCCTCAATCTCTGACACCGGCGCAACCGTCGTGTCATGCTTGACCATTCCATTATCCGTATAGATCGTGATCTGCTGCATCCCGCCATGAAAATAGCTCGCTGTCCGCAGGATCGGATCCACCTTCTGTGTCAGCTGCTCATACTGCTCGTAGGGTGTCCCATATTCCACGGAAAATACCTCTGCCAGCGTCCGGTCAAAGGCAATATAATCCGACAGGCTGTTATAGCCGTCCAGAGTTCGGTCCATCGACGACACCGACTGCTGCAGATAGGACTGCAGGTTCATTTTTCCCTTATCGTCAATAATACTTCGCATCTGCAGAAAGCTCAGCCAAAACAAAAGCATCACCGGCAAAAAGCAAAACAGGGAATAAAAGATCGCCAGCTTATACCGCAGCTTGATTCCGTTAAACCAATGCAACAGCTTCTTCATCTTGTTCTGCATTCTCTCCTTGATCGCGATATTTCTGCGGCGTCATCCCATAATACTCCCGAAAGCTCTGACAAAAATAGGAAACATTCGGATATCCTACCTTTTCGCTGATGCTCACGATTTTGTCCTTCGTGCCCTCCAGCATCTCGCGTGCTTTTTCCATTCGGCAGATCTTGATAAATTTGCTTAAATTCTGGCCGGTTTCCTTTTTAAAAATCGTACTCAGATAACTGGGAGCCAAAAAAACGCGCTCTGCCAACATTTCGATGCTTATCTCTTCCCCGTAATGCGTATTGATATAGCGCTTGACCTCTTCTACCTCCCGATGGATATTGCCACTGTCCGTCTGGGTCTCCTGCTCCAGAAGCTGAATGTTTTTTTCTATGATCCGCCGGATCTCATCGATATCCGCTGTCCGGTAAAGCACTTCCATTTCTTCATTTAAGTCCCTGTCGTTTTTACCCGGAATCGCTTCATATAAAACCTTCAACAGGCTGGAAAAGACGAATTTCACATAAATCTGGGAAAATCCGACGTTCTGTCGGTAATTGTGGAACAGTCTGTCCACATGCTCGGAAAGGCTTAACATATCCTTCGTTCGAACATCCTGCTGGATCTGCTTGATCAGTGTGTTGTCATCCAGCTGCACGTCGTCCGCGCATTCCACATCGTATTCCGCCATGAAAATATGGCTGTCCAGACCGTAAAAACGGTTTTCCATCAAAAGCTCCGTCTCCCTGCAGCGCTCCGCCAGCTGACTTCTGTTCTTGAGACCGGAGGAAACCGCAACATAACACTTTGCGTCCTTGCCGCTCAGCTCCTCCAAAATTCCAAGCACCCGGCTCGCTGTCTCCTTCCATTCGTCGCTTTCAGATATAAATAAAACGATTCCATGGTGAGGGCTCACATTCAGATAGTCTGCATATAAGCCCGCAAGCATA
>ENA-UOJN01001988-UOJN01001988.1-human-gut-metagenome-genome-assembly--contig:-C125IIP-NODE-1988-length-13636-cov-7.081437_pt1 | contig 13636 bp, 6 predicted proteins | sample MGYA00242350_ERZ723897 | MGnify/ENA metagenome assembly ERZ723897 | reverse complement strand
GGCAAGAAAACAGTGCCAGTATATAAAAGGTTCCGGAATTTCTTAGACTATGAAAAAGAATTAAGAAATGTGAAGGAAAAGAAGCATAAAAAGAGTGATCCACGATTCGCTGGAATATCCAAATTGCTAAAGAGAGGGGAGTGAACAGATGGCAGAATCTTATAGCGTAAAGGCGGTTTTGTGCGCGGAAGATAAGAACTTCTCCTCAATGATGAAATCATGCAGCAGTTATGCTGAAAATCTGAAAAATACGCTTACAAGTGGAATTGGATTCGGCGCTATGGCGGCGATCGGATCCAAGGCAGTATCGGCAGTCGGAAGTGGATTAAAAAGTCTGACTACAGGAGCAATAAGCGCTGGTGCGAATTTTGAGAATGCTATGTCATCTGTAGCAGCTATTTCCGGGGCTACAGGATCTGACTTCGATCGGCTATCTAAAAAGGCGAAACAGCTCGGAAAAATCACACAGTACACCGCAAGTGAGACAGCTTCTGCGATGGAGTACATGGCAATGGCCGGCTGGAAAACGGAGGATATGTTAAATGGAATCGAAGGCGTAATGGATCTGGCCGCTGCATCGGGAGAAGATTTGGCTGGCGTTTCCGACATCGTAACAGATGCTATGACAGCTTTCGGTTTATCGGCGGATGGTACCACCAAAATTATCAAAGATGGTTTTACAAAAGAAGTCTCCAACGCTTCACATTTTGCTGATGTTCTGGCAGCAGCTTCGGCAAATTCCAATACCAATGTTGCTATGCTGGGCGAATCTTTTAAATATGCGGCTCCCGTAGCTGGATCGTTAGGATACAGCGTAGAAGATACAGCCATTGCCCTCGGACTCATGGCGTCGTCAGGGTTGAAAAGCAGTATGGCTGGTAGCAGCCTTCGAACTATCCTGACAAATCTTGCCAAGCCAACAGATGATATCAGTGACGCAATGGATTATTTGGGCATATCGTTGCAGAATGGTGATGGCTCGATGAAGTCTCTGATGGACATTGTAACCGATCTGCGCGGTGCATTTGGACAATGCAAAATGCCAATGGATCAGTTCCAAGAGAACCTTGCAAAACTTGACGAAAAGTATGCCAATGGAGAGCTGACAGAAAAGAAGTATAATGAAGCATTAGCAGATTTAACGGAAAAGGCTTATGGAGCAGAGGGAGCGTTAAAGGCCAAATACGCTGCTACGTTAGCTGGAAAAGAGGGTATGTCAGGTCTGCTTTCAATCGTGAGTGCGGCACCAGAGGATTTTGACAAGTTAACCAATGCCATTTATAACAGTGACGGTGCAGCCAAAGAAATGGCAGAGATCAAAATGGATAATCTTCATCATGATGTCGTGAAACTGCAGTCTGTTATGGAAGGACTTGGAATTACTGCATTCAACCAGGTTGGCGGAAAAATGAGAGGTTTGGTTGGCATCGCAACTGAGACGGTTGGAAAAATTGATGAAAAGCTTGCCAGCGGAAAAGGGATCGAAAAGGCTGTCGATAAAATAGAATCAATGGTTGAGAAAGCAAAACCATATTGGGATATTTTCAAAACGGACGCATTGGAAGCGGGAACGGCGCTGGGCGATGCGGCTGGGGCGATCATAGGAGATATCAAGAAGCTTTCAGGTTCTTTTGGCAGCACAGAAAGTATTGAAAATTTCTCTACCACTTTGGGAGAAGTCAAAGATGGAATTGTAGCAGTTTCGGGATTTTTGGAAAAACATTCGGACGCGATTGCAAAAGTAGCGGTGGCACTTCCGAAACTCTTGATTGCATATAAAGGCTTTAAAATCGTTAAGGCTGTAGCACCATTTGTTGGCGCATTTACAGGAGCTGTTGGAGGGCTGGCAAAGGCTGGACTCGGGAAAATCGCACCTGGGCTATTTGGTGTTTCAAAAGGCCAGGAGGCGGTTGGAAAATCCAGCGGCGGTAGTGCGAAGAAAATGGTAGCGTCTGCCAAGGCTTTTATGATGATGGGCGTTGGAGTGCTGGCGATCAGCGCAGGATTCTACTTGCTTGCACAGTCGGCAATTGCAGTAGCCAATGCTGGTCCGGGGGCAATAGCTGTTTTTGCCGGTTTGATTGGCGTGGTAGTAGGGCTCGCAGTTGGTATGACGAAATTGTTTTCATCTATGTCCGGCGGTTCAAAGAAATTAACAGCGATGGCACCGGCGTTTCTGGCGTTGGGAGCGGCTGTGCTAATGATTAGCGCAGGTTTGGCACTTTTGGCATATTCTTCGATTCAGTTGGCGAGTGCCGGTCCGCTGGCTATTGGCGTAATGGCAGGAATGGCGGTTGCAATTGGCGGCTTGATGCTGGTGGCAAAGAGCGTAGCACCAACACTTTCAGCTGGAGCAGTTGGATTTGTCACATTTGGAGCCGCTGTATTGATTGCGGCGGCCGGAATGGGGCTGTTATCTTTATCGGCCATTAATCTTGCGAATGCTGGCCCACTGGCTATTGGCTGTATGGTTGGCATGGTTGCAGCTATCGCCCTGCTGGCAGTAGGCGCTGCCGCTCTCGGCCCTGCATTGACAGCAGGAGCAGTTGGATTTATCGCATTTGGGGCTGCCATTGTTCTGGTAGCAGCAGGAGCATTGATTGCAAGCGCAGCGTTGGCTGTTGTATCCGCTGTTCTTCCTACAATTGCACAGTACGGAGCGCAGGGAGCGGTAGCAATTGCTCAGCTTGGAGCGAGTATGATTGTCTTTGGCACCGGAGCTGCTGTTGGAGGAGTTGGCGCAACCGTGCTCGGAGTTGGTCTTGCGTTGGTCGGCGTAACTGCACTGGCTGCAGCCGCAGGAGTAATTGCATTGTCTGCCGGAGCAGCGGTGCTTGGAGCTTCGCTTGTGATGGCAGGTGCAGGTTTGACGATTATGGGAGCAGCATTTCCACTTGTAGCGGCTGGCGCAAAGGCCAGTGCGGCTGGATTGACGGCATTACTTGGATCTGGTACTGCGGCCAGTGCAGTTTTTGTGATTTTGGCAGGATCTTCTGGCGCGGCAGCTGTAACAGTTGGCGTATTTGCAGCGGCAATGGTGGCCGGAGCCGCAGGAACCGGTCTTATGGTAGTTGCTCTGAAATCAGTAAATTCCAGTATGAAGTCAATCGCCGGAAATGCGAAAAGCGCTGAAAAATCGCTTACAGGTATGCGCTCCAGCGTGAATGTTGTGAATTCTGGGCTGGATGCATTGGGAAACAAGGCGAAATCTGCGATCAATGCATTGATTAAGCAGTTTTCCCAAGGAGAAAGTAAAGCGAAGACTTCTGGAAATGCGGTTGGAAATAATTTTAATAATGGCGTTTCAGCTGGAATGTCAAGGGCGGTTTCTACAGCAGAAACAATGTCAAATTCAATCGTAATTACCATGCGATCATCGGCAGGTGGGGCCTATAACAGCGGTGCTTACATCGGCATGGGTCTCGCTAACGGTATGGCAAGCCAGGTCGGCCATGTAAGAGCAGTGGCGGCACAGCTTGCGGCTGCTGCAGAGGCGGCAATCCGCGCGAAAGCACAGATTCACAGTCCGTCACGAGTGACAGATAAACTTGGCAATTATTTTGGTATCGGCTGGGTCAACGGGCTTATGGATCATGTCCAGGAAGCAAAACAGGCAACTATGGAACTGATACAAATTCCAGAGCTTGCACCTGTGCCGGAAATCGGGATGAGCCTTAGAACAGGCTATGAAGATCTGAACGACAGTTACCAGTACAGCAGCAGCGGAAAGTATACCATCTACGTACCGGTTAATCTGGACGGAAGAGAGATTGGAAAAGCGACTGCAACGTATACACGAGAAGAAATTGAGAAACAGGAGACAAGGGAGAACCGAAAGAAAGGCAGGAGAACTAATGTATAACTTTGTAGATACCACAGAGCGGTACCCAGGGCAGAACCTGCCTTCGGAGGCTCTCATGTTTAATGGAAACTATTTGGAAAATGTGATTCCCGGCTACCGGACACTATATGTGTCTGGCCGGGAAGTTTTAGGGACGGAGATTACAGATCTGGAAACTGGCGTATCCGATGGTACGAAATACCGGCGCAAACGCTATCAACCCAGAACCATTGTGGTTGGATATCAACTGATTGCTGAAGATAATTCGGCTTTTCGTAGTGCGTATAACAAGCTGAATGCTCTTCTGGATGAAGAACAGGCGACTCTTATTTTTGCGGATGAGCCGGACAAATATTATATTGGAACAAAGCAGGGAGCCGGTGAGGTGCCTGCAGGAAAGAACTCGATTACATCGGAGCTGGAATTTTACTGCGCGGATCCATTCAAATATTCCGTGGAAGAATTTACGGTGAATCCGACTGCGGATGACGGAAAAACGTTCATTGTGTCGTACAACGGCACTTATCGGGCCTTTCCAAAGCTTCAGGCAGTAATGCACAGTGAAAATGGAGTAGTAGGTTTTGTAAATGACTCCAAGAAAATTCTTCAGTTCGGTGATCCAGATGAGTTGAACGGAGAAACACACAAAAAAAGCGAACTGATAACAAGCTATGCTGACCAATATGTCTGGTCACAGGATGCGGCGTGGAAAGATGATACAGGGAGCAACTTCTTATACAGTAACAGCAAGACGGCTGGAAAGCTGGGTGTCATGAGCGTAGACAGCATCAAAGGTCTGTATCTGGCCAGCAGTGGATATGTAAGTCCAAACACAAACGGCTGGAATGGAGCTATGAAATCTATTGATGTGGTAGATTCCAATGGAGCAAAGGGAGCGACGCACCTCTATTGTTACATGAACAGCTGGTTTGAAACTGGTCTTATGGGGCAGACGGGCTGCCAGGCGATTGCTTTCTGCGATGCGAACGGAAAAATGATCTGCTGCCAGGAGATATACAAAACCGATACGATCGGAAACACAGCGCACATGAATATGTGGGTAGGTGGAAACAACCCGCGTATCGTCAAAACATATACTTTTGAACCTTGCCATCGAAAAGATGCAAACCCATACAGCCAAACGTATGGCGCAAGCGACATGATGAAACATGGAGAGAAAATACGTTTTTTCTGGAAGGGCAGTTATCCGGAATTTACAGTTCCAGAATTAAAAAATGTGAAAGTGGCAACAGTGAAATTGTATTTGGGACAGTGGGGAAGTCGAAATACAGGAAATCAGCTTGTCACCAGAAATTATTTCCGCGGCATCTTCGTGAGAATTGACAATGTAGAAAAATGGCGTGATATTCCGAATAAATTTTCGGTAAATCAGGTTTTGACAGCTGACTGTAGCAATGGAGAGGTCATGTTACAGGGACTTCCGAGACAGGATCTTGGTGCGTTGGGCAACGATTGGGAGAACTTTTGCCTGCAGCCTGGAATGAATCAGATCCAATGCATTGCATCGGACTGGGCAACACAGCCAACATACACAATGAAATACAGGGAGGTGTTTCTATGATTTTATATTTTGCGGACCGACATATGAATGTCCTTGGGCAGGCAAGCACAGAGCTACCGAAGGGATTGTACATTTCTGATGATCTGAAAACAGAAGAGGTGGAAGCAGGTGTTGCTACACTAGAATTTACGCTGAATTACACGGCGAGCACGCGGAATGATGCGAAACAGTATGGTTCTGTTGGCAATTATATTCTTCGGAAGAATGGCGATGAGCAGGAATTTTATACGATCATTACCAGCGAAGAAAATATTTTCAAACAGGAAGTAGAAATCTATGCCGAGGATGCCGGTATGGATCTCCTGAACGAGACAGTTGGCGAATACAAAGCAGACAAGGCATATCCAGCGAGCTACTATGTTGAAAAATTCAGCGACGATTCCGGCTTTGAAATTGGAATCAATGAGGTCAGCAATTATAACCGGAAACTGTCCTGGGAGGGTGAGACCACCGCTTCTGAGCGTATTTTGAGCGTTGCCACGCAGTTTGACGCGGAAGTTTCCTATACTTTTGAAATCGACCGGTTGAAAATCAAGCACAAATATATCAACCTGCATAAGAAGCGCGGCGTAGATCAGGGGCGAGAACTTCGGATCAACCGGGAAGTGAAAAATATCATTGTAAAAAGTTCAGTAGAAGATCTGGCTACGGCACTTTCCGTTACCGGCGGATATCCGGAAGACAGTGAAACGCCGATCAATCTGAAAGGGTATAAGTATGATGACGGTGATATTTATCTGTCCGGCAGCACGATTTATTCCCGGAGCGCGGTGGCAAAATGGAGCCGGTATCTTTCCGAGAAAGGGAATGGAACTGGGCATATCGTCCAGACGTATACTTATGATACTTTAAGCCAGTCGGAGCTGTGCAACCGTGCTGTATCCAAGTTGAAAAAGATCTATGATGCTGCGGTATCCTATGAAGTGGAGCTGGCATATCTGCCGGATGGAATCAAGATCGGCGATACAGTCAATATCGTAGATGACACCGGAGAATTGTATCTGTCCGCGCGGATCATGAAGCTGGAATCTTCCATCTGCAACGATGAGTACACAGCGACACTGGGCGAATATCAGCTTAAATCAAGTGGAATTTCCGAGAAGATGGAGAACCTGGCTGCGCAGTTTGAGAAACTGGCAAAGAACCGGACATTTTACACATGGGTTGTATTTGCTGATACAGAAACGGGCGATGGAATATCAATCAAATCTGCTGGAAAAGCATACATGGGTATTGCATACAATCGGACGACAAAGCAGCCGGTTCTGACAGATCCGAGCGTCTACGCCTGGGTAAAGGTTGTTGGAGATCAGGGAATTGCGGGGGAGCCTGGAAAAGACGGTCTGACAAGTTTTTTTCATGTGAGATATGCTGATGTTCCGAACCCGACAGCGAATCAGTTGCGAAAGGATACAGGAAAATATATCGGTACCTATGTGGACTATATACTGGAGGACAGTACAGATCCTACAAAGTATACCTGGCGGAAGTTTCAGGGAGATGACGGTGAGGATGGCGCAGATGGCATTGCAGGAAACGATGGTGCGGATGGAGAAACCAGTTACCTTCATATCGCTTATGCAACGAGTGCGGATGGAAAGACGGGATTTTCGACAACCAATGCAGTCGATAAGACGTATATCGGCCAGTATGTGGATTTTGAAAAAGCCGACAGCACTGATCCGACGAAGTACCACTGGAGTAAATTTCAGGGTCCGAAAGGCGATAAGGGAGATCCAGGAGAACAGGGCCTGCGCGGACTGCAGGGTGAAAAGGGAGAGCAGGGAATCCAAGGACCGAAGGGCGAGAATGGCAAAACCACGTATACGCATATCGCTTATGCGAACAGCTCTGATGGAAAGGTTGGATTTTCTGTTTCCGATTCCGACCGTGATTATATTGGGATGTATGTAGATGAGGTTGAAACGGACAGCACTGATCCGACGAAGTACCACTGGAGCAAAATTAAGGGTGCAGACGGTAAGCAGGGAATCCAGGGAAAGCCGGGCTCAGATGGCAAGACTCCATACCTTCATATCGCATATGCAACGAGTGCGGATGGAAAGACGGGATTTTCGACAACCAATGCAGTCGATAAGACGTATATCGGCGTGTATACGGACTATGTGCAGGCGGATTCTACAGATCCCACAAAGTATAAGTGGACAAAGATTCAAGGACCGCAGGGCACGCAGGGACTGCAGGGAATCCAGGGACCACAGGGGGAGCGAGGTATTGCTGGAAAAGATGGACAGAACGGAGCTACAACATATTTTCATATTAAGTATTCTGCAGTTTCGAATCCGACGTCTGCAAGCCAGATGACAGAGGTTCCCAACACTTATATTGGTACCTACGTAGATTTTACGGAAATGGATTCAAACGATCCTGGAAAATATACATGGTATAGGCTTCAGGGGTTACAGGGCGAAAAAGGTACGCAGGGCCTTCCTGGGAAAGATGGATCGAACGGAAAAACTACCTATCTTCATATCAAGTATTCCAATGATGGGGGTAAAACTTTTACAGCGAACAGTGGTGAGACACCGGGAGATTATGTTGGAACATGTACCGATTTCAATCAGACGGATCCGACGACAGTTGGCTCGTATATATGGGCTAAAATTAAGGGAGAACAGGGTCCGCAGGGCTTGCGCGGCCTGCAGGGTGAAAAAGGTGACCAGGGAATTCAGGGACCCAAAGGCGCTGACGGAAAAGATGGAAAAACGACGTATTTTCACATCAAATATTCTGCGGTTTCGAATCCGACCTCTGCGTCTCAGATGACAGAGACACCGTCAAAATACATTGGAACGTATGTGGATTTTACACAGACGGATTCGGATGATCCGAAGAAGTACAGCTGGCAGCAGCTGGAAGGTTCGCAGGGGCCACAGGGAAAACAGGGAATTTCAGGTACCAATGGAGCAGACGGGAAAACCAGTTATCTGCACATCAAATATAGTAATGACGGTGGGAAGACATTCACCGGGAACAGTGGTGAGGATATTGGCGCTTATATCGGAACATGCGTGGACTATGCAAAAGATGATCCTACAAGTGTCGGAATGTATAAGTGGGCGAAAATCAAAGGCGAGGCTGGAGCAAAAGGTGATAAGGGAGACAAGGGTAAGGGGGTTAAATCGACATCTGTTGCATACCAGGCAAGTTCGTCTGGAACTACGATCCCTACTGGAGTATGGTCAGCAACTCCTCCGGCGACAAGTGCGGACAAACCATATTTTTGGACGCGTACGATTATTACCTACACAGATAATACTACCTCGACAGCTTACAATGTTGGTAGTACACCGGAAGGAATTGTCGTTGGTGGGCGAAATTTACTTGTCGGAACCCATAAATCCCCAATAACATATACTTACCCAACATCAAACTTTACTGATAAATGCTCGCGGAAAACAACAGTAGCATTGAATGGTGGAATTTATACTCTATCCTTCTGGGCAAAGTCATCTGTAAATGGTGATAAAATACGAGTACACTTTTATAATCCATCAAATATCATATCAGTAATGGGTAGTCAAGGTCAGAAATCAACAGCCGTTGACGGCTTGTGTGATTTCGCCCTTACAACAATAATGACAAAATATTGGGTTACATATACTATACCAAAAGGTGGAAATTCAACTCGAAATGTCATAATTCCAAGAATAGGACCTGGAGCAGGTGTTAATGGCACTGGAACTCTTACATTCCAATGGGAGAAATTGGAAGAGGGCAACATGGCAACGGATTGGACTCCGGCACCTGAAGATTATGTATCTTTCGTTGATGTGGAATACTACTTATCAACATCAGCTACATCTCTTTCTGGAGGATCATGGTCAACGACAGCTCCGACATGGGTTAATGGTAAGTATATGTGGAGCCGTACCGTAACGACTGATGGGTCAGGCAACAAAACATACTCGCCAAATCAAAATGGAGTCTGCATTGCTGGCGCAAAGGGTGATAAAGGAGATACTGGAGGGACTGGTGCAACCGGTAAAGGCGTTAAATCTATTGTAGAACAGTATTACAAATCAACGTCAGCAACAGCCATGTCCGGCGGATCGTGGAGCACGACTTATCCTGGATGGGAGAACAGTAAATATATTTGGACGAGATCAGTGATTACCTATACTGACAACACGACTTCAACGACAACAGCAGTTTGCGTCACGGGAAGTAAAGGAGATAAAGGTGCAACCGGTGCCAAAGGAGATAAAGGGGATAAAGGAGCAACTGGTCCTCAGGGACCACAAGGTCCTCAAGGTGTAAAAGGCGATAAAGGTCCTCAGGGAGATAAAGGTGCAACCGGCGCAACAGGTCCTCAAGGTCCACAGGGCGCTGCAGGTAAGGACGCAAATCAGGTAGTGCATACGGTAAATGGAAACGGTGAGTCAAATCTTTATGTCGAATTTGCTACAATAAAGATCACAGGTTCGTATGCAAATCAACCAACAACATTTAAACTTGGTGGCAGAGGTTTTGAGACAACAGATGTCCAGTTTAGTTTTATCTCTGCAAATAACTCAAATCCTGGATTGGATTTTCTAAGATCTTCAGGCGGATGGTCGTTATGGATTTATAAAAAGACTACTTCAACGTGGGGCCTTATAACAAGATTAAATGAACCGCATGGGCAGCTGAGAGTATTTAACTATACTCAAGGTTCTGGTCCATATACAGTGACGTGGACATCAACCAAATTAGCTTCTTTACCATCTGGTTCAATTAATGCGAATCCTTTACAAGCAGCAAAAACAGCCACCAACTTTATGCAGTTTACTGATGGGACCGGATTGGAAGTTGGTAATAAAACCAGCGGATCTTGGTCTGGCTATCGGACTAAGATTTCAGCATCAGCATTTGAGATTCTTAACCGGGCAGGAACGACACTCGCATATTATGGTGATAAGTTGATCCAGCTTGGAAAGAACGCAAAAGATGCGGTTATTGAGTTATGTGGCGGTGTCGGTAAGATTTTGGTTGAAACAAAATCCGGCAATGCGGCTCTGTCAATCCAGAGCGAATATGTAGATATTAAAGGTGTCCACGAATCTGTATTGGAGACATCAAGTTCTTCTGGAAGCTGTATAGCCGGAGCTGTTGACGATTCTTTTGTTGTAAATACTTACTCGGATGCCAACAACAAAGCAAACTTCGATATTGGTAACGGTAGCATTATTCTTGAATCAAAGAAGAAAGGTTATCAGGCAGAGGTCGAATTTTATGGCTGTGGCTGGTCTGGAGGAGTGTATACTGGAGCGTTCGCACCGACCAAGGCGTACTCCGAAAAGATTATGTTAGGAGATAGTGGAAGAGTATGGGAGCGTTTGATTGTTAAAAACTCCCCACAGGTCACATCCGATCGCCGCGCCAAAACAAACATATTTCCACTCGGTGAGAGCAAGATCAATAAGACGGATATTCATTCAGAGCTGTTCGATCGCTTAAAACCAGTTCAGTATCGGATGATTGACGGCGATGGACGCATTTGCTATGGATTTGTCGCACAGGATGTTGTGGAAGCCATGCGAGAACTCGGAATCCGAGAAGACGAACTGGATCTGGTACACCACGACAGAAAGAACACAGAGGATGGCTATATTGATACCTATAGTATGGTATATACCAATTTGATCGCTGTAATAACGCATGAACTACAGCTTGAAAAAGAAAGGAGATCCAAACTCGAATTGGAGGTTGTAGGTCTCAGAAGTGAACTTGATACCATGAGAGATAATCTCTCTGGAAATAATTAATTTAAAGGAGGACATACATTATGTCAGAAGTAAAAGCAACTTACACAAAGGATATCCACTATTCAGGAATCATCACAGTAGACGGTGAAACAGTAGTATCCATGGATGCGAACATGGATGCAAAACATCCGGATGTGCCGATTATCAATCGGTATATCAATAACGGAAGAAAATACAGATCGGACAAGGCAGCAATTGATGACATTGTTGATAAGTTCGAAAATGACATCTGGGATGAGTATGATAAGTATACCGCTGAATTAGAAGAAAAGGAGAAAGCTGAGTAGGGCCGGAAACGGTCCTGCTTTTTTGAATCAAGAAGAAAGAGAGACGGTGCAGTGAGCGAAATATTAATGCAGACATATACTGTAGTACTTCCAGTGCTTCTTGGGTACATCGTCTGGCTTCTAAAGAACCAGAAAAGAGACCGGGACGCAAACAGCAAGGGAACCATGCTGCTGCTCAGGGTCCAGCTGATCGAGTACCATAGCAAGTATACACAGTTGGGAGACATCCCATCCTATGCATACCAGAATTTTTGTGAAATGTACGAAGCCTATCATGCATTAGGTGGAAATGGTATGGTAACGAAAATGAAGCAGGAAATTGATGAATTACATATCAAAAAGAAAGGATAAAAAATATGGAACAGATTATGAATTATGTGAAACCGGAACTCATCGTTGTGGCTGTTGCCCTGTATTTTCTTGGCATGGCACTCAAACAGGCGCAGGCTGTAAAGGATAAGTATATCCCTCTGATTCTCGGCGGCGTGAGTATCGTACTGTGTGCCATCTGGGTGCTGGCTACCAGCGAGGTCGGAACCGGCCAGCAGGCGGCGATGGCAGTCTTTACAGCGGTCACGCAGGGCATCCTTGTGGCGGGGCTGAGCAATTATGTGAATCAGATTATCAAGCAGACACAGAAATCAGAGTGAGGGCGGCCAACAACCGTCCTTTTTTGCGCCGGCGCAAATCTGCCGGAGAAAGGGAAGTATCATGAGAATTGACAGATCTTTTATCAGCAACCAGAACACCTACGAAGAGAACGATCCGCGGTGTATTGTAGTCCACAACACAGATAATTTCAGAGCGGGTGCCGATGCCCGCACACACGCAGAAGCGCAGCATAATGGTGAGCTGTCCAATATGTCTGCCCACTATTACGTTGATGATGGCGACACTGCCTACCAGGCCGCGCCGCATAACCGCGGATGCTGGCACGTCGGAGTCAACTATGGCGGTGCTAACCTGTTTGGACGCTATGGCAATCGGAGCAGCATCGGCGTGGAAATGTGTGTGCAGAGCGGATATGACTATGAGAAGGCTTTCCGTAATACCGTTGCGGTGGTCAAGGAGATCATGAGAAAAACCGGAATCCCGGCATCCAGGGTATATCGGCACTATGATATCTGCAGCAAGCACTGCCCTAGCCAGATTATGGAAAGGGATGACTGGGGTCGCTTCAAGAAGTTGATCAGCGGTGCATCCAACACGCCGAAGCAGCCGGAAAATACGAAATACGAGCCTGGAATCTATAAAGTCAACGATGCAGCGCTTAATATTAGAAGTGCACCAGATGCAGACAGTAAAATCGTCGGAGTAATCCGGGATAAGGGCAGCTATACGGTGACGGAAATCCAGAATACGAGTTGGGGACGGTTGCTCTCTGGCGCTGGCTGGATTAACTGCCATACTAAGTATTGCACTTACGGCGGAGCAGCTCCGAAAGAAGAATCGACCGTAAAAGCGATTTCGGTTGATGGAGTATGGGGACCGGAGCTGACCAAACGCTTGCAGGAGATTTTTAAAACCGGAGTAGACGGCGTGATCAGCGATCAGCCAACAGCTAACAAAGAATATTGCGCTGGCATCGCGGCGGCCGAATGGTCTGATAAACTGTCCGGCGGCTCCGATCTGATCAAGGCCATGCAGAGATGGGCAGGAGTAACCGCGGACGGCTACATCGGGCCACAGACCATCCGAGCGATGCAGAAAAAGCTCGGCACGATGGTTGACGGTGTGATCAGCAATCCTTCTGCTATGGTCAAGGCTCTGCAGGAATGGTGCAATCGCCAGTGAAAAATTAAAAAAGCCCCGGGGAGCTCCCGTGTCAAAAAAAGATACGCCGCAGCTACGCGGCGAAAAGAATCGTTTTTTTTGTGGTCATTTTTCAATGTTCTGATAACGTATATTATAGAAGCAATGCAATATATTTTTTGAATGGGTGGCATTGCCACCCATCTGCCACCGCTTTTTGCGTACGGGTATAGAAGCGAATATAACTAAAATGCAAAACATTGAAAGAAAGTGCAGATTGTGGTATCATCATAGAACTAGATAGATAAAAAAAGAACGCTTATGATATGATGGTGATATACGGTGCACTGCGAGACGGTTGTTTTGCTTTCCAAGGGTGAGGTCGACTCGAAAAAGATTCGGGTTG
>ENA-UOJN01001971-UOJN01001971.1-human-gut-metagenome-genome-assembly--contig:-C125IIP-NODE-1971-length-13747-cov-8.790462_pt1 | contig 13747 bp, 9 predicted proteins | sample MGYA00242350_ERZ723897 | MGnify/ENA metagenome assembly ERZ723897 | reverse complement strand
AAACATTACAGGACTATAAATAACAAATCATACACATGGGAAACAACAAAATTATAGGCGCGAAAATTAAAAATATCCGGGAATCGAAACAACTCTCTATCGAGGAGGTAGCCGAACGCTCCGGGTTAGGTATCGAACAGATCGAACGTATCGAGGGTAACTTGGATTTTCCATCTTTGGCCCCTCTTATCAAAATAGCACGGGTATTAGGGGTACGTTTGGGTACATTCTTGGATGACCAAGCGGAGCTAGGCCCGGTCGTATGCCGCAAAAAGGACAGCGAGGCCGATGGTATCGGGTTCACGAACAACGCGACACAAGGGCACAAGCATATGGATTACCACTCGCTCTCGCAAGATAAGTCCGGCCGCCATATGGAACCCTTCTTGATCGAGATCGCTCCCTCCGAGGAAGGCGAGGATTTCATCCTGTCCACGCATGAGGGAGAGGAGTTTATCTACGTATTGAATGGCGTCGTAGAGATCAATTACGGAAAGAACACCTATATCCTAGAGGAAGGCGATAGCATCTATTATGATTCTATCGTGGCGCATCATGTACATGCGGCAGCCGACAACAAGGCCCGAATCCTAGGAGTTGTCTATACACCTTATTAAATCCGGCGTTTTATGGAATTACATAACAGAACCCTTGGCCAATGGCTGGAACATTGGGCCGAGACTACACCGGACAAGGAATATATCGTTTATTCGGACCGTGACTTACGTTTCACTTGGAGCGAATTCAACAAGCGTGTGGACGACATGGCGAAAGGCATGCTGGCGATCGGTATCACTCATGGCACACATGTCGGCGTATGGGCGACAAACGTACCGGATTGGCTGACTTTCTTATATGCCGGAGCCAAGATCGGTGCCGTACTGGTCACGATCAACACCAACTATAAACAAAGCGAACTGGAATATCTGGTTGAGAACGCCGATATCCATACGATGTGTATCACGGACGGCGTGTTTGATGGAAGTTACGTGGACATGGTCTATACCATGTTGCCGGAATTGAAGACCTCTCAACGGGGGTATTTGAAAAGCAAGCGTTTCCCACGCTTGAGAAATGTAGTATATATCGGACAGGAGAAATACAGGGGTATGTACAATACGCCCGAGATGTTGCTCCTCGGACAAAATATCAAGGATGAGACCTTAGAGGCTGCCAAAGCGAGAGTAAATTGCCACGACGTTGTCAATATGCAATATACTTCCGGTACGACCGGCTTCCCGAAAGGGGTCATGTTGACTCACTACAACATCGCCAACAACGGTTTCTTGACGGGTGAGCATATGAAATTCACCGCCGACGATAAGCTTTGTTGCTGCGTACCTCTCTTTCATTGCTTTGGTGTGGTATTAGCTTCCATGAACGTATTGACGCATGGATGTACGCAAGTGATGGTCGAGAAATTCGATCCGCTATTGGTATTAGCTTCTATACATAAAGAGCGTTGCACGGCCGTGTACGGCGTGCCTACCATGTTCATTGCCGAGCTGAACCACCCGATGTTCGAGATGTTCGACCTCACGTCGTTACGTACCGGTATTATGGCAGGTTCGCTTTGCCCGGTTGAACTCATGAAAACCGTGGACGAGAAGATGCATATGCGTGTAACCAGCGTGTATGGATTGACAGAGACCTCACCGGGTATGACCCACTCCCGTATCGAAGATCCGGCCGAGGTGCGTTATAATACTGTAGGCCATGAGTTCGAATTTACCGAGGTACGGGTTATCGATCCGGAGACCGGCGAAGAATGCCCCGTCGGCGTACAGGGCGAGATGTGTAACCGCGGTTATAATAACATGAAAGGTTACTATAAAAACGAAGCCGCCACCAATGAGGCGATCGACAAGGATGGCTTCCTGCATTCCGGCGACTTAGGCGTGAAAGACGAGAACGGCAACTATCGGATCACCGGCCGTATCAAGGACATGATTATCCGCGGGGGCGAGAATATCTATCCCCGTGAGCTGGAGGAGTTCCTCTATCATTTCCCCGGCGTGAAAGACGTGCAAGTAGCTGCTGTTCCTTCCAAGAAATATGGAGAGGAAGTGGGTGCCTTTATCATCCTTCACGATGGTGTGACGGCTACGGAGGAAGAGGTGAAAGACTTCTGCCGCGGAAAGATCGCCCGGCATAAGATCCCGAAATACATCTTCTTCGTCGATACCTTCCCGATGACCGGAAGCGGAAAGATACAGAAGTTCAAGTTGAAAGACCTCGGGCTGAAACTATTGCAAGAGCAAGGTATCACGCCGGCCTAACGATTTAGTGGACAGTTAACAGTTACTTTAAAATCCTCATAATGGGCGGCACGATCTTCCCGTGTCGCCCATTTTCCTAAAGAACGATGGACGGAATCAACACACTGCGTTACTCGGATTTATTTTTAGCGATGTATTTCGATGGCGGGAAGAGCTGCCTGCACCGGAATCATTCGCACGTGTTGGTGTATGTATACTCCGGAGAGATGGTAATCGACGAGAAAGGCCAAATCACCCGGTTACATAAAGGAGAATGCGCTTTCATCCGCAAGGACTTCAGCGTACAGATGACGAAACAAGCATGGAATGGCGAGCAGTTCAAGGCGATCTTCTTGATGTTCACCATGAAGTTCCTACGCAACTTTTACAGCAAATTAGATCGAAATACTCTCCCTAAAGACGCCAAGCGAGATCAGGTAAGCCTTTACAAGCTACCGTCCAACCGTCCCGATATCGTAAGCTTGTTTGAGTCGATGACCCCTTATTTCAATTCCAAGATCCAACCGACAGACGAATTGCTGCAACTAAAAATGGTCGAGGGCGTCTATGTGTTGCTCAATACCGACAAGAATCTATATGCCTCTATCTTCGATTTTACCGATCCATGGAAGATAGACATACTGGAATTCATGGAGCGGAATTATATGAACGATATTTCCATGGAAGAAATCGCCAACTATACGGGACGCAGTCTCTCCACATTTAAACGTGATTTCAAGAAATGTAGCGCTCTCTCGCCCCGGGAATGGCTCATCCGACGCCGCCTTGAAGCCGCACATGGGCTGATACGTAAAGGGGGGCGTAAGGTCTCGGAGATTTGTTTCGAGGTAGGCTTCAAGAACCTTTCCCATTTCTCGAAAATCTATAAGATAGCGTATGGCGTACCGCCAACCGAGGATATATAATATTTATAATGGGCCACACAACAAAGCTATTTGAACCACATAACAAAGCCTCTATACCACTCCCTCCTTATCTTCGCGACATAAATAATAACAAAATGTAAATCAAATGATCATGACAAAGACAACGGAAGAGAAAGTAGCTTTAGTAACCGGTTCAGCGATGGGTATCGGACTCGCTTGCGCCGAAGCCTTCGCCAAGGCTGGATACATAACCGTATTGGCAGACATCCGTGAGCCGGGAGAACAGGTAGAGAAATTAGTAGCCGAGGGACATAAGGCCGTAGCGTATCGGTGCGACGTATCAAACACGCAAGCCGTAAAAGAGATGATCGACTGGATCGTAGCTACCTACGGAAGACTGGACGCGGCTCTTAACAACGCAGGCATACAAACACCGCAACGCCCAATGGCGGAAATCACCGACGATGAATTCGACCGTACCGTGGCTGTCGATTTGAAAGGTGCCTGGAACTGCATGCGTTATGAGATCCTGCAAATGCTAAAACAAGGCGGCGGCGCCATCGTCAACACCTCATCGCAAGGCGGAGTCACGGGATTTCCGGGGCAAGCGGCCTACATAGCCTGTAAGCATGCCGTTATCGGACTGACACGTACCGCCGCTATCGACTATGCGGCAAAGAACATCCGCATCAATGCCGTATGTCCGGGCGTTATCCGTACGCCGATGGCGGAAGACTTAATGCGGCGTGACCCTTCCTTGGAGAAGGAGCTGGTGCGCGACATTCCCGCAGGGCGGCTCGGTAAACCGGAAGAGATCGCCAACGCCGTACTTTGGCTATGCAGCCCGCAAGCGAGCTTCGTAGATGGGCATGCGTTATTGGTAGATGGAGCCTTCAGTATTCATTAAATCGCAAAACTACAGAGAACCCAATACTGCAACGGCATTGCAGTGTTACTACAATGCGGGTTGCAGTAACGAACCCACCGTACCCCTCAGCAAGCCTCTGCCCTAGATGGAAATTCATAGATAAAGAACACCTACTATCAACGCTTTTTCGTACCTTCGCGTCTCAACCATTTATAGTATTAATTTATGTCACAATTATTTCCAACTAATCTGCCTTATAAAGTGGCAGATATGAGTTTGGCCGAATTCGGTCGCAAAGAGATCGAGATCGCCGAACACGAAATGCCGGGATTAATGGCGCTACGCCAGAAATACGCCGATCAGAAACCCTTGAAAGGCGCACGTATCACCGGCTCACTGCATATGACTATTCAGACGGCGGTGTTAATCGAAACATTAGTTGCGTTGGGAGCGGACGTTCGCTGGGCTAGCTGTAACATCTTCTCCACACAGGACCATGCGGCAGCGGCTATCGCAGCTGATGGCGTACCGGTATTCGCTTGGAAAGGCGAGACGCTGGAAGAATATTGGTGGTGTACGGACATGGCGCTTCGTTTCCCGGAAGGTAAAGGCCCTCACATGATTGTTGACGATGGCGGCGACGCTTCCTTGCTGATTCACATGGGCTATCGTGCGGAGAACGACGCGGAGACCATCAACCGCAAAGGCGGGAATCATGAGGAACAGGTAATTCTAGATACATTAAATCGTATCCTTCAAGAAGATAACAGCCGTTGGCACCGTACGGTAGCCGAGATGAAAGGTGTGTCGGAAGAGACGACCACCGGCGTTCACCGTCTGTATCAGATGATGGAGAAAGGTGAGTTGCTGGTTCCGGCTATCAATGTTAATGACTCCGTGACGAAATCCAAGTTCGATAACTTATATGGTTGCCGTGAGTCTTTGGCGGACGGCATCAAGCGGGCTACGGACGTAATGATCGCCGGCAAGGTGGTAGTCGTTGCCGGATATGGTGACGTAGGTAAAGGCTGCTCTCACTCCATGCGCTCTTACGGGGCCCGTGTACTCGTGACCGAGATCGATCCGATCTGCGCCCTGCAAGCCGCTATGGAAGGTTTCGAGGTTACGACCATGGAAGAGGCCGTGAAAGAGGGTAACATCTTCGTTACGACCACCGGAAACTGCGATATCATCACGATCGAGCATATGACACAGATGAAAGACCAATCGATCGTATGTAACATCGGTCACTTCGACAACGAGATACAGGTGGATAAGCTTGTCAACTATCCGAATATCAAGCACACGAATATCAAGCCTCAAGTGGACAAATATACGTTCCCGAACGGAAACTCCATCTTCTTATTGGCAGAGGGACGCTTGGTAAACTTAGGTTGCGCTACGGGACACCCATCATTCGTAATGAGCAACTCATTTACGAACCAAGTTCTTGCCCAGATGGATTTATGGCAAATGGCCTATGAGGTAGGCGTATATCGTTTGCCGAAACGTTTGGATGAGGAAGTTGCCCGCCTACACTTGGAACGTATCGGCGTGAAATTATCTACATTATCACAAAAGCAAGCTGATTATATCGGCGTACCGGTAGAAGGACCGTACAAGGCTGATCATTACAGATACTAATTAATTGAAGATTGAAAGTTGAGAATTGATAATGAAGGGAGGGCAGCTCCTGTAGTTCTCGATTCTTAATTTTCAATTTTCAATTCTTAATTTTCAATTACCATGCGTTTCGCTATTCTCTCCCCCATTTATCCCTATCGTGGCGGTATCGCCCAATTCAGCGGGATGCTCTATACGGAATTAGTAAAAGAAGGTCATGAAGTAAAGGCTTTCAACTTCAAACGTCTTTATCCGGATATCTTATTTCCCGGCAAGACTCAATACGTAGAAGCGGGAGACCGTGCGATCGAAATCGAGAGCGTGCGAGTATTAGATAGCGTCAACCCGGTTAGTTATTTCAGTACCGTAAACGCCATTCGTTCCTATGCGCCGGACGTACTGATTATCTCTTACTGGATGTCCTTTTTCGTTCCCGGATACGCCCACGTAGCAAATCGGATGAAAAAGCATTGTAAGGTAATCACCCTTATCCACAACGCGATTCCCCATGAGCCGCGTTTCTTCGACAAGCCTTTAGCTTCGTTACTTTTCAAGCAATGCCATGGCTTTATCGTGATGAGCGATAACGTGCGGTATGATTTGCGGAAACTTTACCCGGGCGCTAAATATATCCAGAACCCACACCCGCTTTATAATCATTTCGGGAGTAAGATCAACAAGAACGAGGCATGCCGGAAATTAGGAATCCATCCGTCCAAAAAGAATCTTCTATTCTTTGGACTGATACGGGATTATAAAGGATTAGACCTGCTGATAGAAGCGATGGGACAGCTTAACGAGGATTACCATCTCATTATAGCCGGCGAATGTTACGGTAGTTTCGAGAAGTATCAGGCTCTGATCGATGCATCTCCGGCAAAAGAACGTATATTCGTCCACTGTGAATATATCAGCGACGAGGAAATCCCCATTTATTTCTCAGCGGCGGATGCCTTAGTACTCCCCTATCGCTCCGCCACTCAAAGTGGTGTCGTATCCGTAGCCTACAATTACGATTTACCTATGTTAAGTACTCCCGTAGGCGATTTCAAGAACAGCATCGAAAAGCCGGGTACAGGCATCGTAGTGCCTGAGATATCCGCAACGGCCCTCGCCCAAGGTATCGAGGAACTTTTCACCCCCTCACAGCAAGCCACCATCCCTGCGAACATATCCAAAGAAAAAGCAGCCCTCTCGTGGGAAACCCTAACGAGAAAACTGCTCGATTTTATCAATAGCGGTTTCATCTAGTTGTAGAGACGGGGCGTGCCCCGTCTCTACAACCAACCGGAATTTATATCTCTTTTTGCTTTCTAGCTTTCCAAACCGAATATCCTACCGCACCAATCAATAACAACAAGATAATCAACGAACTGAAAGAGGTAATATAAGCCGCCGTAATATAACCTTGCGGTCTAAACTCAAATACGATCTGATGCTCTCCCGCAGGAACTAACATAGCTCGTAATATCCAATCCGCCCGGAAATGCGAAGCGGGCTTACCATCAATAGTTACCTCCCATCCCGGTTGATAATAGATCTCTGAGAATACCGCTAATTGCTCAGAATTCGTCTTCGTCGTATAAACTAATTTATTAGGGCGATAACTATCCAATGTTATCGTAGCAGTAGAGTCCAATTGAGGCGTGAAACCTTTCACCTCATCAGCGAAACGTTTATCGACAACCGCCGTCGTTAACGGATTGATCGTATTCAACGCCGCTATTTCCGCATCCGCATTCTCCACGACCTCCACTTTATCCACAAACCAAGCGTTGCCGAAAGCAAACGGATTCCTCAAAGGCGGTTGCTCCGGATTATAGATAATATAACGTGTATTGAGCATATTCAAGGACGGGCAAGCAGCGAACGCCCCCATCAAATCCTCTGCGGTCTGCGCTTTCTGGAAAGCCCCGATAACCGAGTTAAGCTCTCCTTGCAGACGGTGGTCGATCAATTCTTGGTACCGTCTCAATTTAGCGGCATAGTAACCGCCGATGGAGTGGTGATAATAAGATACACTAGTCTCTTGAAATGGATTATTTAACGTCACTACACGATAAGAAGGATCTTTATCCTTAAAGATCTCTTGGTCCGCAACAGTCTCCTTATACACGTCCACAGCTTTCTGACGAACAAAATCACCATCATTCAAATAACGTTTATCGACAGTCCACAAATCAGCCAACATCAAAACTGCCACACCTATTCCCACAATCGTACCAGCCTTCTTTCGATCTTTTACCGTATAATACCAGAATAATAAAGCGGCACCCAGCAATATAAAAATCAGAGAGCGCATAGCATCCGCGGAAGCCAAAGAAGCCCGATCCATCAATAAGGCATTATAGTACCAATCCGGTAATTGGTATTGAGCATCAAAAGAGGAACGGAAATCAAGTAACATGCTTGGCATCACCCAAAGGATCAAGCACAATCCACCCGTAATCGCTAAAGAAACGATTAACCCCCTTTTAAATAAAGCATCATCCACTTTTCCCGACACGATCTCTTTCAGCCCCCATATCGCTATGATGGGAAATACCATACCCGGAATAACCAAAGCCATCTCCACCGTACGGAATTTATTATACATCGGTAAATAATGGAACATAAAATCATTAAAACCATCAAAATTACGTCCCAAAGCCAAAAAAATCAAGAACACCGAACCAGCGAACAGCCACCACTTTATCGGGTTCCGGATCACGAACATTCCTATGATAAACAAGAAACAAACCAACGCTCCAAAATACACCGGTCCCGAAGTAAACGTCTTCTCCCCCCAATAGGTAGGAGCTTGTACTTCTTTTCCTACTTGAGCCCCCTTTGCCCTTAATTCCTTATACAATTCAGAGTCCGGTCCTAACATACCTCCGGATCCCCCTCCATAAGCATTAGGAACCAGCAATGTCAATAGCTCACCTTTACCATAGCTCCAGGCAAAAGCATAATCCTTATCCAGGCCCGAAGAGATTTTCTCTCCGGAAGCCGTAGTAGTAGTCAATTCCGTAGCACCACGGATAGAGTTCTTGCCAAGATCCCAATGAGCATACATATTTTGAGCGTTGGGAAGAATCGCTAATATAACGCAACCAACCATAATCACGGTCACTTTGCCTAACTCTTTGTATGTTTTCTCTCGTAGTTTAGCGAACACGTACCCCAGATAAACAAACAAACAAAGCAGCAATAAATAATAAGTGATCTGGATATGTCCATTCGATATGGATAAGGCAACTCCCAACAAGAATACGATTCCTCCCCACAAATACTTACGTTTGAACAGGAGCGCCATACCCGCAAGGGTTAGCGGCATATAGGCAATGACATATGCTTTCGTTATATGCCCGGCTTCTATAATGATTATATTATAAGAAGCTAACGCAAAAGCGATCGAGCCCGCAAGGGCCCGCCACCAATTCACCCCCATTACACACATCAATATATAAAAACATACCAAACCGGTAAATACCATGCCCGCATTCAAATAACCGATATCTTTTAATGGTGCCTCTAATAAAGTATACCCAGGCAACTTAGGGGCAGGATTCCCATATCCTCCCGCATAGGGCATTCCTCCAAACATGGCATCAGACCAAACGCTAAATTCACCGGGCTGGGCGGATTTCTCATATTTCTCCATCTGGCTACCTCCCATGCCAACAGCTTTCTCCATGTCTCCCTGACGAATCGATTTACCCTCAAATACGGCCGGGGCAAAATAAACCACTGTCAGCACCAAGAACACGGCTACAGCAGCGATATGCTTCCCCCATTTTTGCATTATACTCCGCATAAAACTTATTTATATTTAATTATTTATACTCTACCTTTAAACCATTTGGCAAAATAGAAACGTACGGCGAACCAACCATGCAATGCGATTGTCGAGACTTTCCCATAATATTTGCACATAATCTCATACCGCTCTTTCAAGGAAGCTTTCCGATTGGCGCTACTTAATCCTTCCTCCAAGAAGTCAGACAAAACCAGATGCGTATTATGCACTCTTTTCGCACGCTTCAGACATTGGATGCACCAATCATAATCGGCCGTCAAACGATAATCCGTATTATATAACGGAGCTATCTCCCGTTTTGATATAAACGACTGGTGACAAACCAACATTCCCATTCGAAAACCCTTCCAACTGAGTCTCTCCGGAGCCTTCAACCTGCGCATCCCCAACGATTTGCCCGCCGCGTCAACGATCCGGGTCTCTCCGTAAATCACGTCTGGCAAAGATACTTTCTTTTTCAAAGACGCCACAATTCTTTGCACGGTATCTGCGGTATAAAGTGTATCGCCCGCATTCAAGAACCACACATAGTCCCCCGTGGCTCGCCTTAAACCTTTATTCATGGCATCGTACAAGCCTTTATCAGGCTCGCTTATCCAAGAAGCGATACCGGACTCATATTGCTTGATGATCTCTACGGTCTTATCCTTCGACGCTCCGTCAATCAATATATACTCGATATTCGGATACGACTGGCTAAGTACGCTCAATATCGTACGCTCCAACCATCGCTCCGCATTATAGGTGATCGTTATGATCGAAAATGTAGGTTGCTGATTCATTTTTCCTTCTTTGTTTTATAAGCCTGTTTCGGATGATTTGGGGTATTGGGATATAAGCGCGTCAAACGCCCCGTTGACAGAAGCAAAGGTATAAACTCATTTTTTATATAAGCAGGATTTCTATTCACGAAAGACGCTATTTCTTCTATCGTTAAATAGGCATTCAAACAACAAGCTACTATAGAATCCATCATCTCTGCTTTACTCATTCTTCGGACTCTCTTTGAGGCCATATCCGAAGGTCGCAAGGTTTCATTCAAAGGTCGCAAGGTTTCACCTAAAGGTCGCAAGGTTTCATCCGCAACATAAGGCGATTCAACAATCTGTTTAGACATAAAAGTCAAATACAAGAATCCCATCTTATACTCATACACAGGAGCAGATAATCCCTCAGCTACACAGTTATCAATAATACGCTGTGTCCCTCTTCCCCAGCTTTCAATAAAACCAGCCTTGTAAAAGACATCCGCAATCAATTTATTATGAGGTCTGGAAGGGTGAGGCCTAGATAAGTCCTCTACCGTAATATCCTGCAAACGAGCCTCATTCCCCATTACTAACTTATCGTCATAAATACGGATTTGTATTTCGGAAGAGACAAAATATTCGCGATGAATAATCGAGTTCAATAGGGCTTCCCGCAAGGCCTCATAGGGATAAACTAATTTCTCGCGCCGATGAATCCCTTCATAAGATATATAACTTAACAAGTATTTTGTTCGCAAGATATCCAACGCCCGATCAACCTGCTGAATCAAATTGCCCTCAATGATATCAGTCGTCAGTACTTCAGTCTCCGAAAGGAACTTACCGATCTTTATCCGAGCCTGTAGCACATATTTTTGTACATTCTTTCCAAACAAGACCACAGCGGCTCTACCTCCGACTACTAAATTCAATCGTTTCATTAAAGCCAATATATCTGTTTCCTGCTCAATGGAAGGAACCCTATCCTTAGCTAATAACTTAAAACGTTCTACAGTTTCTATATCTATATCATCCAAAGAGAAATCTTCCTCAACCACACTCTCCCACGTCAGCCCCATTTTCGCAGCAAGAAACATATTCAACTGATTCCCCTGCAATTCAGAAGTAACACTTCCACTCCGAGTATAATATCGCCCGTGTACAGAAATCGGCATAGCAGAAGGCTGAACTTCTATCTCTAAATACTCTTTACCATTACTCTCTTTTAAATGGACAAGAGGCATAATTCCGGTTTTCTGGGCAATAAAATTAGGAAGTCTCTCTATTAGTTTCTCTGGATGCTCTATGCCAACAACCGTCCCATTATCATTTAAACCAATATACAACACGCCTCCCTGCGTATTACAAAAAGCAGAGACATAACGAGTATATTCGTCATGCCATGATTCCTTAAATTCGATATGCTGGTCTTCTTTCATTCTATTCACGCTTATTACACAGACTCTGATACAAAGCTATATATTTTTTGGCAATAATCGATTCCTTATAACAATCATGTACCTTGCGGATACAAGCCTCATCTAATCGCAAAGACTCTCGATTATCGATTACCCACTTGATACCCGTAGCCAAGTCATCCGTATCCTTATATTTCGCCAGGTATCCATTTTCCAAGTGGTTTATAATATCAGTCTGTCCGCTATTATCAAAACTCACCGCCGGACAACCACAAGCCATCCCTTCTATAATAGTCTGGCCAAAAGTCTCATACAAAGAAGCTACCACCGTTACGTCAGCTGCGGCATATAATTTCGCGATCATAGAAGGATCACTCAAAGATCCCATCCATACATAAGAAATCGGAATTTCCGACAAAAAAGAATCATCCCCTTTGATACCTCCAAACAAAACCAAGAAATAATCTTCCTCTCCTTTCCTCTCTTTCAATATAGATAAAGCCTTGACAAGATATTCAAAACCTTTAATCGGATCATTGATACGTGCGGCTCCCATCAAGATGATTTTCTTATCCAAAGGTAAAGATAAGCTCTTCCTAGCCTCCGCCTTATCAGAAAGTACAAACAGACTCGTGTCAATCACATTCGGAATCACCTCTACAGGCAACCTATTGGTCAACGCACTATCTTGAGCTTGTTGTCTTAACCAAGTACTTACCGCCACCAGTTGTATCTTAGAATCCGCTAAGAAACGTTTCTTATTAAAAACATGATACGACAAATCCTTTTTATCGCTCGAACTTAGGAAAGGACATTTTCCACATTCTTTCTTGAACCTCTCGCAACCGAACGAATAATGGCAAATCGCCGTACATGGCCACATATCGTGCATAGTCCAGACTACAGGCTTACCAATCCGTATCAACTTTTTTATATCATCTAAAGATAGAAATCCTTGATTAATCCAATGCAAATGAATAACATCCGCATTTTGGACTAATGGATGGGAGCTGAGATCTGTTCCCGTATTCGCAATAGAAACCTGGAACAAAGGTTTCCGCCGTAAATGATTAGAGAGAAAAATCACTAAACGTTCCCATACAAAACGCATAAAGTTAAACTTCTCCCTCAAGTTAGAATTATTGATCGAAACAACTCTTGGATCTCTGCTTTTTTGATCCCGCACAAGCATTGACACATTCGCACCAGACCTATTCAAAGCCTTCATCAAACGATTCGCAGCAACTGCAGCACCGCCTGTTAATTCTGCTGTATTTAATATCACTACATTCATCGCTTATCTATTATTTTCCTGCAACTATTTTTCTTAGTTTCAATCCATTCACTTATCCACCGGTTAATTCGCAAATCAAACGGAATTATCACTGACACTCAATAAGCAAGAAGCCACTTCTGAAGAAAAATGTTCCAAGTTATAAATCCTCTCAGCCAAGTATCTGCCAGCCTCCCCCATAGTTTTAGCTTCTTTAGGGTGGATTGCCACATACTCTATAGCTTTTTTCCAAGAATTAATATCTCCAAAAGGTACCTTCAATCCGATTTTTTCAACCTCCACATCAATCGGATAATTCATATTGTCAGTCGTAATAACAGGTAAACCCAAAGCCATAGCCTCTACCAATGTTGTTAATCCTACCGTATAAGGAAGATCATAAGTACTAATGACTATCGCTTTCGCATCGTTCGTGATAAGCGCAATCTCTTTATACTCCATATCGACGAAATGAATACGCACATTACTTTTGAGTATATCATTTAACTGCATTGTAAAAATAGATTTATAATCAACAGCTCCCACTTTCGCTCCCAAATAAATCTCACACATCTCTTTTGTTTCGGAAAAAGCCTTCACTAAAGTAATAAGATCTCTGTTCTCTCTACCTGTAGATATAAAAAAATCTTTACTTTTTCTTTGTTTCAATAGGCTGTCATAGAAAGCCAAATCTGGCCCCCAATGCGTCAACACCGCATCTTTTCTTTTTATCTTACCTGTTCGCAAAGACGCATCCAACAGAGGCTGACTAAAGAAAAATAATTTATCTATTCCTCTATAAAAGAATGAGGATATAATATTTCTGATTTTATTGGAGGAATTCGTTACCGCAGTATGATGCCAAATAA
>ENA-UOJN01001905-UOJN01001905.1-human-gut-metagenome-genome-assembly--contig:-C125IIP-NODE-1905-length-14054-cov-13.175298_pt1 | contig 14054 bp, 10 predicted proteins | sample MGYA00242350_ERZ723897 | MGnify/ENA metagenome assembly ERZ723897 | reverse complement strand
TTCCGCAATCGAAATACCTATGAATTGAAAAGGATGTCTTATCTTTGCAATCATAAAGTCAAAGAAGTCTATATTCATGGATAAAACAACTCAAACACAAATCATCAAACTAATACATCAGGAAGTGATTCCCGCTATCGGTTGTACGGAACCGGTTGCGGTCGCATTGGCTGCCGCTAAGGCTGCCGAGGTTTTAGGCTGTAAACCGGAGAAAACGGAAGTATTTCTGAGCGCCAACATCCTGAAGAATGCGATGGGTGTCGGAATTCCTGGAACCGGAATGGTCGGGTTGCCTATAGCGGTTGCTTTGGGTACGTTGATCGGCAAGTCTGCTTATGGTCTTGAAGTATTGCGTGACCTGACACCTGAAGCGCTTGCTGAAGGAAAGCAGGTGATCGAAGATAAACGGATTCATATCGCTTTAAAGGATAATGTCGACAAGCTCTATATCGAAGTGATTTGTTCAGCCGGAGATGAAACTTCGCGGGTGATAATCTGCCATGAACATACGAATGTCGTGTTTGTGGAGAAGAATGGTGTGGTATTGACAGACCGGAGGAAAGAAGGTGTTTCCTGTGATGCTTCGGGCGATGAAGACGAATTGAGACTCTCTTTCTCTACTGTGTATGAGTTTGCGATGGAAATGCCGCTCGATGAGATCCGCTTTATCCTGGAAACTGCCGATCTGAACCGGAAAGCAGCCGAGGCTTCACTGAAAGGAAATTTCGGACATACGGTCAGCAAGACCGTTTCCGGTGTATACGGACGTAAATATATGGGAGATTCTGCCTATACCCATATGCTGGCAATGACGGCTGCTGCCTGTGATGCCCGCATGGATGGCGCCATGATCCCGGTGATGAGTAACTCCGGTAGTGGAAACCAGGGGATTGCAGCGACACTTCCCGTCCTTTCTTTTGCCGAAGACATCGAATGTTCGGAAGAACAGTTAATCCGTGCCCTGATGTTAAGCCATCTGATGGTCATCTATATCAAGCAAAGCTTGGGACGCTTGTCCGCCCTTTGCGGTTGTGTGGTGGCCGCCACGGGAGCCAGTTGCGGCATTACCTATCTGATGGGAGGCGATAAAGTGCAGATTTCCTATGCAATCAAGAATATGATCGGCAATATTACCGGTATGATATGCGATGGGGCGAAGCCCAGTTGTGCCATGAAAGTTTCCAGCGGTGTTTCGACTGCTATGCTGTCTGCGTTGATGGCAATGGAAAACAAGGTGGTGACTCCGGTCGAGGGCATTATTGATGAGAATGTCGACAAGTCGATCATTAACCTGACTTCTATCGGTTCCAAAGGAATGGAAGCCACCGATAAGCTGGTATTGGATATTATGACCGGAAAATCCTGCTAACGGTAAGAATATGTTGACCGATATTCGTCTGTTGAGCCATCAATTGGCAAAGCCCCGGTTTAGGAGTCCGAAGGAATTGGTTGCCTGGATGGGAGCTGTCCAAGCACAGGAATATACGATGGCGAAATGGGCGGTCGGGACTCGCTTGAAGTCTTCTTCGTTGCGGGTGGTGGACGATGCGCTTGCAAAGGGGGAAATCCTGCGTACCCATATATTACGACCGACCTGGCATTTCATCGTAGCAGAGGATATCCGCTGGATGTTGCAATTGTCGGGAGGTCGTATACGGACAGCCTTCGATTCTTATGCAAGAAGCCGGAAGATGGAGATAACCGAAAGCTTCTATACGAAAGGTTGTAGATTGCTGGAACAATTGTTGGGTGGAAACAAGAGTTTGACAAAACAGGAGTTGATGGATGGGTTCGGTCGGGCAGGGATCGAGACAGACAATCACTTGATACATTATTTTCTGGTCCGTGCTGAAACGGATGGCCTTGTGTGCAGCGGGGTAGATAAAAACAAGAAGCCGACCTATGCTCTGTTGGAAGAACGTGTGCCTCCGATGAAAGAACTCAGCCGCGAAGAGGCGCTCGCCCGATTGGCTACCCTATATTTTCAAAGCCATTCCCCGGCTACATTGTCTGATTTTGTCTGGTGGTCCGGCTTGGCGGCAACTGAGGCTCGACATGCGGTTGCATTGATCGAAACCGATCTGCTAACCGAAAAGTTTGATTCGGAAACTTTTTACCTGCATGTTACCTGTGACTTGAAGGCCCGTTGCCGGAAAGTGTTGCATCTCTTACCTTCGTATGATGAATATTTGATCAGCTATAAAGACCGGACGACCGTTATGCTACATGAACATCATCATAAGGCATTCAATACTTTCGGTATCTTTTACCCCGTGATCCTGTATGAGGGCCGGATCGTTGGCAATTGGAAAAAAGATTCGAAGAAGAAAGCTCTTACTGTCGAAACTTCTTTGTTCGATGAATCTCTCGATCTCCCGGAAGATTTGCTGAAAAAGGCAGTCGATTATTATTGCTCTTTCCACGCTCAAAAGTCGGGATTCCACACTTGATTGTGGAATTTTTACACACTTTCCCCAATCCACTCCACACTTCCCCAATTTCTTTTGTATTATATGTATTATTTTTATTGGTTTGTATATCAGTGGTTTGTTTTAAAATATATCTTTATTTCTATTTCTGGCACGTCCTTTGCTATTTATTTGTCAGAATTAGATATTATCCTTCCCGAGATATTGTTTTCTGATTAGATATTTGATTAGAAAAAGCTTATCGATTTTAAATCCGCTTCGCCTGTGAAGGTAAAGCGGATTTTTTAATTTAGAACCATTTGATCTTTCTGAAAATGAAAAATGATAAAGCTGATAGTGTGATGGAGATCATGACGATGATGGCAAAGCCATGCGGCATATTTTCTCCGTAGATCGGGACGTTCATACCGTAGAAGCTGGCGATGAGGGTGGGAACCATCAGGATTATGGAGATAGAGGTCATGCGCTTCATGATGGTGTTCACGTTGTTGGAAATGATGGAGGCGAATGCGTCCATTGTACCGGTCAGGATATCGCTATAGATATTGACCGTGAGGTGCGCCTGTTTCAATTCTGTTTCCACATCTTCCACCAGTTCGTTGTCCATATAGACCGGTTCTTGGAAGATGCTTTGCAGTTTGGTGAGCATCACTTCATTACCACGGATGGATGTGTTGAAGTAAACCATGCTCTTTTCCAGCTTCATCAGACGAAGCAAGTCTTCATTACGGATACTTTTTTCCAGCGCCTTTTCGGCATGCGCCACCTCGTTGTTGATTTGTTTCAGGTATTTCAGGAACCATACGGCGGACGAATGGATCAGACGCAGAATCAGGTCATATTTGTGACGTACGACGACCTCTTTGCGGCGGGTGTATCGGATAAAGTCCGGTATCAGTTCCGTCTTGTAGTAGCAAACAGATATGATGATTTCATTGTTCGTCATAATCCCCAGAGGGATGGTCGTGAAAGGGATTCCTTGTTCCTGGCTCTGTACCGGGATTCGAATAATGGTCAATAGCCAATTCCCTTCATATTCGATACGCGGGCGTTCGTCTGTATCGGCAATGTCGCTTAAGAAAGATTCGGGAACATTGAATTGGTTTGTCAGGTAATGGATATCTTCCGGTGTAGGGCATTCTACATTGACCCAGCTGTTTGGAAGCCACTGGTCTTTTTCCACAAAGCCGGCTTCACAATAAAGAAAAGTTCTCATTATTGCCTCCTTTCGTTTTTGTCAACGTACAGAGGCCTTGCTGTTTACCCCTGCGCGTTATTTGTTACTTACTGTTTTTATTTCTCGCGGAATACTGTCGTCCATAATTTATCATTACTTTTTACGGCTGCAAAGATAGAAAAATCTGGTAATAAATGTATATCGGAGGCGGATTTTTGTCAAGTCCGTGAGGCTGCATATTTGCGATAACGGTAATAGGCAATGCCGGCTAAGTCTGCTAGAAACCAACCGATAGGAATAGACCACCAAATACCGGTGACCCCAATAGAGGGAATGGATGCCAGCCAATAAGAAAGGACGACACGTGTACCTAAAGACAGAATGGTAAGCACGACAGACATTCCCGGCATACGGATGGCCCGGTAATAACCATAAAGGAGGAACAAGATTCCGATGCCTAAATAAAAAGCTCCTTCGATACGCAGGTATTCTGTTCCGATGCGAAGTATCTCAGCCTCATCCGGACGGACGAAAATAAGCATCAACGGCTTGGCAAAAAAGAAAACTAACAGCGAGATGATAAGGGAAAAGACGATCGTTATAAGAAATGCGCTACGTACTCCCCGGCGGATGCGATCCCCTTTCCGCGCTCCGAAATTCTGGGCAATGAAGGTGGAAAAAGCATTCCCGAACTCCTGAACGGGCATATAGGCGAAAGAGTCGATCTTGACTGCTGCGGCGAATGCGGCCATGACAACCGTACCAAAACTATTTACCAACCCTTGCACCATCAATATTCCGAAGTTCATCACAGATTGTTGGACGCAAGTCAGTGTGGAGAAAGAAGTGATTTCTCTCAGGCTGGAACGGTCGAAGCGCATATCTTCCCGGTGTAATCGTAGCTCGGGGCGGGTTTTATAGGTATACAGCAAGATACCGGATGCCGCCGTTCCCTGTGCGATAACCGTTGCGACTGCCGCTCCTTCGATGCCTTGATCCAAGACGAGAATAAGAAACAAATCAAGCCCGATATTCAGAACGACTGACACGGCCAGAAACCATAATGGTGTCACGGAATCGCCTACGGCCCGAAGTAATGCCGCATAAAAGTTATACAGGAAAGTAAAGACTATTCCCCAGAAAATGATCCATAGATAGTTACGCATCAACGGATAAATATCATAGGGAACTTGTAACCATCGTAAAATCGAATCGAGCCATAGGAACACGGCAACATTCAGCAAGATGGTTACCGTGCCGATCAGCAGGAGAGAAACGTAGATGCTACGTCGCAGAGCGGACAGGTCGCCGGCTCCGTATTGCAGTGAGAAAACCGTGCCGCTTCCCATTGACAACCCTAGCAGGATAGAGATCAGGAAAACCATCAAGGTATAGGCGGAACCAACCGCTGCCAACGCATTTGCGCCGATATACTGTCCCACGATCAGCGTATCGGCTATGTTATAGCATTGTTGTAAAAGCGATCCTGCCAGCATCGGCAATGTGAATTGTAGCAGGGTGGTGGTTATACCTCCTTGTGTAAGGTCTCCTTTCCGTAACATTGTCAGCTCTTTTTATCCGTATAATTTTGTATGAATCTGCAAAAATACGAATTAATCGGATAATCGTTCCTTCGGATCTCCGTAACCTGTCGGAGTGGCGCTGAGCTTTTGTTTTTGGGTAGAATGAACCGCTAATCGAGCATCAAGCTCATATAGGCTTCCCGGCTCTGATAGTCGAGCAACAGGCGGGTGAGCGATTGGGTGTCCATTTCTTTCAGTTCGCCGATGTTGAGAACAGAATTTTCGTGGGTGGAAGCCCAGTGATGGATGAGGCGGTCACGGTCCAGGACACGTGCCATGCCTAAGGGAAAAGTCCCCGGTCCGGTGAAGGGGGTGCGGTAGACGGCCTTTTCCACCTTGTTCTGTGTTGTTGCCTCCTGTAAGAGTAGTTTTTTGATATGGTCGTTGTCATACATCAATTCTTTGACATAGATATGGTCGCCGGCAGGATAGAAAAAGATCATTCCGATCGGTTCGTCCTGAATGTTCAAGGCGGTCAGCATCTGTCCGCCGGACATTTGCAAATCGCGCAGGATAGTAACGAAATCGTCATAATCGTGCAGCACATAGCAAGTGCGTTCCCGCTGCTTCTTATTGAAAAACTTGTAGAGGGACTCCATCGAAGGGACTTCGGGCGGGACAACCAGAACACCCTGTTCCCAAGCTGTTTCAAAAGGACGGATATACGTCTCTTCCGAATAGTCGAAAGCTTCCGTATACCCTAAATCACGGTAATAGTCGAACAGCCACGGATCAGCCGGGATGATGACCGTCAGGGCCACTTTCCGGCTTTCCATCACTTTGAAGGCATCCAGAATCAGTTGGCGCATGAGCCCCTGCCCGCGTTCGGAAGGAAGGGTACAGGCGGCATATATATAGTTTACGGATATCTCCGTCCCATAGTAGGTCATGACATACGGAAGCATTTGAAGGGCGGAAACGATCTTTCCGTCTTTCTTTATGAACAGGGCGTTCTCTTTTTTGTAAACCCGGTCGAAGAACAGTTTGATAAATTCTTCGCTGTCGTCGAAAGAAGTACGCCACAGGTCGATCAATTGAGGCTTGTTGTTATCCATCGTTCAATATTATTTTGCAGGTTTCTTTATTGCTGCGGATTTTTCTAATAGGATGAACGGGTTATACGAAAGTTTAGCCTGGCGCAAACCGGGAATACCCAAGTCTTCCTCCCGGTTCACATATGTGTATTTCTCCGGAAGGTGGGAGGCGAATTCTTTGTTGATAACAGCATAAGCCCCTTCATAGTTCACATTCGCCTTTTCGACATGGACGCCGAAAGTATCGTGGTTGATCGGGGCGCCGAAGGTGAAAGCGACAATCTGATGGTCTACGCAAATGGCTCCTCCAATAAGTCCTAATTCATCGTAATGATTCAAGGCGTAGATTATGGAACGGCGTTCGTCGTTCAGATCCTCCTCGTCATTATCTTCCCGGTTGGCCTTGTACCATTTGCATTCGAGCTGGAGGCATTCGGGAACCAGTTCCGGTGTGATAGGGATATATTTGTAGGAATACTTCTTATTGAAGTTGTTGATATGATTGCGTTTTGCCTGGTATTTTTTCCCTTTCAGGGTTGCCAAGTCTTCACGCAAATAGATGTAATCGAAATAATCTCGTTCGGGAATGTAGAAAAATCCTCCGGGGATTGCTTTTTCGAGTTCTTCTTTGGCATCGGGCGTTACGCCTAACATACAGAGCGGGTGGCCTTGTTCGAGCGAGTCGGCTTCCAACAGGTCGATTGCTTGTTTCAGGTTGCCTTGACCTGTAGGCGCCATATAAGCGACCCTCGTTTTATTTTCGATCCAGAAGCGGATCAGTAGACAGCCGTTAACAATGGCGAACTCGCTATCGTAGAGGAATCGCCAACTACAAATGTTGGCAAATGAATAATCGCAATTCTTGTAATTACTCGGTATCGTAAAGGATGTTATAATATCTCTATCTTCGATTCCGATCGGTTTAAACGGTATCTTCATCTTTTTCTTTTTTGATGTGCAAATATAAAACTAATAAATATCAGTGAATGTTTAGAATGGAAATAATAATGGCAATATGAAGATCATGACGATTCCCATAATGATTTGCAAGGGCATGCCGACTTTGACATAATCCATGAATGTGTACTTGCCCGCCGACATGACCAGAGCGTTCGGAGGAGTCGAGAAGGGAGAGGCGAAGCACATGCTCGCACCTACCGTTACGGCCAGCAGGAACGGGTAGGGGCTGACCCCGATTGTCAAGGCCGATTGCAACGCGATGGGAGCTACCAGTACCGCTGTTGCCGTATTACTGATGAACATGGTGAGTAGAGAAGTCGTGAAATAGATTCCCGCCATAAGGACAAGTGGCCCGTAATCACCCAATCCGCTTACCAGTTTTTCCGATATCAGGTTGGAGGCTCCTGTCTTTTCGAGGGCAAGCGACATCGGGAGCATGGCGGCTATCAGTACGATGCTTTCCCAGTTGATCGTCTTGTAGGCGTCTTCTACATTACGGAAGCAGCCTGTCAGTACCATCAAGATCGCTGCGATTAGGACGGCTGCGACCGGAGGAATCGGAATGAAATCGAATACCATTGCCGCGATCATGCAGATCATGATCAGGGCGGCGACAGGTGCTTTGTAGTCCAGCGTGACTTTGGATGCTTCTTCGACAGGTTGTCCGAGGACTACCCATTGAGACTGCTTATGGCTCATGCGGGCGATGCTATCCCATGTGCCCTGTATCAGGAGGATGTCGCCGGAGTGCATCTTTACCTCTTTTATGTCAGACAGGATATATTCGTTTTTCCGTTGTATGCCTAATATGTTGACTCCATATTTATCCCTGAAACCGGAATCTTTGACCGCTTTATTGATCAATTTGGAATCCGGCATCAACAAGACTTCGGCGATACCGATCTCCTGCACACTCAGTTTTTCGTCGGACGGTCCGCCGGCGAATTCGGTGACTCTCGATTCTGTGAGCGACAGTCTGTTTTCACGGGCAAACAGTTCGATCTTGTCGAATGCTCCGAAGACATATAAGATATCGTTTTCTTTCAGTTCTGTGTCCGGACCGGCCAATTTTTGATCTACGGTCTTCATGAAGCGGCCCTGTGACGGCGATTTTCTTCGTATTTCGAGGATCGTCAGATTGTATGTTTGTGTGATATTGAGTTTCTGTAATGTCTTATTGCAAACCAGAGAACCGGAGGTGACTCTCAAGCGGTAGAGATTGTCGGAGAGTTGGTATTTCTGTGCCAGTTCTTTTGGAGTGCGGCCGCCGGAAGTCTCTTTTTTATTGTTGTCGTCTTTTTTTGCTAGGAATATTTTACTGAGCGGGATCAGGATAATGATCCCAGTCAGCACGCAGACCAATCCGACCGGAGTGAAAGAGAAGAACGAGAGGTTGTCGAACCCGGCGTTCTTCAAAGCTTCCTGCACGACGAGGTTGGGAGGCGTACCGATCAGGGTCGCCATTCCTCCCATGCTGCTTGCGAAAGCGAGAGGCATCAGGAAACGGCTGGGGTTTATGTTGGCATTCATCGCCATACTGACCACGATGGGTAACATCAGGGCCACAGTTCCGGTGTTGCTGACAAAGGCTCCTATGAAGGCTGTCACAACCATAATTAAAATGAATAATTTCAATTCGCTTTTTCCTGCCAACTGGAGTATTTTGCTGCTGATCATCTTGGCCAGGCCAGTTTTAAAGATGGCTCCCCCGACCACGAACAAGCCGACCATCATGATTACGATCGGATTTGAAAAACCGGATAATGCTTCTTCAGGAGTTAAAATCTTACAGATCATGAGGAGTACGAGTGCGCAGAGTGCGACGAGGTCCGAGCGTATCTTCCCGTTCACGAAAAACAAGGCGGAGAGCGCTAAAATGACGAGAGTTGTTATCATAAAATGTTATTAATAGGGTTTTAACTTAATCTAAAAAGACTTGTATGTATTAAACTAATAACTATCTTTAAATGTTCGAAGTGAAATGATTTTTATTCTAAAGTGAGAAGGAAATGAATACAGATAAAATATTACCGATCGACCTCTATCATGCCGTGTCGACTGCGAATTTGACATTGGAAAGTACTTTAAAGATCATTCACGTTGAAGTCGGGCAGGATCATGAACTGTTGCCTTTGGAACCGGGAACTCTTGCTGTGATCTGCCGGGGAGGAAAGTTCGAATGCAAAGCACTTGGAAAGGAAATCTCCATAGTTGCCGGACAGGTGTTCCTGGCGTCTGTGGAAGATGTGAGTGACATATCCCGTTTTTCGGAGACAGGTTTTGAAGGGATCGTGATCTATGCCGGTAGTGATCTGCTGATCAATCGGCAACGTCTGATGTTCCGGACGATTACACCGGACGAACTGGAGGAGTCCGGGCTTTATATCCGGCTGATGCAGTCACAAATCGAGCGAATGAGCGATGTCCGTGTCAAAGTGGTGGAATCGCTTTTGCGTGCTCTTATTTTCTTCCTCCAGCAGGGAGGACATCTGGCGGACGACCGGGATAGCGAGGTTCCGCCTTTCTTCCACAATTTCGCCTTGCTGATTAGTCGTTATCATCATTATCCGGTTTATTATTTTGCCGAGAAGTTAGGAATGACTTCGACGGAACTGAATAACAAATGCAAATCGCATTCCGGTATTTCGGCTGCGGAATGGATCAGCCAGTATGTATTGCTTGAGGCGAAAGACTTACTGATTAAAACTCGACTGAGACCTTCCCGCATTGCCATGATGCTTAACTTCTCTAATTATGATACTTTTGCGCGTTGGTTCAGGCGGCATACGGGAGAGTTGCCAGGGAACTGGAGGTAATGGAATTTGAAAATTGAGAATTGAAAATTAAGATACCATGAAATGGACATTTGAGAATGCGAAAATAAAGGGGCGGATCGTCTTGACCGATTCGCTCCATGAAGACCCGGATCTTCTGAAAGACAAAACGCTGTATAAATTTATATGGGTGGATTCCGGCGAAGTGGAGTTGGATATCGATCATCAGCATGTTGTTTTGAAGAAGGGACAACTCGTTCCGCTTTCCCATTTGCATCATTTGGAGTTTCTGCGCATCGAAGGCAAATGCTATGCTTTGATGTTCAACGGCAATTTCTACTGTATACATGGCAACGACCATGAGGTGTCGTGCAACGGGTTGCTGTTTCACGGTTCATCGCATGTGCTGACTTTTGTCCTTTCGGAAGATGAACGGCGGAAGATCGACACGCTGACGAGGATCATGCAAGAGGAGTTTCTCAGTACCGATCACCTGCAAGAAGAGATGCTCCGGGTACTGTTGAAACGGTTTATCATATTATGTACGCGAATAGCGGAAGACCGGCAGGGAGCTGTTCGGGAGAACAGCCTTCAGTTCGAGACGATCCGCAAATTCTATGTCTTGGTCGATACCTATTTTAAGGAGAAAAAACAGGTGCAGGAATATGCGGACATGCTGAACAAATCCCCGAAGACACTGGCAAATATCCTTTCCGCTTATCAGCAGCCTTCCGCCATCCGTATCATCCATAACCGCATTCAGGCTGAAGCCCGGCGTTTACTGCTTTATACGGCTAAAAGCTCTAAAGAGATCGCTTTGATGCTAGGGTTCGAAGACCAGGCTGCGTTCAGTCGTTTCTTTAAGAACGCAGCCGGACTAAGCGCGACCGAATATCGCCACCAATATAAAAAATGATAATAGTGGCGATGACGGGCTGGTCGCTTGTCCGGGTTGTAGTATCCGCTTATTGCCGGTATTTGCAACAACCCGGCAGTTGGTCGTAGACGGCTTGATCCGCTTTATAAGTATCCGTGTCGTGCCCCGCTTTGGCAATAGCTTTGCTAATAGCGTCCACAGATGTTTTGGACGGATCGTACTGTAGATGTATCATCTGTTTTTCCTTATCCCAATGAGCCGATGAAACGCCGTTTACACTTTTGGCTGCTGTTTCGATGCGTTGTTTACACATGTCGCAGGAACCTTTTACCCCGAACATGGCATGCTCGCCTGCCGGTTCCGGTTGTGCTGCGGATGTACCGTGCGCGGCATGCCCTTCGTGACCGCTCATCGTATGCCCTGCATGGCCGCTCATCGGTTGTGCTTCGCCGTCATTGTTTATCATCGACTGCTTGCCTTCCAGTTGGGCACTGGCATCTATCGAGAAAACACCGTTCGTTACGACTTCTTCTCCTTCGGATAATCCTTTTAATATCACGTATGCGTTGCCGAGGGAAGGACCAAGTTCTACTTCACGCATCAGGAAAGTCGGGGTGGAGGTGTCCGGCTGCTTGACATAAACGATGGAACGTTTGCCGGTCCAGAGAACAGCAGTCTGCGGCACGGTGATCCGGTCTTTATATCCTTGAAGCGGGGCGCTGACCTCGGCGGTTGCATACATCTCCGGCTTCAGTTCCATATGGCTGTTGGGAACTTCCACCCGGACACGTGCCGTACGGGTGGACGGGTTGATGATCGGATCGATAAACGCGATCCGGCCCGTATAGGTCTTGCCGGGAAGAGCCTGCAAGATGAAATGAACCTGGTCGCCTCTGTTTAGGAAAGGCAGGTCAACTTCGAAAGCATCGAACATCGCCCATACGCTCGACAGGTTCGCTATGTCGAACAGGACAGCGCCGGAGGCGACATAATCGCCCTGGCTTACCCGTTTGGTCATGACGATTCCGCTTACGTTCGCTTTGATCTCGACGAGTGGGGAAACGCTACCGGACTGTTCGATCGCTTCTATCTGGGCGTTCGTCATTTTCCAGAGACGGAGTTTCTCGCGGGCTGCCTGAATCAGGGCGGGCTGCTTCATCTTGATGGCTTCCAACAGTTCCTGCTGGGCGGTGAACAGTTCGGGTGAATAAAGGACGGCAAGTGTTTGTCCGGCTCGTACGCTCTCACCGGTAAAATTGATGTTGAGTTGTTCGATACGTCCGCCTACGTGCGCTGTCTGGGACTGTAAGCTTTGTTCGTTCGGGGCGATCTTGCCGTACAGGCGGACTGTCTTGACCGGGTTTTCCCTGCTGACCTTTGAAGTCTGCACGTCTGCCAGGGCGGCCGCCTCTTCCGATAACTGGATTGCTTTCGGGTCGGAGCTTTCTCCGCCGCCGCTTCCTTTACGGACCGGGATCAAGTCCATCGCGCAGATCGGGCATTTGCCGGGTTTATCCTGGCGTATCTGGGGGTGCATGGAGCAGGTCCAGACGCCCGTCTCGTCCTGTACGAGGTCGTGACTGTGTCCTTCGTGCATCTCATGCCCCTCATGGGTAGCCGGAGCGGGGCTTTCGGACGGGCTGAACAACAACCAGCCGACTAATAAGCCGGCACAGGCTACTATTATATATTGAACCGGTTTGCTTTTTATTATTTCATTTATCTTTTTCATCTTGTTATTCATTTACGGAGGTTGATACTAATTTCTCTAAGCCCGCGATCAGCGTGTTGTATCCGGCAACCGCTTCGCTCTTTTTAAGGCTGTAATCCAACAACTGGCGTTCCAGTTGGATGATGTCCGTGAGGGAAGTCGTTCCTGCCGAAAATTCGCGGATCATCAACTGGTAGGTCGACCGGGACAAGTCCTGCTGCTTTGTGTACAGGTCTATTTTGCGCGAGGCATCGGCCAGTTGTTGCTTTAAGGCGATATATTCGGCATGTAGCTGGTTGAGCGTGTCTTCGTACTTCAGCTCGCTTGCCTCACGGTAATGCCGGCTCTCCCGCTGCTGGGCGTTATATTTCCGGCGGAAGATCGGGATGCTGATCTTAATCATCGGCATGACCATATCCATGCCGTTCATATTGCTCATCCCTGACATCCGGGCCATCTCTTCTGAATTCTTAGCCATGATGGAATATTGCAGTCCGATGCCGAACATGGGAAGGCTCATCTTCTTGTCCATCTCCGCCTTTGCCTTATACGCGTTTGCCTCCGCTTCGAGCATGGAGAGCATCGGGTTGGAGAGGATGATGCTGTCCAAGACCGCATTGTCTTCTATGGAAAACAGTTTTTGTGCCAGCGAATCGGAAGTTTGTACCGGCAGATCCTGGTCCCGGTTCAGCAGGCTGTTGAACCGGGCTTCGGCTGCTTTCCTGTTCGATCGGAGAGCTTCGAGGTTGTTTTCCAGTTCGGCCATTTCGATCTGGATGCGAAGTACGTCGGACATGCTGCCGGATGAACCGCTCCCCATCGTACCACCTCCCATCGAACCGCCCATACCCGACATCGTTGTATTTCCGCCCGGTGTCGCAGAGGCCGTGGAAGGAGAGGTCCCCATGTTTTCCATACCGCCCATACTGTTGTTTGCCGGTGTCTGGGGAACGGGAGAGGTGACCGGAGGCGCAACGGAAGGTGTCGGCCTGCCCGGAACGGACGACGCTGTATAGCGGCTCAGCGCCAGTTGTTCCAATTGCTTTAACAGTTCGAGGTTCGCTGCCGTGTTCTTATACTGCTCATTCAGATTGTTCAGTTGATACCACTGGCTTTTGACTTCGTAGAACAGGTTGTTGCGGGTTTCCCTGAATTGTTCGTAAGCCATGCGTGCCATCTCGGTCGCTTCGTTGCGGGCTGCTTTGCGGGTTCCGAACCAGGGGAACATCTGCATCAGGGTGAAGTCGGCTACCTGTTTGCCGGATAGCTGCTCCATCGGTTTGAAGAAGAAGCCCATTTCGAGTTCGGGATCGGTGAAAGCTCCCGCCTGCGGTATCTTTTCCAAGGATGCTTTGTAAAGGGCAAAGCTGGAATTTACCGACGGATTGTTCCGGGCGGCCGTTTCCAGGTAATGGGAAAGGCTGTCGGTCGTTTGTGCCTGTGATGGGAGATACCAAAGTGCCGATAGCAGGATGGCGGCCCAACGTAAGACGGGTATATGCTTTTTTT
>ENA-UOJN01001891-UOJN01001891.1-human-gut-metagenome-genome-assembly--contig:-C125IIP-NODE-1891-length-14111-cov-13.285785_pt1 | contig 14111 bp, 8 predicted proteins | sample MGYA00242350_ERZ723897 | MGnify/ENA metagenome assembly ERZ723897 | reverse complement strand
AAAGAATTGCAGGTTTAAAAAGTATATGTATTTTTGTAGCTTAAAAATGACTAAAAAAAACGTACGTTTTCATTAGTCATTTCTAAAGCTCCTCTTATTTTTCTATAAATCAACATCTTAAATACGATCACACACCCGATTTCACTCTTAAAATTCTTCATTTACGCGTACATTATATAATGTAGTATATCTCTATTAATCAACCCATTACAAAAACTGTCAAAATGTAAAAAACACCTTTTTTGCGAATTACTACCCAAAACAGCCCTTTTCAGTCCCTAGGCAAGACGGATATTTTCCTAAAATCCACTAATCATTCGTTTCCTGCCGCAAAACAAATGTGTCTGCGGTCGAAACTTTTATTTCAATCGTTGGAACTAAAGTTTCTACATGGTGGAATCAAGGTCTCAAAGCGAGTAACTATATGAAACTTTAGTTTCTAACTTTTTTAGCTGAAACTATCCGACTTACCGAATTTACTAATTCTGTAAGCGCAGTCTGCGGAATCTATTTTTTATGTATCTTTGGCTATTCAAACACCATGACAAGAGAGAAAAGCCTATGTATAAGAATGGTAAATATCGGGAAACCGATAAAATGAGTGATCTGATCTGTGAGAATTATCCGATGGTGCTCGTCATGAGCCGCTTCGGTATTGCACTCGGATTCGGAGAAAAGAATATCGGAGAAGTATGCCGCCAAAACGGTGTCGATCCCTGCACGTTCCTGACCGTCGTAAACTTTCTGACGGAAGAGATATCCGCGCCGATGACAAACATTGACAAATGTCTGTCGATCGAGGCTTTGATCACTTATCTGCATAATGCACACGCCTATTTCTTGGACTTCCGGCTGCCCCATATCCGTCGTAAACTGACAGATGCGATTGCAGACTGCCCGAAAGATGTAGCGTTCGTTATCACTAAATTTTTCGACGAATATGCAGCAGAAGTCCACAAACACATGTCGTATGAAGAAAAGACAGTATTTCCATACGTCCGGGGATTATTAAAAGGGATAAAAGACCCGAAATACAACATAACGATCTTCCGAAAACATCATGATCAGATCGAAATGAAGATTATCGAACTGAAAAATATCTTGATCAAGTATTATCCGGGACCCGGAAGCAACCTGCTGAACAGCGTCTTGTTTGACATCTTCGCGACCGAACAAGATCTGGCCTCCCATAACCACGTAGAAGACTATCTTTTCGTCCCGGCGATCCTGACTCTTGAAAAAACAATACAGTGATGCCTATGAGCGCTTTATTAAACATAGCGGTTGCCGAACCGTCTGCCATCATCCGCAGTGGGCTCGAAGCGGTATTAAAGCGAATTTCCGGATTCCGCATCCAGATCATCGAAATTGCCACTGCGGAGCTTTTGCAAGAGACACTTCGCTCACACAAACCAGACATGCTGATTATTAACCCGTCACTTCCCGGTTACTATACCATTCAGCTTCTCAAGGAAGAAACCGGCTGTACGGAAATGAAATGCATAGCCCTGCTGTATGCCGTCGCTGATCATGCCCTGCTGCGACCTTACGACGACCAGATCAACATCTATGACAGCCTGGACGAGATCCGCCACAAGCTGGAGCGCCTCCATACGTCACCGGAAGAGGAAACCGAAAACGAAGAACAGCAGACGCTTAGCGCACGCGAAAAAGAAATCGTGGTCTGTGTCGTCAAAGGGATGACAAACCGCGAAATAGCCGACCGCCTGTTCCTTTCCACACACACCGTTGTTACACACCGACGCAACATCGCCCGGAAATTGCAGGTACACAGTGCCAGTGGTCTGACCGTATACGCCATTGTTAACAAATTAGTTGAACTAAACGATATCAAATTATAATCCATGAAGAAAAACAAACTCGCCGTCCTTACGTCATGCCTTGTCCTGTCAGGGACATTCTGTACGCAGGCGCAAAACAAAACGCCACAGGAAATCCGGATACCGGATACTTACAAATTAACGAACAAGTCTATCTACCGGAATGGCTGGATAGATTTCAACAAGAATGGGAAAAAGGATGTATATGAAGATCCTACGGTCCCGATCGATGCACGTGTCGAAGACCTCCTTTCGCAGATGAATGTTGAAGAAAAAACCTGCCAGATGGTTACGCTCTACGGTTACAAGCGGGTGCTGAAAGACGACCTGCCGACATCGGACTGGAAAAAACAACTCTGGAAAGACGGCATAGGAGCCATCGATGAACATCTGAACGGTTTCCAACAATGGGGACTTCCTCCTTCCGACAACCCGTATGTCTGGCCGGCTTCCCGTCATGCCTGGGCTTTGAATGAAGTACAACGGTTCTTTATCGAAGAGACACGCCTCGGCATCCCGACCGACTTCACGAACGAAGGCATACGTGGGGTAGAAAGCTATATCGCCACCAACTTCCCGACACAGTTGGGATTGGGACACACCTGGAACCGGAACCTGGTTCATAAGGTCGGCTATATCACCGGGCGCGAAGGACGGTTGTTGGGATATACCAATGTCTATGCTCCGATCCTCGATGTCGGGCGCGATCAACGTTGGGGACGCTATGAAGAGGTATACGGCGAAAGCCCATATCTGGTAGCCGAGTTAGGTATCGAAATGGCAAAAGGGATGCAGACCGACCATCAAGTTGCCGCCACTTCCAAACACTATATCGCTTACAGTAACAACAAAGGCGGACGCGAAGGGATGGCACGCGTAGATCCGCAAATGTCACCACGCGAGGTCGAGATGATCCATGTCTATCCCTGGAAACGGGTGATCAAGGAAGCCGGGATCCTCGGAGTCATGAGTTCATACAACGATTACGACGGGTTCCCCATTCAGAGCAGCTATTATTGGCTGACGACACGTCTGCGTGGCGAATTCGGTTTCCGCGGATATGTGGTATCGGACAGCGACGCCGTCGAATATCTTTTCTCTAAACACGGAACTGCCGCCGATATGAAAGAATCCGTGCTACAAAGCGTATTGGCGGGCCTAAACATACGTTGTACATTCCGCTCACCGGATTCATACGTCCTGCCACTTCGCGAACTGATCGCGGAAGGAGCTATTCCAATGTCCACCATTGATGACCGAGTGCGTGACATCTTGCGCGTCAAATTCCTCGTTGGATTGTTCGACCATCCGTATCAGATCGATTTGAAAGAGACCGACAAAGAGGTAAACTGCGCCGAAAACCAGCAGGTTGCTTTGCAGGCTTCAAAAGAATCGCTCGTTCTGTTGAAGAACCAGGATGCCGTCCTTCCTTTAGACGTAAACAAAATTTCCAAAATCGCCGTATGCGGTCCGAATGCAGATGAAGAAGCATACGCTTTGACACATTACGGCCCGCTTGCCGTAGAAGTGACAACCGTGTTGGAAGGCATTCGGAATAAGGTAAAACCAGGAACGAACGTGCTCTTTACGAAAGGTTGTGATCTGGTAGATGCCAATTGGCCGGAATCGGAACTGATTCGTTATCCGTTGACAGCCGAAGAACAGAGCGAGATCGACAAAGCGGTGGAAAACGCGAAGAAGAGCGATGTGACTGTAGTCGTGCTGGGCGGAAGTAACCGCACCTGCGGAGAAAACAAATCACGTTCCAGCCTCGATTTGCCAGGCCGCCAACTCGATTTGCTGCAAGCTGTCGTTGCCACAGGCAAGCCAGTCGTACTGATCCTGATCAACGGACGTCCGTTGTCTATTAACTGGGCGGACAAATATGTTCCAGCTATCCTCGAAGCCTGGTATCCAGGATCACAAGGAGGCACGGCTATTGCAGACGCTTTGTTCGGCGACTACAATCCGGGAGGAAAGCTGACCGTCACCTTCCCCAAGACAGTCGGACAGATTCCGTTCAACTTCCCGACCAAACCGAATGCACAGGTTGACGGTGGACGCAACAAAGGGTTGGACGGCAATATGTCCCGCGTAAACGGCCCGTTGTATCCGTTCGGCTACGGATTGAGTTATACGACTTTCGAATACTCAGACATTTCGATCCAGCCAGCTATCGTGACACAGGTTCAACCGGTCACCGTCCGTTGCAAGGTGACGAATACAGGTAAACGTGCCGGAGATGAGGTAGTACAATTATATGTACGCGATATCCTCAGCAGTGTTACGACCTACGAGAAGAACCTCGTCGGCTTCGACCGTATCCATCTGAATCCGGGAGAGACGAAAGAGCTTACTTTCACGATCGAACCGCGTGACCTGCAACTGTTGAACAGTGACAATCATTGGGTGGTAGAACCGGGAGACTTCAAGGTTATGGTCGGAGCCTCATCCGAAGACATCCGCCTGAACGACCGTTTCACGGTAGTGGAATATGGTAAAGAGCAGGCAGTCACATCAGCAACCTCCCGGCAGCAGAAATCGGTTATTGCCAGCTCTTCCCAAGAATCTGCCCCGTTGGTATTGGACGGCAATCTGTCTACGGCCTGGAAAGCCAACAAAGGCGAATATATCACATTCGCACTTGAAAACAACGCTTCGCCTAACAGCATCGCAATTGCATGGAAAGAAAAAAGCAAAGATGCCAAATTTGAGATCCAGCTCTCCGGTGGCGGAGGCCAGTTCCTGACCGTATATGAAGGGACAGTAGAGGCTACGAACGAACTGAAGAATTACCGGTTCAAAGGCACGACCGCCAGTGATATCCGTATCGTAATAACCTCCGGCAATGCAAGTATTTCGGAAGTAAAAATCAAGGAGTTGAAAAATTAAGAATTAAAAATTAAGAATTAAGAAATGAATGCATAAGACACCATTTCTTAATTCTTAATTTTTAATTCTTAATTTACAAATAGATTTCCCCAAAGAACTCCGGGCAATGGAAGTTCGGGGTGGGAAGACCAATCGGGCTCCAACTGACAAAATGCGGAAATTCCGTATCGTCCGCACATTTATAGAAGTTGCCCATTATCTTTTCCGGTAGGTTGTCAGGATCGAGGCCCATCAACCGGAAAGGAATGGCAACCACCAACTCCCAACTATATACCCCTAATTTCTCAGAGAAAGCAGTATGCGGCAGACTCGAAAAGCGACGAATGGATGCATATTCTTCCGCTGTCAGCGACTTTTTCGAATCACGCGATTCCCGGTAAGAAGCATCGCAAGTACCGATACAGTTAAACTCGAAATTGTAGTAATTAGGATCATCCACCCGCTTCATAAAAAACTCCACGCAACTGTCCGTATAAACCGGCGATCCATCTGCTTCGTAGAGCGCTTTCAAAGAGTTTCCTTTGACAAAATAGCGGATATACAGGTTCACCTTCGATCTCGCAATGTCGAAGGCCACAATAGGTTTGTAGGGATATTCTTCCCAGTTAACCACATCGATTGACTCTCGCTGGGCCTTTTCCATCAAAAAGCCTACGGACGACAGGTCCAGTACGTCCAGCGTTTCCAAATAAGGGACTTTCAGTTTCTTCATTATCAATTATAGATTTGGAGTAATGGCAAATGTAAATAAGAAGTCAGCAATACGGATAAAGCTCCGATTATAGCCAAGACAATAATGACCGATCCCACAATCCTATTCAATAACCATATACCTCGCACGTTAAACCATTTCTTCAACTTAGCAACTATATAAGTGATTCCGAACCACCAGAGAACAGCACCCACCCCAATAAAAGCAATGCCTCCCAACAGCATCCAAACAGAATGTTCCGGCAAGACAAAACCAAAGCGGGCAAACAAACCAATATATAATAATACGATTAATACGTTGCTAAAGGTAAGAAGAAAAGCTGTAATAAAGTCCTGAGTGAAGGATAACTTTTTCTCCCGTTGTTTTTTAAGGTTCCGGACAGGATTGGATTGGAAAATATAATAGCCGAAAATGCCCAATACGATACTGCCGATCAATTGCAAGGGAGTCTGATTCGCCTCCACAAAATTCACCACGACTCCCATCCCCAAGCAGGTCAGTGCAGCGTAGATCACGTCTGACAGAGCAGCCCCTAATCCGGTGACAAACCCGTGCCAGCGTCCTTTGTTCAGCGTTCGTTGTATGCACAGCATACCGATCGGGCCCATCGGGGCGGAAACCAGTACACCGATAACAATTCCTTTACTTATCAATCCCAGCATTATCCTTTTATTTTCTGCCTAATGACTTGCAAAGATAACGCAAACCGAGAGCAGAATAAAATGAACTCGTCCATTTTTAACCAAAAAACGCCTGCAGGAATGTTTTTTAGATTACCTACAGGCGTTTTCACACTTTATGTAAAAGACTATTTAGCTTTTTCTTTTTCTAAAATAGCTTTCAACTTTGCAACGATTTCAGGATGTTCGGCTGCTAAATTCTTCTTTTCTCCAATATCCTGTTTCAAGTTGTAAAGTTGTTCTTCCTTGCTATTGCCTAACTCGATATTCGTCAATTTCTGATAGGCAGCACCATTACTCGGAGCAATATACTTCCATTCACCGTCGGAAACAGAGAGAGAACCGGCGACTTCGACCACATAGTCACGTCCTTTCAGGTCTTTTCCCAAAAAAGCGTCCAAATGATCCTGGCTGTCAGGACCGGCCCCTTCTCCAAGAGTCTTACCCATCAGGCTTGCCATGGAAGCATACAAGTCGACCTGTGAAACCAATGCATCAGAAACACCCGGTTTCACTTGTGCCGGCCAGCTGACGATCATCGGGATACGGGTCCCGGCTTCGAAAATACTATATTTTCCACCACGGAACGGTCCCCAAGGTTTGTGGTCGCCCAAAAGCTCAACAGCATGGTCTGCATAACCGTCATCCACAACAGGACCATTGTCGCTACTCAACACGATCAAGGTGTTTTCGGCAATACCGGCTTTTTCGAGTGCGTCCATTATTTCGCCTACGGTCCAGTCGAATTGCAACAAAGCGTCGCCACGAGGGCCCATGCCGCTCTTGCCGACAAAACGGGGATGCGGCCAACGGGGAACGTGCGCGTCGTTGGTTCCGACATACAGGAAGAACGGTTCATCTTTGTGGTTTTCAATAAATCGGACAGCTTTGCAAGTGATGCTGTCTGCAATGTTTTCATCTTCCCACAAGGCCTGCTTGCCCCCTTTCATGTAGCCGATACGCGAAATGCCGTTCACGATCGCCATATCATGCCCATGGTTCGGACTCGGTTTCAATTTGGTAAGCAATTCCGGATGGTCTTTTCCCAACGGTTCGCCAGGGAATGGTTTTTCATAGCTCACTTCAATCGGATCATTCGGATCAAGATTGACGATCCGCTGGTTCTCGACGAAAACACAGGGAACACGGTCGGCTGTCGCCGCCATCAGATAGGAGTAATCGAAACCGATATCTGTCGGTCCAGGAGTGATAAAACCGTTCCAGTCCTGCGAACCGGTCTTGTCACCCAATCCCAAATGCCACTTTCCGATCGCACCAGTCGTATAGCCGCATTCGCGGAACATATCGGCAACAGTCGGCTGTTCAGGGCGGATCACCATACCGGCATCTCCGGCTGCAATCCCCGTATCATTCCGTCTCCAAGCATAATGCCCAGTAAACAGAGAATAGCGCGAAGGCGTACTAGTCGCAGCTACCGCATGTGCATCCGTAAAACGAACACCCTGTGCTGCCAGTTTTTCCACATTCGGCGTATGGATCGTCTTCGATCCGTTACAACTCAAGTCGCCATAACCGATATCATCGGCTATCAGGAAAATAACGTTCGGCTTCTGTCGCTGTGTTACTTTCTCTTCCGTCTTCTGTTTGTTTCCGGAACAGGAGGCCAACAAGGTAGCTCCTATTCCCAATACGATTGTTGATTTCATGATAATAATTTATTTGTATCGCTTCATGCACCACAAGCATTGTCCCTTATCGCAAATTCGGATTGATATCCTGTTCGGACTGTGGGATCGGCCATTTATAGTCCTGCTCCTGACGGAAAGCACGGCTGTTTACCCACCATCTGCCATATTTGTCAGGTTCACCACCCGGCTTCACACTTACGCGCTGTGAACCGGGGAAAGGAGCACCGTAAATATCGCCATTTAATACTTCATGTGCAATACCCCAACGCAGTAAGTCCCAATAACGGATTCCTTCCATCGCCAATTCGACACGGCGCTCGTTCCGTAAAATAGGACGTAACTTTCCAGCATTCACTTCCGTGATTGCTGGCATCTGTACAGATGCACGACCTCTTACCTTATTGATGGTTTCATCCAGCAAGGCTTGCGTAATCCCCTCACCGGCTTCTAGTTTGGCTTCCAAATAACTCAACAGAACTTCCGCATAACGGATAACAGGAACGTTTCCTCCATAACTATTCAGATCACCGGAGAAAGTTTCGTCAAAATACTTACGCATCATAAAGCCAGTCTGCGTAGTCTGTCCTCCCATCACCTTATCCGGACTCTGAGAATCCGGATGGCAATCGTAAACAGCCCCTTTAAAAGTGGAACCATTATAATAAATGGTATAATCCAGACGCGGGTCTCTGTTTTCGCCCAAGTTATCTGGATTATATAGCGGACTGTCATAGCTGAACGGCGTACCGTCTTTGAACTGGTAAGCTTCAAACAGACCTGCAGCAACATTAATCAGACACCAGCCACCATCTTTCACAGGGAAAGCATGCTGCGGCATTGCGTTTCCAGCCAAGTCTTGCAAATACTGCATAGAGAAAATATTTTCACTACTATTCTCGTTCGAGGGCAAGAAAAGGGATGCATAATCCGGATCGATCGCATTGTCACCCAAGTCTATGATCTCTTTATAAGCGGCTGCCGCTTCGCTATATTTTTTGGCTGCCAATAACGTACGTCCCAAAAAAGCGAGAGAAGCCTGCTTGCTCGCACGTCCGGTTTCGGAACCTTTCAAATCCTTAAAACGAGGCAAGTCGGCGGCAGCTTCAGTAAACTCTTTAATAATAAAATCAGTAATTTCTGCTTTCGTATTTTTCTTTACCGTATTAGCCTCATCCTTAGTCAACACCTTCGTCACTAACGGCACATCTTGGAAAAACTGAGACAGATAAAAATACTGGGCAGCCCGGATAAAGCGGGCTTCTGCCGTGAAGCGAGCCACGACAGCCGGATCACTCAAGTTACCAATACCTTCCAAAAAACGGTTACAACGGGCTATCTTCGCATACGAATTTTCCCAATAAGCTTTCGTATAAGCATTGTTTGATAACAAAGTTCCATCCGACATCTTATGGAAATTCGAGTTTGTCCCACGACGGTCATACGCATTATCCGTAGGAAATTCCATAAAAATCAAACCGCCATACGACCACCAGTCTGTCGGAGTATATTCCGGAGAGTTAAACAATATATTCCCTTTATAAACACCGGTCAAAGCCAACTCCGCATTATCTTCGCTGGTCCAGAAATCATTTTCTGCAAACTTATCCAGCGGATTCCGGTCCAAATCACACGATACGAAGATTGTCGATGCCGCCAGTAAAGTGAAAATAAAATATTTAATTCGTTTCATATCTTTTAGAATTTAAAGTTTACACCAAATGTATAAGTTGCCAATATCGGATAATAGTTTCCGGAAGTATTGATTTCCGGATCCCATCCGGGTTTATACTTGTTCCAGCAAAGAGGATTCTCTGCCTGTACATACACACGCAGATTACTGATTTTGGCTGCCTGTAACATTTTTTTCGGGAACGTATATCCCAATTGAATATTTTTCAAACGGATATAAGAAGCATCCTGAGTCCAGAAATCAGAAGTGACGATATTCGGCGTCGTGGAGTTACTTAAGTCTTCCAATCTCGGATAAGCCGGATAGCGAGTCGGGTTAGCCGGGTCAAAACGTCCTTCAGCCTGCCATTTCTGGATATTGCCGTCACCTCTGAACGCCCAACCGGCAAAGCCGTCCAACATACCGGTCACACCGGCAACCCCTTGTAACAACACCGACAGGTCTAAACCCTTATATTCCACACCCAAATTCAGACCGAAAGTAAACTTCGGAATACGGGAGCCCAAATACACACGGTCATAATTCGGATCTATCTTACCATCAGGTACACCGTCCGGTCCACTGATATCTTTGTAACGGATATCTCCTGGCTGAGGATTAGGAGTAACCTTGCTCTGGTCATACCATGATTTTATATCATTTTCATCAAGAAAGACACCATCAGATACATAACCGTAATACATCTGAATCGGGTAACCAATAAACAAATCGCTACCATTCCCGACCATACCGTTCAACTGTTCCACATTACCAACCCCCAAAGTTGTCAATTTATTCTTAATAATAGACAAGTTGGCATTCACATTGTAAGAGACATCCCCGATTTTATTACGATGTCCTACCTCAAATTCCCAACCAAAGTTCTTCAACTCCCCAGTATTCATCTCCGAAATTTTCTGTCCTAAAATAGTAGAAACACTTCCACTCGGTTTATACAGGATATCATATGTACGGCGATTAAAATAAGAAGCATTCACACTCAGCAGACCGTTCCAGAAGACAGCCTCCAGACCACCGTCAATGGTTTCCGTCTCTTCCCATTTGATTGTCGGATCTACAGCTGTCGTGACAGCGGCACCTTGTGTATAAGTATCTCCGAAAGGATAGTTCTGCCCCAGTTCATATACAGACTGGTAGGGATAGTTACCAATATTTTGGTTACCGAGGCGTCCCCATGATACTTTCAATTTTAAGTTGGAGATAAAACCTAGAGACTCATTTTCCTTAAAGAAATTTTCCTCCGACAATCTCCAACCGGCTGCGACAGACGGAAAGAACCCGAACTTCTTACTTTGAGGGAAACGGGAAGAACCGTCATAACGCACCGTAGATTCAAACAGGTAACGTTCGTTGAAATTATAACGGAGACGTCCGAAACCGGATTGGATCGCCCAAGCATTACCGGTTCCTTCCGATTTCTGGTTATCCGGTGAACCAGCATTCAAATAAGGCAGATCATTTCCAGGAAATTTATCACGTGAACCTTGTACATAACGGTAGTCTTCCTGTTCCCAAGAATAACCAGCCAAAATTCCGAACGTATGTCCACCGATCGTCTTATTATATTCGGCTGTCGCCTGGAAAGTCTTATAAATTGTCTTCCCCATCTTATGTTTTAACTCGGACGGCCCCAACACACGGTCACCGGAAAGCTTCATAGTCGAACGGTAAGTACGTTCTTCACCGTTAGTATAAGTATATGCACCAATAGCGGATAATTGCAAATCTTTGATCGGATTATAGTCCAAACGGACATTGGCATTTAAAGAAAATTCAGGATTCTCATAGAAAGAATCGCTCTTGATCCATCCGGCAGGCGTTCCATGCAATTCACGTCCGGCACCAAACGAACCGTCAGACAAAATGGTCGGTGTAAGTCCGGGGAAACGCAAGGCTTTCTGAATAAGAACCAACATATTATCGGCGTCATCACCACCTGGAGCCATCGGCTCTTTCCGGTTGCCATACACGCCGGACAAGCGGCTAGTCAATTTCAATCCCGGCAAAATTTCGTTAATCAGATTCACACGGGCATTGTAGCGCTGGTAATCGTTTTTCTCCACGATACCGTTCTGTTTCAGATAACCGAATGAAACCATATATTTGTTTTCGGCATTGCCACCGTTAATTGTCACATCATGTCCGGTCTGTAAACCTTTACGGGAAAAAACCTCATCCAAATAACGTGCATTGGCATAATGATCCGGATCGCTGCCGTCTCTAAACTTCTGAATTTCTTCCTGCGTATAAGCTTCACGTCCTACCGCTTCATTATAGAGAGTCGCATATTGCCAAGTATCGACAAATTCCGGCAATGCCGTAGGCGTATTGAAACCTACATACCCATTATAACCGACAGATACTTTGCCTTCCTTACCCGTCTTCGTCGTCACCAAGATAACACCGTTCGCGGCACGTGATCCGTAGATGGCTGCCGTCGAAGCATCCTTCAATACGGAAATCGATTCCACATCTTCCGAACTGACATCATTCAACTTGCCGGGAATACCATCGATCAACACCAAAGCATCTGATTTATTGCTTTCACCACCAAAAGAACCGACACCACGAACACGGATCTCACCACCACTATTACCCGGACGTCCCGAACGCTGGATTACGGTCACACCTGCCATCTGTCCAGTCAGGACATTCGACAACTGTGGAGTCGAACGGTTTTCGAGTTTCTCGCTGCCGATCTGAGCGATCGAACCAATCACATTCACTTTCTTTTCTGTACCGTAACCGACAACGACCACTTCTTCCAAAGCTTGTGAGTCTTCTACCAGCTCAATCACATAGTCTGTCTTGGTGTCAACCGTCAGTTCCTTCGTGATATAACCGATATAGGAAATCTGTAACTTGGCACCTTTCGGTGCATCAAGGGAAAAACGACCGTCCATATCGGTGATCGTCCCGTTTGTTGTACCCTTCACCACTACATTCGCACCAGCAATCGGCCCGAAAGCATCCGAAACAACCCCCCAGATCTTACCATCTTGCTGCACTTCGCCCAACAAGACAATCTTATTATCTTCGATACGATATTTATAGGAAGACAATATCTGGTTCAAAACGTCTTTAATATTCCCGTTTTTGACATTCAAATCAACATGTTTTGTCATATCAACGGCAGAGTTACTGAAGAAAAACACAAATTGCGTATTTGCTTCAATCGTTTTAATCGCTTCCTCAAGCGTCACATCAGACAGGCTAAGATTAATCTTCGCATTCTGGGCATAACTTTCCACTGCAGACAGTTGGAAAAAGGAAATGGCAACAAATAAAAGTATTAGCTTCATTTTCCTGAATAAATTAATGTTAAGAAAGGGTATGGAACTCCCATACGTGGACTTTTTTTTCATACATTTGAATGTTTAAAGTTTTACATTTTGCTCTCACACTCTTACCTTTGAGAGCAGTTTGTTTTGTTTTAACATCAGGCGGATGCTGGTAACATCTGCCTGATTTTTTTGATGTTTTTCTGAGTCTTAGACCATAGGCAAATTATTTATTGTTTATTATTTAGGACTGATTATTATCTTATCTCCCTCAATTGTATAGCGGATCGGGCTGATCAAGGTCAACAACTTCAGAATTTCTTCCGGTGACTCTTTCCGGATGGTCAACGACAGGCGATGATCGAGCGAAACACCTTTCTTGCATTCTATCTCCATATTATACCAGTGTTTCATCCGATGTAAGATAGTCGACAGCTTTTCATTCGTGCAGACCAGCTTGTCACCAATCCAGATAATATAATCGGAGGCATCCACCTCCGCCAAGTTATAGGTTCCACTCTGCCTGTTACAGGAAATCCGTTGATTCGGTTTCAAGATGATTCCTTTACTCATACCAGACAAAAAGACTTCCACCTCACCCGAGAGCAAGGTTGTTTCGATCGTTTCCTTATTCTCGTAATTCTTGACATTGAAATGAGTGCCCAACACGTTTACGATCATCCCGTCCGTTTCTACAAAGAAAGGTGCCTTTTCATTCCGTACGACTTCGAAATAGCCTTCTCCTTCCAACTTCACAGAGCGCTTATTATCAGAGAATTGTTCCGGATAGATCAGCATACTGTTAGCATTTAGCCAAGCGGTCGTCCCGTCCGGCAAGGTCACAGACCCTTTGCTGCCTTTTCCCATAATGACACGATTCATTATCAACTGTTCTTCAATAGAAGAATCAAACAACTGATTTTGTCCGGTAAAATAACCACCTAACGAGCAAACCAGCAGTATGGCGACAGAAGCGGCTACTTTCATATAATAAGACAGGCGCCTTTGTCTCCTTGCCCTCTCTTTCGCCTCGATCCCAGTCGTGAAACGTTTAAAAGCCCGCTTCACCAGTTCCGGGTCTGACACCGGGGCTGCATCACTTTCCAACCACCGGTCCCTTATTTCGGAAAAAGTCTTTTTATTCTCCTCATCGGCCCTCAGCCAGACAAGAAGAAGTTCTTTCTCCTTTTCCGAAGCATTTCCTTGCAAATATTTTAGTATTATATCGTTCATCCTAGATTGCATTCTTTATACCTATCACAAAACAAAATGGAATATCCCTACCTCCGAATTGAAAAAAATTCTATCTTTGCTAAAACTTTTCAGAAAGAGGCAGGATATCATGAAAATACCGGAAGAAAACTGT
>ENA-UOJN01001890-UOJN01001890.1-human-gut-metagenome-genome-assembly--contig:-C125IIP-NODE-1890-length-14114-cov-33.296394_pt1 | contig 14114 bp, 8 predicted proteins | sample MGYA00242350_ERZ723897 | MGnify/ENA metagenome assembly ERZ723897 | reverse complement strand
CAAATTGGGAATTAGGAGAGACTGCGCCGAACCCGGAGCAATTAATTCTCTTATCGAAGGAGCTCGACATAAGCATTGATGAACTGGTGGGAAATGATGCGATGCCGTCCGAGAGTTCAAGGGAGAATAAGAGTATAAAAGATATCTATATCGGGTTGATCGTTTTGTGCTGCGTCGTAGCATGCGTATGGGCATTTTCGGCAAACAGATTTCGATACGTGGAAATACTGGGAATCACCATTGCCGGAGCGGCGATCGGAGCATGCCTGGGCAGAGTTATCCATGGAATTTTGATGTATTTGCAAAATGATAAAAAGAAATAGAAAGTTAGTGAGGCTCATTGCGGATGTGACGAATCTCAGCAGCCCGTATTGGTACTACTGATTTTTGAAAAAAGCCTCAATATAGTCAAAATAGTAAAAAATAGGCTTCTCAGAAAGCAACTTTTTACGTAATAGATCTTTTTATACAATTATAGTAAAAAATAATGTGTTTCTAAGACGGAAATTTTACTTTTCCCAGCTCTTTTGCATGTTTGAGTAGAATTAAGTGTAAGTGTGGTTTGATTGACTTTGGTGTAAAAGAGGTAAGAATTTGTTTTTGTATTAAAATCGTTATTTTTTGCAAAAAAATACAAAAACTAGGGATTTGGATGCTTTGGAAGTAACTGTTTTCGTAAAATGAGAAACTCAGGCTATTTTAATACAAAATATCTTGATTTTTAAAATTATTTGTATGGAATACGTCATTATTGCGTCATTTACACCAAAGTAATCAAAAAACTATTTTTGGATATTGAAAGTTAAGTAATGAATCTGTTCTAATATCCCCGTAGCCCGCATTGGAGCAAGGGACGCAGACCCGCTTCCGCTTCGGACGCTTAACCGTAACGGTACATAAGCGGCCAAAGTACCCTTGCTAAGTACCGACGTCTGCTTACGGTCTGCTTATTCTTATACCCAGCCGTGGCTACTGGTTTTTTGAAAGCTTTCCAAAACGCAGAACTCCCGGAGCATGCGGTGCCATGTCGAAGATGTTTGTCGGAGGATGTTGATATTTTCTTGAAAAGTGCTGAAAGACAGGGGGAAAGCGGACACGATGTCCGCGTCAGCCGATTGTCGACATGGATGTCGACTGTAGGCGGCCCCGTCATGACGAGAACTACTCATCACTTTTCGTAGAAAATTCACATCCGGAGACCTTACATCGAGACATGTGTATCGCATGCTCCGGGAGTTCGTCGGTTTTATGGCAATCCTACGTTACGAGCCATGCACTCAATTCATAAATGTGTCGCAAAGGGCGCTCCACATTTATTGGCAGTTCTCCGCAATGAGCCTCGCTATTCATAAGATTGTCAGCAAAAGGCACTGCCAATCGTATTTCTCTTCGCGGCGTTCGCCACATCACGGCAAAAGTAAAAACCGTGATTTGTAAGCAAGCGCCCAATCACGGTTCTTATTTTGCCTATGCGCGGCTCATTGCCCGCGTAAACTCTCAATTTATTTCCGGTGCTTATTCTCCAGAGCCGCCTCCACGAATCCCTTGAACAACGGATGGGGTCTGTTGGGTCTGGACTTGAGCTCGGGGTGTCCCTGGGTGGCTACGAAGAAGGGATGCTCGGTAAGCTCGCACATCTCCACGATACGTCCGTCAGGGGACAATCCGGACAGACGCAGACCGTGTTCAGTGAGGACGGCACGATAATCGTTGTTGACCTCGTAACGATGACGATGCCTTTCAGAGATGTTCTCCTGTCCGTAGAGTTGGTAAGCACGGGAAGCTTTATCCAGTACACAAGGGTATGCACCCAGTCTTAAGGTACCGCCGATATCCTCAACACCGTTCTGATCCGGCATCAGAGCGATCACAGGATGTGTGGTGTTAGGATCCAGTTCCACACTGTGGGCATCCGTATACCCGATGACATTTCTTGCATATTCTACGATCGTCAACTGCATTCCCAGACACAGTCCCAGGAAGGGAACTCCATGGGTTCTTGCATACTGAATCGCCAGGATCTTGCCTTCGATACCCCGGGAACCGAAGCCGCCGGGTACCAGGACACCGTTGCAGTCACCTAACAGTTCTTCCACATTTTCAGGCGTAACCGTCTCGGAGTCGATCCATTTGATGTGTACGGTCGCATGATTGGTGATACCGCCATGCTTCAAAGCCTCCACGACACTGATATAGGCATCATGCAGAGAGACATATTTTCCGACCAGAGCGATCTGCACGTCATCGGTGGGATGACGCAGATCCTCTACCATCTTCTTCCAGTCTGTCAGATCCGGTTCCGGACAATCCAGATGCAGGCATTCACAGGCTACCTGTGCCAGATGCTCTTTTTCCATAGCTAACGGAGCCTCATACAGATATTCCACATCCAGATTCTGCAATACATGACTCTGAGGTACGTTACAGAACAGAGCAATCTTGTCCTTGATGGACTGATCCAGAGGGTGCTCACTTCTGCAAACGATGATATCCGGCTGGATGCCCATGCCCTGCAGATCCTTAACACTGGCCTGGGTAGGCTTGGTCTTCAGCTCCTGAGAAGCACTCAGATAAGGAATCAGCGTTACATGGATCAGAATGGCATTGTCATGCCCCACCTCATGCTGGAACTGACGGATGGACTCCAGGAAAGGCTGGCTCTCGATGTCACCTACGGTACCGCCGACCTCGATGATGGCGATGCGGGTCTCATCATCGGTAAAGTTGCGGTAAAATCGGCTCTTGATCTCATTGGTGATATGAGGGATGACCTGTACGGTACCTCCGCCATAGTCGCCGCGGCGCTCCTTCTGCAATACGGACCAGTATACCTTACCGGTGGTAACGTTGGAATTTTTATCCAGATTCTCATCAATAAAACGCTCGTAATGTCCCAGGTCCAGGTCAGTCTCCGTGCCATCCTCCGTGACGAATACTTCGCCGTGCTGGATCGGGTTCATGGTGCCGGGGTCAATATTAATATATGGATCGAATTTCTGCATGGTTACTTTGTAACCTCTTGCTTTTAACAGTCTTCCCAGGGAAGCTGCGGTAATTCCTTTTCCCAGACCGGATACGACTCCTCCGGTCACAAACACGTACTTTACTGCCATAATTTTTCTCCTCCTTTTGATATAGTAACTATTCAGCCACATCGCAAAACCGCTCTTTCAGGCTGTTCTGTAAATAGTTATGCATATAAAAAGAGCGAGGAACTCCCCTTGGGGAGCGCCTTCGCTCAATAACTGCCATACTTTATAGTAGAATGACAAAATCTTTAGTTGTGATACAGCTTCTGGTTCTGATAATGAGGTTCGCATGTCAGATTCACGCCTAACTTGCGGAAGGTATTCATGTCGATCTGAGACAGGATCACGCTGGAGTGCACTTCGGAACCTTTCAGATTCTTCAACTGCTCCACAGCAGCCTTCGCGGTATCATCCGTAGCTGCACAGATGGAAAGGGCGATCAGCGTCTCATCTGTATGCAACCTGGGATTGCGGTTCCCCAGGTAGTTCGTCTTCAGATCCTGGATAGGACCGATGGCGGTAGGTGAGATCAGCTGTACTTCGTCCGGAATGCCGGCCAGAGCCTTCAAGGCATTTAATAATAATGCGGAAGAAGCACCCAGCAGAGTACTGGTTCGTCCGGTGAGGACTCTGCCGTCCGGAAGCTGGATCGCAGCTGCCGGTTCCCCGGTGGTCTCTGCTTTGATATTGGCTGCACTGACTACTGCGCGATCGTCGATGGTGACACCTGCCTGCTTCATCAGAAGCTCAAGCTTTAAGATCTGGTCGTCACCGGCGGTACCCTGGCGCTTCTGGCACAGAGTGTGGTAGTAGCGGCGGATGATTTCCTGTTTGGCGGCGTCGCGGACAGCTTCGTCATCGACAATACCGAAGCCTGCCATATTGACACCCATGTCAGTAGGAGACTTGTAAGGACAGCTGCCCATGATCTTCTCGAACATAGCGCTGACTACGGGGAAGATCTCCACGTCGCGATTGTAATTGATCGTGGTCTCACCGTAAGCTTCCAGATGGAACGGATCGATCATATTGACATCGTTTAAGTCTGCGGTAGCGGCTTCATAAGCCAGGTTCACCGGATGCTTTAACGGAATATTCCAGATCGGGAAAGTCTCATACTTGGCATAACCGGCCTTGATGCCTCTCTTGTATTCGTGATACAGCTGGGAGAGACAGGTAGCCATCTTGCCGCTTCCCGGTCCGGGAGCAGTAACGACTACCAGAGAACGGGTGGTTTCAATATAATCATTTTTACCGTAACCTTCATCACTTACGATGAACGGAATATTGGAAGGATATCCGGGAATGGAATAATGGCGGTATACCTTCATTCCCAGAGACTCCAGCTTTTTCTGATAAGCAATGGCACTGGGCTGTCCGGCAAAGCGGGTCAGACATACGCTACCGACATACAGACCATAGCCGCGGAAAGCATCGATCAAACGTAACACATCCAGATCATAGGTAATGCCAAGATCGGAACGGACTTTGTTCTTCTCGATATCTGCTGCATTAATGACGATGACGATTTCCGCCTCGTCCTTCAGCTGCGCCAGCATATTGATCTTGCTGTCTGGATGGAAACCGGGCAGAACGCGGGAAGCGTGATAATCATCGAACAGCTTGCCGCCGAATTCCAGATACAGCTTGCCGCCGAATTTCGCGATACGCTCCTTAATCTTCTCAGACTGCAGACTGAGATATTTGTCATTGTCAAAACCTATCTTGTACATGTTGACACCTTTCCCTACGGATCTTTGCAACTAAAATCCCATGATGTTCTATTATAGTTTAGTGTTTCCCAAAAATCTACTGAAAAGTAAAATTTTTTTGGAAATCATTATTATATCTAACAATTTTGGGCAAATAATCACATAATGAGCAATTTTAAACAAAGGCCTCCTTTTCTATAATGAAATCCTGGACAAACTATCTGGGTGTCGAGGATATGGCAGCGGTCATCAATCACACGGCGGGAGGTTATCTGTTCTACAAGACTCCCGAGTATCACAGGATCAGCCGTTTCCGAGGGAATGGGGTACCCATGGACCGGCCGGGATTCTATGTATACATCAGAGATAATGAGAAGAAGGATTATCATTCCATCTCCTGGCATCCTCACAGACGATGGTCATTCCCCGTGGGGAGAATGTATTGCTGTGGGACGTAACGACCCATAGAGAGCCTGCTGTGGTGGGAGCCGCAGCGGATGATCCGGATGTCATGCCGGAGCTGATCTGCGATGGCATTCATATCCATCCCTGTATGGTAAGGAATACCTTCCGCCTGTTCGGTGCACACCGTATGATCCTCATCAGTGATAGCATGCGTGCCGTAGGTATGGAGGATGGACAGTACACCCTGGGCGGTCAGGAGGTTACCGTGCGTGGAGCACTGGCTACCTTGGCAGACGGAACCATTGCTGGAAGCGCCACGCCGTCAGGTCATTCTGAAGGGCGTGATTCTATAATTGTTTGTTGTGAGTTGTTTGTTGCAGGCAGATGCCCGAAGTTCGTTTCTTACGGATTTCGGGTATTTGTCTGCATACAGACCACAAAGATATGCTTTCGGAAAGAATTCCACAGTATGTGTCAAACGAGTCATGTTTTGGAGAAGTGACGGTATTTCGGATTCATGGATAAATAGTGTGAATAGCCTGCTTTTCATGGTTTTTTCACATTTGTGCTATTGATTTATCCTCGCGTTATCTCTATAATAGAATAGATTGTAACTATTCAGAGCCATGTAAATCAGGTCAATATGTACGTCGAATGCGTGCATTCGTAAGAATATTTGACATGATTTATATGACGAATGTGGGTTCTGAATATTTGCAGAGGGTTTATTGCCTCGATAGACAGGAATAAAAACGGGGACAATAGAATAACACAGAAAATGGAGATAACATGAAAAATATATTCAGGCTATATAATAACGGGTATGGTTCCGGCAACGGAGCACCCGGCAGCGGCAATAACGGCAACGGAGGCAATGACAATAACGGTAACGGAGGCGGGAACCGTCCTCCGAAGAGACCCAGCACGCTGATGATGATTCTGTCGGCGCTCATTACCATTATTTTTGCGCTGATGCTGTACAACGCTGTATTCGGCACAGATAAGAGCACGGAGGTGCCCTATACCGAATTCCTGAAGGATCTGGAAGCGGACAAGGTGGAAGCGGTAAATGTCAATAAGGAAAACGGCGTGATCACGGTGCGGCTGAAGCAGGAGGCAACACCGACACCGGAGCCGGACAGCTATATTAATTTCTATGGAATCACGCAGAAGGCAATGCAGTCTTCCCAGACCGTGTATTACACAATGCTGATGGAGGATCTGGATACTCTGACAGCGAGACTGCAGGAACATGATGTGCAGGGAACCCGGATCAGTAGCGATGTACTGGATACGGTGGTACAGTTCCTGATCACATTTGTACTTCCGTTAGTACTTCTCTGGGTACTGGCAGGCTTCCTGTTCCGCAGAATGGGCGGCAGCGGCGGGCCCATGGGGGTCGGCAAGAGCAATGCCAAAGTATATGTACAGAAGGAGACAGGTGTTACCTTCAAGGATGTAGCCGGTGAGGACGAAGCGAAGGAATCTCTGGTGGAGGTCGTGGATTTCCTGCACAATCCCCAGAAATATTCCAAGATCGGTGCGAAGCTTCCCAAGGGCGCCCTGCTAGTGGGACCTCCCGGAACCGGTAAGACGTTGCTTGCAAAAGCTGTGGCAGGTGAGGCGCATGTGCCGTTCTTCTCCCTGACGGGTTCTGACTTTATTGAATTGTATGTAGGTGTGGGCGCCAGCCGTGTCCGCGACCTGTTTAAGGAAGCGACCAAGAATGCTCCCTGCATCGTATTTATCGATGAGATCGATGCCATCGGACGAAGCCGTGATTCCAAGTACGGCGGAGGCAACGAGGAGCGGGAACAGACCCTGAACCAGCTGCTGTCCGAGATGGATGGTTTTGACAGTTCCAAGGGAATTCTGATCCTGGGAGCTACCAACCGTCCGGAGATCCTGGACAAGGCGCTGTTACGTCCCGGACGTTTTGACCGTCGTATCATCGTAGACAAGCCGGATCTCAAGGGACGTGTGGAGATCCTGAAGGTACATGCCAAGGATGTGAAGATGGATGAGACCGTAGATCTGGATGCTATTGCACTGGCGACCAGTGGTGCGGTAGGTTCCGATCTCGCCAATATGATCAACGAGGCTGCCATCAATGCCGTCAAGGAAGGCAGAGAATTCGTCAGTCAGAAGGATTTGTTCGCAGCAGTAGAACAGGTATTGGTAGGTAAGGAGAAAAAGGACCGCATCATGAGCAAGGAGGAGCGTCGTATCGTATCCTATCATGAGGTCGGTCATGCACTGATCAGTGCCTTGCAGAAAAATTCCGAGCCGGTGCAGAAGATCACTATTGTACCCCGTACCATGGGTGCGCTGGGATATGTCATGCAGGTACCGGAGGAGGAAAAATACCTCAACACTGAGGCAGAACTTCGGGATATGCTGGTAGGACTGGTGGGCGGACGTGCCGCTGAGGAAGTGGTATTTGATACCGTGACCACGGGCGCAGCCAACGATATTGAAAAAGCTACCGCTATTGCCCGTAACATGATCACACGATATGGTATGAGCAAGCGTTTCGGCCTCGTGGGTCTGGCTACCGTAGAGAGCCAGTATCTGGAGGGAAGAACCGCATTAAATTGTAGCGACGAGACTGCAGCGGCCATTGACGAAGAAGTCGTTGCCATGATCAAGGAGAGCTACGATCAGGCATTGCAGATGCTTCGTGAGAACAGAGCCCTGATGGATAAGCTGGCAGCGTTCCTGATCGAGCGTGAGACCATTACCGGTAAGGAATTCATGGAGATCTTCCGCAAGGAAAAAGGATTGCCCGAGCCTGAGGAAGAGAAGAAGGACGCAGCGGAAGGCACTGTCGGTCAAAATGCCGAGACAAAAAAGGCTGAGACAGAGAGCACCGGAACAGATGCAGCGAAAGCAGAGGAGGCTACAAAGGGAAAAGCGATTGATGTGACGATCGGTGAGCAGGTCATGACTTCCACAGATCCTACATTTAAGCCGCTTGCTTTTGAGGACAGCTTGCAGGAAGCAAAAGAACAGACAGCTGCGGAAAAGCCTGAAAACAAGACCGCGACTTCTGCAGAATCGAAGGATTCTAAAGATTCCAAAGATCCCAAGGATCCCAAGGATCCTATGGATCCCCCCCAGGGACCGGTAGGACTGTTTTCCCACGGAACACTGTCATAACGGAAAATAGTGATGTTGTAAACATAAGGCCTATTGGAGAGGCACAAATAAGAAAAATTATGGAAAAATGACTTTAATTTAAACTCGAGTTTAGATTAAAGTCATTTTTGGGATGTAAGCGATAAAATAAAATTAGGAAAGTATAACTCTGGGTTGATTATTTCGTGAGATTGCTTTATCATAATAAAGTGTCGGGAGATTCCCGGACAGACTGCATTATCAGTCAGATCGCAATGAGGAGGTAATACCAAAATGTTAAAACAGTTATCTATTTACGCTGAAAATAAAAAAGGAGCGCTGCAGGCCATGACCAATGCCCTCTATGAGGCAGGCATCAATATCTGGGGTTCCGTGACCAACGATGGAGCCGAGTACGGCATTAACCGTATGGTCGTATCCGATCCCGAGAAGGCAAAAGAGGTCCTCACAGAGAAGGGCTATCTGTGTCGCTTCGTGGACGTCCTGGCAGTAGAGATCGAGGACAAGCCCGGTGCACTGAATACGTTGCTGACCGCGTTGTTAGACAGCAATGTTAACGTGGACTACACCTACCTGTCCTTCAACCGTGATTCTTCTACCCCTGTCATGATCCTGCACACCGCAGATCCCGAGGAAGTAGAGATCTGTCTGAAGGCTAAGGGATTTAAGATGTGCTAGATGCTAGAACTCATAAGGAGCAAAGAAAACAGTACACTCGTAAAAAGGGTGTGCTGTTTTTTTGACCTTGAGATCGAAGAATATGTAGAAATTGCTCAGAAGATTTATATATTTGATATGTTATGCGCTATAGTGGAAAGAATATCATTAAGACTTTTAACGGGGATTCGCGTAGAAAATAAGTAAAAACGAACGGGGATTTGCGTTATACAAGAGGCGGCAGAAAACGGAATTCATTATATTCCGGTGTATATGGTGCCGTTTTTATAAAGAAAAAGCGGTGTCTGCAGTTGCTGGCGGACACCACTTTTTTATATTTGTAAAATAAGTCTTTCAGCTCCTGCTTGAGAAACTATTGATTTTTCTATTATTTTTGAATATAATATTACTAAATCAAGATTTACTAAATCAAGATTTAGCAATGTCTGGGAGGTGCATCAATGTTCATCGGCAGAGAGGCTGAATTAAAATTCTTACAGGATAAATATACAGAGGAGCGAGGCCAGCTTATTGTGTTGTATGGTAGGCGGCGCGTGGGAAAAACGGAAACATTGCGTGAGTTCTGTAAGGATAAGCCGCATGTCTTTTTCTCGTGTACACAGACTACCGACCTTGTGCAGCTTCGCAATTTTTCCAGTCGAATGTTCAAAGAGAACATTCCGGCTAAGAATTATATTTCTGAGTTCGCAGATTGGGAAAAAGCGTTCCGTGCAGTGCTTGACCTGCCTTATGGCAATCAGAAAAAACTGTTAGTAATAGACGAGTTCCCTTATATGTGCCGTGGAAACAAAAGCATTCCATCTATATTACAAAATCTTTGGGATGCAGAACTGCGTGACAGCAATGTAATGATCATTCTCTGTGGCAGCGCAATGAGTTTTATCGAAAAGGAACTATTGTCGGAGAAAAATCCTCTCTACGGCAGAGCTACCGGTATTTACAAGATGAAAGAGATGGGCTTCTACGATGCCATAAAGTTTTTCCCGGAGTATTCTGATCGTGATAAGATGCTTACGTATGCTGTCCTTGGCGGCATTCCTCATTATTTACGCCAGTGGAATCCCAAACTGTCTGTCGATGAAAACATCAAAAGAAATATCCTGACCAAAGGTTGTATCTTATACAGCGAGGTAGAGTTCCTGCTTCATCAAGAACTGCGGGAAACCCCAATCTATAATTCCATTATTGAAGCCGTTGCATTGGGTAATACAAAACTTAACGACATCAGCCAGAAGTCATTGCTGGAAGACACTGCTAAGACCAGTGTCTATCTGAAAAATTTGATGGAATTGGGAATTGTAGAACGCGAATTCTCTGTGGATTCGAAAATCAAAGAACGGGCGAACACCGGTCGGGGTACTTATCGTCTGACGGATAATTTCTTTCGCTTCTGGTATGCCTTTGGCTTTGCAAACTATTCACAACTGGAAGATGGCGATGTGGATGGCGTTTACGAATATGTTGTAAAACCAGCCCTTCATGAATTCGCTTCTTTTGCTTTTGAAGATGTCTGTCGGGAATTTGTCCGTATGCTGCAGAAGAAAAATGAGTTACCCTTCCGCTATTCCAAGATGGGACGATGGATGGGAAAAACGACTGTGCGCGACGAAAAAGCGTCTGACGGATTGCGGACTGCGGAAACAGAAATCGACCTATTGTGCATTGGCAAAGATGCCAAGGAGTATCTGGTTGGCGAGTGTAAATTCAAGGGGGTACCTTTTTCGTACTCTGAATACCTTGATACGCTGGCAAAACTGACACCTTTGAAGGAAAAATCTAAGTTTTACTATGCACTGTTTTCAGAAAGCGGATTTGATCAGAAAATTTTGGACTGTGCTGCGATGAATGAAACACAGCTGTACAGCCTTGAAGATATCGTTGAAATATAATAAAAGTGTGATAAATCACAGGAGAAGTTATGGGATTTAATTTCGAAGAAGAATTAAAAAAGCTCCCCCGCAAGCCGGGAGTGTATATCATGCGGGATGACAAAGATGTCATTTTGTATGTGGGAAAGGCAATCAACCTGCACAACCGTGTAAGGTCTTATTTTCGTGAAAATATCGGCAGGGGCCCTGCCATTGACCAGATGGTGTCGCTGATCGCCCGTTTTGAATATATTGTGACGGATTCGGAACTGGAAGCGCTGGTGCTGGAGAATAACCTGATCAAGGAGAATTCGCCGAAGTATAACACGCTGTTAAAGGATGACAAGACCTATCCCTATATCAAGGTGACAGTGGGGGAGGATTATCCCAGGATCCTGTTTTCCAGGACTATGAAAAAGGATAAATCCCGCTATTTCGGTCCTTATACCAGCGCTGCGGCGGTGAAAGATACCATTGAACTGCTGAACAAACTGTACCAGCTGCGTACCTGCAACCGGGTGCTGCCCAGGGATATAGGAATCGAGCGCCCCTGCCTGAACTATCATATCAAGCAGTGCCTGGCACCCTGTCAGGGGTATGTGAGCAAAGAGGAATATAGGCAGCAGGTGGCAGGTGCACTGGAATTCCTGAATGGTAATTACAGTCCGATCCTGAAGGATCTGGAGGAGAAGATGAACAAAGCAGCGGAGGCTATGGAATTTGAGGATGCCGCCAGATACCGTGACCTGCTCTCCAGTGTACGACAGGTATCCCAGAAGCAGAAGATCACCGAGGGCGTCGGAGAAGATAAAGATATCCTGGCGCTGTACCAGGATGAGACGGAAGCGGTGGTACAGGTATTTTTTGTCCGGGACGGAAAGCTGATCGGCAGGGAACATTATTATATGACACATGTGCCGGAAAACAACAAGCCGGCAATTTTACAGGATTTTGTAAAGCAGTTCTATGCTGGAACCCCATTTATCCCCAGAGAGCTTATGCTGCAATATGAGATCGAAGATGCGGAACTTATTGAGAAATGGCTGTCGGAGCGAAAAGGCAGTCGTGTCTACCTGAAGGTGCCTAAGATCGGCAGCAAGGAAAAACTGGTGGAGCTGGCAGCGCAGAACGCAAAACTGATACTGTCCCAGGACAGGGAAAAGTTAAAACGCGAGGAAGGACGAACCATCGGTGCGGTGAAAGAGATCTCCGATCTGTTAAAGCTGCCGTTAACCGGCACTGCCCGGATGGAAGCCTATGATATCTCTAATATCAACGGTTTTGAAAATGTAGGATCCATGGTGGTCTATGAAAAAGGAAAACCGAAACGCAGTGATTACCGTAAGTTCAAGATCAAAAGTGTCTCCGGTCCGGATGACTATGCCTGCATGCGGGAAGTACTGACGAGACGGTTCCGCCATGGCATGGAAGAGAGCAGAGAACTGGAAGAACAGGAGATGGATCAGGAGTATGGCAGCTTTACCAAGTTCCCGGATCTGATCCTCATGGACGGCGGCCGCGGACAGGTGAATATTGCGCTGTCCGTACTGGAAGAACTGGGAATCGACATTCCGGTCTGCGGTATGGTCAAGGATGACAACCACCGTACCAGAGGTCTGTATTATCATAATATCGAACTTCCGATCGACACACATTCGGAAGGGTTCAAGCTGATCACCAGAATCCAGGACGAGGCTCACCGCTTTGCCATTGAGTATCACAGATCCCTGCGCAGTAAGACCCAGGTGAAATCTGTACTGGATGATATCCCCGGGGTGGGTCCCGCCAGACGAAAAGCCCTGATGCGGCACTTCAAGTCTTTAGAGGAGATCCGGCAGGCAACGGTGGAAGAACTGATGGAAATTCCCGAAATGAATGAGCGCACAGCACAGGAGATTGTAGCCTTTTTCGCTTCACAGAAGCGGCCGCCTGTGGTACAATCATAAGTAATATGGTAACTTCAAAAGTTACAACACGATAATGAGGCGGGGAACCTTCGAGAAAAAATGTAGGGGTGGGTTTTTCGCAGAAAGGTATGGAAATTAGTATGGCAAGTGTAAGTTTGACCCGTGTTATCGAAAAAATGAAACTGGAAAACCTCACACCGGAGATCGATGTGAAGCATGTGAAGATCACACAGCCGGATATCAACCGTCCGGCACTGCAGTTAGCCGGATATTTTGAGCATTTCGATGCCACCAGACTGCAGATTATCGGATTTGTGGAATATACTTATATGGAGGGGCTGACGGATGAGACCCGTAAGGAAGCATATGACAAGCTGATGTCTTATGATATTCCCTGTATTGTATTCAGCCGTGACCTGAAGCCGGATCCTATTTTCCTGGAGACAGCGATCCGACATGAAGTTCCTGTATTATCTACCAAGAAATCCACTTCCGATTTTATGTCAGAGATCATCCGCTGGCTGAATGTCAAGCTGGCTCCCTGCATTTCCGTACACGGCGTACTGGTGGATGTCTACGGCGAGGGTGTCCTGATCACCGGTGAGAGCGGCATCGGTAAGTCTGAGGCGGCTCTGGAACTGATCAAGAGAGGACATCGTCTGGTAACCGATGATGTGGTAGAACTCCGTAAAGTAAGCGATGATACCCTGGTAGGCTCAGCTCCGGATATCACGAAGCATTTCATCGAACTGCGAGGTATTGGTATCGTGGATGTCAAGGCTCTGTTCGGTGCATCCTCCGTAAAAGATACGCAGACGATCGATCTGGTCATCCGCCTGGAAGACTGGGATAAAGATAAAGAGTACGACAGACTGGGACTGGAAGAAAGTTACACCGAATATCTGGGAAATAAGGTAGTGTGCCACAACATTCCGATCCGTCCCGGACGTAATCTGGCGGTGATCTGTGAGACCGCAGCAGTTAACCATCGTCAGAAGAAGATGGGTTACAATGCTGCAAAGGAACTGTACACCCGTGTACAGAATTCCCTGGCAAAAAGACGTGAGGAGGACGAAGATGATGAGTAAGTATGCATTTGGAGTAGATGTGGGAGGAACCACAGTTAAATTAGGACTGTTCAATGACGAAGGACAGGTGCTGGACAAGTGGGAGATCCCTACGGTCAAGGATAACGGTGGAGAGAAAGTTCTGCCGGATATCGCAGCATCCATCAAAAATAAAATGCAGGAAAAGAACATCACCGCAGCAGACCTGGTAGGCGTGGGAATCGGCGCTCCCGGTGCGGTAAATGCCGATGGCTTCATGGTCAACGGTGCTGTTAATATCGGCTGGGGATCTTTTGATCTTGCTGAAACG
>ENA-UOJN01001876-UOJN01001876.1-human-gut-metagenome-genome-assembly--contig:-C125IIP-NODE-1876-length-14174-cov-42.499327_pt1 | contig 14174 bp, 6 predicted proteins | sample MGYA00242350_ERZ723897 | MGnify/ENA metagenome assembly ERZ723897 | reverse complement strand
CTCGTGGCGTAATTTTTCTTTTTTTACCTGTCTACTTGACAGGGGGCGGTTCAATCTGCCAGCCGCTGCTTACCTTATTATAATAGCGTTCCCGGATGTTCCGCTCCGCTTCATCTCAATTACTCTTCGCTGTCATCCGGGATATCTTCCTCAAAAGCATCCATCCAGCTTTCGTTGTGCCACTTATCTTTTTCACCTTTTTCCTTGGCGGCAACCTTCTGCCGTTGTGCCTGGTCGTTCATTATGGTGCCGATCGGGTTCAGCGCGCGTTCTTCAATAATGTGGTAGAACAGCCCCATCGGGTTATTCACGTTGGGGTCCTTGGCGGCCTTTGCCCAGAACACATCAAAGTCCAGTTCATGCGCCATAGCTTCCATCAATGGGGTCAGGCTGCCATACTTTTCAATCACTTCATTCATGCAGGCCAGGTAATGCAGCCGCATTTCGTCTTTCAGCCCATTGCGCAGGCTGGAAGGCGATGGCACGCACCGCGCTGCCAGGTGGCGGTAAATTTCGTGGTAAGCGCCGCGCTGGCCGCTCGTCAACGTCTTTTCCAGGTATCCATCATCTACAAACTTTGCAAACTCTTTTCGCATATCCTGTCGTTTTACAATCGTTTCGGGAATCAGCTCTACCTTGGGCGACTCAGGCTCCGGCATCGTTTGCTGCACCGGCTCGTCCATCACATGGTACTCCGCTTCCAACAGCTCCTCTTTGGGTTCTGCTGCCGGCTTTGCCTTGCGGAAAATATAAATGCGATAGTTATCCATATCCTCGCGCAGCACCTTGTTCAGGTACCGCGCCGGGCTGCGCATCGTCTGCGACCGGGGAATGATCTCCTGTGCATAACGGGGTGCCACACCGGCCAGCCAACTGGTCAGCCCGCCGCAATCCAGGATGATGGCATTCATCTTTCCAAACACCGTTTTGTTGCCGCCGTCCTGCTCGCCATCGCCTGCCTGGATGGTGCAGCAGGCATCTGCCAACACATCAATAATCACTTCCACCGCGTGCAGCTCTTCGGGCGTAATCTCCGCGCGCAGCTGATCCATGCGCGCTTTCACAACAATTTCCTCCCGCAGCTCGGTGCGGTGGCGTCCAAAGGAATAGGGGATCGTTGTTTCCGGTGCCGAAACATAATCAAAGGTAATCACGCTGGGGTCATCCAGCAGCGAATCCTCAATCGCCACGGTGGGGCGGCCCTTCTTTTTGCTCTTTTTGCGCACTGTGCTGTTGATGCTGTCCAGGTTGGCCTGTGCGGCGGCATCATCCACCGGGTCAATCGTTACCACCAGCGAAAGAACCTTCTGCCCCTTTTTTTCGTACACATCGTAATTAAAAATAATATCCGTCTTTTCGTTAATTTCCGCCTTTGCCTTTTCCAGTGCCAGGCGGCGGAAATCCGACCATCGGTTGGCCGTATACGAAAGCTGTTCATACAGCATGCTCAGGTTCCATACCAGCGGTTCCCCGGCCGCTTTCTTTTTCAGGTACAGGCTCTGGTAGCTTTTGCACAGCTCGTAAATGCGGATGGAATAGGTGGACCGCATCAGCATGGTGTAGGTCACATCCATGGTGGTATACAGGGTTTTCAGCTGCACCAGGTGCGGTTTCAGCACCGGATCCAGCGTGATGGTCATGCGCGCGCGGCCCTCATCAATGCGCACTTTATCGATCCAGCGGAATGTTTCCACCGTGGAAGTTCCGTTATTCTTGATCCACTGGATGGGCGCGTTGGCCAGCTCCTCAATATTTTTGCGCACCTGCTTGTACAGCGCCCCGCTGTGCGGGTCCATGCCGGTCATCTTGATAAAATCATAAATGCTCAGCTCATAAGAGGGCAGGTCCGTATCCTCCGGCTTAATCATCGAAAAAATATGCAGCATCAGGCGCTGCTGGCTCAGCGTCAGGTTGTTGCGCGTCATCTGTACAAGGTCATTGGATTTGCGAACGATGGTCTGGTCCCCGCGTTCTTCAAACGTAACGACAAACGGATCATCTTTTTTCTGTTTACTTGCCGCCATAAGCAGGGGCCTCCTATATCGGTTGCTGTATCCCGGGTGGTCACGCACATCATGCTAAACATTATAGCACATCCTGTTGTCCAGCGCAAGAATTGCAAATTTACACAGGATTTCACCGCCATTACCCTGTGCAAAATGCAACACCCGCGTTGTGGTTTGCCATATATCCTGTTGGGGTTGCAGCCCGGGTGCAGGTTACACAGGGTTTTATTGTGCTTTCCTGTCCTGCTGTTTCAGAGTTCTGTAACCTGATGGAATGGCAACACCCATTTTTTCCCGTTCTCCCCCATCTCCCGGCTTACCTTTGGTTGTTATTATGGCTTAGTTGTTTAGTTCTATATTAGTAATAGGTAGAGCCTGTGTAATTTAACAACGCAAACCTGTGTGTTCAACCAACTGCAGCCTGTGCATTCCACCACCATTTTCCTGTGCGGAAAGCAACCTGCGTAAAGTTGCAAATAAGCCAAAAACAGCCAAACCTGTGTAAATTGCAACACGGGGAACGGGCCTATCCTGTGTGGTTTTCCAACAGGTGCGCGGGTCACGGCGGGGCAGGGGCGCGGGAATACCCTGTGTAAAATGCAACTGTTCCGGGGGTAACCTGTGCGTTTTTCCAACGGTAAACGGCATAGGGAAACAAGGCAATCCTGTGCGTTTTTCCAACACGTTTCGGGAATGTTCGGCACAGAATGCGGGCAATACCCTGTGCAAAATTGCAACAGCTCACAGCTGCTTCAAATAGATCAGTTGCAAATTTACACAGGGCAGCACCCCTATATTATAAGGTAAGTGCCGCACAGAATGGCGCGTGAGGGGTTGCAGTTTACACAGGATAGATTGAAAGCTGGGAGCTGGAGGTGTATCTGAAAACAAAGAAAAAGCTCGTCTGTTTCAGCAAACGCAGCCGGATTTTGTGGTTGCGAAAGATCCGCTTTTTTCGTTGCTCTCAGATGCACCTCAGGAGCTGGCGCAAATAGAAATCGGCAAGGGGGAACCGGGAATCAGGGGCGGGGCAGGGGGGGACAAAAAAGCGAATGGCATATCTGCAGCAAACCCGCACCCCGTTGTAAAGGGAGAACGGCGTCCCGTTGGCGGGCGTGCAATCCACCAAACACACACCCGCCGCCGCAAACACCGCAAACCGTTTGCAGGGGCGCGGTGTACCCATCGCGCCGCAAAAAAACGGGAACCGTGCGCCGCAAACCTGCCATCCCTCCCACAAGGCGCCCACCCAGCCGCCAGGCCCCGCCACAAACAGGCGCATGCGAAACAAATAATTGCGCAAAAACAGGGAAATGTAGCAAAAAAGGCGAATTTTGCTGCAAAGTTGCGCTCTGTGTGCGCAGAGAATCATAAACGCGCGGTTAAAGTATATAAAAATGACCGCTGCCAAAAAGAAAATCAGGAATAAATTATACAAAGGCTTTGAATACATTGTATAATTGGAGGAAAACGCAATCAGTAAAAGTGCTGAAAAACAGGAATTTACGTGGATTGTATTGTCTTTCTGGTGTAAAGGTGCTATATTAAGAAAATAAAAAGTAAATGCGCAATGAGAAGACTCGATGCGGTTTTTTTTTGAAAACAACATGGCAACGGTTGCGCAAGTAAAAGAAGCTGGCTTCTTTTACTGTTCCACAGGGGATCCCCTGTGGAACAATGTGCTTCCATCAAGCCAGCGCGAAAGACGGGTGAGCAGATTGAATAGAACAGGAAAAAACACAACAGGTTGGGCGCGCCGGCTGACAGCGCTGCTTGTCACCGCTTGCCTGGTTATGGCAATGGCCCTGCCTGTATACGCCGAGGTGGATCTTCTGCCCGACGCACCTGACGAAGTAGAGCTGCTGGAGGATGAGCAGGGAACGGCCTCCGGGGAGGATACCACTCCGCCGGAGCAGAACGCCGCCACCCCGGTGCCGGATGCCGCCACCCCGGAACCGGAACAAAGCGCCGAGCCGGAGCAGCCCGCCCCGGCCGAAACGCCGGAGCCCACGGCAGAACCCACCCCGACTCCGGAACCGGCAGCCACCGCAACGGCAACCCCTGTGCCGACCGTGACCCCCACCGCCACCCCGGAACCGACCGAACAGCCGCAGAAGATGTACGCCGCAGAAAGCGTGGATAACGTGCAGGCAGTTAGTGAGCCGTGGGTAGTGCCGGATACTTACACGCTCTATTTTGCAGTGCCTGATAGTTGGACCAATTATACAAAGGTAAAAATACGTGCCATTGTTGGACAAAATCCAGATGGTGATAAAAAATATTATCTTGATATGAAGGAAGCTGACAAAACGGATGACGGAAGAAAAATTTATTCTGCAGTCCTGAATAAGGACAAACACTATCCAAATGAAGGGTTGGGTGGACTTGAATTTCGCGGATATGAGAATGATACAATTGCAGACGAGAAACCTACATACAAAGTAACAATTGTTCAAGTAGATGGTAATAGGGATCTTAAGTGGATGTCGTTCAATCCACAAAAGAAGGAATATATCGGCGGCGACTACTATGACGGAAAGAACGGAGATGGCTGGTATCCAGAGAAATGGGAAACCTATACGGTTGGCCATAAGCATTTCGCTGGCAAAGAGATGGCCTTTGAAAATAAAACCAGTGAAACACTAACGAACGTCAAAGCCTGGTTTTATGAACCGAATAAAGGAACAGGAAAACTTGATCAGGTCGGTGGCCCAATACCCTTAAATGATATTGCTCCTAATTCCACAGCAACCTTTAATATTCCTGACGCTCCTGACGCTTTTTGTTCTTTTGTTCGCTTTACCGAGAGCGATGGCGATAAGGATACAGAAATAAGTGAATACTACAATTTTTATAATGAGGAAGTAACAGGAGAAAAACAGAAAAGCTTCCAGTATTCCGAAGGTCAATGCTATTGCTACATGTACAATGGTATTGAGGATGCAACATGGGGGCGTCCCGGTGCCACCCGCATCTATTACGATGCTACTTTTTCCAAGATGGCATTGAATGGAGATACCGGCGACTTTTCAATCCCCAAAGCCAATAATAATCCAGAGACCATTTATTATCGAATAAAAGGAGACAACGAAAACTCCGAAAGCGGCACGCTGGTAAAAGATGGTGCAAACGAAAATCTTTATTATATTGACATTCCCCAAGGATATAGTTCAATCATCTTTTCCGGTGATGCAATTAGCAGAGACGATGAGACAAAAGGAAATGGAGTAAGTACAGCGTGGTTGCCGATTCCCACAGATGACAAAAATTGCTTCTATGCGGATACGAATGACGATGCAGTATATAACGGTACCACTCGTGGCGGCTACTGGGCTCCAAAAGGTACCCTGCGTGATGCCGAAACGTGGAAAAATACTGACACTACTGACACTACTAAAACTAAAGTAGTAGATATTGAATCCGCTCCTTTTACGGAAGAAGCAAACACAAAATATGTTACCAGTACGCTGTATGACTATTATACAGATTATGAACTGAACGGCATGAACCGTGATAGCTACGGTAACTGTACTGGTGCAAGTTACCGCAACTGGGTAACCTTCCGTGAATTTGATCAGGCACTGAGCGATTATTATAAGAATGCAAAGGCCCAATACCCGATTTATACCGGACATTTCCAGCCTTCTTATCCTGGCTGGGGATTTAGGTTTGATGCGATTAGTGCTGCATTGAATCTTTGGGGGCTTAATAGCGCCTTCAAAAATGAAAATCGCTTCATGGCAATCAATAACTCCACAATCAATGAAAATGGAAATAACGATGGCGAACATTATGACTATGCCTATCAGGGATTGGTTGCGGATACAACATCCACCGGTAAAGCAACAGGTGAACCGCTGCTGAAAGGTACAACAAAAGCAGAACCGCACTTCGATGAAGTGTTTTTGAGCGGCACGAACACCAAAAATGCAAAGCTTGGCAATGTGTACAATAATGTTGCATTCCCCTTTACCAAGAAACAGATTTTTAATGAGGATCAGGGCGTTGATTATTGGTACTTTGACAGCCAGGATACAACCTTGTATCTAAAACAAAATTCGGAACAAAATTCGGATTCAGAATATTTTCTCCAAAAAAGTACCGATAACAGAGACAGTTCATTGAATGTGGATTCGTCATCGAACTCGCAAGGCGATTATGGCTACTTCCCGTTCAATGAAACAGCAACCCCTCATGTGGCTTCTACCTACAATTACGGCTTTGGCACCAAGCTGCAGATGGATTTTACCCTGACGGATGACGGCAAAGTTGAAACAAAGAAGGCAGATGGAACAAAGGGAAGAACCAGCATCAAGTTCTTCTTCTCCGGTGACGATGACGTTTGGGTATTCATTGATGGCAAGCTGGCGCTTGACGTTGGCGGCGCCCATGGTAAGGTTTCCGGCCTGCTGGAATTTGGCGAGACAGAAGATGAAAAGAGTAATAATGTAACAGCCTATGTCAGTAGGGTCAAAACAGGCGGAACGTCAGATAAAGATAAAGATGAAAAAAATGGCAATTCCGCTGTCAAGACCGTGAAATATAATAACGAGGACATTTATTTCTACGCGCAAGGCACTACTCTTCCACTCGACAAAGGCAAAAAGCACACCCTTACCATGTACTATATGGAACGCGGTATGTGGGAGTCCAACATGGCGGTGGCGTTCAACTTCCCGGATAATAACGAGCTGCAGGTTCAAAAAGTGGTCGATCTGAAAAACGTTACTGATGATGACTTCCGAAACTGCTTTAAAAACCAGAAAATCTTCAACTTCACCATCCAGAATCAGGCAACCCATTATGGAACAACACTGGCCGCTAAACCGAATCCAAGCGATACCGAAAAGGTGAATTTGACTGCGACTGGTAACACGATTAAACCCGCAACCGAACCAACCGAATCAAACAAAGGCGACTACATTTTCGAGTTGGTTAAAAACCCCTGGCCAGATTCCAAGCCGGATTCCGGGCAAGATCCCGGGCAAGATACCGGGCAAAATACCGAACAGGTCCTTCACTGGTACGCACGCTATATGGATACGCAAAGTGCAGCGCGTGAGAAACGTCGTGGCATCCTGACGCTGGAAAACCCCATCAATATCAAAGACATGCGCTTCCTTACGTTCCAGGTTTACGTTGATACAACGGATGGTAGTGAAGGTGACCTTTCCCTCAACAACCTGTATCTGGAACTGCTGGATGATAAAGACGTCCAAAAAGGCAGCCTTGACACATCAGGCATTAACGGCGCAACATATGGCTCGGTCGAAGTGACGACAGACCAATGGGTCACCGTAAAGCTGGACCTGCACAAGATGAAAGAGCGGGACGGTTTTAGCGACAACGTCAAAACCATCCGCGTGGGCGATAACTATAACCGCAACATCTATTTCAGGGACTTTACCTTCATTCCCAAAGCGGTGCCAAGTAAGATGACCGGCTTTACAACCGATCAGAAGGAAATCCCGGATTACGGCTCCGCCGAAAGCGGTCATTTGGAAAACGCCGAAAACGCACAGTACACCTCCAGCAATGACACAGACACCCAGTTGGTGGACAAGGACGGACGCTTTGTTCTGGAAGCTGGAGAAACCGTTACCTTCAGCGACCAGTTCCGCCGCGGCAGCTACATTTCGCTCAAAGAGGAACTGAACGAAAACCTGTACGACACCAAATGGACGGTGTGCGAGAACGGGAAGGAGGTTGAGTCGATGAGCGGAGGTAAGAGCGTAAGTCTTTTGGATCCAGCACCTCCGTTAATCGAGCAGAAGGGAAGCGGCCCCGATGATGGCCGAACGGAAAAGATTACGTCTGAGACGGAACAAGAAAGCGGCAATGTTCAAAACATTTATAACGGACAGAAGCCCACTACCGCTAACACCATCGTCTTCCGCTCCTATAAGGACCCGGACGAAACAAAATCCACGCTGACAAAGCTAAAGGTAAAATACGTCAACACCGTCAAAACCGGCGGGCTGAAAATCCAAAAGAAGGCCGCAGAGGGCGAAACCTTGACCGGAACCTACACCTTCAAAGTTACCTTTAATGATGTTGGCGGTGCTGGTCTGGAAAAAGAGGACATCATAAGGTATGTTGAGATCGACATGACCGATGAGAAAAAATACCCAGACCACACCGTGACCATCACCGGCATCCCCGTTGGCACCCGCTATACCATCGAGGAAGTTACACCGCTAGATGGTTCCAGGCTGCAAAGCGTAACTGTTCCGAAAGGTTGCGATTCCGCCGATGTGATCGACAACACCGTGGAAGGCGTGATTAAGGAGCCAAACACCTGCCCAATTACCGCAATCTTTACCAACACCCGGCGCACACTGATCAACATTGAGTTCGATAAGCTCTGGAAAGATGCAAATGGTAAGGACGATCTTAGCACTGCGAAGCAGCCGAAACAAATCTACATCCAGCTCCAGCGCCGCCTGGCAACCAGCACAAAAGATGATGACTGGACACCGGTAAACTACGGCACGAAAGCCTATGTTACCATTACCCCCGATGATAATAATGGCTGGAAGCATACCTTTAGCGGTTTGGATCAGCGCCAGGTTGGCGAAACCAACACGAACTACCAATACCGCATTGTGGAAGGTACGGTGGATAAGGCTGGCAACTTTACCGCGGTAAAGCCGAACGAAACCATTACGATTAACGGCAATACGTATGTTGTAACGGCTGAAGCTGAAGCGACAGCAAACAGCGAAACGAACAGCGCGGGCAGCTCAACAGACAATACAGCCACAGTGACCCCCGATGGAACCATCACCGGCGGCAGCGGCAAGATTGTGCTGACCAACACGCTGCAGAACCCGAAGTTTGTACTGGATATCATCAAGAAGGACGCGGAAAAAGACGAAAAAGGCAATGACGTGCCCTTGAGTGGTGTTGAGTTCAAGCTGGAAAAGCTGGTCGAAACAACCGAAGGAAAAACGCAGGTAGATACTACCTATACCGGTACAACGAACGACAACGGCAAAATAACCCCGAACCCGTTCACAGATCTGAAACCCGGTACATACCGCCTGACGGAAACCAAGGCACATCCGGGGTACAACCTGTTGGCACAGCCAATTAAGATCCAATTTACCCAAGACGGCAAGTGTTATATTGATGGGCAGTTAATTCCGGACAAAGAGCTTACGCAGTCCGACAACACCTACACCATGACCCTTACCGTTCTGAACCGTAAAACGCCTGAGCTGCCCCACACGGGTGCAGACGCGCCAAGCCTGTGGCTGCTGATCGGCATGCCGCTGGCGGTGGCAGGGCTGTTGATATTCACATTCCGCTACAACAGGAAAGGGGGCCGGCGACATTAACCATCCCCCGGAAACCCAGCAACCCCCAGGATGCAGGGCCTGCCCGCCCGTGCGCGCCCGTTTACGGCAGGGCGCGGCCATAAGCCGGGGGTGTAACTGAAAAGCGGAAAATATCGCCTGTTTCTATAAGCGCAGCCGGATTTTGTGTTAAGAAGCCTTGGGATCCGGAAAGGATTCCGGCGGCTCTTTGCCTTACATCCTGCTTGTGGCTGCGAAATATCCGTTATTTCCTTTGATTTCAGATGCACCTTAAGCCAAGTGGGCAAGCGGCCCAGTTTTTCCTCCTTTTTTCTTCACGGCACAGTGCGGGCGGCGCGGCAGCGTTTCACCGCTGCAGCGCCCCGCACTGCACGCCGTGCTGATGCAGAACCCTTAAGCCGGGCGGCCCCGCCGCCCATCCGATGATGATTTTTTTTAAGAGAAGAGGTACTGAAATGAAAAAAGCAAAACGTTTTCTCACAGGCCTGTTGAGCGCCGCCCTGGCCCTCAGCCTGTGCGCTATGCCAGCAATGGCAGATGATGGCAGTGGAACAACACCGGCACCCACTGCAAATCCGGTTTGGACGCAGGATACCGGTTCCATTACGATTCATAAATATGAGTGGAACGATGATACTAGAGGGCCTGCAACCGGCGAGGCAGAAGACGCAGGGAGTCTTCCTTCGAATGACAAAGGTGAAACGCCTACTCCGTTGGCAGGTGCAACCTTTACCGTTTATCAGGTTAAGAATGCAGAAGATCTGAAAAAATATTATGATGGTAAAGATGTAGCTTGGCCTACAAGCTGGGAAGATTATGCAGAACCTGATACTACTACCGGCGGTTATAAACTGAAGAGTGACGTGACTGCAACTGTAACTGAAGTCGATTCGAAAACGACAGATACCAGTGGCGTTGTTAAGTTTGAAGAATTGCCTTTGGGTCTTTACCTTATGCTTGAAACCGAAACACCGGATTCTGTCAGGACTGCATGTGAGCCGTTCTTTGTCTCTGTTCCTATGACAAAAGTCTCGACTGATACGAATGGCGGTCTGACTGATTGGCTGTACGATGTTCATGTCTTCCCGAAAAACTCTACTGCATATGGTCAGGCTGTTTTGCAGAAAGTCGGTAAGCAGAGCGGTACAGATACAGAAGTTACAGCCATGCAGAGCTACAAGTTTAAGCTCTATAAGAAGAATGAAGACGGAACATGGACTTGGATTGAGAAGAAGCCTGCAAATGGCGTAGATAATGCAGGCGAGTGGCTTGACGCAGCTAATAAAACGGGTGTCCTTACCACGGGTGCAGATGGCAAAATCAGCGTTTCTGGTTTGACCAAAGGTGTATATGCCTTTGTGGAAACTGAAGTTAATGCAAACGATGGTTACATTTTGGATTCCGGCATTGCCTATGTTTTTAAGATCGGTGACAATGGCGAGATGGTTGCAGCGACCGAAAGTGATATTGAAGGCGCGCAAAAGCCTGAAACTAGTGTAAAGAGCTTTGACACTACTGCTTTTAGTGGAGCACAGGTTAAAGTAAAGAACTACAAGCCGGACTTCAAAAAGGAAATTACAGGTAAAAAGGATGCAGACTATGGCATTGGTGATGATGTTCCGTATACTCTGACTGTCAATGTTCCTGAAAACGTTGCAAAACTGAAGACTTTCACCGTATCTGATGAAATGAATAGCGACCAGCTGGTTGTTAATAGTGATATTGATGTTAAAGGAAAAGTTGGCGAAGCTGAAGAAACAACATTTAAAGAGGGTACTGAGTATACCCTGACGATAACGAATGCTGAGGGTAAGTCTGGCTTTACGATTGCATTTGCTACTGACAAGATTGCGGCATATGCAGGTGGAACCATTACCATTACCTATACCGCAAAGCTCCAGGACGGCGCTTCGGTTGGTGCAGTGGGCAATGTAAACAGTGCCGACCTGAAATACTCCAAGAAGACAAATATTACCACTACTGAAGCGGATCCTCCGTATGATATCCATGACGAAGCTGTTGTTTATACGTTCAAGACTGGCATCCTGAAACAGAATGAGGATGGCGAACCGCTGAAGGATGTTGAATTTACCCTTTATAAAAAGTATGATGCAGAAAAAGATACGATGAACAAAAATGGCACCGTTAAGTTTATGGGTGCTGATAAGACCCTTTTAACGCCTGAGGAAGCAGCAGCAAAAAAGCTGAACGATACTGTTAGTGATGAGCCTAAGTGGTTTGCTGTTATGGATTTGAAGACGGAGGCCGACGGTAAGGCTGTTGCAAAAGGTTTGCCGACTGGCGAGTATAAGCTGGTTGAAACCAAGACTCGCGAAGGCTATAACCTGTTGACTGGTCCGGTGGACGCAAACCTGACTCTGGACTACGCCACCAAATGGGAAAAGAAGGAAACCTTTAATAACGAAGGTAAACTGATTAAGCATGAGTACACTAGCACCGCAGTTACGGTTGGTGGAGCTCCGTACGAATATGAAGCGATCGTCATCATCAACCGCAAGGGCTTCAACCTGCCCACCACCGGTGGTTTCGGCACCCTGCTGTTCAGCGGCATTGGCGTGCTGCTGGTTGTGGCCGGTGTTGGCGTGCTGCTGAGCCTGAAAAAGAAGAACCGCGCCTGATGCGCCCGCCGCAAGGCAAAACAATGTTACAATTCACCAATAGGGTATAGAGGGATAATCCATCATACACAGGGGGAGGGCCGGATTTGGCCCTCCCCCTATGGTGGGTTATTGGGGAATAAATTTTTTTGGGTGTACATGGCCGTTGTTCGGTTGATTTTTAGGCCCTGCGTGGGGAACCACCCCATGGGCGTCAGGTTTGCGGCGAGGAACCACCCCATGGGCGTTAGGTTTGTGGCAAGGAACCACCCCTCAGTCACCTTCGGTGACAGCTCCCCTCTAGGGGAGCCACCGCAAACATAAGGTTAGATATTGGCGCCCCTTGAGGGGTGACTCCCCGCGGGGCGGGGAGATGTCGCGGAGCGACAGAGGGGACGGGGCGCTGTTTGCGCTGGACGCGGAGCGGCCTGAGGGGTGGTTCCCCGTGCAGAACCTAAAAATAAATAGGGTAAACCCCGTCAACGGGCCGATGGCGAGCATCGGCCCCTACAAATGATTTGCAATGTTTGCGGCGCGGGGTGGATGGGCGGCAATTATTAGGCCCGTCAAACGGGGCGTCGGGGACGCCGCCCCCTACATGCAGGGCGAGGTTTATTACAATTTTGTGGTGTGCAACGCCGTAAGGCCCTACAGATTATTTTATTGTTATTCACTACCCTAAAAACCACCCCCAACCCAATATCTCCTGAGCGGCGCAATGCGCCGCGGTCCACCACAATTATTCATTATTCTTTATTATTTATTCTTTTGCCTACTTCCAATTCCTAATTTCTAATTTCTAATTGCATCAGCTCCCAACTTCAACCCTCTCACGGAAAGGTTCGCGGTGACGCTATGGATACCACAACAAAACTAAAAGTCGGCTTTGCGGCCTTGATGATCCTGTCCGGCATTGGGGTGGCATCGTACCCGGTTATCAGCAACGCGGTGGCGCAGCGCCACGCCAGCGAAGCGATCCAAAATTACGATGATACCGTAAAAAGCATGGATACCGAAAAACTGGACGCCGCCAAGGAGGCCGCCCGCCGCTATAACCAGCAGCTGGACAGCGCCGTGGAGCGCGATGCCGCAGGCGAAGCGGAGGATACCGGCACCAGCTATGTGGACCTTGTGGATGTGGGCGAAAGCCTGGGGTATATCACCATCCCGAAAATTGACGTCAACCTGCCGATTTACGAAGGCACCAGCGATGATGTGCTGCAAAAGGGCGTCGGCCATCTGGAAGGCTCCAGCTACCCCCTTGGCGGCGAAAGCACCCACAGCGTGCTGACCGGCCACCGCGGCCTGCCCGAAGCCGTGCTGTTCACCGACCTGGACAAGCTGGAAGAGGGCGACTGTTTCTACCTGCATATTCTGGATGAAACGCTGGCGTACCAGGTGGATCAAATCAAAGTGGTGGAACCGGAGCACACCGAGGATCTGGAAATCACCGCGGGGCAGGATTACTGCACCCTTGTTACCTGCACGCCGTATGCCATCAACACCCACCGCATGCTTGTGCGCGGCACCCGCATCCCTTATAATGGAGAGGAAGAAACCAACACACCGCAGGCCGTGCAGTATCAGGCGCTGCGCACCGGAACGGTGGTCAAGCGCGTGGTGGATGCCTGGCCGTGGATCGCGGTAACGGGCAGCATTGTGATCGGCGGCGAAGCGCTGCTGCTGCTTTTGCTGCTGCACCGCTGCAAAAAGCGCGAGGAGGATGACTAAATGGGACGGCTGATTGCTAAAATTCTGGCCTGGCTGGCCATTTTGCTGGGGCTGGCGCTGTTGATACAGCCCACCGCTGCCCAGTGGTGGACCAGCACCCGCAACGCCAAAACCGCTGCGCAGTTTGCGGCCCGCGCCGAAGCTCAGCCCACCGCCCCCGCGGCGGAGGAAACCACAGCCGAACCCCCGGAGCCGGAACGCGCCTACCCTGAACTGTACGCCGCGATGCAGGACTATAACGCGGAAATTTACGCCGGGGGCCAAAGCGGCCTGACCGACCCGTTCGCCTACGAGGAAGCCCCGCTGGACCTTGCTGCCTATGGCTATGACGATGATGTGCTGGCTGTGCTGTGGATCCCGCGCCTGAACCTGGAGCTGCCCGTTTACCTGGGCGCCAGCCGCGAAAACCTGGCCAAAGGCGCGGCGCTGCTGGGCCAGACCTCGATGCCGCTGGGCGGCGAAAACACCAACACCGTGATTGCCGCCCACCGCGGCTATTA
>ENA-UOJN01001860-UOJN01001860.1-human-gut-metagenome-genome-assembly--contig:-C125IIP-NODE-1860-length-14274-cov-7.838385_pt1 | contig 14274 bp, 10 predicted proteins | sample MGYA00242350_ERZ723897 | MGnify/ENA metagenome assembly ERZ723897 | reverse complement strand
TTTTAGTGTGTAGTATGATATTATTAAGACATGTTATAAATATAAAAGTGAATTTAAAAAGAATTTATTTTTTGTTAATTTTGTTTGTTAATTTTAGTAAAATTATTGTCCTGATTGTGCTTATGTGTTATACTAAATGCACTAAAAAGGAAAGATTTTACTAAGAATGGGGAGTGTGATATGGAAACATTTTCATACAAAGCGGTTGACGCTTCGGGAAAAGATGTTAAGGGTGCTATTGAAGCAGAAAGTAAAGATGAAGCAGCCAGAAAGATAAAGGAACAGGGCTTTACTCCTATATCAATAGGTAAGCAGGGAGCTTTGGATAAAGATGTTAATCTGTCATTTTTTGGCCCAAAGAAAATACCGGCACGAGATATGAGTGTATTCTGCCGGCAGTTTGCAAGTATTCTTAAAGCAGGTGTAAGTGTAATTAATGCATTGGAGATGCTTGGTGAACAGACAGAGAATAAGAGACTTAAAGAGGCAATTGAGAGAACCCAGTCCAGTGTAGAAAAAGGTGAAAACCTTTCGGATTCAATGAGGGAGAACGAAGAGTTTCCAAGTATTCTTATTGATATGATTAAGGCTGGTGAAGCTTCTGGTAGTCTGGAGAATTCTCTTACACGAATGGCGGTACAGTTTGAAAAAGATGCCAAGTTAAAAGGTGTTGTAAAGAAAGCAATGATGTATCCGATAGTGCTTATCTTTGTTATGATAGGTGTTATTGTAGTAATGCTTACATTTGTTATACCAAGCTTTATGACAATGTTTGAAGACTTAGATTCAGAACTTCCAGTAACAACAAGGGCAATCCTAGCTATGAGTGACAGCATAAAGGGATACTGGTATGTATATCTTATTGTTGTCGTTGGAATAGTTGTGGGGGTTAAGTTGTATGGTAATACCGAGAATGGAAGACATAACCTGGATAAATTAAAGTTAAAGATTCCAGTATTTGGATTGTTACAGACTAAGTCAGCGTGTGCTTCATTTGCAAGAACAATGAGTACATTGTTACAGGCTGGTATGCCAATGATTGATGCGCTTGAGATATCTGCTTCAACCATGAAGAATGTATTATATTATGATGCATTAGAAAAAGTAAAGAGCGGCGTGTCATTAGGCTTGCCTCTTTCTAATCAGTTAAGAACATCGGGGCTTTTTCCTCCGATGGTTGTACATATGGTAGGTATTGGCGAAGAAACTGGTAATGTTGAAGAGATGCTTACCAATTCAGCAGTTTATTATGAAGAAGAAGTTGAAGTTCAGACACAGACTCTTACTTCATTAATGGAACCTATTATTATTGTACTAATGGCTTTTGTTGTTGTACTTTTGATACTCGCAATTTACCAGCCAATGATTCAGCTTTACAATACATTAGGTTCACAAGGTTAGTATATAATCTGTTCTGCAGGTCGCTTAACGAGAATGGATTTATATAAATATATTTCAAAAGGGAGATATGAAACATGAAAAAAACACAGAAAAAATTAGGTAACAAAGGTTTCTCTTTAGTAGAGCTTATCGTAGTTATTGCTATTATGGCAGTACTTGTTGGTGTGTTAGCTCCAACACTTATCAAGAACATTGAAAAGTCAAGAAAGTCAAAGGATGAACAGAATCTTGATACAGTTAAGGGCGCAATAACAACAGTATTAGCTGATGAAAAATATTATGATCTTTTAAGTGATAATGTGGTTACAATTGGCTCAGATGGAACGATTACAATTACTTCTGATTCAGATACTAAGCCAGATGGTGCTACAAATACTTTAAAACAAGAATTGACTGAGACTATTAGTAAAGAAAAAGTTCCTATGACTTCAAAAGATTTAAAGTCAAAAACAATTAAATTCACGATTACAAACGGAAAAGTTTCAGATTATAATGCATCATAATAGTATTAGTTAAGGAAACATTAAATCATGCAATACGAATTACCACTGTACTTCATTATCTTTCTATACGGAATCGTATTCGGAAGTTTTTTGAACGTACTGATTTACAGATTACCATTAAAAGAGAATATAGCTACAGAACATTCGCATTGTATGACATGTGGCGCAAAAATCCAGTGGTATGATCTCATACCACTGGTAAGCTACATAATACTTGGTGGAAAATGCAGACACTGCAAAGCTAAGATATCACCGCAGTATCCAATCATTGAAGCGACCAATGGGATAGCATATGTGATAGTATTCTTAGTTCACGGATTTAATGCGGTAAGCATATTGATGTGCTTTGCATTTTCAATATTTCTTGTTATTTCAGTCATTGACTGGAGAACTTTCGAGATACCATTTTCACTTAATGTGGCAATTGGTGTTTTGGCAGTGATAAGAATCATATTAGATCACAAGAACCTATTAGACTATCTAATAGGGTTTTGTGTTATAAGTGGATTCATGCTCATATGTCTTTTTATTGGACGAGCGATTAAAGGAATTGACGCTTTTGGTGGTGGAGACATTAAGCTGATGGCGTTTGCAGGATTATTTTTAGGATGGAAGTGCATTATCCTGGCATTTCTGATTGGCTGCATCTTGGGTGCAGTCATTCATTCCATCCGTATGAAAGTCACGAAAGCTGAACATGTGTTGGCATTCGGACCATATTTGTGTGCAGGGCTTACAATAGCCATGCTTTTTGGTACGAATATAATTAACTGGTATCTTTCTTTTATGGGATTCTAACTAATCTGTATATTTATGTAGGAGAGTTTTTGTCTATATAGAAAGAACAGGAAATTTATATATATTTTTATAACTAGAAATCATTAGCTTATTATGTGGGGAGCTGGATAGGAGGATTTTATGGCTGCATCTAAAGCCAAAGGTAAATTGGTAAGTATCGTTATCAATAACGAGTATATTAAAATATGTGAAATCACTAAATCAGGTAAGAACAGTGTCGTTCATAAGACTGTTACAATTCCTGCACCAGAAGACTGCTATGTCGATGGTGTAATTGAGCAGACTGACGTACTTGCTAAGGCAATCAAGGTTGTTATGGACGAGCATAGATTTAATGCTAATAATGTCGCATTTTCTATCAGTTCTCCAAGACTTGCAACTAAGGAAGTTCTTATTCCTAATGTTAAGGCTAATAAGATTGATAAACTTGTACAGGCTAATGCTACAGAGTATTTCCCTGTTAATATGGATGAGTATATCATTCAGTACACGGTTCTTGAGAAAGTAGAAGATCAGGGACAGGAAAAGATTAAACTTATGGTTGCTGCTGTACCATCAGAAGTTGTAGAGTCTTACTATGGACTTGCTAAGGCTTTAGGACTTAAGGTGGCATTTGTTGATTATGCAGGTAATAGTACATACCAGATTATGAAACAGCAGATTGGACCAGAAGTCAGTCTTGTTATACAGGTTGAAAATGATGGTACTGTAATTAATATTTTCAAGGATAATGTATTGCAGTTACAGAGAAATGTTCCTTATGGAAAGTCAATGCTTGTTAATGCTGTTATGGAGAAATATGGACTTAAGTATGAGGCTGCTACAACAAAGCTTCAGAATGAAACACTTCTTCATTCAAGATTTGATGGAGATGAGGTTACAGAGTCATTAAGGTATATGGCAAGTAACATCAACAGAGTTATTGATTACTATGTATCTCGTAACAGATTATCAATCCAGAAGGCGTATCTGATTGGACATTCTACATCTATTAAGGGTTTTGCAACACTTCTTTCTAATGAGCTTAATATGCCAATTGAGAAGGTCGAGAGACTTAAGAATATTGCACTGGACAAGAAAGCATATGTTGAAGAGGCTACTCTTACAAGTTATGTAACTAACTTAGGTGCAGTTATTGATCCGGTTGATTTTATTCCTAAGAGACTTATTGAGAGTGGTGCCAGAAAAGAAAATACAAAGACACTTATCGTAGGATTTGTTGGAGCCCTTGTGGTTTCTGCACTCCTTGTTCTTATTCCACTTGTTCAGGTTGTTGCTCTTAATGCAGAGATTGGGTCTCTTAATAAGAGTATAAAGAAGCTGAGCATTATTAATGATGTTGTTAATGAATATTATTCAGCTAAAGATAAATATAATGATATCGCAGCATTTGCAGCACTTACATCAGACAGTGATGATGCATTACAGGATTTTGTTGATTATCTTGAAAAGAGTATGCCAAGTGATATTACTATTCAGTCTTTCAATGTTGCATCAGGAGCAATTACTGTTAATGGAACAGCGGGAAGCAAGTCTTCAGTAGCTAAGTTCATTCAGGAACTTCAGAAGAATTCTTCTGTACTTAATGTTGATGCCCCTACTATAACAGAGACTAAGGATAATGCAGGTACAATTGAAGTTACATTTTCATTATCATGTACATTTGTTGGAGGAACATCTAATACAACTGATATGAAGTCATCTAATACATCAAACAGTACTAAAAATAGCAGTACTAAGAGTTCAACAACAAAGTAGGAGGGGAGTCAGATGGATAAGTTAAAAGGTATGTTAAAAATCTCTGAAAGAGACAAAAAGTTATTGGTTGTTGTATTAGCAGTGCTTATTATGGCTCTTGCTTATTTCTTTGGATTTCAGAATCTTTCAGACCAGGTAGATACTTTATCTACTAAAAAGACTACTCTTGAGACAACTCAGAGAGACTTAAAAGAAAAGAATAACAACAAACAGAAGTATGTTAATGATACAATGAATTATCTTAAGCAGTATGATAATCTTCTTGACAGATATGCGGCAGGAAGCACACAGCCTAATTCAATTGATTTCTTTAACAAGACAGAGTCTGTAACAGGAACATGGGTAAGAAGTCTTTCTTTATCACCAACAACTGTTCTTTATAAGTTCGGTCAGATTGCTTCAAGTAATGTAAATGGAAAAAGCAATTATACTTCTAATCTTACCGGCTATAAGTCAACTATTAATATTGCTTATGAATCAGATTATAATCAGTGGAAGAATTTTATTAAATATGTCAATACATATGCTGATAAGAGCACAATTGATGCTTTATCTGCATCTTATAATGAGGCAACAGGTGTTGTTACAGGAACAGCATCTATTTCACTTTATTCGATTGAAGGTGGAAAGCGTGATTATAAGGAACCATCATTTGATGTTAAGACAGGAACAGGAAATATATTCTCAACAGTTACACCAACTGAGTAATAAGAGAATTCAGGGAGAGGGATATGAAATTATATAGAAAGAATAGAAAATTGAATAATTCCGGTTTTTCACTGGTTGAAGTACTGGTAGCGATTGTTATTCTTGCAATCATATCTCTACCGGTATTGAGTACATTTTCTAATGCTGCAAGAATTAACAATAAGGCAAGAAGGACTGAAAATGCTAATACTGCAATTAACAATATTATAGAGGAAGCAAAGAGTATGAGTTTGGACAGGCTTGCTGGTGGCAATGGACAATATACTTATCAGCAGCTTGGTGGGATTGACAGCACAACATATTCTGTGGGTAATAAGAAAGATGCTTCTAATATTCTTTATTATGAGGGTGTAAATAAAGAAAAATTTTACATTAAAGCAGAATTTGATCCTTCACCTTATACAACACCTGCTGACAGTACGGTTAAGGATAATCCTAATAATAATATTAATTCAGCAGGAATATCAGTATATGCAGATGTTTCAGCGGACAGTTCACTCGTTTATCGTGATGATAACAGTGATAATCAGGCAGTTGCACATTTTAAATATTATACAGGTGAGCAGGCATTTGACAGGTCTAAGATTACTAAGAGTACATCTATTGATGTTAATGTAACAAGAAATACTTCAGATGCATCTAAGGTTTTATTTGACCAGACAGCAGTTATTACAGTTACATATCATTATGATACTGTGCTTAGTTATCCTGATTATGTTAAGACAACTACACTTACAACTAATACTTTTGAAGCGGAAGAACGTGAGGAAGATGTAAGTGGTACAAAGCAGACTGTCTATTACGTTTCAGGAAAGATTAAGAAGAATATAAAGAATCTGTATGTATTCTATACTCCGTTTGATGATTATATCAGTACTAATAAGAAGGGTACAACAACTACAGATGGTACTATGGAAGTATATGTTAATGATAAGATTAATGTAACATACAAATATCCGGCAGAACTTACTAATGTAAGATATAGTGATCTTAATGTATATCTTCTTGAGCAGGAAAAGATAACGCAGGAAAAGAATGCAGATGGTTCAGTAGCATCAGCACAGAAATACAGAATGTTGGTTGATCATAATAAAGTTAAAGTTACATTTAATACTCAGGTTATGGGTAATCTTGCTGATAAAGCAGGAAACAAGGATACTGCAGCGAGAATTTATTCTAATATTAAAGACTGGAAGTCTGGTTCTTCATCAAAAACAGAAGATTCTATGTATAGACTTACAGTGACAGTATATTATAATGATTCAACTATGTCAGATGATTCAAAGATTGCAACTATGACATCTACTAAGATTAATTAGTCAGTGAAAGAATGGAGACAGTTTATGGGGAAAGTATTATTGAATTTGAAAAGAAAAAGAAATAATTCTGGTTCTACTATTGTAATAGTGCTTATTATGACTTCATTTGTATTGATTCTTTCAACACTGATTACTACAACTACAATGGTCAACCTTAAAATGAAGATGATAGCATCACAGTCCAAAAAGACGTTCTACACATCAGAAGAGGCTGTTGATGAGATATATGCTGCACTTGGAAAAGCTTCAATGGAGTGCTTTAATGCTTCATATGAGGAACAGCTTACCACATTATCAAGCTATAGTAAGGTCGTTTCTGACCAGCATAATAATTTTGCAACTTTGGTTGAGATTGATAATGAAAAAGCAAATGTTGCTTTAAGAGAAAATTATATGCAGAAGCTTATAGGAAAGCTGTTGCCAGATTTTAAGACAACAGATTTTAGTCCTGTATATAATAATAATTATAGCTTTGATGGACACAAGGAGAAGTTCATTGAAATATTGAATTCATATCTGGAGAATTATTCTACAGGTGTTGATAAGGATGGTAATGCTACGGGAGATCCTATTCTTGTGGTGCAGGATGTCAATACTATCCGTATGAGAAATACGAGTGATAAGAATAATGGAACAGGTCTTAATGTGTATGCAATCACATTTACAGATTGTGTCGTTAAGTATCTGACACAGAATGGGGACTATTCTTATATTACATTTAATGGAGCAGTTGGGCTTCCTGATATATATGTTAATTTCATGGACGAAGACCTTGTTGGTACAACATTCTTTGGTAATTATGCGTTAGTTGGTAATACTGGTATTAATATTACTGACGGAGGAACAGCGATAATTAAAGGAAATGCATATGCTGGAAGAGCATCAGGCCTTAATATTAAGGGTTCAACTCTTGATTTTACAGGCAGTTATCTTATCTGTGGAGGTAGTCTTAACCTTAATATTAAGTCAAAAGGAGAGACCGGAGCATTATCTGCGTCACAGCTTAACCTTGGTGGCTCTTCACAGTTATGGTCTGATGAGATTGTACTTGGAAATAATGCCACATTTAATGGTGCTGGTGCAGTCAATGTTAAGGATGACCTTACTATTGAGGGGGATGATTCAAGTGCAGTTCTTAGTGGTTCTTATGAAGGCTTTGGATATGAACCTAAGGAAAATGCAACTCATTATGACAGTAGTGCGGTAATTATTAATGGAGAAAGAGCGACAATTACATTCAGTTCATCTCTTTCAAAGCTTGTTGTTGCTGGCCGTTCATATATTAAATTTGAGACATCAGTACCGCTTGCAACAGGTGAATCAATTTCAGTTAATACTAATCAGGAAATATATCTTGTTCCTGCACAGCTTTTAAAGAGTGGTTCTAAGAATCCATCTAAGAAGCAGACAGCAGGCAACGGAATCAAGTGTGAGACTAAGATAAGTGAGTCAACATTCTTTGGATTTGATTTATTAAGCAAGAATGGTGATGATTATTATGTGACAAGAGATTATGATATAGCCGGTTCTGGTCTTAATACAATTGATTATGATAAGTCAAGAACATATTATTATTTCAGTTTCAAGGATACAGCATCACTTAATACTTATGCTAAGATTATATATGATTATACAGATACTCAGTTTGAGGAATTCCTTAATAATACTTCTTATGCACAGAAATGCAGTGCTGCAGAGAAAAATGATTATATTAAGGAATCTAAGTCTTTAAGAAATGCTATTAAGAAATCTGTAGGTACATATGCCGGACTTAGTGGTTCATCAGTTGTAAGAAGTGAAAGTCTTACAGATGGAGCCAGCCTTGGTATCTTTGCTGATAATTCAAGCTTTGATTTTAAAACTGAATATTCAGACAGATCGAATAGATATAATGTGTTTAATAAGATACTTGCGCCTCTTGGGGATTCAGTAACATATACAACAACTCAGCAGGCAGAGGAATATCTTAATAGTATTGCTCATAATAATATTGCTATTGATCTTAGCAAGTACACACCTGATGATGTTTATGACAATATTATTAATAAAGATGGTTTTGCAGAAGTTACTGATGGTAAGGCATTCAGCAAACAGGTAGAAGGAAAATGGTTTATAGCTTATGCGTTATCTGAAGTATCAGCATCAAAAGGTATAGAACTTGTTATAGATAGTAATTCGTCTGAATCAAAATCAAATATTCTTAAGATAACTTCGGGCGTTGTTGTCTGCTCTGGTAATGTTCATATTAAGAGTGATTTTGATGGAATTGTTGTTTCTAATGGAATAATTACGATTGATTCAGGAGTGACAGTTTCTAATAACATATTCTCTGATTCACTTTTCAGAACATTTATTGATGACCATGAAGCAGAGCTTACAGATACTAATGGAAAAGGCAAGACAGTCCACTATAAGGATATTTTCAGATTCTGGAATCCGCATGTTGAATCTAAGAAGGATTCATCACTTAGTGTAAGCAATATGACTTATAAGGATATGGTTACATTCAGTCTCTGGAGAAAGTACGAAGATCCTAAGGGAACTAATGTTGAGTCTACAACGGAGGCTCCAACTAATCCGTAATAATATGGAGAGTGGCAATAAGATTATTTAATGGAGATGTGATGATGAGCAGGAGAGGGAACAGACATTTTAAGAAACAATTAAATAATCAGGGATTTTCTTTATTGGAACTTCTTGTAGTAATCGCAATAATTGCAGTTGTTTCACTTCTTGTAACAGTAGGTCTTACGGTTCTTAACAAGGGAAATGCCAAGAAAGCTAATAAGAATCTTTATTCAAGTCTGAGTGAATTAAAGACAAGTACTATGGCTAAGAATGGCAACTGGTACATGGAGATTGGTAAAGATGGTGATTCTTATGTATTTACTACATATAAGGATACAGGAAGTCCATTAGAAACATACAAATGTAGTGCTTCAAGGATTTCTATTGTATATGAAGCTGGTACTTCGTCGTATAATGTTGATGATTATACAATTATGGTTAAGTTCAGTAAAGCAGATGGTTCATGTGACAGTGTGACAGCTACTAAGTCAGGAATGGATCCAATTGAACTTAAGAATACAGCAACTTCAGGAACATTTAAGGTTACATCATCTGGTGTTGATTATCAATCTAAGCTATGGTATAAGACCGGAAAAGTTACGACATCGAACTAGTTTATTAATATGGAGTGGAGTTATGAAGAAGGATAACAAGGGATTCTCATTAGTGGAACTGCTTATAGCGATAGCAATATCAAGTATTGTTCTTATGGCACTTGTAATGCTTATTACGCAGGCGGTCAGAAGTTACACGAAGCAGACAGCTCTGGCACAGATACAGAGTGATGCGGATATAAGTCTTAATCAGATGTCAAAGAATATTCTTGAGGCGACAGAGATAAAGATTGAAAAGCTGAATGGGGATGTAACTATATATACTAATAAGGTTATTGAGAAAAAGAATAGTACTGAGGTAGGTATTGAATGGGGATACTATTATGAAAGTGCAACACAGCAGCTATGGTATATCAATTCAGATAAGTCAGAAATGAGTCTTGTATGTGATAATGTTACATCATTTGATGTAAGAATATCAAAGGATAGTATAGAGCTTGATACAGCAACAATTAAGTCAATTGACAGGAATCCACAGATTGTTATTTCGTTAGGCTTACAGAGGATGAATGAAAAGAGAATTGTCTCAAGAACATTTTCAACAAGAAACCAGCTTAATGATAATATAACACTTGGCAAGTCTATTACATCGGTTGAAGGAGATAAGGACGATGTTGTTAATACACTTAAGGTTGGCAACACGTTATCAGCAGCACAGATAATTGATTATTTTACAGATAATTAAGTAAACGGGAGGTAATCTTTATGAAGTCAAAGTTCAAAGGAAATGGTAAAAACAGAATATTGGCAGTGATTGCTTCTGCAGTTATGTTTTGTCTTGTTGTGCTTCTTGTGATTGTTACACGAAAGACTGATGCGGTGGCTGATACTTCGGTTATTATTAATGGTAAGGAATATTCACAGGATAATAAGATGAAGATTCTGGAGATTGTTTCTGAAGATTATTATGATGAGTTAGGACCGATTATAGGTAATTCATCTGGTAGTGTCAAGTGGGATGATATTGTAGCAAAGGCTACTGATAAAAAGGTAGCATCTAATGGTGATGTACAGAAGAATATGGATGTGTATCTTCAGTATGTTAATGGTATTCTTTTAAGCGGAACTAATTATAATTTATGCCTTGAGTATAAAAGTGGCAACTCATACAATTATTACACTACTTCTAATGATGCAATACAGAAGGTTGGCACTTTAGATGTTGATAATATAAAACTTATTTTCTGTAAAAAAGATGGTAATAGCTATATACCTATGACAACAAAAAACGGTTCTAAGTTAAGAGATGCATTTTCTTTCTTTGTATTTGGTGACAAAGGAATGGAAGGATTTGTTGATCTTGTAATCAAGAAACCGTCAGAAGTTACAACCAAGGATATAGATGATGCAACTATTGTATATTTTTCATGTAAAATACACAATGCAGGAATATTATCTGCATATAATTATCTGAATGGAACTAATGTATCTTCTACAGAGAAAAAATGGACATTGGGAGACAATGACTTATCAGCGGAAACAGCACTTTACTTATATATGTTGAATGCTACTAAAGGAAAAGCCATAATGTATAATTCTGCCGATAAAGGTCTTGGAAGTGATAATAAGTATTCTAATATTGCAAGAATATGTCTTACTATGTCTGGTATTGACAGAGATCAGTTTGTTACAGATTTTGCCCATACCAAAGAAGGCATAAGCGGAGGTGTTACAGGTAAATATTATAGTGGAAATGTAGGATATATTAATATTGATGACGAAAATGGCAAGAAGGTAATTAATTATTACCTTGAATCTGGAGAAAAAAGAAGCTTTGAAGATGCCGGAGGTTCAGGACCATTTGCTTACTGGAGAAGTTATCAGATGATTTTTGATCCGGAAAATTTTAAAGACAATAAGTCGAATTGGGTTACTACATTCCCTATATATAATGCAACGGAAACAAACAGACAGAAGTATGTTGATAAATATGTGTGGGAATTTAATTCAGATAATGCTATTACATCAGAACTTATGTCAAGTGATGTGTATCCAAGTAATGCCCAGGAAAGTGATATTAAGTATGGTACAACATATGACGAAGCTAAGACATTTACTAAGGACAATAAGACTATAGATGCTGCACTTACCGGAGCAAAGATAATTCAGTATATTATTGGTGCATATAAGAGAACACCTAGTGAATCTGTCAATGTACTTGAAATTGAGCCTATTGGTGTATATGGCTATAATACTGATGGCGGTAAGGATATTATTAAGACATGGTATGGCTTGCCAAAGACCTCAAGTGTAACGGTTAATGTTACAAGTATGTCAATAAATGCATTTGCAGGATTTAATGAAGATATTCTTTCAAAGTATGATCTTGTTATTATTGGTGATAGAGGTTCTGCGCAGACAGTTGGCAAAGTATTTGGTTCTCATATGTATAATACTGACAGAACATTTACAGAATCATCAAAGACATATAATCTGAATGCTAATGACCTGACTGAGAAAGCGTTTAATAAACTTTTTGAATTTGCACAGAAGGGTATGCCAATAGCACTTGATAAGAATGTATATTATGGCAATAAGTCAGTTGTAGACAGTAACACTAACATGTATAAGATGAGAAAATCTAATCTTGCAATGCAGCTTACAAAGACAGGATCATCTAATATTGTATGGGTAGATAATGATGAGGTATCAGATACATTAAATTATATCTATAAACCGACAAGCAACATTTCACCTAATATGAAAGAGTATGATGGAACTGAGGCAAGTGTTAATGAAAGAGATTTTGACAAGAGCCTGTTAGTTACATTTTCAGGAAATGTAACTGTTCCGGTAAGGGATGGTTCATATAAAGTTAAGATATACATTGACAGAAACTGTGACAGTATGTTTTCAGAAGATCATACAACAGATGATACTGAGTTATTCTATTGTGAAAGTGATGGTACGGGGATACAGTGGACTAATGGAGGTTTTAGTACAACATTGTCTCTGCCAAGTGGACTTACCGGTTATGTTGGCTGGAAGGTTGAGATAACTGATACAGATACAGGATTAAGAACTTATACTTCTGGTGCATTTGCATTGAAGAATAAGGAGAGAACAATAAATGTTTTACAGATTAAGAGTAATTCACAGGAGTCACATCTTAATCTTGCTCCTGGAAGCAAGTTTGATGAAAAATTCAAGTCAGAAGCTGGGATTACAGGGTTTAATCTGAAGGTTAAAGAAATGACCAAAACAGAATTTTCAGAAGAATTAAAGAAGAATCCTAAGCTTCTTGATGATTATTCTATGATTGTTATGGGATTTGCTGATAACTATGGTAATGATAATGATTTATCTGTCGATGCAATTGATGCTATAAAAACTTATATTGATGATGGAAAATCTGTACTGATGACACATGACTGTATGTCTTATAGGGAGAATGGTACAGGCAAAAAAGCAGCTGGTTCATATGAGAAACTTAATTATGCTACCCAGCAGTTGAAACCTTTGATTGGAATGAAGGGTGGATATAGTTTAACAGATACTCTTATATATAAATTATCGGGTGTAGGACCATTTACTGGTTCAGGCGATACAACAAGTACCAGAATGACAAGCAGCCTTTCAAAGCTGAATACTGGTGAAGTTACATCTTATCCTTATGGAATTGATTCGTCAATAAGTGTTGCTCCAACGCATGCACAGTATTTTGCCCTTAATCTTGAAACACAGGTTAATGGTTCAGATCCTGTTGTATGGTATACTCTTGATAATGGTGATAAGAATTATTTTTCATTATCAGGTCAGGATGCTGTTAATAATTACTATATATATTCTGCTGGTAATGTTACATATACTAGTGCAGGTCATTCTGATATGGATAAAGAAGGCACTGATGCAGAGATGGAGCTTTTTGTTAATACATTTGTAAGAGCTATTCTTGCTGGTAACAGTGCACCACAGGTTTCATATACGGATGCTGTTTATGATGACACACAGAAGGCATATAGTAGTTATATTAAGTATAATTACACAAAGTTCGCTGACAGGCAGCTTAACTTTAATTTCATGATATCAGATGCCGACCTTATTGATGGCAGAGGTATTATTAATGAGGCTTTCATGTATGTGTATAATGAAGAGGCGCGTACTGAAGAGTCACAGAAGAACGGTAAGTTTGATTCGTCTAAGGACAAGAGACTTGGCTATATCAGTATAGATGGTTCTGGAAATGTTTCACTTACGTCGATGCCTGTATCGTCAGGTTCATCTAAGGTTAAATCTGGTGTGGAATATACGGTTGATAATTTCTGGAGTCTGTCAGGGGCAGATGATGCATCATTGAGACAGAAGCTTTCGGATGGAACTCTTAAGATAGGTATTCAGGCAACTGATGGTCACAATGGAGTTGGTTATGCAATACTTAATCTTCAGGTAAAAGATTTGTTTAATATGGATTAATTTAATATCAGTATGGATTAAACTCCGGTGGATGAACTCTCATATAGAGAGGCTCTGCCGGAGTTTTTTGTTAGGAATCATACAGGAGAGATATTCTATATAAAATATAATGATATATACATTGACATTGATTATATATAATGATAATATATTAATACATTATATACGCAGAGCGTATTATAATAAGGAAAA
>ENA-UOJN01001855-UOJN01001855.1-human-gut-metagenome-genome-assembly--contig:-C125IIP-NODE-1855-length-14289-cov-7.095616_pt1 | contig 14289 bp, 10 predicted proteins | sample MGYA00242350_ERZ723897 | MGnify/ENA metagenome assembly ERZ723897 | reverse complement strand
ATCTCCTCCTGCACCCACAAACGGTCGCCAACTTTCCCGTAGGGACATTCAATCCACGGGATAAAAATATCTGAAAACTTTCCGCTTCCTTCCTCGAAAACAGCCAGCCACGAGCCGGACTCTTCTATAAATTCCTGAATCTCCCACCCTCTTTCTTTCAAAGCTTCAGGGAGATCATTAAACTGGTTCAGGCCGCACGTGCGGCGGGTTTGATTTTTGTGCTCGCCGGGAGTGCTGTATTCCTGCAGCAATGCCCGAATCATATCTGCTTCAAATTGGATAGGATGTTCTTTAATATTGTTATTCATGGTCTTGACCATTGATAACACCAGATTATTCCAAAATCCGTTAAATCCTCCGCAGATTAAAAAAAGACAGAGCCCATTCTGGAGTGGCTGTTCCATACTTTCCCACACATCCTGAAGCTGTTAACATATCCGATGCGGCCGTGAACCACTCCGAGACCGGCGCATGAACCACATTCGTGTCCATTCAATTCCGGGCACTCTCCACTTTTACCAGCCACGGCAGTTTTATCCTGTCCATCTCCTGCAACAACTAACTTACATTCAAAAATTTATATCATCATTCACACACACAAATACCCTCAGGGACAGCCTCCAGTCCAGACCTTTTTCCAAATGCACCTATAATTATCCTGATGCCTATAATAAGGATATTAGAAAAAACGCTGGCTATGCATCCTAACCGGCGTTTTTGGCCTAAGTTATTCAATTTCAAATGAAAAAATAAAAAACTAAAATAAGACAATCAGACCAGCAAATAATTCCCCAGCATCTAATCCCTTGGTTTGCAAAGAAAAAGAGCCTACACCGTTAAAGTGCAGACTCTTAAAAAAGAAAGGTTTTGGCGGAGCGGGAGGGATTCGAACCCTCGGTACCGGTTTTGCCAGTACGTTCCTTTAGCAAAGGAGTGCTTTCAGCCTCTCAGCCACCGCTCCGTCTTGGGTAATGTGTGGAAAGGAGACTACACGCTTCCCAAAATGAAGTCAATACATAAATAATACAGTCAAAAATATTGATCAGGCAATCTTCTCGATCCTACTGGATCGGGATAGACAGCCATCCATTTGATTGTTCCATGAGGGCAGGAAAACAACCTTCTGGAAAGAGTCAAAATATCCACAACTTGATGTTGATGAACAATTTATTCAAACAAATACGCATTTTCCCGGCAAATATATTCGCAAAGTATGGAACATTTTTTCCGTAATTCATGAAAAATAGTTCCTCAGTTCAGCATGAACACCACGTTCCAGAGACGGCGTACGCCTGATTGGAGCAAATCGGAAAGACAAATTCACACCCCGCAATGCTCGGCAATGACTTCCAGGAAATCATCCAAGTAACGAGCAGCTTTCTGCTCTCCAATGCCGTGAACGTTCATAGCACCACGGCGGGTGGAAGGTTTCAACCTGGCCAAACCTTCCAGTGTAGAATTATGAAACACGGCATAAGCCGGAATCCCGGCTTCCCGTGCCAGTTCATTCCTCAGCTCCTTCAACTTCAAAAACAAATCCTCGTCAAACTCTCCCAGGGCAGCCAAATTTCCCGTAGACCGAACTCTGGCCTGCTCCATAGATACGGATATTTTTCCCCGGCGGGCAAAAGGCCAAACCAAAGATGCCTTCTTGCGCCCCATCATCACTTCATTTCCTTTCGGACTCAGGGTAATCAGGGGACGGTCCGCCTCCCCGCTCATTCTGGTCAATCCCGCCATCTGCATGGCACGGAACAACTGGCGGATATCGTCCTCACTCCATCGGGAAAGGATGCCATAAGTACTCAGCCGGACCAGGGATGTTCTTAACAACTCCTGGGTTTTCGCCCCTTTGAGCATCTGGATGATTTTCGTCCTGCCCCACCTTCCCTGCCAGGAACCATCAGCCAAACGCACGGATGCGCGCGCAATCCCGCTCAACGCCTGCCGCACCACCAAAGTCTCTTCTTCTCCCAGGGATTGGCCTTCCTCAACGCCCAGGGCCAGGCACTGGTCGCAGCGGCCGCACGGCACTCCATCTTCCTCCCCGAAATAATTCAAAATCCATTGCTGACGGCAGCCGGAGGAATAAGCGAACTCCGTCATTGCCTTCAGTTTTTCCCGGTCCCTCACTTCCTTTTCCCGCAGGGCATCTTCATCCAGAGGAATCTTCAAGCCGCTTACGGAAGGATCCGTCACTCTGGTAAGCTTCACGCGTTGTCCCGGAACGTCATGACGGCTGATCGCTCCATTGCGTATAAGAACGGATAAAGCAGCTCCCACCTGCATGGCATTGCGGCATTTGAGACGCTCCGCCATTTCCTCCAGAGACCACATGACATCGTGGGTTTCTGCGCTGCAATGCTTTCTGAGCAACTCGTACAGCTCCACAATCAATGGAATTCCCGGATTCACTCCTTCAATAAAAAATTCCTGGGTCCGCAAATCCGCATGGTTGAACAAAAGTTCGCAATAAGCCTCCTCCCCGTCTCGTCCGGCTCGGCCGGCCTCCTGATAATAGGCCTCCACACTGCCGGGAATCTCAAAATGGGCAACAAACCTGACGTCCGCACGGTCAATGCCCATTCCAAAAGCATTCGTGGCAATAACAATATCCGCATGGCGGTTCATGAAAGCGTTCTGGGCTTCCTCTCTCTGTTCATCCGTCATGCCTGCGTGATAGGCTGTCACGCTCAATCCAAAATCGGAAAGAGCCTCATATACCTGCTCCACTTTTTTGCGGGTGGAGCAATAAATAATACCCGTCTTGTAACGCTTCACCAATTCGTACAGCCTCTTGTATTTGTCTTTGTGCGTATCGCACGCAGTAATGCGGAAATGCAGGTTTTCCCGCGCAAACCCTCGTACGATCGTCACCGGATCATCCAGCCCCAAATGTTTCAGAATATCTTCCCGCACCCGCGGAGTAGCTGTGGCGGTCAGAGCAGCCACCTGAGGCCGCCCCATCATTTCAACAGCTTTTCCCAGCTTCAGATAATCCGGACGGAAATCGTGCCCCCACTGGCTCAGGCAATGCGCTTCATCCACAGCCACCATATTTACATCCACCTCCGCCAGAGCATGCATGAAACCTTCATGACCAAAACGTTCAGGAGCCACATATACCAGCTTGAACGCTCCCCTTTTCATTCCTTCCAAACGTTCCTTTTGCTCAGGAAAACTCAGGGAGCTGTTAATCATGGTGGCGGGAATCCCTCTGGCGACAAGAGCATCCACCTGATCTTTCATTAAAGCGATTAGAGGACTGACAACCAGGCAAACCCCGGCCCGGCACAAGGAGGGAAGCTGGTAACACAGGGATTTTCCTCCTCCCGTGGGCATCACGACCAATACATTGCGGCCTTCCATAATGGAAGCCACCACTTGATCCTGGCCCTCCCTCAAGCCGGAAAAGCCGAAGTACTTCTTCAATGCCTCCATCGGCGACCTGATCACCTTGAACTCGCTCATTTTCTCCGTTTAGTGTGCCACAGGCCATTCCATGGCGCAACGCCTTTCCCCTTTTTCTCCACCCCTCAATTAACGGTTCTTTTTCTGAAAATTTATTCTCCCAAAAAGAGAAAAATGAATTTTTTTCTCAAATCATCTTACAAACATCTTGACTTTCCCGAAGAAAAATCTATATTTCCTTCACCGCTTACGCGGTACACGACGCAAGTCAAAGCGCCCGTAGCTCAATTGGATAGAGCGTCTGACTACGGATCAGAAGGTTTGGGGTTCGAATCCCTACGGGCGTGCCACTTGCATCACTGCCAGCAAATAAAATGATTCCTGCCTGAACGTCACGGCGGGATTTTTTGTCTCTACTGGTAAATACATATGGGGGCGCCATGGTTTCGACTGGAAGTCTGCGGTGCTGGCTGCATGTGAAGGTTAATCGGCTGGCCTTCTAAAAAGCCGATTAAAAAAATAAATGCAGAGTCTAACGACCTTGCTCTGGCTGCCTAATTAGTTCAGCCGCGTCAGAACCTCAACGCCTGCTAGAGGGGACGACGAAGACACAGCAGGCTGGTGCAATGCGGGGTTGCCGCGCAACGCACGAGACTTCCACAGGCAACTAGCGAGCTTGCCTAGTTGACGCATAGCGAAGCAGCCGCGAAAGCAGCAATATGCGTCTGAACATGGAGATGCTGTCATCAATGGCCTTCAGGACACGGGTTCGACTCCCGTCGCCTCCACCATTTCAAAACAACCGCAAGCGTTTGAAATAGAATGCTTGCGGTTGTTGTTTTTATAGAACCGCAGTACATGATAACGGCTTTTAGAAACAATGTACTGTATTTTTAAAACCGCATGACGATACTCCATCCAGGTTTTCCGATAAACATTAGAGCATAAGGGAATCTGCAATTTTTGAGTCATCACGACAAACCAGGCCCTTCCTGTTCCCAACGTTGACCAAGAACTGCTTTACGTCACTCATGGGGTTACTGTCATTGATTCCCTGTTTTTGATCCTCTCCTGCCTGGGAGGAACATCTTTTCCATTTAAAACTGTTGCAATGCATCGACAAATCCGGAAACGCCTTGTCCGGAAAAAACACTGCATCACATATCCCCCAGTCTGCCGCAATCATGCAGTCAGTCCAACAATCTTATTTGCTGATATCCTTATTATTTTCTGATGGTAAAATACTTGAAAAACGATATGGAGGCAAAATCCATCAGTATGAACTGCGCATAATTACCGGGGGTAAAAATACGGCGGCCCCCGAGGCTATTGACAGCCTCAATCGTCAGTAGAACTGCTTCACGAAACTCAACGGCCTCATCGTCTTCTGCGGAATTATTGAGAACAGAGGTATTTCCCAGCCTTGCCCATACCTGGACGGCTTGCCAGTCCTCTTCCATGTCTGCAATGACGGCTACAGCCGCGCTCAAAGCCGGGGCCTGCCCGGACGGTATATCATTCTGTTTATAGCGGTCTATGCGGGTATATCCATCCGAATCCTGGTAGATGGCTGTTAGTGTGAATTCCCTCCAGTTACCGGGCTTGGAAAACTGTATTTGTATCTCTCTCATGGTATCATTATGCTAATTGGCTGATTTAATAATGGCGGCGCGAGCATCGTGATGGCTGGCAAACACCCACACCTGCCGGGCTTGTCCCGTCTTGTTGGAGGAATAACATCAGGGATATTTGTCTGCCTCCGGCTGATCTTTCTTCAGGGAGCTGACTGCACCACACGGCAGCGCGTAACACCCACTTCCTTGAAAAATCTGGTCCAGCTCGCGGAAAATGTCATCCTGTGTAAAACGTCCAGATTGAAAGTCCCCGCTCCCGCCCGGCATTTTGGCCAACATTGATGAGGATACGGCCCGTAACAAATATGATATGCCCCCTCGTTTGAAGCATATGGAAGATGCTTTGCCTAAATCGCAGATGAGACAGCCTGCGGAGCATTCCTATATTGTCACACCCACTTAACTATTTGAATACAATAAATGATGATATCCTTTCTCTATAAAACCATCCTATCACAGGAAAGGAACGAATTATTGGAAAAATTGCTTTGAAACCCGGATTCGGCCCCTGTCCGTAAAAAACTATACGATGAAATGAGCTTCCCGAATATCCAGAAGCGTTGATAAAAATACTTCAAGCCAACAGTATGTACTTTATATGGAAAACTCTTATCATCAAACAACACGCCGGAATTTCCTGAATCAATTAGGCCTGGCGGCAGCAGGAATGACAACGGGCAATACAGCCCTTGCCACTACACAATATGATTCCGGCATTCCCAGAAATTCCGTACCAGATAGAACTTCCGATAATTCCGCCAAAAGAGTGATCATGATTTCCCTGGACGGTATTTGTGTGGAAGGTTTTCAAAAGGCGCATGCGCCCTCTTTAAAAGGAATGATGTCACAGGGAGCTTTTTCTCTGGATACGCGGGTTGTGATGCCCTCCGTCACGTTACCTAACTGGACCAGTCACTTAACCGGCAGCGGCCCGGAACAGCACGGAGTCTTCAATAATAACTGGACGCCGGCAAATTCCTCCTACCCCGCCGTACGGAGAGACGAAGACGGATATTATCCCTCCGTATTCCAGGCCCTGAAAAAATGCCAGCCTTCCTGCAAAACAGCTTTTTACTATAATTGGAAATCTCTTGCCTATCCGTTCAACGAAAAATACCTGGATGAAATCAAGTACCTGGCAAACGACGCCTATGCTTCCAATTACCATCAGGCTTTCCAATTCGTCAAGAAACACCGCTACAACCCGACTGTGGTTTTTCTCTATTCCGTTCATACAGATCATGCGGGGCACAAATACGGCTGGATGTCCAGAGAATACCTTCAATCTATTGAAGAGGCGGATCAGCAAATTGGAATCTTTTTTCAGAAATTGAGGCAGGAAGACTTATTCAACGATACGCATTTTCTATTTCTGACGGATCATGGGGGAATCGGAAAGGGCCACGGGGGGACGAGCGCAGCGGAAATGATAGTTCCATGGGGGATTTCAGGTCCGGGCATTAAGAGAAATTTCCTGATTTCCGAACCAAACAATACCACCAATACCGCTCCCATGCTTCTTCATTTATTCGGAGGAAAGCCACTACCGGAATGGACGGGGAAAGTCATTGAAAGCGTGTTTCCATCATAACTCCCCCGTAGCTTGCTTTTCCTGATGCAATTTACCGCCTTTTCACGGCAGGAAACAAAACATGGCTGCCGGATGGCATTCCCTGCCGGAGTTGAACCGAGCCTTTGCCGTTGGAGAGACGGCCTTCCTGACCGCTAGAAGAAGGGAACATGACAGCCGGAATAAAACAGCCCGCTTTTCACAAAGCACTGAAATCTGCATAGCACTTTCCCGGAAAGAGTCAATGATTTTTACCGTATCCTTTCCCCTTTTTAATCAAATACGGAATTCCAACAGGGAGCGTCAGCCGCATCAAAACGCAACAGAACCTGTTCCGGAGTGTTTTATTCCCAAGACATGGAGGCAAGCTTATTCCGACCAGAGCATCAGCTTTCTGATGTTTCCCAACCATCCTTTTTTCAACCGTTGCCCACCCATACGCATAAGATAAGGGGAAGGATTGCACCTGTTTCTTCCATGAAGGACAATGAAACGTACGGCCACCACCTCCGACCGTCTTCATGACGAATTGTTCACTCAGGCTTTCTGGCCTTGTTCATCTTCATGGCAAATCATCCCACGTAGCCGACATGATTGGACCATTCAGCATTTAATGATTCGAGGCGCGGGCACCCCCTCCCTCTGGGTTGCCGTACCGCATCAAAGACATCTTATGACGAGTCCTGCCGCATGAAGTATTGTTCATTTTTCCTCTTTTATTTCCGGCAAAACCACAGGTTCTCCCAAAAAACGGGGTTCACGGCTCCAAACCCACAAGTCCAGCATCATCCATACGCGGGCCGCACGCTCCCTGAACCAGCTTTTCATACGGGAACGGCGGTTGGGAACATCCGGCGCGCTGACGGCCCAGGCCGCCATCCCCTCATGCGCTGCGATTGCCAGGGCGCGTTCATTATGAAATTCCTGAGAAACAACAATCATCGTCGAAACGCCAAAAATTTCCTTCATCCTCACGACAGAATCCAAAGTCCGCAATCCCGCAAAGTCACATACAATCCGTTCCTCTGGAACGCCACGTTCCACCAGAGCCTGTTTCATCCATTCCGGTTCATTGTAAGCATGAGAACTATTATCTCCGGAAACGATGAAAACCGTTGCTTTTCCATCTTTCCAAAGTTCCGAGGCCGTATCCATCCTGTTATGGAAATATCCGTTAGGGCTCCCCATGAATGTTGGGGAGCATCCTAACACCAGAACAGGAGCACGAACGGGAACATCCCTGGAATGCTCAACAATCCTGCCCTCTGAAACGGAATAAATGTACCATTCTGCGGCAACGCATACCACAACCGCTCCCGCAAACATGCCTCCTGCTATTTTCAACGCCAGCAGCATTCCCTTTTTTCCAGGGCGCCATGAACCATCTGATTTTCCAGACCGGAAGATACCCAACAATTTCATACTCCGTATTTCTATTTTTCAGCCAGAGGCGCCCTGTTATAAACTCTTTTTTCAGAACTGTTTCCACTCAACATTCTTCTCTCTGCTTTCTGCATTTCATGACAAGAATAGCCACGAAACACCGCCATCCTTGTTTTACTCATCCGGGAAAACAAAAATTATTGATGGAGAATCAGCCAACAAATGATATTGAAGCAAAACAAAAAGGCCCGCAAACAGCGAGCCTTTAATTTACATAATTCATTGTTATTTAAAGAAGTACCCCCGACCGGACTCGAACCGGCACGTCCTTGCGGACAACAGATTTTAAGTCTGCAGCGTCTACCATTCCGCCACGGGGGCATTGACCGGACGGCACTCTACAGGAATGCCGCCGGGATTCAAGCACGAATCCCTTCCGGTTTTTAATATTAATCACGAACTTCCACCACCATGCTGATTTCCACCGCTACATTGAGCGGCAGGGCGGATACGCCTACCGCCGTACGGCTGTGGCGGCCAATTTCTCCAAAGGCTTCCACCAGCAGGTCGGATGCGCCATTCAATACTTTAGGATGGTCATAAAAATCCGGGCCGGCATTCACAAATCCGTTCACGGCTACGATTCGGGATACTTTTTCCAGAGACCCCACCGCCTGCACAATAACGGCCAGACGATTCAAAATAGCGGCGCGCGCAGCGGCCTGACCTTCTTCCACCGTCAGCTCCTGCCCTACTTTGCCAAAGTATTTGTCGTCCCCGTTCACGGAAATGCCGCCGGAGAGGTGAAGCAGGTTGCCCGTGCGTACGCATTGCACATAGGAGCCTACGGGAGCGGGAGCATCATAAATGGCGTAACCAAGGTCGGAAAGTCGTTGACGTATTTTATCCATATAGAGCATTTGACAGAAGTTGAGTTGAAAGGATACACCGGAAATAGTTGCATTTCCAGATGCCTTTCATGACATTTTGAACAATTTTCGGTCTGTTTGCACGTAAAATGATTGCCATCCACCTCATTTAGTTGCTATTGAAACAACCCGTACATGATGACCGACGAAACTCCTTCCACAGACCCCAAGCAGCAGATTCCGGACCTTTCCGGCTTGGCCGACTTTCAATTTGGTCCGGCCTGGGCGAGACCGGGAGCCCGTCAGGAACGGCCTGTATCCTACCCGGAACGCAGGTCCGGAGACAGGCAGGGAGGCGACCGCCGACCGCGGCGCGACAACCGTGAAGGCCGCCAGCCCCGGGGGGAACGTCGTGTTGACGGTCAAAGCGGCGAAAGAAGGTTTAACCGGGAAGACCGCACGCGCGGCTCCTTCCGCAACCGCCGCGATCAAACTCCCCGCTCCGCCATGGAGGAACCGACGGAAGGCCTGCGCGTGGAGCTGCGCCCCGTGGATTCCGGCCTGGCTGCCCTGCACCAGGAAGTACAGAAACACCGCCGCACCATTTCCCTGCTGGACCTTGCCAAGGTAGTCATGGGTTCCTACGACCGTTATGACCTGGTATTCATGAAGCAGGAAAACGGACCGGATCTGTACCATTGCAAGCATGGCGACGGCGCCTGCTTTATTTCCCGACAGGAAGCCGTCAAACACCTCTGGCAGTCCACCTGGATGCCCAAATATTACGAATCCGTAGAACAGGAAGTGGAAGCTCCAAAAGGAGATTTCAAAGCCATTGCCAAATGTTCCTTAAACAACGAGCTGATAGGTCCCGTTAATTGGCACGGCTACCAGTCCGCCCTGATGAACCTGCATCGCACCAAATTTGCCAACATGACTTTTGAGGCTTTCCGTTCCAAGATTGTGACGGACAAGAGCGAAGAAGCTGTCCAGGCATGGCAGGAAGCCGTTTCCAAACGCACCGCCTGGAAGCCCGTTCGGGAAGGAGCCTCCGAAGTGCTTCTGGAATCTCCCGCCGCGGTAGAACAGGATTTCGAATCCAACCACTTTGACGAGTGCTATGACGTTACGGACAAGGTGTTCGTCAACGGAGCCGTGAAAAAGAATCACCTCTCCCCCGGTCTGTGGGCGCACCTGATCCAATTATCCGGCACCACCCGCCGCCATCCCAGCATGCTGATTCCCAACCTTTGCCACGGGTTAGCCCGGCATCATATGCCTATTTTCAAGTGGAAAGGCAACCATTACACCGGCCCGGCACGCCCCAAGGCCATGGAAGAAGGCACCGTCTTATCAGATTCCCTGATGTCCATTGCCACCTGGGCGGCCAATAATCCCGGCAAAGGCGTCGATGCCATGCTTAAAGAGCTGGCCCCAGTCCCGGAACAGGAAAAGGCCACAGAAGAAGAAGTAGCCCAGGCCATGGAAAAACAGCAGAATTTGGTCCGTGATCTGCTCTGGCTGTCCGAACAGGGCTACATCCTTGTTTTCTCCAATAACACTGTCAGCCGTCCAAGAACCGTCTCCGCTCAAGCTCCTTCTCCCAAGAAGGCTCCCAAGGAAAAACGGAAACCGGAAGAGAAGGGCCAGGACGCGCCGGCAACGGACTCCGCTGCACCAGAAAAACAGAAGGCCGCCTCTTCTTCCGAGGCGGCAGCCGCCCGGGAGGAAGCATCTGAAGAAAACAGCGTGGTTACGGAAACTGAAGAATTCCCCTCCGTTCCGGCGGAAGAACTCCCTGAAAATAATATTCCGGAGGAGGTTTCCGCAAAAGCCTGACGCCTTCCCTTCCCCCCTTCCCGTCATACAGTCCGCAGGATTATCTTGATCCTGCGGACTTTGTTTTGTAGAAGTGGGAAAAATCAACAGGATTTTACAATATGATCAGTACAACAATGGCAACTGCTCTTAATGAGCAAATCAAATGGGAAATGTATTCAGCCAACCTTTACCTGGCCATGTCCGCCTATCTGCAGGATGCCGGTCTGACAGGTTTTTCCCACTGGATGCGCATTCAATATCAGGAAGAAACCGCTCATGCGCTGAAATTTTATGATTTCCTTCTTTCCCGCGGAGGCCAGGTTACAATGCTTTCCATAGACGCTCCGGATGCAAACTGGTCCAACATTCTTGAAATTTTTGAAGAAACGCTGTCCCACGAACAGGAAGTCACTCGCCGAATCAACGAGCTGGTGCATCTTGCCAAGGAAGAACGGGATTTCGCCACGGATATTTTCCTGCAATGGTTTGTCACCGAACAGGTGGAAGAGGAAGAAACCGTCAAGGACATCATCAGCAAATTACGCATGATTAAGGGAGAAGGACAGGGAATGCTGGTTCTGGACAAGGATATGTCAGCCCGCACCTTTACGCCGCCTCCCGCCAACTAGTTGTTGCTATTGTTCTCCGTCCATTCTCCGGAAAAGAGTTCCAGAAAAAACTTACCGGAGAATGGCGGGGGAATAAAATATCTTGCGGATACAAGCATAAGGTTGGCGGCATGCAATGATGTTGCCGACAGTAATGTTTTATTCCATGATTTTCTGCCTGCAATGCTGCAAGCAGCTGGATTTGCTGTATGGCGGCAGCTGGGACGGCAAGCAACGCCGTCTTTCTTATTTTTCAGGAAACAGGCCGACGGATCACAAAATTTTCCGTTGTGCGGAATAGCGAGGAATGACATAAGAACCACTCGTAAACAATAAATGCTGAAAAAATTAATGAACCACGCATCCCCAGCAAACCGATATCATTGAAATGTAATGGTAACGGCTCTAAGTTCCATGGTCGTGAACATTTGATAACGGACCTTCAGAATATGAACATGGACGGCGCAATTGCTCTTTTACACACCGTGCCGATAACCAATGATGCGTCATCTGTAATGGAGCATTTATTAATGCGGTTGATGCGCCCGGCCCTTTCACTGCCGCTGGACTATTTTCAAAATAGGCCGTTCCGGATAATAGGAGTTTTGCAGGTAACCTCTTAGAACCCCGGCAGTCTTTTTCCGGCTCCTTGAGCATTTTCCCCTATTACTTCCGCCAGCCTTTGACTTTTGGGGAAGAAGCAATTTTTCTCTCCCAAAAGCAGAGCGTCATTCCCAAACCGGGTCTGTAACGGCGCTTGCTCCATCAGTATGGGGCAGGTTTCCGTTTGTTCTTTTCCCCTCCTTTCAGGACCGTTTAAAAAGGTTTTTCCTGCCTTTACAAGCGTCATAGACTCATACCGCCGTAAACAAGGAACCGCAACTATCGCGGCAGGAAGGAGGCCATGAAAGAAAGTTTTGGGACCTATATACTTGACTAACCATCCCATTAACAAATAATTGTTTGATGTTACTTTCTCTAAAAAGATTATAAATAGTTAGTATGGAAAAATTAGATAATACTTCTAATGTTGTATATGGATTTGGATATTCATCATATTACAAAATTCCAAAATGGAAAGAAAAATTAATGAATATCCTAGCAAGAATGCTGCGAATATAAAAAGGGTCGAAGATATCTTCGACCCTTTTTATATTCGACTTATTTCTTTATCCAACGATTAACTTCATCTGTTATATGCCACGCTGAACCATTGATTCCACCAACATATATTTTATCATTTATATCCATTTTGAGCCATAATTTGTCTCTTAACTGGACAGCCGTTTCATTTGTTCTTACTAACCAAGTAGATCTTAGTATACGTATGGAATTACTTCCATATGCTTCAAGTACTTGATCGACTTGGGGATAATTTTGCCCCGGCCTATATAGATCATACGCCACTATATATGTATTCATATTTTTTGTTTCTATGGTTTGATGCTTGAGTCTAAAGAGATCTACGCAATATATGCCACCACCTCCTTCAACTCCCTACAACATCTTATGCAAATGGCATGCCTAAAAATCTCTATCCATTAATATTTGTTAAAAGCAATTAATTATCAATAATAATAACAAATATCCAACAATTTGTCTAATAAGATACCGTACTCTCATTGAGACATTTTGACACATCTTTTGTGTGACACTTTGTCTCGCATAGACATTCTGTCGCACTGCTTAACCTCCATTAATTTTTATACCTTTAAATTATAAGGACAATTTTCTACTCGCCCAATATTGGTAAGAAAATTGTATACCAACTAAACCATCAAAATAATCTTCAATACGCTGAAAATAAACGCGTACGAACTAATCAAAACACGACAAAATTTCCATATCAACCAAGCGATGATATGGGAAACAACAAAATCAAATATACTTCCTTATATGAGTTCTTCTCCAAATTTCCTAATGAGGAATCCGCCCGGAAGTATTTTGAGTTAAAAAGATGGAATGGTCATGTCCGTTGTCCTCATTGTGGTTCCAATCATATCACCGAATGTAAGGATCAAAAACCGATGCCCTATCGCTGTAAAGATTGTAGAAAGTTCTTCAGCGTCAGATTTGGTACAATTTTAGAGGAATCCAAATTACCTCTTCACAAATGGTTGATGTGTATGTATCTGTTGGCGACTTCCAGAAAAGGCATTTCCTCTATTCAGATTTCAAAAGAACTTGGAATCACTCAGAAGAGTGCATGGTTTCTTTGTCACAGAATACGGGAAGTTTGGATGAAAGATAAAAAGGAGAAGTTGGACGGTATTGTGGAAGTAGATGAAACCTTCATCGGAGGAAAGGAATCCAACAAACATTTTTCCAAGAAGCTGAACAAGGGAAGAGGTTCTGTAGGTAAATTGATTGTCATCGGAGCCAAACAGAGGAACGGAAAGGTGATCGTCAAACATATCGACGATACTTCCGCTTACAATTTACAAGGATTCATCGGAAGACATGTAGAGAGGAATTCCAATGTGTTTACGGATGAGTTCAAGTCTTACAAGGGATTGACTGGTTTTGTCCATGAGTTTGTCAACCATAAGGGGAAACAGTATGTCAATGGAGAGGTTCATACCAATTCCATTGAAAGCTTCTGGTCTCTACTGAAGAGAGGATATTATGGCGTTTACCATTACATGAGTAAAAAACATCTTAAGAGGTATATCCATGAGTTTTCCTATAGGCATAATACATCCAAGGGCGAAGTAATGGAATGTATAGGAGATACGATTACCAAAATGGTTGGTAAGAGAATTATGTATTGTGAATTGGTTTCACAATAATCATTTTATATGTTCTGCATCCTACGATATTATCAAATTTTAGTCAACATGACGCTTAGATTTATTCGGGTCGCTATGTAAAATATTGTTATTAAGCGGTAAAATTTGAATGTATTTATTTTTGACTATCAATATTTTGTAATTATTCTCAAGATTGATAGCATTACTTTCTTTTAATCGATCTAAATATTTTTTCCCAATATG
>ENA-UOJN01001839-UOJN01001839.1-human-gut-metagenome-genome-assembly--contig:-C125IIP-NODE-1839-length-14352-cov-8.700217_pt1 | contig 14352 bp, 9 predicted proteins | sample MGYA00242350_ERZ723897 | MGnify/ENA metagenome assembly ERZ723897 | reverse complement strand
CCCCGAAGGGCCCGGGCCACATCGTTCGTCGTGAGTACGCCGCTGGCCGTGGCGTGCCGGTCGTCGTGGCCGTCGAGCAGGATCCGCGTGGCGATGGTTGGGCTCTGACCCTGGCCTACGCCAAGGCCCTCGGTGCTCTGCGCGCCGGTGCCATCAAGACCACCTTCAAGGAAGAGACTGAGACCGATCTCTTCGGCGAGCAGAACGTGCTCATGGGTGGCGTGAACAAGCTCGTCGAGATGGGCTTCGAAGTCCTGACCGACGCCGGCTACCAGCCGGAAATCGCCTACTTCGAGGTCTGCCACGAGCTCAAGATGCTCGTCGACCTGATGAACGAGGGCGGTCTGAACAAGGCTCGTTGGTCCTGCTCTGACACCGCTCAGTACGGCGACTACGTCAACACCGTCATCAACGAGGACTGCCGCAAGCGCATGGAATACCACCTGCAGCGCATCCAGGACGGCTCCTTCGCCAAGGAGTTCATTGACGACCAGGATGCCGGCGCCCCGCACTTCAAGGAGCTGCAGGAGAAGTACTCCAACGAGCGCATCGAGACCGTCGGCCCGAAGCTGCGCGCCATGTTCTCCTGGAACAAGGATGGCGTCAAGGATGCCGACGAGGCCAACTCCTTCACCGGCAAGATCGCCCGCGCCCAGGTTCAGTGATTCTTCCTTGGCTCCCCTCGGGTGAGGTGCGCACGAACAGCGAGCCGGCAATCGCAGCCTTCAGGCTGTCCGTGTTGCAGTACGCTGGCGCGTAAGCGCCTGAGGGTGGTCCCCAGTGCATACCAAAAGGCCGCCGCTCCGATTCATTCGGAACGGCGGCCTTTCGCTTATTCCAAGGGATCTACTTGATAACCCACGCAGAAGTGTCGGTGGGGAGCTGGCCTTCGGGGGTCAGCGGGCCGGACGCCAGCACCACGGAGCCATCGGGCAGCGCGACCGGGGCATTGCCGAAGTTGGTGATTGAGGTGAACACCCGCCCGCCAACCGCCGCGCGGGTGTACGCCACCACATCGTCGCCCATGTCCACCTGCTCGGCCGTGGTGTCGCGCGTGGCGGTCAGCGACTCCTGGCGAATCGCCAGTGCGGCGCGATACAGCGCGAGCATCGAGTCCGGGTCGGCTTGCTCCACGTCCACCGCGTAATCCTTGAACCACAGCGGCTGCGGCAGGTGCGGGTCGGCGGCCGGCGTCACGCCATCGGCGCGAACCGCAGGGGAGAAGCCGAAGGAAGCGCCCGTGCCGAACTGGCCGGCGGCGCACAGCGGCACATGGTTCTCGCCGGTGCCATCGTCGGCCGGAGCCGGACGGCTGAAATCGGCCAGAGCGGGCTCGTCGGAAGCGGTCCAAGGCAGAGGCACGCGGCAACCGTCACGGCCCTTATCCATCGTGGCCTGAGCGGTGTGGAAAGCGGTCGGATCCTCCAGTCGATCCCACGGAATATCGGCCACCTCAAACAGACCCAGCTCCTCGCCCTGATAAATATAGGCGGCGCCGGGCAGACCAAGCTCCATCAGCGCGGCGGCACGGGCACGGCGGGTGCCGAGCTCGCGGTCTTCGGGATATGTGGTGCCGTTGCGCAGCAGCCAGTCGTGCGGCAGCTGGTGGTAGGGCGCGCCCTTGACCTGCGGCAGACCGTAGCGGGAGGGGCTGCGCGGCACGTCGTGATTGTTCATGACCCACGTGGTGGTGGAGCCGCCGGTTTCGGCCGCCGCCTTAAGACCCGCGGCGATGGCCTTGCGGAACTCGTCGGCATACCAGTTGGCCTGCGCGAAGTCGAAGTTGAAGGACTGGCCCAGCTCGTCCATCGAAGCGTACAGGTGCTGGTGCTCGGGCACCACCCACGCCTCGGCCACGGCGAAGCGCGGCGGATTGTATTCGTTGAACACCTTGCGCCACTCGCGGTAGATGTCGTGCACCTCACGACGGTCGAACAGCGGGTGGCTGAAGTCATGATTCAGCACGCCGACCACGCTGTATTCGCGGCCGAGCTCCTCCAGCGGCTTGGATTCAAGGTCTTTGGCCAGGCCGTGCGCTACGTCGATGCGGAAGCCGTCGGTGCCGTGGTCGGACCAGAAACGTAGGGTCTTCTTGAACTCCTCGTGGATGTCCGGATTCTTCCAGTTGACGTCCGGCTGCGCCTTATCGAACAGGTGCAGATACCACTGGCCGTCGGCCACGCGCGCCCAGGCCGGGCCGCCGAAGAAGGACTGCCAGTCGTTCGGCGTCAGTTCGCCGTGCTCGCCGCGGCCGTCACGGAAGATATAGCGATCGCGTGCGGGGGAGCCAGGTTCGGAGGCGAGGGCCTCTTGGAAGAACACGTGCTTGTCGGCGGTGTGGTTGGGCACGATGTCCACGATCACTTTGATGCCGGCCTCGTGCGCGGCCTCGGCCATCGCGTCGAAGTCGTCCATGGTGCCTAGGCGCGGGTCGACGTTGCGGTAGTCGATCACGTCGTAGCCGCCGTCCGCCAGATCCGAGGGGTAGAACGGGGAGAGCCAGATTGCGTCGACGCCGAGGTTCTTCAGGTAATCCATCTTCTCGGTGACGCCGGCGATGTCGCCGAGTCCGTCGCCGTTGACGTCCTTGAAGCTGCGCGGGTAGATCTGGTAGACGACGGCCTGCTTCCACCAGTCGTCATTGAGGTTGTTGGCGGTCATGCCGATTCCTTCCTGTTCCGGGTGCGTTGTGGTTGGGTTGTTCCGGTTGTGCTCGAACTGCTGTGTGAAGACCCAACCGTTGTATTGATGATGACAACGATATCATGTGAATTACGCATGCAAAAGTCGATTTATCGGCGTTTTGCGGTGGTAACGTAGTCACGCCTGCGCGGACGCTGCTGTTGCGGCAGGCGGCGCGGTGGTTTCGCGCAGTATTAGCGGAGTGTCCGGCCGTACGAATGCCGGTTCGATTGACTTGCCCGCAATGGCATCCAATACCATGTGCCCGGCGGCCACGCCCATTGCGAACGGGTCCTGATGCAGTGTGGTCAGTCCCACGGCGGCGGACAGGGTGGAATCGTCGAAGCCGATGATGGAGATGTCCTGAGGTACCCGCCGCCCGTATTGACGCAGGCGATACAGCACGGGTGCGGCCATTTCATCATCCTCAAAACAGAAGGCGGTGATGCTGGGGGAGGCGTTCAGTACGGCGTTCAATGCCGCGTTGCTTTCGCCAAGACCGCGTTGAATGCTCAGAGGCGTTAGTTCGATCCCCGGATGGGCGGCAGTAGCGTCGATGACGCCCTGCAGGCGAGCCTCGGCACTGTAGCGCATATTGGTTTCGGTCGGTGCGCTGCCGACGAATGCGATATGCCGGTGGCCGAGTGCAATCAGGTGCTCGATGGCCGAACGTGTGGCGGCGTAATCGTCAATGCTCACGCCTGCGTCGAACCCATCGGTGGAGGGAATGTTGATGCCGACAATCGGCACGTGCATATGCTTCAGTCGCTCCACTTCAGCCGGCTCAATGTCGAAGGAGCTGACAATCACCGCATCCGCATTGCGTCGCACGGGCAAATCCGCAAAGAAGTCATGGCGCTCGGCGGCGTTGCGCATGGGGTAGGGCACAGTGTCGTAGCCGGAGGGGCGCAGCGCCGAGTCAAGGCCGGCGAAGATGTTTGCATTGAACCAGGTGGTGATGGTCTCGCTGGCCAGCAGCGCAATGCGGAACGACTGGCCGGACTTCAGTGCGGCGGCCGAGCGAGAGACGGAGTAGTCGAGCTTTTCGGCCGCGGTCATCACTCGGTCTCGAGTCTCTGGAAGCACTAGATCCGGCTTGGCGAAGGTTCGGGACACCGTGGATACGGAAACGCCGGCCTCGCGGGCCACCGCTTGAATGCTTGCCTTGGTCATAGCCGTCGCTCCTTCGCCGTCGCGAACAATCATTGTCATGACAACGATAACATGCCCATAACAAGTCGTCGTCTTCGGCTATCTCGATTACGAGGGGCTGATTTAGACCAATTTCCCATTGCCGGAATCGATCACCGCTTCTCTCGGCGCATCACGGCGGCTAGGGACTGCACGCGTGGCAGGTCGAAGACCTCGTCGGTATGTACCACGTGGCCTGAGCTGTCCGCCAGCGGCACGCGCCAGTTCGAATACTCTCTGGAAGTGCCCGGCTGATTCTGGGAGCGGCATTCGCCCACGCCGTCCACCAGCGCTGCCTGCAGCAGCAGCGACGGCGTATCGGTGAGCATGGCGTGCATCGCTTCCACGATTTCCTGCACATGGCCTTCCACATCATCCGCCACGGTCTGCGAGATATAGCCGTTCTCCACCAGACGGTTCATCATGGCCGTGCGCTCGGCCATCGCCGAGGCGGCGAATGCCTCCACCGGCTCGCTCAGGAGATGCAGCTCCTCGCGCAGCTTGACGTGTGCGAAGTTCAGGTAGCCGGCGGTGGGTGGCAGATCGTGCGTGGTCACCGAGGCCAATGCCTGTTTGCGATAGTCCTTGGGTGCGCGGTACGGGTCGCCGGCGTTCGGCGAATCGTTCACGCGGTTGAACCATTCCACGTCAGTGCCGAGCACGCCGTGATCGGCCAGAATGCGGCGCACGTAATCCGGTACGGTGCCCAGATCCTCGCCAACCACCATGCCTCCGGCGCGCGTGGCCTCGATGGCCAGTACTCCCAACATCGCCTCGTGGTTGTACGTCACGTATGCGCCGTTGCGGGCACCGAGCCCCTGCGGAATCCACCACAGGCGGAACAAGCCCAGCACATGGTCGATGCGCACCGCGCCCGCGTGCTCGTACATCGAATGCACCATCTCGCGGTACACCTGGTAGCCGGTGGCCTCCAGGTAGCGCGGGTTGAACGGTGGCTGGCCCCAATCCTGGCCCTGCTGGTTATAGAAGTCCGGCGGGCAGCCGACCGTGACGCCACCTGAGGCGAAGCGTTCCGGATTGGCCCAGGCATCCGCGCCGAGCCCGTGCACGCCCACGGCCATGTCCTGCATCAGCCCCAGCGTCATGCCGTGGTCCAGCGCCTCCTGCTGCGCGGCGTTCACCTGCTCGGCAGCGATCCACTGCAGCCAGCGGTTGAACTCGAACAGGTCGTGGTGCTCCTCGACGAGCTGGCGCACGGCCGGGTCGTCGATGGTCTTCTCGAAGAACCAACGGTTCTCGCCCCACGGCGCGCCCCATACCTCGAAGCACAGGCACCATGTGGCGAAGGAATCGAGGTCCGGGCCGGCGGTGGTCTTGAAATGCTCGAATTCGAGCTCGCGCTTGTTGTTGCGGCCCGCTTCGAAGATCAGGCGCAGCGCCGGGCGCTTGGCCTCCCACGCCGCGTTGATGTCCATCGGGGTCGATTCGTCGTTGCGCGCGGCCACCGAATCATGCAGCGCATCCACCTGCGCGCGCACGTCGGCCGGCAGTGTGGCATATTCGGGGATATCCTGCGGCCGGATGTACGTCACGTTGAGGAATCGGCGCGATTCCGGTAGATACGGCGATGGCTCAAGCGGCGGAATCGGCGCGCCGGCGTGAATCGGATTGATGAGCATGAAGTCGGCCTTGGACTTCTCGGCGGCATCTGCCAAAAGACGCTTCAGATCGCCGTAATCGCCGATGCCCCACGATTCGCGGGACCGCACGGAATACATCTGCGTCATCCAGCCCCACCGCTGGTGCTCGGCGACCGCCTCCGGCATGGGAATGCGCGCGGGGGCGGCGATGATGGCCGCCTTGCCCTCGCGCCCGTCAACCGTGACGGTCAGCGTGTGGTAACCCATCGGCAGGTCGGGTGCGATGGTCAAGTCCGGCTTGCCGGAATTGAGGTTCGGCAGCAGGGCAAAGTGGCCAAACGCGGTGCCGTCCTCCAGTTCGATGGAGGCGGTGATGTCCGCGTCCGACGAGCAGTTCAGGGTGATGCCGGTCGGTTTGCCGGTGGTGGCGACGATGGTGGAGGGGAGCAAACGTTTGCTGTTTTCCACCTCAAGTTGGGTCATGGAGCGTACGATGGCCTCGTCGCTGGATGCGTCCACGTCGAGGGCCTTGAGTACGGCGACCAAGGCCGCGTCGCTGATTTCGGTGTAGGTGCCGAGCTGGTCGATGAATGAGGTGGCAAGTCCGCAGGCTTTGGCGAGCTTGATGAGCGGGCGGGCGAGTCGTTCCGTGCTTTCCGCGCGCTGCGGGGCACCGGAAGCGGCGTTGTTGGTGGTGTCTGCGATGGTGCCGGTGCTGGTTGCTGCGTCGTTGCCGTATGCGTCGGTCATGATGACTCCTTGCTTGCAAATCGGGTACTGCTAGTCGTTTGCATTGCTGTTCGAGGGCCGCTCTGCGTTGAGGTTCCGGCAACCTGACAGACCAATGTTCGAGCTGTTCTGCCTCTACCGTAACTCATATTGACAACGATTGCAATACATTCGGTGAGTTGGACGAGGCTAGAGGTGTTGGTGTTTGTCGTGATGGCCCGTTGACTATCCCCAGTCGACTTTGCCGACAGCCTCGCCGGCGGAGGTGAGGTCGAACGGGTTTAACCAAACACGACGAACGATTGCGGGGAGAGCGTCAGCTGCCCGCCGCTCACGGCCGGTTCACCAAGACTGAGCAGCACGTCGGCGTCGGAAGAGAGCTCGTCCGGCAGGTATTCCGTGAGGAATGAGGCGATTGAGGCACCTGAATCGGCGTTGAAATAACTGGAATCGCCTTCGTGCTCCATAGGCGTGTCGGTATTGCGCAGCAACAGGTTGTAGCCGTTCGGGTGACCGTCCCGGCGCCAGTCGAGGTAGAGGTCCATGTCGAAGCCGGCCTGCATCGATTCGTTCGGATGGCCTGGACGCCATCGGCGGACCGACCTGGGTGGATTCCGATAAGGCGGCCGTATGGGTGACCAACTGGGACACCGAGCGCAACGGCTCCTCGCTCACCACCCGTGACGGCACCAGCTACCTGCTCGCCAACGCCTTCATGCTCGCCTACGATTACGGCCAGCCGCACATCTTCTCCGGCTACTACTACGCCGGCGTCGACGACGGCGCTCCCGGCGCCACCCGCACCTCCGTGCCGGACATGACCTGTCCGACCGACGGCATCGAAACCGCCGGCACCTGGCACTGCGCGCAACGCTGGACCGCCATCCGCGGCATGATCGGCTTCCGCAACGCCGTGGCCGGCACCTTCACCGCCACCGTGGCCAAGGGCTCGGCCGTCGCCCTATACGCCGGCGCGACGCCCGCAAACTGGGCCGGCACCCGGAAATACGATCCGTCCGATCCCGCCTGGTTCACCGGCGAAACACCGCATAAGGGCGATGACACCGCCGCCAAGTCCGCCGATTCCGCAGCGTCCGCCAAGTCAGGCGACGCCAAGTCCGGAAAGGCAACGTCCGATGCCATCCGCCGCGCCGCAACGCTCGCCGCCATCCTCCTGCCCGTCATCGTCGGCGTCACGTTCATGGCGATAGCTCGCAGGAACGGCAAAGCCCAGTCCGACAACAGCGGCCCGAATAACGACTGATTCGGCCCCGCTCAGCCGCGCACCCGCGGCGCGGCGGTGGAGTCGCGTACCAGCAGTTGCACGGGGAAGATCTCGTGCGGCTGGTCCAGGGTGCGCCCCTCGATAAGGTCCAGGGCCTTGCGCGCGGCGGCGACGGCCATGTCGTACGGCTTCTGGCGCACGGTGGTCAGCCCCACCTCGCCCGAGAACGTGCTGTTGTCGAATCCGGTGACGGACAGGTCGGTCGGAATCGCCATGCCGCATTGGCGCAGGCGGAAGAACAGCGGAATCGCCAGCGAATCCTGATGGAAGCACAGGGCAGTCGGGGCGTCGTCGCGCGCGAGCAGCGCGGTGAGGGCGGCGTCGACCGGATCGTCGCCGGCCTGCATGTCCATCGTCTGGCCGGTCACGCCGTCCAGTTCGCTGCACGCCTCCAGGAATCCGGTGACGCGGTTGTGCGAGCTGAAGCCCATCGTGGCATCGAACGTCTCGTACAAATACAACAGGTTGCGGTGGCCGAGCGTGGTCAGATGGCGCACGATCAGCCGGATGCCGGCCTTGTCGTCGATGCCCACGGAGGCGGTGAACCCCTGCGAGGCCGTGTTGATGCCGATGAGCGGGATCCGCGTGGTGTTGAGTCGCCTGATTTCGGCCGGGGTGATGGCGAACGACGAGACGATGACCGCGTCCGCGTTGCCGCGCACCGGCAGTTCGTCGAAGAACTCCTCGCGCGCGCCCGCGTCGCCGATCGGTTGGATGACCAGATCGTAGCCGGCCGATCGCAGCACTTCGTTGAGGCCTTCGATGATGCGCGAGGTGAACCAGTCGAGCTTGCTGCTGCCCACCAGCAGCGCCACGCGGTGGGAGCGGCCCGATTTGAGGATGCCGGCCATGCGGGATACCGAGAAGTCGAGTTGTTGGGCGGCCTCCATCACCTTGGCGCGCGTTTTGGCGGAGACCATGTCAGGGCGGGAGAACGCGCGGGAGACCGTGGCGGTGGAGACGCCTGCTTGCCTGGCGACGTCCTCGATGCTGGCTTTCATGGCCCCTCCCGGTTTTTCAAAGTTGACGGTGTGACAAACTTCTCTTCATTGTAAATCATTGCAGTACGTTTTACGACAGTCATAGTGCAATGGGTTGCGATATTGCGACACGCCGAAAATATAGACCAATATGGTCTCAATAGCTTTGGAATGTAACAGGTTGCAAATGTAACGGTTTGCATGGCTGAGAAAGCCGGGTTGCCGAACTAGTTCGACACCCGTATGCTGAACCGTGTTCACTTAGAGCTTGCGAGGAAGTAAGGGAGATAATGAAGATCAAGAAATCTCTCGCCGCGCTGACTGCAACCGTGAGCATTATGGCACTTGCAACCGGTTGCAGTTCGAGCGGTTCGTCAGGCGTCGTCGACACCCAGGCCGACAAGGGCCTGGCCGTCATGGGCGACACCATCACCTACGACCCCAACCACTTGGTCAACGACGGCCAGCCCATCGAACTGGGCTACTGGTCCTGGGGCGACGAAAGCACTGACCCGGTGATCTCCATGCTCCACGAGTACGAGAAGATCCACCCGAACGTCACCTTCAAGATCTCGCAGGTGGCTTGGAGCGACTACTGGGTCAAGACCCCGCTCTCGCTCAAGGGCAACAAGAACGCCCCCGTGCTGTTCAACGTCCACAACTCCGAGGATGCCCTGCTCCGCCCGCACGCCGTCCGCCTCGACGGCGCCAGCGACTGGCGCATCTTCCACCAGGTGGTGCTGCCGATGAGCCGCAATTCCATCGCCGCGCTCGCCATCTTCACCTTCCTGTGGAACTGGGAGGACTACCTCTGGCCGTTCCTCATGATCACCGATGACGACAAGCAGCTGTTGTCGGTGGGCCTCAAGATGTTCTCCGGCCAGTACGGCACCGATTACGGCGGACTGTTCGCCGCCACCTCCGTGACCATCATCCCGGTGGTCATCGTCTACCTGGTGTTCCAGAAGCAGTTCATCGCCGGCATCGCCACCGGCTCTGGCAAGTAAACCCGGCCGGTTTCGGCCGAATCCGAACCGCGCCGCAGTCTCCCACCAGTCCCGGGGAGCCGCGGCCGCATCACTCGTATCATCGTGAATAACCGTACAGAAGGGGTAACCATGGCACAGTCACCACAACTCAAGCAGTCGTCTCCGACCTCGCCCGATCCGCAGGACTTCCGCCTCGACGCCACGCCGGCCATGCGCGCCGACAATGTGGTGTCCGGCGAGCACTGGCGCATCGGACTCATCACCGATTCGCTCGTGCGATTCGAATGGTCCGATTCCGGCGTATTCGAGAACCGCCCGACCCAGACCGTCCTGAACCGCGATTTCGGTAGCCCAGTCGAACGCCGCGTCACCGAGCGTGACGGCCGCGTCATCATCGACACCGCGGCCCTGACCATCGTCTACGACCAGCAGCCGTTCAGCAAGGAAGGCCTGAGCGTGGTCGTCAAAGGCGTGGCCGACACCCAGTTCAACACCTGGCATTACGGCGACGCCCAGCGCGGCAACCTCAAAGGCACCGCCCGCACGCTGGACGAGGCGGACGGCGCCATCGAGCTTGACAACGGCGTGATCTCGCGCGATGGCTGGGCCGTCATCGACGATTCCGCCGCCAACATCATCATCGAAACCGACACGGTGAACGGCAAGGCGAACCCGTTCGGCACCTGGGTATCCCCGCGCGCCACCGCCGAAACGGACTTGTACTTCTTCGGCTATGGCCACCGCTACATCGAGGCCGTACGCGACTTCTATCGCCTGACCGGCCCCACGCCGCTCCTGCCGCGCTTCGCCATGGGCAACTGGTGGAGCCGCTACTACCGGTACACGCAGGACGGCTATCTGGCCCTGATGGACCGCTTCAAGCGCGAGGGCATCCCGTTCACCACCTCCGTGATCGACATGGACTGGCATCGCGTGGACGACGTGGACCCGAAGTACGGTTCCGGCTGGACCGGCTACTCGTGGAATCGCGAACTGTTCCCCGACCCGCCGGCCTTCCTCGCCGACCTGCACCGGCGCGGCCTGCGCACCACACTGAACGTCCACCCGCGCGACGGCGTGCGCGCGTTCGAGGACGCCTACCCCGAAGTCGCCAAGCGCGTCGGCATCGACCCGGCCACCGAGGAGAACGTGGAATTCGACCTCACCAACCCGGACTTCGTGGACGCCTATTTCGACATGCACCACCGCATGGAGGCCGAAGGTGTCGACTTCTGGTGGCTGGACTGGCAGCAGGGCGGCGTGACCCGCCAGAAGGGTCTCGACCCGCTGTGGATGCTCAACCACATGCACTACCTCGACTCAGGGCGCGGTGGCAACTGGCCGCTCACCTTCTCCCGGTACGCCGGCCCCGGCTCCCACCGCTACCCGGTCGGCTTCTCCGGAGACACGATCGTGACCTGGGAATCGCTCGCCTTCCAGCCGCAGTTCACCGCCACCGCTTCCAACATCGGGTATGGCTGGTGGAGCCACGACATCGGCGGCCACATGTTCGGCTACCGCAACGAAGAGCTGGAGGCCCGCTGGTACCAGCTCGGCGCGTTCAGCCCGATCAACCGACTGCATTCGTCCAACTCGCCGTTCTCCGGCAAGGAGCCGTGGAACTTCAACCGTGACGTGAGCGCCGCGATGGTGGACGCGCTGCGTCTGCGCCACGCGATGATGCCGTACTTGTACACCATGAACTACCGTGCCGCCGAAGCCGGCCGTCCGCTGGTCGAGCCGATGTACTGGCAGAACCCGGATACGCCGGACGCCTACGAGGTGCCGGATGAGTTCCGCTTCGGCACCGAGCTCGTGGTCGCGCCGATCGTCTCCCCGGACGATGCCGCCGCCTGCCGCGGCCGCGCCGACGCCTGGCTGCCGCAGGGGGAGTGGTTCGACTTCTTCGACGGCCGCCGATACGTCTCATCCGACGCCGCTGGCCGCCGACTGGAGGTCTGGCGCTCGCTCGACCGCACGCCGGTGTTCGCCAAGGCCGGCGCGATCGTGCCGTTGCAGGACGTCGCGGAATCCGGCGAAGCGATCAACTCTATCGCCAACCCGCAGGCCCTGCGCGTGCTGGTGTTCCCTGGTGCCGACGGCTCGTTCGTCATGCGCGAGGATCGCGGCACGTGGGGCGCCCCCAGCGCCGACACCGCGATAGCGTTCACGTGGGGCGGGGCCGATGCGTCGCCCAGCGCCTTCACCGTCGCGCCGGTTACCGGCGATACGTCCGCCGTACCCGAGTCGCGCGACTGGACGGTCGTGTTCCGCGGCGTCGCGCCGGTCGATGCGGCCAGCGGCGTGCGTGCATGGTCCGGCGAGGCTCCGGTCGAGGCGACGGTGGCGTACGACGAGGCGACCATGAGCCTGACCGTGTCCGTCACCGGCATCAGCTCGGCTGCCAGTCTGCGCATCGAGATTCCCGGCGGTCTGCGCATCGCCGACAATCCGGTCGAATCGGACGCGATGGACCTACTGCTGCACGCCCAGATGCTCTACCGCACCAAGGAGCTCGCGCTGCAGGCGGTCCACAAGCTCGGCATCGGCGCGATCGGCGCCCTGCGCACCATGAACCGTGGTCCGCGCTACGCCAACGATTTCTGGATCACCGACATGCCCGATGCGGTGGCCGGCGCGCTCGAAGAAATTTTGCTGCGCAGCTGAGCCCGGTTGCAGTTTTCTGCAACATCCGGGTGCGCCCCGGTATGCGGCGATAAGTTCGGCATGGTTGCCGAAGAGCGTGGCATACCGGGTGCAGTGCGTGGGATGGCCTTCGCGATTGCACTCATCGTGCGGTCAGTGGAAAGGAACTTTTCATGCACAAGGTGAAACAGCACAAGGGCGTCGCGGTGGCCGCCGCGGTCTGCGCGGTCGCGATGGCGGCCTCGCTCGCGACCCACGCCGGCGCGGCCGGGGACCGGCGTTATTGACTGGCTGGCGTTATCGAGTGATTGGCGGTATCAATTAGCCGGCGTTATTGATGAGCCGGCGTTGTCGATTAGCCAGCATTATCGACCGGCACTGAAGCATGCAGTACCCACTGCCCGCGTTTCTCCCGCACATCCCAATCCCCGTGCGCATGCAGCACACGCTCCCGATAGTACGCAAGCCCGGAATGCCGCCCCCTCAAACGTCGCGTCACCTTGACGCGGACGGTCCGTCACATCAATGGTGACGCGGTCCTGAGCGGCGGAAACCAGCACCACGTAACGCTGCGTCGAATCGGCATACCTAGCGATATTGCCAAACAATTCCCGCAGAAAATCGGCGACAAACACTGTGTCTGAGTTATTCAGCGCATCGATGCCCCCAGCGACAATAACGTCGCCGACACACCCCATGCGCTGCAATCGCGCGCCGCCGCTGGCAAGTCTGATGACAAGGCCGATGTCGCGCCCCAGTCACCCCTTGCAGTTTTCTGTATAAGTGGATTTTGGCTCCAAACGCACCACTCCGTCATCGCCGTCAGTCACTCCCACAAAAAACTTGAGCCAAACATACTCAACTTTTTGTGTTGAAATTGGGAATAGAACTTGCCAAATGGAAGTTGAGTGATGTAGGCTCAAGTTTGGAAGGTCCAAGAGACGACCAATCGGAACTTGGGCAAAGAACGTAAGAACAAACGAGTAATTAAGGAGCACACATTATGGCACGTGCAGTTGGTATCGATCTGGGAACCACGAATTCCTGCATCGCAACTCTTGAAGGTGGCGAGCCCACCGTTATCGTCAACGCTGAAGGCGCGCGCACCACGCCGTCTGTGGTGGCCTTCTCCAAGTCCGGCGAGATCCTCGTCGGCGAAGTGGCCAAGCGTCAGGCCGTGACCAACGTTGACCGCACTATTTCTTCCGTCAAGCGCCACATGGGCTCCGACTGGACCGTCGACATCGACGGCAAGAAGTGGACCCCGCAGGAGATTTCCGCGCAGATCCTGATGAAGCTGAAGAGGGATGCTGAGGCCTACCTCGGCGAGCCCGTCACCGACGCCGTCATCACCTGCCCGGCATACTTCAACGATGCCCAGCGTCAGGCCACCAAGGACGCCGGCAAGATCGCCGGCCTGAACGTCCTGCGTATCATCAACGAGCCGACCGCAGCCGCTCTGGCCTACGGCCTTGAGAAGGGCAAGGAAGACGAGCGCATCCTGGTCTTCGACCTCGGCGGCGGCACCTTCGATGTCTCCCTGCTGGAGATTGGCAAGGATGACGACGGCTTCTCCACCATTCAGGTTCAGGCCACCAACGGCGACAACCACCTCGGTGGTGACGACTGGGATCAGAAGATCATCGATTGGCTGGTTTCCGAAGTCAAGAACAAGTACGGCGTCGACCTGTCCAAGGACAAGATCGCGCTGCAGCGTCTGAAGGAAGCCGCTGAGCAGGCGAAGAAGGAGCTCTCCTCCTCCACCTCCACCAGCATCTCCATGCAGTACCTGGCCATGACCCCTGACGGCACCCCGGTGCACCTGGATGAGACTCTGACCCGTGCGCACTTCGAGGAAATGACCTCCGACCTGCTGGGTCGCTGCCGCACGCCGTTCAACAACGTGCTGCACGACGCCGGCATCTCCGTGAGCGACATCGACCACGTGGTGCTCGTCGGTGGTTCCACTCGTATGCCCGCCGTCAAGGAACTCGTCAAGGAGCTCACCGGTGGTAAGGAAGCGAACCAGTCCGTGAACCCGGATGAGGTTGTGGCTGTCGGTGCCGCCGTGCAGTCCGGCGTCATCAAGGGCGACCGTAAGGACGTCCTGCTTATCGACGTGACCCCGCTGTCCCTCGGTATCGAGACCAAGGGTGGCATCATGACCAAGCTCATCGATCGCAACACCGCCATCCCGACCAAGCGTTCCGAGGTCTTCTCCACCGCTGAAGACAACCAGCCGTCCGTGC
>ENA-UOJN01001837-UOJN01001837.1-human-gut-metagenome-genome-assembly--contig:-C125IIP-NODE-1837-length-14367-cov-17.435579_pt1 | contig 14367 bp, 10 predicted proteins | sample MGYA00242350_ERZ723897 | MGnify/ENA metagenome assembly ERZ723897 | reverse complement strand
CTTTTTTTCGGGGCGCGCCCGAATTCGCCGTGTTTTGCGCAATATATGGGTTATTTTTGTGTTGCAAAACACAAGATATGGAGGGTTTGCTATGCAGTTTTCCAACCAATCCGGCCGCGCACAGCGCGGCGGCATCGTGTATCTGGCGGTGGACGCGATCGCGCCGAGCGCAGTCCAGCCGCGGCAGAACTTTCCCCCGGCGCAGCTCGAGGAGCTCTCGCGCAGCATCGCCGAATACGGTGTGCTCAGTCCGCTGACCGTGCGCACGCGGCCGGGCGGATATGAGCTCGTGGCCGGTGAGCGCCGCCTGCGCGCCGCGCGCATGGCAGGGCTCAATGAGGTGCCGTGCATCGTCATGGAGCTGGATCTGGAGGAGGCAAGCTTCATCGCGCTGGTGGAAAATCTCCAGCGCAACGACCTCGATTTCCTTGAGGAATCGCGCGGCATCGCGCAGCTCATCCGGCTCTTCGGGCTCAGTCAGGAGGAGTGCGCGCGGCGGCTGGGCAAGTCGCAGTCGGCCGTGGCGAACAAGCTCCGCCTGCTGCGTCTGCCGGAGGATGTGCTCAACGCCATGCGCAACGCCGGGCTCACCGAGCGGCACGGGCGCGCGCTGCTGCGGCTCGAGACGCCGGACGAGCAGCGCGCGGCGCTGGCCTATATCCTCAGCCGCGACCTGAACGTCGCCGCGACGGACGCCTACATCGACCGCCTGCTCGAGGCCAAAGCCGCGCCCGAGAGCGAGCGGCAGAAGACCTTCATCCTCAAGGACGTGCGCGTGTTTCTCAACACGATCGCCCACAGTCTCGACCTCATGAAGCAGGGCGGCATCGACGCCGGTATGCAGCGGCAGGAGACGGACGATGCGCTCATTCTCACCATCAACATTCCCAAGGCGCGGCGGCGCGAGCCGGACGCGCAGCGGGGCGAACCCGTGCCGGTCGGATAAAAAAATCGCGCGCGGGCTTGACAGCGGCGCGGCGGCTTCCTATACTCTTATATACATATATGTGGAAAGGCCGCCCGTGAGGGCGGAAAAGGAGGTCACTGCATGAAAACGCTGATCCTGTTCGCTTCGCGTTACGGCGCGACGGAGGAGATCGCCTATATGCTCAAGAGCGCCGTCGGCGGCGATGTGACGGTGTGCAATGTCCGCGACCGCGGCGTCTCGCTCGAAGGCTATGACACGGTCATCATCGGCAGCTGCGTGTATATGTTCAAGCTTGACAAGCACATCAAGCGCTTTTTGCGCCGCAACGAAAAGACGCTGCTGGGCAAGAAACTCGGCCTGTATCTGTGCTGCTATACCACGCCCGGTACGGAGGGCTATCTCGAGCACTTCTTCTCGCCCGCGCTGCTGGAGCACGCGGCGGCGAAGGATATCCTCGGCGGCAAGATGCAGTACGCGAAGATGAGCTATGTCTACAAGCAGCTTTTCGGCGCGCTGATGACATCGCCCCAGTACCGCGCGCAGTATTCCGAGCCCGATTTCGACATCGCGCGCATCGACGCGTTCGCCGCCGCCATGCGCGGCTGAGCGGCGCGGCAAACGGAAAGCGCCTTTTCGGCAGCAAAAAAATCACCCGCATCCGACCGGATGCGGGTGATTTTCGTTTTGCGGCTCAGTACGCGGTCACGCCGGTGAAGGCGAGCTCGGCGTTGCCGGTCAGACGCACGCCGTCGTCATCGTAGGTGACGAGCAGGTCGCCGCCGGTGACCTTGACCGTGATGGTCTCGCCCTTCGGACACAGGCCGTTTTCCACGGCGGCCACCACGGCTGCGCACGCGCCCGTGCCGCAGGCGCGGGTCTCGCCGTTGCCGCGCTCCCAGACGCGCATTTTGATCGTCGTGCGGTTGACGACGCGGATGAACTCCGTGTTCGTGCGCGCGGGGAAGAGGTCCGCGTGCTCAAACTGCGGGCCGAGGTGCGCGACGTCCACCTCGTCCACGCGGTCGACAAAGACGACGCAGTGGGGGTTTCCCATCGAGAGACACGTGATGCGGTACTCCCCGCCCGCGATGGTCACGGGCCGGTTGATCACGCGCTCGCCCTCGAGTGCTACGGGCACGGCCTCGGGTACGAAGGCGGGCTTTCCCATCTCGACCGTCACGAGGCCGACCGTGCCGAAGCGCGTGTAGAGGTGCAGCCGGTGCACCTGGCCGCCGGCCTCAATGGTGAGATCGGCGCGCGGCACGATGCCGTTGTCGTACAGGTACTTGCCCACGCAGCGGATGGCGTTGCCGCCCATGCCGCCGGGGCTGCCGTCGCGGTTGAAGACGCGCATTTTTGCGTCGGCCACGGTGCTGCGCTCGATGAGCACGATGCCGTAACCGCCGATGCCGCGGTGACGCGAGCACAGCGGGATGCACAGCGATTCGGGGCAGGTGATGTGCCCGTCAAAATTCTCGACGTAGATATAGTCATCGCCGGTGGCCTGCATTTTCGAAAACTTCAGGCGCTGGCGCTTGGTGCGCATGTGGTTGATGTCCACGAGCTCGGTGTTGTGCTCGTTGTAGCGGCTGGCGATGATGTCCGCCAGGGCGTTGGCCGTGTCGAGCGAGGTGAAGCACGGGATGCCGAGCTGCAGCGCGCGGCGGTGCAGGGCAATGTAATCGTCCGTGGTCGCGTCCTTGAGCGCGCCGGTGTAGACGATGTAGTCGATGCAGCCGCTCTCGAGCAGGGCGAAGGCGTGGTCGCTCTCGCGGATGCCGTCGACGGTCACGACGTCGATGCCGAGGCGCGCAATGGCAGCGGCGGTCTCTGCGGTCGCGTAGAGCGCGAAGTGCAGGTCGTCGAGCTTCTTGGCCAGCGACACGATCTCGCCGAGGTCGTGTGTGTCCACGCTCACGAGCACGCCGTGGCGGCCGTCCGGGTGCCGGCCGACGACCATGCCGGCCGAGGTCAGCCCCTTGAACAGCGCCTCCTGCATTGTTTTTCCGAGGCCGAGCACTTCGCCCGTGGACTTCATCTCCGGGCCAAGGTAGGCGTTGACGTCGCCGAGCTTTTCAAACGAGAACACCGGCACCTTGACCGCGTAATACGGCGGGATGGGGTGCAGCCCCGTGCCGTAGCCGAGGTCTTTGAGCTGCGCGCCGAGCATGACGCGCGCCGCCACATCCACCATCGGCACGCCCGTGACCTTGCTGATGTACGGCACGGTGCGCGAGGCACGGGGGTTGACCTCGATGACGTAGAGCTCGTTTTCCCAGATGAGGTACTGGATGTTCACCAGCCCCTTCGTGCCGAGCGCGAGGGCGAGCTTGCGCGAGCTGTCGACGATCTTGTCCGTCATGATGTCGTTGAGGTTGTACGGCGGGTAGACGGCGATGGAGTCGCCGCTGTGCACGCCGGCGCGCTCGATGTGCTCCATGATGCCGGGGATGAGCACATCCGTGCCGTCGGAGATGACGTCCACCTCCAGCTCCGTGCCCATCATGTACTTGTCCACGAGCACGGGGTTGTCGATGCCCTGCGCGAGGATGCGCTGCATATACGTCGTGACCTCGTCATCGTCGTGGACGATCTTCATGTTTTGTCCGCCGATGACGTACGACGGGCGCAGCAGCACGGGGTAGCCGAGCGTCTGCGCGGCGTGCAGCGCCTCGGGCAGCGTCTGCACACCCATGCCCTTCGGGCGCGAGATGTGAAACTGCTCGAGCAGGGCATCAAACCGCTCGCGGTCCTCGGCGATGTCGATGCCCTCGGCCGAGGTGCCGAGGATGCGGATGCCGTGGCGGTCGAGCGTCTGCGTGAGCGCGATGGCGGTCTGCCCGCCGAAGGCGACCACGACGCCGACGGGCTGCTCCACGTCGATGATCTGCAGCACATCCTCGGCCGTGAGCGGCTCGAAATACAGCCGGTCGGCGGTGTCGTAGTCCGTGGAGACGGTCTCGGGGTTGTTGTTGACGATGACGACGTCATAGCCCATGGCCTTGAGCGTCCACACGCAGTGGACGGACGAATAGTCAAACTCGATGCCCTGGCCGATGCGGATCGGCCCGGAGCCGAGCACCATGACGACGGGCTTGCCGCTGCGCGGGAAGGTGCGCGCCTCGCAGCGCGTGTCCGCGCTGGCGTAGAAATACGGCGTCTGCGCGTCGAACTCGGCGGCGCAGGTGTCGACCATCTTGTAGCCCGCGCGGAAGGCGGGCAGCGTCTCGCTGCCGGATAGGCGGCGCAGCGCCGCGTCCGGATAGCCGAGGTACTTGCCGCGCTGATAAAGCTCCGGTGTCAGGCCGTTTTGGATGCTCGTCTCATAGTCCACGAGGTTTTGCAGGCGGGCCAGAAACCAGCGGTCGATGCGGGTGATGTCGTGGATCTCGTCGACGGACACGCCGCTGCACAGCGCCTCAAAGACGGTGAACAGGCGGTGATCGTCGCAGTCGGCGAGCCGGTCGCGCACCGGGCGGTCGGACAGGGGCTTGGCGTGCAGCGTGTCGAGATGGATCTCGGCGCCGCGCACGGCCTTGAGCAGCGCGCTTTCAAAGTTCGTGCCGATGGCCATGACCTCGCCGGTGGCCTTCATCTGCGTGCCGAGGCGGCGGGACGCGCCGACGAACTTGTCAAACGGCCACTTGGGGAACTTCACGACGACGTAGTCCAGCGCGGGCTCAAAGCAGGCGCAGGTCTTGCCGGTGATGTCATTTTGAATTTCATCGAGCGTATAGCCGAGGGCGATCTTCGTCGTGATCTTTGCGATCGGGTAGCCGGTCGCCTTCGACGCGAGCGCCGACGAGCGCGACACGCGGGGGTTGACCTCGATGACGGCGTACTCAAAGCTGTCGGGGTTGAGCGCGAACTGGCAGTTGCAGCCGCCGACGATGTCGAGCGCGGAGATGATGTTCAGCGCCGCGCTGCGCAGCATCTGAAACTCCTTGTCCGAGAGTGTCAGCGCCGGGGCGACGACGATGCTGTCGCCGGTGTGTACGCCGACGGGGTCGAAGTTTTCCATGCTGCACACGGCGATGACGTTGCCGGCGCCGTCGCGCATGGTCTCAAACTCGATCTCCTTCCAGCCGTAGATATAGCGCTCGACGAGGATCTGCGTGATCGGGGACGCGTCGAGGCCGGTCTGCGCGGCGGTGGAGAGCTCCTCCGGGCTGTAGGCCACGCCGCCCCCCGCGCCGCCGAGCGTGAACGCCGGGCGGATGATAACGGGGTAGCCGATGCTGCCCGCGACCTCCAGCGCCTCGGCCACGGTGTTCGCGATGCCGGAGGGGATGGTCGGCTCGCCGATGGCGGCCATGGTCTCCTTGAAGAGCTCGCGGTCCTCGGCCTTGTCGATGGCTTCGGCGTTCGTGCCGATGAGGCGGACGTTGTGCTGCTGCAGAAAGCCCTCCTTGTCGAGCTCCATCGCGAGCGTCAGGCCCGTCTGGCCGCCGAGACCGGCGAGGAGACTGTCGGGCTGCTCCTTTTCGATGATGCGCTTGACGGAGGTCAGCGTGAGCGGCTCGAGATAGATCTCGTCCGCGAGGGCCTTGTCGGTCATGATGGTCGCGGGGTTGGAGTTGACGAGCACGACGTTCACGCCCGCGTCGTGCAGCACGCGGCACGCCTGCGCGCCGGCATAGTCGAATTCCGCTGCCTGCCCGATCACGATCGGGCCGGAGCCGATGACCATGACTTTGCGGATGCTGGAATCAATCGGCATGGTGCGCACCTCCCATCAGGTCACAGAATCGGTCAAAGAGAAAGGCCGTGTCGTGCGGGCCCGAGCATGCCTCGGGGTGAAACTGCACGGAAAAGGCCCGCAGGTCGGGGTAATCGATGCCCTCGCACGTGCCGTCGTTGGCGTTGACGTAGCGGATGACGCCGGTTTTCACGCTCTCGGGCACGACGGCGTAGCCATGGTTCTGGCTGGTGAGGAACGTGCGCGTGCCGCACACGTCGCGCGCCGGCTGGTTCACGCCGCGGTGGCCGTACTTGAGCTTCACGGTGCTGCCGCCCTGCGCCAGCGCCATGAGCTGGTGGCCGAGGCAGATGCCGAACATCGGGATGCGGCCGAAGAGTTTGGCGATCTCCGCGATCTGGCTGACGTTGTCGGTCGGGTCGCCGGGGCCGTTGGAGAGCATGACGCCGTCATACCCGGCGGCGAGGATGTCCTCCGCCTTGGCCGAGCAGGGCAGCACCGTCACGGCGCAGCCGCGCTTACAGAGCTCGCGCGCGATGTTGCGCTTCGCGCCGTAGTCGATGAGCGCCACGCTGTGCAGCACGCTGCCCTCCGGTTGGAGGGTGTAGGGCTCCGGCGTCGTCACCTGCGGCACGGGGTCCGTGATGCGGTAGGCGCGCAGGGGCGCGAGATCGTCCGGCACCGTGTCGCAGATGGCGGCGTTCATGGTGCCGGCCTCGCGCAGGATGCGCGTGACGGCGCGGGTGTCGATGCCGGCGATGCCGGGGATGTGGTTTTCCTTCAAAAACGCGTCGAGCGTTTCCTCACACCGGAAGTTTGACGGCGTTTGGCACTGCTCGCGCACAACGTAGCCGCGCACGCAGCATTTGCCCTCAAAATCGGCCGGAATGATGCCGTAGTTTCCGATGAGCGGGAAGGTCTGCAGCACGATCTGGCCGCAGTAGCTGGGGTCGGTGAGCGTCTCGATGTAGCCGTTCATGCCGGTGGTGAACACCAGCTCGCCCACCGTGTCGCATGGCGCGCCGAGGGCGAGGCCTGCAAAGACCTCGCCGTTTTCAAGTACGAGATAGCGCTTCATAGTTCGATCTCCGCAAGCGTCGCCGCCATGACCGCCTTGATGGTGTGCATGCGGTTTTCGGCCTCCTGAAACACGACCGACTGTGCGCTTTCAAACACGTCGTCCGTGACCTCCATGGCCTCGCGGCCGAAGCGCGTGCACATCTCGCTGCCGACGGCGGTCTTTTTGTCGTGATACGCCGGCAGGCAGTGCATGAAGATGGCGTTGGGGTCGGCCTTGGCCATGAGCGCCGCGTTGACCTGATACGGCGCCAGCGCGGCGATGCGCTCGGCCCAGACGCTCTCCGGCTCGCCCATGGAGACCCAGATGTCGGTGTAGACCACGTTCGCGCCCTGCACAGCCGCGGCGGGGTCGGAGATAAAGTCGAGCACCGCGCCCGTCTGCGCCGCGATGGCCTGACACTCCGCGACGAGCTGCGCATCGGGGAAGTAGCCCTCGGGCGCGCAGGCCGTGAAGTGCATGCCCATCTTCGCGCAGCCGACCATGAGGGAGTTGCCCATGTTGAAGCGCGCGTCGCCCATGTAGACGAGGTGGATGCCGTCGAGCGAGCCGAAATGCTCCCGGATGGTCAGAAAGTCCGCGAGGATCTGCGTCGGGTGAAACTCGTCCGTCAGGCCGTTCCAGACCGGGACGGAGGCGTACTGCGCCAGCTCCTCGACGATGCTCTGGCCGTAGCCGCGGTATTCGATGCCGTCGAACATGCCCGAGAGCACGCGCGCGGTGTCGGCGATGCTCTCCTTCTTGCCGATCTGCGAACCGGTGGAGTCGAGATACGTGCTGCCCATGCCCAGATCGTGCGCCGCGACCTCGAAGCTGCTGCGTGTGCGCGTGCTCGTCTTTTCAAAGATGAGCGCGACGTTTTTGCCCTCGCACAGACGGTGCGGGATGCCGGCCTTTTTTTCGGCCTTGAGCTGGGCTGCGAGCTGCAGCAGGTAGTCGATCTGCTCGGGGGTGCAGTCGAGCAGCTTGAGAAAATCGTTACCCTTGAGATTCATATCGGTGTTCCTCCTTATACCTCGGCGCAGACGGCCTTGAGCACGCCGATCGCCTGCTCGAGCTGCGCCATGGGGATGTTGAGCGCCGGCAGCAGGCGCACCTTGTTTTTCGCCGAGATGACGAGCACGCCCTGCTCTGCGCAGGCGCAGATGACGTCTGCGACCGGGCGCACGGTCTCCACGCCGAGCATCAGGCCAAGCCCCGTGACGCTCTTGACGCCCGGTGCGCCGGTGAGCGTGTCGACGATGAAGTCGGACTTTTCCTGTACGGACTGCAGCAGCGGCCCGTCGAGCCGGTGCAGGATGCTCAGCGCACCGGCGCAGCAGACCGGGTTGCCGCCGAAGGTCGAGCCGTGGCTGCCGGGGGTGAGCACGTTCTGCACCTTCTCGCCGAGCAGCGTTGCGCCCAGCGGCAGCCCGCCGCCGAGCCCCTTGGCCGTGGAGACGATGTCGGGCTGGACGCCGTAGTGCATATAGCCGTAGAGCTTGCCGGTGCGGCCGTTGCCGGTCTGCACCTCGTCGCAGATGAGCAGGATGTCCTGCGCGGCGGCGAGCTGCGCCGCACCCTTGACGAATTCCTGCGTCAGCGGGATGACGCCGCCCTCGCCCTGCACGACCTCGATCATGATGGCGGCGCATTTGTGCGCGGCCACCTGCGCCTTGAGATCGTCGAGATCGTTCGCCTCGGCATAGGCAAAGCCCTCCGTCAGCGGCAGAAAGTCGTGGTGGAACACGTCCTGACCGGTCGCGGCGAGCGTCGTGATCGTGCGGCCGTGGAAACTGTTTTTGAGCGTGATGATGGTGGAGTACTCCGGGCCCTTATGGTCGGCGGCATACTTGCGCGCGGCCTTGATGGCGCACTCGTTGGCCTCGGCGCCGGAGTTGGAGAAGAAGACTTTCTTCATGCCGGTCTTTTCGCACAGCAGCTGCGCCAGCTGCGCGTCGGGCGCGGTGAAGTAGAGGTTTGAGGTGTGCTGCACGGTGCACAGCTGCTCGGTCACGGCGCGCACCCACGCGGGGTCGGACACGCCGAAGCTGTTGACGGCGATGCCGGTCGCGAGGTCGATGTATTCCTTGCCGTTCTCATCCCAGACGAGCGAGCCTTTGCCGCGCACGATCGTGACCGGGTAGCGGGCGTAGGTGTTGGCGATGTAAGTATGGTCAAGTTGCTGTGTATTCATTTGCATTTCCTCCTTGTCCGGCAACGAACATGGTGCCGATGCCTTCGTTTGTCAGCATTTCGATGAGTATGGCGTGCGGCACGCGCCCGTCGATGATAAAGACGCGGTGCACGCCCCAGCGGATGGCGTCCATGCAGCAGGTCACCTTCGGCAGCATACCGCCGCAGATGACGCCGGAGGCTATGAGCGCCTGCGCCTCCGCCGTGCGGATGACGGGGATGAGCGAGGCGGGGTCGTCCTTGTCGCGCAGGATGCCGCCGATGTCGGTCATGGCGATGAGGCTCTCCGCGCCGAGCTCGCCCGCGATGCGCGCGGCTGCGGTGTCGGCGTTGATGTTGTAGACGTGCCCCTGCGTGTCGCACCCGACGGTGGACACGACCGGGATGTAGCCCTTGTCGAGCACGTCGAGGATGGGGCGCACGTCGACCTTCGTGATCTCGCCCACGTAGCCGAGCCGCTCGTCGCGCACGCGCGCCTGGATCATCTGCCCGTCGATGCCGGACAGGCCGATCGCGCGGCCGCCCTTTTGTCCGATGAGATTGACGAGCGTCTTGTTGATCTTTCCGGCGAGCACCATCTGCACGACGTCGGCGGTCTCGGCGTCCGTCACGCGCAGACCGTCGACAAACTGCGTCTGCTTGCCGAGCTTTTGCAGCATATCCGTGATCTCGGGCCCGCCGCCGTGCACGAGCACAACCTGCACCCCGATGAGCGAGAGCAGCACGATGTCGCGCATGACGGAGTCCTTGAGCTTTTCGCTGATCATGGCGTTGCCGCCGTATTTGATGACGACGATCTTGCCGCTGTATTCCTGGATGTAGGGCAGCGCGTGGACGAGTACCTTTGCGCGTTGCGGATTTGTGATGTCCATGATGGTGTCCCTCCCGGTTCAGGTACGGTAGTCGCCGTTGATCTTCACGTAGTCATATGTCAGGTCGCAGCCCCATGCCGTTGCGCCCTCGTCGCCGGCGTTGAGGTCGACGAGGATCTCGATCTCCTTTTCGAGCAGGATCTGTTTGGCCTCCTCCTCGGAAAACGGCACGCCCGCACCGTGTGTGCACACGCACACCGTTCCGGCTGCCGAGCGGAAGAACACGTCGACCTTGTGCACGTCCACATGCGTGCCGCTGTAGCCGATGGCGCACAGCACGCGGCCCCAGTTGGCGTCCGCGCCGAACATGGCGGCCTTGACGAGCGACGAGCAGACGATGCTCTTGGCGACGGTTTTCGCCGTCGCGTGATCTTCCGCGCCGGTGACGCAGCACTCGATCAGGCGCGTCGCGCCCTCGCCGTCGCCCGCGATCCGGCGGCAGAGCCAGACGGTCACGCTGTTGAGCGCGCGGCAGAAGGCCGTGAAGTCCGCGCCGGGCGCTGTGATCTCGGCGTTGCCCGCGAGTCCGTTTGCCAGCACGGCGACCATGTCGTTCGTGGACGTGTCGCCGTCGACGCTGACCATATTGAACGTGTCGCTCACGTCGCCGGTGAGTGCCGCGTGCAGCATCGGCGCGCTGATGGCGCAGTCGGTCGTGAGAAAGACCAGCATGGTCGCGAGGTTCGGGTGGATCATGCCCGAGCCCTTGGCGATGCCGCCGATCGTGCAGGTCTTGCCGCCGGCGGTGAACTGCACGGCGATCTCCTTCGGCTGCGTGTCGGTGGTCATGATGCCCTCGGCCGCCTGATCGGAGTGGTCGCCGAGCGCGGCGGCGAGCTGCGGCAGGCCGGTGCGGATGGGCGCGAGATCGAGCGGCTGGCCGATCACGCCCGTGGACGCGACGATGACGTCCTGCGGCGCGATGTGCAGCGCCGCTGCCGTGAGTGCGCTCATCTCCTCGGCGACGGCGATGCCGTCGGCGTTGCAGGTGTTGGCGTTGCCGCTGTTGCAGACGATGGCCTGCGCCTTGCCGTCAGCCAGGTGCGCCTTTGTCACGGTCAGGGGCGCGCCCTTGACGAGATTGGTCGTATAGACCGCCGCGGCGCTGGCCGGGACGGCGCTGTAAATGAGCGCGAGGTCGCGCTTGGCTTGGTTCTTGCGGATGCCGCAGTGGATGCCCGCTGCGGAAAAACCCTGTGCGGCGCACACGCCGCCGGTGACTTGCTTCATCGGTTTTCCTCCTTACAGTTCGAGGCCGAAGCCCTTTTCCTTGCCCATGACGAGGTTCAGGCACTCGAGTGCCGCGCCGGATGCGCCCTTGCCGAGGTTGTCGAACACGGCCGTGAGCACGATGCGCTCGTCGTTGCCGGACACCGACACGACCATGCTGTCCTTGCCGGACATGGCGGCGGCGGACAGGAAGCCGTCCGTGCACGCGGGGTCCTGATAGTGCACGACGGGGCCGGTGTACTTTGCGGAGTAGGCGGCCTTGATGTCCGCCATCGTCTTGCCGGGGCAGAGCTGTGCGCCGAAGAGCGCGACGCTCGTCTCCATGCCGCTGTAGAAATCCGCCACGATCGGCGCGAACACCGGCGCGTGCGTCAGACCCGGGACCGCGCACATCTCGCGCAGGTGCTTGTGCTGCTGCGTGAGGGCGTACTGCCGGGGCGCGGCGTACAGGGGGTCGGGCTCGTCTGCCTCATATTCGGCGATCATCTTCTTGCCGCCGCCGCTGTAGCCCGTGAGCGAGTAGCACGTCAGCAGCGCGTCCGGCGGCAGGATGCCCGCCTCGACGAGCGGATAGGTGAGCACGACGAAGCCGCTGGCGTGGCAGCCGGGCACGGCGATGCGCTTGGCCGTTCGGATCGCTGCCTCGCGCTCGGGCGACAGCTCCGGGAAGCCGTACACCCAGCCCGGCGCGGTGCGGTGCGCGGTCGAGGTGTCGAGCACGACCGTGTCCGGGTTTTCGACCAGATCTGCCGCCGTGACCGCCGCTGCATCCGGCAGACACAAAAACGCGATGTCCGCGCGGTTGAGCATCTCGCGCTGCGCCTCGATATCGTGCCCGAGCTCCCGCGGCAGGGTCAGCAGCGTGATGTCCGCGCGCTGTGCCAGCCGGTCGTAAATGCGCAGCCCGGCCGTGCCGGAGCTGCCGTCAATGAAAATGGTTTTCTTTTCAGTATACATATGTCATCCCTCGCAAGCGAATATAAATCCATTAAGACAATAAAAATATACTACTACGCGAATAAATATGCAATAAGCTCACGGAAAAATTCATGCGATTTGTGAAATTTGAAAACATAGCCGCCAAAGGAGAAAACTGCCTTGTGCACCCTGCACATATGCGGCGGTGCATATTTGGGCGCGCTGCCGGATTTTTGGGCAGCAGCGGCATAAAAAACCCGCCCGACTGTTCGGTCGGGCGGGTACGATACCGGTCAGATCCGGAATTCCTTGCTGTACTCGGCGTAGTATTTGTCAAAGCTGTGCGAGTGCATGGCCATGACGCTGTTGATATATTCGTGCGTGTCGAACGACTCGGACTCGAGCTCGATCATGGCGACGGCGATGTTCGAGCAGTGGTCAGACACACGCTCGCAGTTGGTGAGCAGGTCGTTGAAGGCAAAGCCGTGGTTGAGCGTGCACTCACCGGTCTGCAGACGGTCGATGTGGTGCAGCTTCATTTCGTCGCAGAGGTTATCGATCAGCTCCTCGAGCGGCTCGACGCGGTAGGCGGCGTCGACGTCGTTGTTGAGGAAGGCGGAGATCGTCAGCTCGAGAATGCGCGTCACGGCACTGAGCATGACGTGCAGCTCCCGCGAGCCGGCGGGAGAGAAGACGATCTGCTTCGTGTAGAGCTCCTGTGCGGTCTCACCGATGTTGAGCGAGTGGTCACTGATGCGCTCGAGGTCGCTGATCGTGTGCAGATACTTCGACACGTCGGCGGTCTGGCGCGGCGTGAGCTCCTTGCTCGTGATCTTGATGAGATAGGTGCCGAGCTTGTCCTCGTAGTGGTCGATGGCTTCCTCGTCCTCCTGCAGGGCGGCGAACTGGTCGTCGTCAAACTTTTCGAGCAGGGCGAAGGCGGACAAGATGTTGTTTTGCGCCTGACGCGCCATGGAGTCGATGGTCAGGCGGCTCTGCTCGATGGCGAGCGCCGGGTGCGTGAGAAAGCGCTCCTCGAGCCGGTCCATGTCGGCGAGTGCACCGCTTGCAGCCTTGTCCGGGAACAGGACGGTGACGAGCCGCTCGAGCATGGGGATCATCGGCGTGAGCAGCAGCACGGTCGCAAAGCGGAAGACCGTGTTGAGCAGAGCAATGGACACGGTGGTCATCGTGGCGTCCATGAACGGGAAGTGCACCGCGGCATTGACCACATAGAACACGACGCCCCAGACGAGCGCGCCGATGACGTCAATGAGCAGGTAGACGTAGGCGGTGCGCTTGCCCTTGACGCTCGCGCCGAGCGAGGACAGCAGCACTGGCACGGCCGCGCCGATGGCGATGCCGAGCGTGATGGGGAAGGCGACCGAGAACGTGATCGTGCCCGTGATGGCCAGCGCCTGCAAAATGCCGACGGCAGCGGAGGCACTCTGCAAAATGCAGGTGAACACCGTGCCGACGAGCACGCCGAGCAGGGGGTTGGAGAAGCGGGTGAGCAGGTTGATGAACGCCGCGCTGTCCTTGAGCGGGGCGACTGCACCGCTCATTGCGGACATGCCGTACATCAGCACGGCGAAGCCGAGCAGGATGTCGCCGATGTGGCGCTTGACCTGATCCTTACAGAACATGCGCAGGACGATGCCGATCACGGCGACGATGCCGGTGAGCGTTGCGGTGCTCAGCAGCGACACCCAGCCGGAGCCGCTGATGTCCGACAGGCAGAGGATCCAGCCCGTGATGCTCGTGCCGAGGATCGAGCCGAGCACGATACCGATGGCCTGACGCACCTGCATCATGCCGGAGTTGACAAAGCCGACGACCATGACGGACGTGGCCGAGGATGACTGGATCACGGCGGTAACGCCGGTGCCGAGCAAAACGCCCTTGAGCGGGGTACTTGTGAGTCTATAGAGGATGATCTCCAGCTTGTTGCCGGCCACCTTTTTCAGCCCGTCGCCCATGAGCGTCATGCCGAACAGGAACAGAGCCACGCCGCCAAGCAGAGAGATCACGTTGTTGATCCCCAAATCGCTTCACACTCCCTTTGTATTGTTGATATGATTGCGCTTACCCTTCACTATATCAGAAAGAACGGCAAAGATAAATGCCGGAAGTGCCCGTTTCCGTTACAAATTTCGACGAAATTTGGAGCGGTTTTTTGTGCAGAATATGCCCGTTCGGGCGGGCGGCGGCCGTCGGAATCTTGACAATGTGCACTCCGCGTGCTATATTCCTATTATAATAATGTGTATATCTGCGCGCGGCTATGCGCGCGGGGAAACGGAGGATACGATGGCAGAAGAAAAGAAAAAGATCATGATCCACACGGCGAGCGGCGCCCACGTGGTCGACATGAGCGCCAAGAAGCCCAAGCCGAAGTTCGGCGTCCTGCCGGTCCGCGACTCTGTCGCCGCGGTGGCGGCCCCCGATCAGCAGCCGCAGGCCGGCC
>ENA-UOJN01001826-UOJN01001826.1-human-gut-metagenome-genome-assembly--contig:-C125IIP-NODE-1826-length-14424-cov-49.315819_pt1 | contig 14424 bp, 19 predicted proteins | sample MGYA00242350_ERZ723897 | MGnify/ENA metagenome assembly ERZ723897 | reverse complement strand
TCGCTTTACACGCACTCTGCCCTCCCGGACAGCTTTGTTAGACTACCATACACCGAATCATTTTGCAACCCCTATTTTTCGATTTCTCAGCATCCAGATAGAAGCATCATTATCATAAGCTGCGCTAATTTTCATCCCATACACGATGTACAACAGAATCGCTTCTGTTTCCCCGTCAATTGTCAATTATTGCTATTTACATTCCCGGTTCAAAGTGTTAAAGTATCTGCAACACAGTTACAGCGATGAAGGACACCCAGTAAGGTGCTGCAAGCGCTTACAGCAGAGAGCTGCCGGTCGGTGCAAGGCAGCGGAGCAGCAGCGCCCCAATTACCGTCCTGAGCCGCGTTCCGAAGCTCTCCGGAGTGGTAGGCGACGCCGGGCGCGCCCGTTACAGCGCTGCGGATATGTCAGTATCCTATGAGGCCGCGCAAGCGGTAAACTGAGGTGGTACCACGGGTTTATTCTCGTCCTCTGTGTCCTTTCTGGACGCAGAGGACGTTTTTGTTTTCAAGGAGCGTTTACGATGACTGCATTTCTTCCCATTCGGCGATACCCGCGGCGGCGGGATCACAACAACGACTTTGCGCAGCACTGCGCCGCGTAGCATTACGCACTACCATTATATATTATGAATTACAAGGAGGGGCACACTATGCCTGCCATTACTTTTTACAAGCACGAACCCATCCCCATGGAGATGCACAAGGTCAAGATCGTCCAGCAGCTGCACCTGCTGCCCACCGCCCAGCGCCTGGAAAAAATGCAGCAGGCCGGGTTCAATACCTTCCAGCTGCACAACGGCGACATTTTTCTGGACATGCTTACCGATTCCGGCGTCAACGCCATGTCCGACCGCCAGCAGGCGGCCATGCTGCAGGCTGACGACGCCTATGCCGGCAGCGAGACCTTCTTCCGTATGCAGGCCAAGCTCCAGGAGCTGTTCGGCATCGAGAACTGCCTGCCCGCCCATCAGGGGCGTGCCTGCGAGAACATTCTCGCCACCCGCTTTGTCAAGCCCGGCAACTGTGTCATCATGAACTACCACTTCACCACCGCTAAGGCGCATATCACCCGTCTGGGCGGCCGCGTGGAGGAGTTGGTCAAAAAGGAGGGTCTTGTCAGCCACAGCGACCTGCCTTTCAAGGGAAATATCGATCTGGACGCGCTGGAATCCTGCATTCTGAAGGAGACTCCCTCCAACGTTCCCTTCGTCCGGCTGGAGGCCGGCACCAACCTCATCGGCGGTCAGCCCATCTCCTACGCCAACATGAAGGCCGCCACCGCCATCTGCCGGAAATACAAGATCCTGACGGTGCTGGACGCCTCTCTTCTGCAGGACAACCTGTACTTCATCAAGACCCGTGAGGAGGGTATGCAGGACAAATCCGTGCGGGAGATCACCCGCATGATCGCCGACCTGTTCGACATCATCTACTTCTCCGCCCGAAAATTCGGCTTCGCCCGCGGCGGCGCGATCCTAGTGCGGGACAAGAAGCTGTTCCACTCCATGGAGGATCTGATCCCCATGTTCGAGGGCTTTCTGACCTACGGCGGCATGTCCGTTAAGGAGATGGAGGCCATGACCGTGGGCTTCGAGGAGAGCATGGACATGGACGTGATCTCCCAGGGGCCGCAGTTCATCGACTACTGCGTCAAGCGGCTGGATGAATACGGCGTGCCCGTCATCACCCCCGGCGGCGGTCTGGGCGCACACATCGACGTGAAGGAGTTCCTGCCCCATGTGCCCCAGTCCGAATACTCCGCCTGCGCCCTGTCCTGCGCCCTGTACATCTGCGGCGGCATCCGGGGCATGGAGCGCGGCACACTGTCGGAGGAGCGCGAGCCGGATGGCACGGAGCGCATCGCCTCCATGGAGCTGCTGCGGCTGGCCTTTCCGCGCCGCGTGTTTACCCTGTCCCAGACGGAGTACGTCATCGACCGGGTAAAGTGGCTGTTTGACCACCGCCAGCTGGTGGGCGGGCTGGAATTCGTCCACGAGCCGGCCACGCTGCGGTTCTTCACCGGCGTGCTGAAGCCCATCGGGGACTGGCCGGAGAAGCTGGCGGCGGCGTACCGCGCCGATTTCGGGGACGAGCAGTAAAAATGGTGGTAATGGGGCGATATCCCTCTTGACATCGCCCCGCCGCCGTGCTACAATCGTTCCACAATCCAAGGGGCGCTGGCGCAAGCTGGCTGAGATGTGACGTAACGCCGTCCGGTCCCTCGAACCTGATCCGGGTAATGCCGGCGTAGGAATGCGATCATATCGATTTTCGGATTTCCGCATTGCGACGCCTGTATGGCTCGCCATGCGGGAATTTTGTTTTTGGAGGTACACATTATTATGAAAAGTCACATGAGAGTCCGCGCCCTGTGCGAAGGCGCCGTGCTGGTGGCCGTTGCGCAGATACTCAGCTACCTGAAGCTGTGGGAGATGCCCTGGGGCGGCAGCGTCGTCCTGTCCATGATCCCCCTGGTGCTGTATGCCGTTCGCTGGGGCCTCGGCGCCGGCCTGCTGGGCGGCTTCGCCTTCGGTGTGCTGCAGTTCATGTTTGACGGCGGCTTCGCCATTGGCTGGCAGTCCATCGTCGGCGACTACCTGGTGGCCTTCACCGTCCTGGGTCTGGCCGGTCTGGTGGCCCGCCGCAAGAGCGGCGTGTTCACCGGCACTCTGATCGCCGGCTTTTCCCGCTTCCTGGTACACTATGTGGTGGGCGCCACCGTTTGGGCGGAATACATGCCCGAGACCTTCTTCGGCATGACTATGCACAGCCCCTGGTTCTACTCCCTGCTGTACAATCTGGCGTACATGCTCCCCAACATCGCTATCACCCTTTTGGTCTTTGCCGTGGCGTACAAGCCCCTGAAGAAGTACTTCACCGCATCCGACCTGCTTCCTTCTCCCGCTGCGGCCCAGCCGGTCAAGGATCCCACCTCTCCCAAATGGGATCCTGAGCGCTGAGCGCTCCCCTCTCCCACGGCTGACGCAGCAAGCCCCACCCGAATGGGTGGGGCTTTTTCATATCGGACAGCAGTACCGCCCGCAAACGCACCAGGCGGGTGCTCTTTACCGACCTGCAGCGAATACCGTGTTACTCTTTCTTATCCAAATCGTGCAGCCGTATCGTCGAATAACACTTTCGAAGCTGATTGCTGATTTGCGGCGGCGTATTTGCCACCAGCCTTTCATAAGTCTTTTTGCAATACTGCACACGCATAAAACTCCTTGACGGCTTCATCCGATTGATCCGGTGATAATACATTGCAGGAATTGGGGTTTTACTGAAATACATCCAAAACTGCTTCCTGCCGTCCAATAAGCCATAGTCAACGCCAATATGATGCATATCGCCATAGTAAAAAGTCCTGTGCGTAAACAGTGCCCAAAATACTATCCGATCTTCACATATTTCAGCAACAGCGGCCCACTGGTAACGCGTACAAAAAAGCGTCACCAACAGTGCAAGATAGATAACCGCAACGAGAAGTGTCACTTGCAGCGCACCCGGAACTCGCAGGAATGCTCCGATGGATTCTTGATGGGAAATCAGCATAATCGCGTATGCTGCCGGGATACTGATCATCAACAATACCGATAGCATAAAGGTATGCGGGGCTGCAACAAGCCTTTCTTTCTTCATCACGCACCTCGATCCAACTCTCATTCCTCAGTATAGAAAAAAGCCTTACTTCCTACACCATGCAATGGTTCAAAAGTAAGGCTCTATGTCATGTGTGGCCAATTTAGATACATGCTGAAAATAGGGAAAATCGAGAGCTGGAGCGGCTTTGAGCTGTTTCAGCCATATTTTTTTGCTTTCAATTTCCCATGATAGCGGAGAATTGGGCATTTTTAAGAGTGACCGAAATAGATACAGCCTCGCATCTCCGATTTCCGTCTTTGCGCTTATTTTCGCTTGCTGTGTTTTTGAGAATTATTTTCCCGCTCTTTCAGCCATGCCTCAAATGCTTGAACATTTTCTTCGTGCGTATAGAACTCTCGAATGACAGGGAGCAGTGATGCAGCCAGCCCTTTGATTGCCCACAAATCAGGTTCGACTTTATCGAGGTTGTAATCTTTCACATCTATGACTGTGCCATCCTTGTCAAGATGGATGACGCTGACGGGTATTCTGTTAAACTTCTCATTCATCTTTTCTCGGCTCCTCAGTGGTGGAATCTATCCGGATTTGTAATCGGCGCTTCTTAGACCGTCAGGCACTTCATCCGGAAAGTTCTCGGCAAACCAGCGGAATGGTATTAGGACCATATCTGGTAGACCGCTTCCTGTTATTACGAATCCGATGTCTTCGTTGTCAATGCGTTCTAGGATTTCATCCAGTTTTTCGACGAGTAGGGTTTGCTCGATGCGTTCCATTTCGGATAGTGGCGGCAGTCTTTTCATTTTGACATCCCCTTATTCCTGCTGCGATGTGCTTTCTCCCGAAGATACAGGGACAGGCTTTAGCGTACCGGTTATAAAATCATACAGTGCTTCAGGCTCTTTCAGACAATACTTCATGGTACAATCTGCTTCCCATACCGTATAGTCATCGGTCGCTTCATACAGCCACCAATCGATGTAGTCGTATTGGTCATTGACCGCTTCTTTCAAAACATCTCTAAGTGCCAGAAGATACTTGTTTTCGGCACCGAATACAAAGTGGCCATTGCCAACCAGGTCGAGTGCTTTGCTGAACTGTTCGTCAATTTCCAACTGGCCCAGCAAGCGTTTGGGGCTGCTGGCAGCGTAGGCAGACGGCAAGGCGGGCAAGCACAATTTGTGCCTGCCCGCCTTCGCATATTCTCTCGGTTTCCCATTTTTACTTTTTGAAAAACGCTACTACAACAGCGCCAGGGCCCGCATGGGTTCCGATCACACTTCCTACGGTCGTATAGCGAATTTCTTTCAAGTTTCCTTCCCAGATGTGACGGCTGTCTTCGATATATTTTAGCAGCAGCGCGTCAGAAATTCCACTGTAACCCAGCAGAACCGGCCTGCTGAAATCAATGCCGCCGGCCTTGTCGATCTCCTGAACGAGCAGATTGTTCCCCATTTTGGAGCCGCGAGCTTTTCCCAGCAGGTGAATCTCGCCGTCAATAACGGAAAGCACGGGCTTGATATTCAGTACCCCTCCGGCGAATGCGGCTGTCTTTGAAATGCGGCCGCCCCGCTTGAGGTATTCGAGGGTATCCACCAGCGCCACAACAACGATTTTTTTCTTCTCTTCCTCCAGTACCTGCGCAGTTTCCTCTGCGGTCATTCCTGCATCCAAAAGGCGGAACGCAAGCTCCACCAGAATCCCTGTTCCCATCGCTGCGCTGGTGCCATCTACAATATAAATGTTTTCATAATCCGCCGCCGCGATCATGGCGCTTTGATATGTGCCGGAAAATTTAGATGCAAGGGTAATAACAACGGCGGCTTCCTCCGCCTGCCTGACCTTTTCAAATTCCTTTATAAAGGCGTCCGGCGTTGCCTGACTGGTGGTGGGCAGCACATCGCTTTCGATGAGCTTTTCATAAAATGTTCTATTGTCGATGGTCACGCCATCAATGTATTCCTCCTGCCCGAAATGGACGGTGAGGGGAACCGTAGATACCCGTGCTTTGATCTCAGGAACTAAGTCCGCAGTGGAATCAACAATAATCCTTGTTTTCAATTTCGTCAATCTCCTATTCTTCGCTATTCTGAGCGATAGCCTCAAGGCTTCTGCTGATGGCAGAAAGGGCACGGTAAAATGTCGCTCGTTCGTCCTCCGTAAGGGTACGGCTGACCGTATCAAGGACGGCGCTGATTTTCTCCGCAATCCGTTTGCCGGCCTCTTGACCTTTTTCAGTCAAGAGCAGAGGGCTTCTGTACCGTTTAGCCCACCCGGAATTCCGGACGATAAATCCGTTACTTTCCAGATACTCCAACGCACGGGAAATGGTCGCCTTATCCTCCTCGCAATGCTCACACAGCTCTGCCGAGGTCACGCCGTTCAGCGAATATATGTAGTACAGGCAGGATACATGGACGCTTCTCAGATGATATGCGGCCATCTCCTGATTTTTTATCCTTCGGATATCACGGCTGATTCGGTTGATCAAAACTGTAAATGTCTCAAATCTTTCCTGCATGGTTACCTCCCATCTCCAAGAATGTTGAAGTTTCAACATGCGAATCTTATCACGTAGATGTTGAAATGTCAACATTTTTCTCTGCTACATGTGAACTGCATTTTCAGAAACACCGTGAGCAAGAGCGGCAGGGCAGCTGAGTTTACACTTGGCAAGCAATGCCTGCGTTTATACAAACTTGATGAACAGGGAGATTTCCGTCACCGGAAATCTCCCTGTTGCTTGTTGGGGCGAGGCTCCCCATAGACATAAATCACTTTTTGGTTCGACGCCACGGTTAATCACCTCCGTTTCGTGGTGCTCTCTTGCGCGTGGTAAGTTCAAGGTCTTGGAGTTTACGCCCCAGCTCATCATCCTTTGCAACGAGCAGAAGGTCTTTATTGCCTCCTTCAAAGTGTTCGGCGAAGATACGTTCCACATATTCCGCCAATGTATTTAACTCCCATTCTTCTTTTTCTGCCATGATTTTTGCGTGGAGATCGGTGGATATCATGGCACAGAGGTTCTTTTTTCCCTCCATCGGTTCTGCTCCTTTCCTCGATTTTGCAAGCAAAGCATACTGAAAGAAGGTAAGAAAATCTATTCACCAAACCCAACGAAGAAGCAATGCGAAAGCCAGCGATACCACCAAAGCTATTATGCAGCGCGGAGCATTGCAGCGATCCGCGATATAATAAACTCTACACACGGGATCGCCACACTATTGCCCAGTGCTTTATACCTAGCGCTGTCCGAAGCATCGAGGATGTCCGTCCATCCGTCCGGAAATCCCTGTAGGCGTTCGCACTCCAGAGGTGTTAAGCGGCGGATAAGGTAGGCATAGGCTTCTGCCTGTTGGCAAATTAGGTCGGTTGCGTCCTTATACTGACGAGCGCTCTGGGTACTTGCCACATTATTTTGCCTGAAGGCATCCACACGTTGCCGACTAAAGACCGCATACCGATCTAATCCCGAGGATTGAGTTATCTCGAGGGGGTAAGATTGGCCATCGTTTTTTTGTTGAGAGATAGTGTTTTTTCTGCTGTAATTCATGTTAAATCCTCCGGATAATAAATTTGCGGCGACCAGATCATAGCTGGTCGTCGCATTATGAACACAGTTAAAATGTGGTAAAATCAAGCCAAACCATAAAGACGCTTTATCATCTCCTCATCGTTTGCCCATATTGGTTCAATAGAATCTTCTGCTGTGGCCTTGGATACCTTTTGAATTGCCTGCCGCTTCATCTCAGTATCGGCCCATGCATAGATTCGGGTAGTGTTGACGTCGGCATGGCCCAGAAACTCAGAGAGAAGGACAAGAGGCATACCGGCACGATACAGATGCATGGCACGGGAATGCCTAAGTTGGTGTGGATGTACTCGTTCCGGTACTTCAGGGCAAGCCCGCCTTGCCGTTTCACCATATTTTTTCATAAATAGATTAACAGCATCGGTGGACATTCTGTTTTTACAACCATGATGCGTTGTAAAGAAAAGATAGTCATCACTCTGCCTCTGCTCGGTCGGATGCGCTTTATCCAGATAAGTTTTGAGCAATTCAACCACAGATGGGGAGATTGGGACTATTCGCAGTTTATTTCCCTTTCCAGCAAGGCAGATTGTTGCATGAGTTTTTCGAATGATCAAATCATGAATTTTTGCATCCACCAGTTCCTGACAACGTGCTGCGGTGTCGTACATCAACCGCATAAAACAGAAATCACGATATCCATTCGTCTTGAAGCGGTTGGGTTGCTCAAAAAGAGTTTCCAATGCTGGTACCGTCAGAAACTCCACAACTGTTCCCGGAGTTTTCCGAATAGAGATGTTGCCGACTTCGACTTGCATATAGATTTTGCCAGAATCTAAGATTCCTGCATATTTTGTGAAAGAACGAATTGCCATCAAACGCAGATTCACCGTTGCCGGAGAACATCCTCTGGATTTTGAGAGCCATTCGAGAAAACCGGTTATATTTGAGTAAGTGATATCCTCGAATCCAACATTGGCATATTCAAGCCCACGCTCCATCTTGAAATAGAGGAGAAGGAGATTTATTGCCTCTCGATACGATTTCTGTGTATTTAAACTATAGCCTTTGTGCCTGATCAAGTAGATGTCAAGGAAATCCCTCACTGTTTTATAGAACTTCTCATCTTTCAGTCGCATAAATCCGCCTCCATCTCAAAGGAACTATCAAGGTGCAGCTCTGGCAAGTCGGTATATAGCGTTGGAAGAAGATGAATATAATATGCCGTGCTCTCGAGATTTGAATGGCCCATATACTCACTTAAATACGCAAGGCAGGCATTTATATCTTTTCCTTCCTTTACCCACTGGTACAGCCGATGTGTTGCAAATGTATGCCGTAGGTCATAAAGTCTGGGACGGATCTCACCGTATCCGGATATACCTGCCGTCTGAAGGAACTTTCTGAATGTCGGAATAATCCACTCCATTGAGTACATTCCGTCACCTCGGACACTTGGACTCTGGAAGAAGTACCTGCGCTCAGGATGTATCGCTTCCACGCGCTGGTCGTAATTTCTGCACAGTTCACGCATATCTTCGGACAGGACAACAATTCTGTCCTTATGTCCTTTCGATTCAAGGATATTCACCGTCCCATCAAACAAGTTGACATCTTCTCTTCGGAGCCGTCTGGCTTCTACAGGTCTGAGACCGCAGCAGTAAATCATTCGGAATATTACAGATACTACCAGATGTTTTGTGGGCGATCTGAGGCTGGGTTGCAGAGAATCCATTTCCTTGAACAACTTGGACAAATCTTCTTTTGAATAAATGTACGGGATATGACGTCCGGTTTTCTTCGTGAGTTGGAGCGGCAAAAGATACGCCTGTTCTCCTACACTATTCATGTATTTAGCGAGTTCCCGGACCACAGATACCCTATTCAATCTGGACAGATTTTTCTCAGTCTTGGACTGTTCGGCCCATTTCATAGCTAACTCCGCAGTCAAGCAGGTCTCGTGCGGAAATTGCTCACGGCAGAATTTATCAAAAGTTCGAAGAATGCATGCACTTCCGTGGTAGTCATGGCCGAGGGCTTGTTTCTTTTCAATCAAACCGCAGATAAAAGGTGCAAATGCCCCCGTGAAAGTATATTTCATAACAGAGCCTCCTGAATAACCTCGATACCGTCAAGTCCGAGTGCACACATTGCCAGCTTGTCCCGGCTGATCCGCATATATGCTTTCATGGAGCCTATCTGCGTATGCCCTAAGATTTCTTTCACTATATCGATCGGTACTTCTTGGTTTATCATGGAACTGGCAACATACCTTCTGAAACTGTGAAAGCCTTTGCCGTCACCCGGAGTATAATCAACATCAGAGAGTTTCATATATTTTCTGAGCCGGTCTCCTGCAGCAGTCGAAGTCATAAAGTCAAACGGAATACGGGAACGCACAAAGAGCGCTGGGGACTGTGTTTTAGGCCGCTCGTGAAGGATATAGTTCGCAATGGCGTTTCCTACCGATGCTTCGAGAGGCAGGTGCAGTTCCACTCCGGTTTTGTTCTGTACGAAGCGTATTTCATGATGAATCCAGTCAATGTCCGAGAGTGTTAAGCGAACAATGTCCCCAGCTCTCAGTCCCAAACTGGCGGCAACAGCAAAAATAGCAGTATCGCGGAGCGATAAAGATGGATTTTTTGCCGCTGCATCCATGACGGTATGAACCTCTTTTGAGGAAAAGGCAGGTCGCAGCTTCTTTCGGGGTGCAGGACGAGTAGTCAATACGGCGCTGAAATCGCAGCAGTTTTGTATGGACACCAAGTATGCGCTCAGATGTTTCAATGTGTTGCGCACTCTGTCCATGCTCGATTTTCGTTGAGATGCGATGAACAGCAGAAAATCGTTGACATTTACTAAATTAATATCTTGGCAAGTATGGTAACCGCTGGCATCGAGGTATGCAAAGAATTTGCGGCAGACATTCTCCTCGTCCCGTAGACTCTCAAATCCAATGGCTCGTGTATTCGCTTCATGTTGACAGAAGCTACACAGGAGTTCTTGATAGTACGGAGTCAAGGGGATTTTTGGAGCAGGTCTAACACGTTTCCAAACGATTTTTCCGGTTTGGACATACTCCTCAAAGAGAGCTGCAGCCTTTCTGACTTTCGCCCAGATTCGGTCGGCTACCAAGCCGTTTTCGTGTTCCAAGCGAAAACGATCCACAATTTCATTTGTAAAGGCAGCACTATACAATATCACCCCCTCGGAACGGTAGACCTTTATGATTGGCCACATTCCTTCGTAGTAGTAGTTTCGTATGCTGAACTTACCAAGCCCCAGAGCCCGCAATGCATCCAGCACTTTTGTGCATAGAACATCAAATACAATTTCATCGGACATAAAAACACCTCTGAATGCAGTTAGTCGACTTTCGCCGCCAACTCCATTATAGAGGTATTTTTATAATTTTTCTTATCTGGAGGTTATTTATGAACAACACACAAAAAGCATTGATAAACCAAGACGTTTGCGAACAGACCACGCCTAATCTCGGGATAACTCAATCCTCGGGATTAGATCGCTTATCTGGATATCCAGATAAGCGATCCGTGGCAGTCAATGTATATGCCAAATCGTCCTGACAGCCAAGACCGTTGCCACCATTTTGAGGTTGACGATCCACAATGTTTCCAGCAATACAGATAGCATTGGAATCCTGCTCGGCCAGCGGCACATTATCAAAATATAATACCAATATAAAAGGACAAGCATCAAAAATGGATGCTTGTCCTCTTGTATCTGACGCATTATGTTAGGATGTGCAGTAGATGTTCCATTTTGCTGTCCCATTCTCTGCTGGAATCGGCGCACTCTTTCAGTTCAGTTTCGATTTCAGTATTTATCGGCAGGTTTTTCTTATAGCGGATGGTATGCTCAAGGCTTGCCCAGAAGTCCATAGCGATTGTACGGAGTTGTATCTCCACCGGCACATGGATCTCTTTTTCCGCAAAGAATACCGGCAGCCGGATCGTCAGGTGCAGACTGCGATAGCCATTTGGCTTAGGGTGTGAAATATAATCTTTCTCTGTGATAATTTCAATGTCAGACTGTTCTTTTAGGCACTTTGCCAAAAAGAACACATCCTCCTCGAAAGAGCAGATCACACGCACACCGGCAACATCCATGATATTTGCCTGCATGGTCGGAAAATCCAGAGGAAGTCCGCGCTTCTGCATCTTGTTCATAATGCTGGACGGCGACTTCAAGCGGCTTTTCATACTTTCTATCGGATTGCGATCATGCTGCAATGAAAACTCTTCGTTCAGAATTTCCAACCTGCTTTCAAGTGCTTTCAGTGCGCAGCGGTATTGCAGCATGACTTCCTGATACCTGCGATTTTCGCTTAAAAGGCGCTGGCATTTCAGATTATCCAAGCCTTTGTCTGTCGCAACCGTCAAACCAAATAGATTTTCACTCATAGCTTCTCCATTCCGCAGGGATAGGCGCTCCGCGCTGTCTGCTGCTCTTTTGTTACGACCCGATAAAAGCTGTATCCGCCGGAGAGATGGGCACAGGTAAAACCATACTGCGTCAAAAGCCGGCAGGCCAGATAACTGCGAAGCCCTGTCTGGCAATTCACATAGACAGGCTTACCCCGGTCCAACTCGTCCAAATGCTCCCGCAGATCGTCCAAGGGAATATTCCGAAAGCCATCCAGATGGCCCCGCTGATACTCCCACGCCGTGCGGACGTCCAGCAGCGTCGCACTGCCATCGCAAGGAAAGTCCTCCACCTCATTCCAATGGAACTGCCGCACCTCCCCGCTCTCCAAGTCCTCGATCATAAAGCCGGCCATGTTGACCGGATCCTTGGCAGAGGAATAGGGCGGCGCATAGGAAAGATCAAGCTCCGTCAGTTCCAAAGCTGTCATTTTTGCGCGAATGGCCGTTGCCAGTACATCAATGCGCTTGTCCACACCGTCGCCGCCAACGATCTGCGCACCGAGCAGCCGCAGGCTTTCTTTTTCATACAGTACCTTCATTGCCATAGACTGTGCGCCGGGATAATAGGTGGCGTGGGATGCTGGGAACAATACGACTTTGTCGTAAGTGATCCCTGCTGCCTGCGCTGCCTTTTCATTGATTCCCGTGGAGGCTGCTGTCAAGCCAAACAGCTTCAGAACAGACGAGCCCTGAGAGCCGTGAAAGCGGCTGTTTCCGCCGCAGATATTGTCAGCGGCAATGCGTCCCTGCTTGTTGGCAGGCCCCGCCAGCGAAATCAACGCTTTCTGCCCGGTTACAAAATGGGTGACCTCTACGGCATCGCCCACAGCATAGATGTCCGGCACGGAGGTTTCCATCCGCTCGTTGACAGCGATGCTGCCACGAATACCAAGCCTGAGTCCGGCTTCTTTTGCCAAATGCGTATCCGGGGTAACACCGATGGCCAGCAGCACCATATCCGAATGCAGTGGCTCACTTTCTTCCAACAGGGTCAGCACGGAATCTCCGTCCTGTCGGAATCCGGTGACGGTTTCACCCAACCGCAGAGCCACGCCGTGTCTGCGCATTTCCGCATGGACAAAGCTCGCCATATCCGCATCCAGCGGCGCTAATAGCTGCTTCGGACGCTGAACGATGGTGACGGAAACACCCATTTCTGCAAGGTTTTCCGCCATTTCCAGACCGATAAAGCCGCCGCCAGCCAAAACGGCGGTTTTCGGCTTCTGATCCTCTACAAAGCGCCTAATGCGGAGGGTGTCCTCCACGGTGCGCAGCGTGAAAACGCGCTCACTGCTGACGCCGGAAAGCGCAGGAACCGTCGGCTTTGCGCCGGGGGCAAGAAGCAGTTTGTCATAGGTTTCCGTGTAGACCTTTCCACTATCCAATGCGTGAACGGTGACGGTTTTCTCTGCGGGATTGATCGCAGTTACTTCCTGCCGTACCCGCACATCAATGCGAAAACGATCCCAGAAGCTCTCCGGAGTTTGCAGCGTCAGTTCTTCCTGCTCCTTGATCACACCGCCCACATAATACGGCAGGCCGCAGTTGGCATAGGACACATAGCCGCTGCGCTCGATCATGATGATCTGCGCGTGTTCATCCAAACGACGGATGCGGGCAGCGGCAGAAGCACCGCCCGCCACACCGCCTACGATCACAACTTTCATCTTGCGCCCTCCACCATTGCGGCAATCTCCGACTTAGGCCGATAGCCGACCGATTTGGCAACGGCCTTTCCATCCTTGAATACGACCAGCATCGGGATGCTGGATACCTGAAAACGCATCGCCAGCTCCATCTGTTCATCCACATTGACCTTGCCCACCTTGAGCGTACCGCTTTTTTCTTCGGCAAGCTCATGCAGTACGGGAGAGAGCATTTTGCACGGTCCGCACCAGTCCGCGTAGAAATCCAGCAGGACGGGCTTGTCGGAACGCAGTACCTCGTTTTCAAAATTCGCAGCAGTAATTTTCAGTTCAGCCATGAGTAAGGCTCCTTTCTGTTATCTTTGTTTATTCTTTGTTTTTCAGCTTGCAAATACTCTGGGTCATAGTCCCCATGGGGCAGAAGGCGCACCATGTACGGGGCTTGTAGAGCACCATAACGATCAGGCCCAGCAGCAGAGAGGTCAGCATGAGGCTATAAAAGCCAAAGCTGAACTGCGCCACCCAATCAGCGACTGTACCGGCTGTATAAGTCCAGCCCCAAGGCACACGGAATGTCCAGAACAGCTTAATGGCCTCCCGCAGGGACGCAGCACCCGCAGCGACCAGATAGGTCTGGAACACCATGTTGCCGAACATCGTCAGGAAAAAGAGCAAAAAGCCATAACGGAACCACTTGGAGGACATCCAGCGGGGCGTGGGCTTGCAGCGGGAGCATTTAAGGTCTGTCCCCAGCTTGCTGAACAGTTGACCCCGTCCGCAGAGGTGGTTGCAAAAGAATTTGTTCCCGCCAAAGATGGCTAAGAACAGCGGCAGAAGAAAATCGATCATGCCCAGCCATGCAAACAGGATGTTGAAGAAGCCCAGTGCAAAATAAATGATGGCATATACCCACAGGTAATCGTACCAATGCTTTGCTTTCATGCGTCAGCCCTCACTTTCACCTCAATGCAGCCGACGGGGCAGAGCTTTGCGCATTTGCCGCAGCCTACGCATCGTTCCGCCTCCACAGCGGCGTAGCAGCCGCGGTGCACCCTGACGGCCCCCAATGGACAGGTATTTTCACACACGCCGCAGGCAACGCACCGCGCCTTATCGACGGCGGCCAGTTTCTTTGACAGCATAGCGTTCCTCCCTTAATCCTGCAAGGATTTGTAATAGAGCATACAGTGGCA
>ENA-UOJN01001795-UOJN01001795.1-human-gut-metagenome-genome-assembly--contig:-C125IIP-NODE-1795-length-14569-cov-25.004892_pt1 | contig 14569 bp, 19 predicted proteins | sample MGYA00242350_ERZ723897 | MGnify/ENA metagenome assembly ERZ723897 | reverse complement strand
TGTCTTTTGTTCGTAATTTTAATAATACTATATATTATAAATTACCATTTTATAAAATACAAGTTTGACATTTTATAAAAGTAATGTTATCATAATTTTAGAAAAGGTGCTACTGATGACGGTTCACCTGATTTATATGAGAAAAAATGACTGCTCAACTTGTCAGGTTAGGGGCGGTCATTTTTTTGTGGTCTTATCACTATTAGAACCAATCGAATAGCCAAGACCCAAACAGGTTAAGCATAGTCCTCCTTTCCAAGATTTCCCATATGGGATGATCTATGTAATCAGAGCTATCAACTCTCCGCAAAAAGTGAACCGCCATTCACGTCAACGTGAAGTAGCACCTTAAGGCTAACGCCCATATACATTATATAGAACATTTGTTCTGTCTGTCAACTTATTTATTGTTAGTATTCCTTTTCCTATTTCTGTACAGTAAATTCTATGGGAGATGCCACCTTACTGTAGATGTCCCATTCTTTTATATACTCCTCTTCGGTGCTTTCCACAGTCTGTCCCTGATCGTCCAGCCGGTAATAAGTCGCATTACCGTTCTCATCATAGACTTCTGTGTTGGAACGGGCAAGTCCCAGCTTTCCGCTAGCAGCATCGATCACATACACTTCGATACTGTGCCCTGAGGTCACATAGAACCCATCTGCTCCGATGGCGAGCGGATATGCCGTTCCGCCGCTCTCCAGGGAGCCGATCTGAAACGGTGCGGCATCTTCCCCCACACAGTAGACATCACAGGAGATTGCATAGGTATGGTCTCCGTCCTGATAGAAGCCATCCGATACCAGGAAAATGGATATTCCATCCATTTCCATCTGTGCATATGCCACATACCCTTTTGCGGCAAAGAAACCGCTGTAGGAACTGTCCTCTTGATAGATCCAGGCGGTATTCTCCTGCTTTGCGGCGTCCAGTCCCGCCGCAAGCGACTCCTGTTGTGCTGCAAGTGATTCCTTCAGTTGTTCCACCTCTTCTTGTTTTGCAGCCGCCTGCTCCAGCGCCGCATTCGTTGCCGCATCGGCTCCGCTGTTCCCCGCTTCGTTGGTTAAAATAACCGTCGTTTCCTCCTTCGGATTCGTCAGAAAACATACCGCCACGATCACACATACCACGACTGCCGCCAGCAGGATCCAAAAGGACGGTTTCTTATAGTTCAATACTTCTTTCACTCTCTTTTTCACCCCTACTTCCCCAAAGGCAAGCGGGCATACCGTCACCAGCCGCCTTTGCATACTACAGGAAAGCAGTGCATAGGAGTAGCTTTTACGTTCTTCCAGCGTAAGGTCTCTCACCGCGCTTTCATCACATGCCAGTTCCAGATCCCGGCAGAACAGGATGTACGCCACCCAGACAAACGGATTGTACCAGTGGATCATAAGAAGCACAAAACCAAAGGGTTTCCACCACTGATCGCCCCTCCGCAGATGTGCCTGTTCATGCGCAATGACATAGGGAATCTGTGCTTCCTCCATGCCGGAGGACAGATAGATCTTAGGTCGGAACAGCCCCAGAATAAACGGAGAATTCACCTGATCACAGATCCAGAGATTGTCCCGCAGCCATATCGACTCACTTACCTGTCTTCGTACCCGCAGATAACTGTAGATGGCATACCCGAGCATTACGACCACACCGATCAACCATAGAATGCTTCCCACGGACAGAATCTGTTGGAAAAGTTCGCCCCCAAAGCCTGTTGCCACTGTCCCGGCACCTGTCGGGATTCCTGTCAGCCCTGCTGCCCCGGCGCCTTCTATCACATTTTGTGTAGGATTACCCACTATGACCGGTGTCTGTGCAAGCGTCAGATCCGCCGCACTGCCGTAGCGATTCTGCATCCGGAAGACTCCCGGCATCAGGCTGAACCGGCTCTCCGGCACATAAGGGCACACCAGTCGTAAGGCAACAAATCCCCACAGCACACAGTTCACCCACTTTGGTGCCCGTTTTAACAGAAGCCTGAGCAATATTACGATCAGAATCAGCCATGCCGCGCCAATGCTCATCGTAAGTAATGTTACAAAAATACGAATCATTCTATTCTCCATTCCAACACCAATCGTCAATATAAGTACCAACGAAAAACGTGTTTTTCCGTGTGAAACTTAGAACTTCTTCACGATAGAGCCCTTGCTCTGAGTGATTAGAAGTTCTTTTCACAATGCTCCCCCTTCCGCTTCGTCGATCATTTTCCGGATCTTCGCTGCCTCCTCTGCGGTCAGCGCCCTGTCCTTCGTAAAAGCTGCAAGAAACGCAGGCAGAGACCCCTCAAAAGTATCCTCCACAAACTGTCTGCTCTGCATCGCATAGAACTCTTCTCTGGAGATCAGGGAAGTCACCGTCCCGTTGTCATTGCGAAACAGACCTTTGTCGCACAGTCTGCGCAGTACATTATGTGCCGTGGTGCGCTTCCAGTGAAATGCTTCCTCCGTCAGCTTTACCAGTTCCGAAGAAGATACCGGTTCGTGTTCCCAGATCATATCCGCATACCGTGCCTCGACCACACCCAACTGAATTTCTGCCATGTTGTTTCCTCCTATTACTGTTTTCCTGATTACATAGATTTCTTTTGATCTTCTTATTTTACTTTTGCAAAAGTAGAGAGACCACATGTTGTGGTCTGATTACAGACTACATCATGTGGTCTCCATTGTCAAGCATATCTTCTATCAAAAATTACCGCTGGATATCATATATTTCCGGCCAGCCTGCCCGTTCTCCCCGGTCGATCTCCCGCTGGATCCGCTCATAAATATACAGGTTTTTGTGTTCCAGATCGATCAGCTGCAACAGTTCATCATCTGTCAGGGCACGCTCCGGGTAGTAAAACTGTGCGTCTGCAATACAGTAAGCAAGTTCCTGTCCGTCATATTCTTCTGGGAATGTGATCACTGTAATGGTTGTCTCTGTATAGGCATTTTCCTGTTCGTACTTTTCCGTCCACTCTTCATAACGGATCTGTTCCTCCGGTGTCAGGTCACGGCTGTCCACTCCCCAGAGATCCACCGGCGCGGAAGAAAGCATTGCATACAGTTCATCGATTTCCGCATCCGACATCTGTTCATAACGGTCAAAATAGGACACCTCGGAATATTTCTGCTGCCATATTTTCTCCTGTATGCTGTAATCCAGCTTATGCACATATTCGATGATCTCCAGCCATTCTTCCTCGGTGAGAGTCGTATTCGGCAGATAGATGAGACAGCCGTATTCTTCCCCGGGGGTGCTCCGGACAGCCACACCGCTACCGGAATAGTTCTCATCCCCAGTCAGTTCCCGGATCTGCCCCGTGGGATATTTGCCGTCCTCTTCATATTCCCGGGTCAACTGCTCATAGACGCTCTGCTCTCTTGCCGTCAGTTCTCTGTTGAATTCCGCCGAAATATTCCCCTGTTCTGCCACCATTTCCAGATGTCCCAATTCTTCTGTCCCGATATCCGTCATGCGTTCCGCCAGATAACGGCGGTATCCCATGATTCCGGCGGCGGTGGCGGATACTGCTGTGAAAGAGAGTATTATTACCGCCAGTAGGATGCCTGCTGCCCGTGGGAATCTCCTGCCCGTGGTCTGCCTGTTTTTCCTGCTTCTTCTGTCCAAAAGTTTATCGTGAATCTGCCCCTGTCGGCATCCGTTCCCGCTGACACCGGCAGTCCGGCTCTTTTCCTGCACTGCCTGCTGCCTGATCTGTGCATAGGCTGCATCCGCCCTATCCAGTACGATCTGTGGAAGTTCTATCTCTATTTCATTCATCGGTCTCATTTTCTTCCGCCTCCTTCCTCTGTCTCCGCATAATATCTCGCCAACTGCTCCCGCCCTCTGGCGAGCCTTGTGCGCACCGTACTGTCGGGCAGCTGCAGTAATTTTCCGCTCTCTGCTGTCCGCAGTCCTTCTGCATAAAACAGTACCACGATCAGACGATATTTCTCATCCAGTCCCTGCAAAGCTTCCTTCCATTCCAGATTGGCCTCCGTCTCTACTGTACTCCCCGTTTCCTGCTCCGGCAATTCCTCCACGCAGACCATCCGCCTCCCCAGGCGCAGGATATCCTTGCATTTATTAATCAGAATACGGATCATCCAGGTCTTGAAATACCGATTTTTCTGCAACGTGTCTATTTTCTCCCAACAGGTGAGAATCGTCTCCTGCATGGCGTCCGCAATATCCGCATCCTGTGATAGGATCGCGCTGGCTGTCCGGTACATGTCCTTCTCATGAAGCTGCATCAGCTCCGTGAAAGCATCTGGATCCCGTTTTTTTGCCCTGCGCACCAATTGTTCTATCTCTCCCATGTGCCTCGTCCTTTCTTCCTCATAAGTATACGTCTTATGACTATTAGACGGAAGAGTCTGTGAAAATGTCCCATGGATAAATAACAAAATCTAATTTTTACCTTAGAAAAAACTTTTCAGCCTATTCCGGGTCAAAGTTCTATTTTGCTATATATAGTCCGTTTAATTTTCTTTTTATTCCTCTGACTACTAAATATGGTATTGTGCACTTTTTTGTTGTGGAATTGTATACGAAATATTAGAATTGAAACGCACTACTCTGCATGATACACTTCTTGAGAAGCAACCGTGTTGCAAGGTGGTAGCCTCCCGGCTTATTTTTCTAACTAAGAAGGGAGGTGGTGCTAATGGACATGTATGAAGTATTAAACCTGTTGTTTTTAGGTGGTACATTTCTCATTGCGCTGCTTGCCTACATAGACAGTAGGATAAACAAGCGAAAATAAATAAACCTACCTTGTCACTTGGCCAGTACAGGTAGGTTTACTATCACCACCGGGAGGCTAACCACTTGTGGGCGGCTGCTTCTCTCTATGTTTTGATTATAATATCTTTCTTTCTTTCTTTCAAGTCCTATTTAAAAACATTTCCAACCACTTACGGTCTCTGTCCCATAGCGCCTTCCAATGTCAGGGTCTCACCGCTCATATACTTGAAGTCGGGAGAAGCCAGCTGTACGCAGACGCGGCCGATCTCCTTCTCCACGTCGCCGTAATGTCCCATAGGGGGCATCTTAACATTTGCCTTGAAAGCATCGGGATATGCCTGCTCGAATTTCTCCAGCTGTGCAGTCCATGCCAGAGGACATACGACATTGACATTGATGCCATCGGGACCCCACTCGGTAGCTGCGACTCTGGTCAGTCCGCGGATACCTTCCTTGGCCGCCGCATAAGCGCACTGTCCGAAATTACCGAAGAGACCTGCTCCGGAGGCAAAGTTAATAACGGAACCCTTGGTCTCCTTCAGGTAAGGATAGCAAGCCTTCATATAGTAGAATGCTGCATACAGACCGGAATATACCGCCAGGTCAAACTGCTCGGTGGTATGATCTGCGATGGTTACACCGGAAGCGGAAGCCTGGGCATTGTTGATCAGTACATCGATCCTTCCGAAAGTGTCAATCGCCTGCTTCACCACATTCTGTACGATTGCTTCATTGTCTGAACCGGCGCTGACATCTGCCTGTACGGGAAGTACCTTGATACCGTACTTTGCCTCCAGTTCTTCCTTCGCATCCGTCAGCTTCTGTACATTGCGTCCGGTCAGCACCAGATTGGCACCTTCTTTTGCATAAGCGGTTGCGATTCCGTAACCGATGGATCCGCACTCTCCGTTACTCAATACCGCTCTTCCTCCACCTGTGATGATTGCTGTCTTTCCTGTTAAAAATCCCATAAAATACCCTACCTTTCTTGTTTTTATCTATTTCCTTATAAAACTGCTTATCTGCCTGAATGCAAGCATTCGCGGAACGCAGTTTTGCATAGCTCTGAATAGTTACCATTATAGCATAATTATAAGCGCTTTACCTGAGAAAAATACTCACCAATATTCCTATGATTCCGCCAATAATGAAAGCTGCAGGAATGCCGTACGCATCCTTTTTTGTCATCCGATCCCACTCAATCCGCGAAGGTGTCATCTTCGTATGGCACATGCTCTGATAGCAGAGATAAATATGTCTCCAACGACACAAATACCCCACCAGATTATAGATTCCATCCAATAATATTCCCACTGCCAGTACAAACAACATTGTAATTCTCCCCCGGTAGAAGTCTGCCAGCGCTCCTGCTATCAGAATCAATACCGGATAGCCATAACGATCCAAATATGCCAGAATGTACATTACTGTCGTAGAATAACTGCGCTCCGGCTTCTTCTCAACGATCACTTCCGTGTACCCCCAGTCGCTCTGCCTCTTGTAAAAACCTGACTTCAATCTCTCCCGGCGTATGCTCTGCCAGATCCGGCACGGAAAAAAGCGGCGGCACTGCTCTGTTCTCTTCGCCGTGAAGCAATATCTTCAGTTCCAACTCCAGGATCTCATCATCAATCTGTTTCCAGCGGCGGTTCTCCTCTTCCGTCAGATCATCCAATCCGAAGTGTGTGAGAATTGTTTCCATGATCTTACTTTCAATCTCCAGATAATTGGTCAGATAGATCTTCACCGGGCGAATGATATCCGATATATATCCCTCGCTGGCATCATGGAGCAGACAGGCGAGCTGCTGCCTCTTAGACCACCCTCTGGCTTTCGCTTCCGCAGCACAGTTGAGCGAATGCTGTCCCACCGAATAAAAATAGGTCAGCTGTCCACCGCCCCGGCACAGTAAGCTCAGCGCATGGGCGATATCTTCGATATAGACATCTCCCGGTGTCATCTGCATGGGATCGAATTTTCTGCCGGAATAGGTCGTCATGGTGTTCATAGCTTTTGCTCCTTATTTCTCCGCACGGATCAGATTCTTGTAAAAACGGACTGCTCCGGGCAGGCAGTTATACTCAATATTTTCATTCAGTCCATGCATTCCCTTCATCTGTTCCGGTCCGTAGACTACCGGTGCAAAACGGATACAGTTCCTGCAGATGGGCTGGTAAAACTGTGCATCGGTCGCACCCGTCATCACATAAGGACTGGAAGGCAGTCCCGGGAAAGTATCTGCGATGGTCTGCTCCACCAGATGGAATGCTTCTCCGTGAATATCCACAGGTGGCGTATAATCATTGGCATGCAGCACTTCGGTCTCCAGACCGTATTTACCTGCTACTTTTTTGATGATCTCCAGGCTCTCTTTCTCCCCCTGATGAGGAATAAAACGCATGTTAGCGCCCACATAGGCTTCCTGAGGCAGCACATTATAGGCATCGGATCCCTTCTGCACCGTGAAAGCGATCGTCGTCTTCAGCATTGCACCTGCCTGGGCGCTGATCGCAGGCATGACCGCTTTTAATACCGGGCCGAACAGCCACACATTGCCGAATACCAGCTTCATTCCAAATCCGGCGTAGGGCGCCAGTTCTGTGAACATCGCCGATACCTCCGGCAGCAGCTTTTTCCGGAACGGGGAATGCGTCTCCACCTCATTGACAAAAGCGGATAATCTGGCAATGGGAGTTCCCTTCGACGGTGCGCTGGCATGACCGCCGTTGCTCCGTGCGGTGAACTTCACATCTGCCTTGCCCTTTTCAAATACGCCTACCATTGCAAAATTGCCATGAATGCCGCCGATAGGTTCGGTGATGATCGCACCACCCTCATCGCATACCAGGAACAGCTCGATCCCTCTGCGCTGCAATTCTGCCACAATCTTCGGTGCACCGTCACCGCCCCACTCTTCCGTGCAGGAGCTTGCCAGATAGACATCGGTGGGCGGGACGAATCCTTCCGACAGGAGTTCCTCCACCGCCTGAAAAAATGCCATTACAGAGGCCTTGGTATCGGATGCGCCTCTGCCCCATACTTTTCCTTCTGCGATATCTCCGGAAAATGGTGCATGAATCCATTCACCTTCTGCCGGCACCACATCCTGGTGGCTCATGAGCAGGATCGGTTTTTCAGAGCTTTTTCCTTTCCAGTAAAATAACAGATTCCCATCAATCTCTGTCTTCTCCAGCTTCTCATGTACCAGAGGGAACAGTTCCTCCAGCACCTTATGGAAGCCTAAGAATTTCTCCACCTCTGCCACGTTGGCATAGGAGGTGGTGTCATATTGGATCATTTTCGACAGCTTCTCTGCCAGTGCCAGCGCTTCCTCCTCCGGTTCGTCTGCCACATAAGTCGAAGTCTTCGACGGCATCAGCAGGGTTCGGAGCACCGCGATCAACAGCAGTACTATAATAACCGCAACCACTGCAAGTAAAATGAAACCTACATATTTCATATTTTCCTCTTTTCCGGGCGCTACCTTCTATTACTCACATAACCCGACAGGTTTGGCCCCTTTCCATTCATCTGTTTTCTGTCCATATAGTCTTCTGACTATTCAGCCTCGGTATTTACACTATTGGGGGCATTTTGTCTATTCCGGACTCTGTATATTCTTTTTCCGGAACAGCAGATATGCCACACCGATGGCAATAGCGCCGGAAGGAACGATCATAAAGCTGGTGGAGCCGATCAGGGACGGTACCAGAATGAACAACAGGCTCATGAGGATCAGCGGCAATGCAGCGATCTTCATATTTTTCCGGTAATATTTGTACGCCATGGCACCGAACAGCGCCGGAACCACATTTTCAAAAGCCGGCTGCAATACTTCACTCTGCAGCACGGGCTGCAGCGGCACCATCAATAACACGCCCAGCGCCAGGACGAGGATTGTCACCAGTGAAGATGTGGCGATGGAGATTGTGGAGATGATCTCGTTTTCCGGGGTTCCTGTCTTCGCTCCTACCATGTCTCTCGCATTGACCGCGCAGGGGATCTTCATATTGATCAGGTTACCGGTGATAAATGCCAGGTATCCGCCGCCGGCTCCCAGCATCGGTGTGTAGATCAAAAACTCTGCGATGCTGCTGACCAGCCATACGATTCCCACAGAGAGGAACCCCTTGCCGACAGCCCCCAGATCCGGATACGCACCTAAAAGCTTACCGATGAGAAACGGTGCTCCAACTAACATCACCAGCGTAATGATACTCACAGTCCGCCCGATGACATGTGTTTTCTTCGTGTAGGCCTGCCAGGTATCCGGAGTCTGCCCGGCCTGCTCCTTTGTTGCTTCTCCATTATTAAGTTCCTTATTATCTATTGTCATGTTATCCGCTTTCATATTAATCTCCATTCCGCAGACGATTCCTTCCGTTGGAGGAATTGCGAATCAAATTTTAAGGTTGTCACGTCAGCCGTTACAGCAATCCCACCAGTACGGCTGCCGTCATGCCGATGATCATGCTTCCGGCAATGGAAAAGCTGTCCACCCAGGCTTTTCCTTTTTTCTCAATGAGGTATACAAATCCTGCCATCACCAATGCCGATACCGCCATTACCACTAACGGAATGTAATCTCCGTGAAACGTAAACAATCCGTTCTCCGATATAAAACCGCCGAGATATCTTCCGATGTAGGTGCTGACCAGTCCGATGAACATGGCAGTCATTGCCATATCTCCGAAGCCCGGCTTACCGGATTTCTTATTCGAGGTCAGCTTTTGTGTATATTTTTTATTCAGGAAAATGGACAATGCCATGCCCCAGATAATGCAGATGCTCATGAGTAGTGCGATCGTGGAAAATGCCTGCGGTGTCATTTCCGCAGCGGACAATGTGCTCATTCCCACCTGCTCTGCCGCTGCCTGTGCCACCTGGGTCTCATAATGCAGGGCACCGATCACGGACAATCGAAGCCACGGCCAGGGTGTTCCCAGACTTCCCGACAGGGCGATGACACCCAGCAGGATCCCCACACTGGGCAACAGGGAAAAGGTCGCACTGGAGATGATCGTACGCTTCATTTTCGTGGTATCCATACCGAGTGCCTGCCCGGCGCGGTATGCCCTCACCAGAAAAATCACGCAGACCACTGCCACAAAAGCAATGATCCCTCCACAGATCAGGTACATCGGTACACTGTTTAACTGACTTAAGATTGACATGTCTCTTCCTCCTTCAGAATCTCTCTGATTTTATCTTCCTGTAAATGCTCTCCGATGACGATCAGCACCTCCTGCCCCACCGCGACAGACTGCATTGTATGACTGTCCGGTGTAGCATTCAATTCCATCCATTGTCCTGCTCCGTTTTTCACATAACCCTTGATCCGGAATACTTCTCCGCAGGACTTGTCAGCAAACAGTCTGGGCACCGCCCGTTCCAAAGCCTCCGGTTTAATCTTCTCTTCCATGAAAAATAAAGAGTCGAAGCTCTGTCCGTTCTCTAAATCCATCTTGCGGTAACTTTCCAGACGATAACCGCATTTGGATACTTCCTCTAAATCTTCTTTTGTCAGATCCGTGAGATTTTTCTGTAAGATGTCCTTCTTGGGGTCGATTCTCCGGTCACAGCGAATCTGTTCCAGTGCCCGGTTGAGATGTGTCACCGTGTCCTCACACTGTTCCCTGGTGGCTGCATCCGCATGACTCAGGATCACTTTTCCGGCATTGGCAGCCTCCGATGCCAGCAGATAGTCCGCCTGCTCTGATAGATTATCTTCCAGTCTTGCATCCAGTATGGCGATGACATTGCCGATCTCATACCACTGGTCCAGCGGCTCCTCCCGAAGTACATCAAAAAACTCATCTACATCATAGATTCCCGACGGCTCCACCAGCACCCTGTCATAACCGCACATTCGCATGGAGATCAGCTTCGTACGGAAACGCCTCCTGTGGCTCTCCGCATCGCATCCTCCGGCGATCATCTCCAGTTCGCACTGATCTCCCCTGAGTTCGTGGAGCATCAGCATATCCACGTTGATGGCACCGAAATCATTTTCCAGAATACCGATATGCAGTCCCTGATCCATGAGATATTCCGCATATTTTTTCAGAAAAGTAGTCTTTCCGGATCCCAGGAAGCCTGTGATCAGATCGATCGTTACCATATATCATCTTTCCTCTCTGTTTCATTGATTTGCATAGTGATCACTTCTATAATTCTTTCTCATAACACCAGTAGGAATGCCCGAAAAGCTCACATTCCCCTGCTGTGGAAAAATGTAATTTTTCATAGGAACGCAAGGCTTTCACATTGTCCTTTGCCACTAAAATATGTACCGCCTTATAACCCTGTGATTTCAATTCCGCCATAGCCTCCTGCAACAGGATCCTGGCAATGCCACGATTCTGATATTCTACCGCCACTCCCAGTCTGGACAGCTCTGCCACCGGGGTAAGGTCCTCTGACCAACAGGACAGTGCCTCCACTTCCGGGTCATCGTCTATGGAGATTGTGCCCATCAATCGTCCTCTCGTAACCGGCAGAGGTTCCGCTGTCTGTTCTTCCGACAGCCTCGCCCTCTGTTCTCTCTCATCAGGTTCCGGCATTTTCTCATACAGACAAAACAATGCATTTCTCGACAGGTCAAATTCCACTTCCCGTTCTGTGGGATAATTTTCTGTCCAGACACAATATTCGGTTCCGATCAGGGAACGGTATAATTGCAGGATCTCTTCTGCTTCTTCTCTGCGTGCCCTGCGAAATTCCATATAACGATCCTTCATGCTGTTCCATTCCTTTACTGACTTATCTTTTACGTTTTTAAAGTTCTCCGGTGCCGCCGCATACAGTACACTTTTTGTCTCCGTGACACAGAATGCAGTCATCAGAGATCACACCCTTGCCATGACAGATACTACAAGACTTACCACCGCTTCCACCGCACTGCTGACAGGTATTTCCACCACTGCCTCCACAATGCCTGCAGCTGGTTCCGCTGGTAGCATCCACACCGCTGCCGCCACATCCGGGACAGGTCTGTCTGCCACTGCCTCCACAGGTACCGCAGGTCTCCCACAAGGATCCTCCACAACGTTTGCAAGGTGCTGTACCACCCTTGCATTCCTGGCAGATTCCGGTTCCGTCACAGGCACTACATTTTGTCTTCTGTGAAACGTTTGTTGCCGATCCATTACCTGTATTATCTGTCTTATCCGAAACAGTATCCCCGGCTCCTGTGTCGGCTCCTTCGATAGCGACCGGGGTACCGGCATCCTGCAGCTCTAAGACAGCATCTACACCTTATTCTTTTAATTCCGCAGTAACTGCAGCCGCGATCACCTGTTCCACTGTGTCTGCCTGCCCGGACTCCATTGATTTTTCCAGATCTATGGTAATATTTTTACCGTCTGCCAGATACTCTTTTGCCACTGCCTGCTGTATGATCACAGGCATAGCCTTTTCCAGATCCATCCCCGTGAGGTCCGTCTCTGAGAATAGATCTTCCGCATCCTGGTTCAGGCATGCAACCGCCACTACCTTTGACTGCTCATCCAGATATAACTTGAATTCGGGATTGATCGTGATATGCAGCCGGTATGCATAATCCAATGTTTCCGGATCTACTGTCTCTGCCTGCTCTTCTGCCGCAGCAGTCTGTTCTGTGGCAGTTACAGCGATGTCTGTCTGTACCTGTGATCCTTCCGCTTCCTGTGCTTTATTGCCGCAGCCAGATAACAGCAACAAACTTATTCCCGTTAACAACGCCGCTATTTTGATTCTTTGACCTGATAACACTTCTTCCTTGTTTCTCTTTTTCATATCCTACCTCATAGCTTTCTTGCATCTGTTTTACACCTTTAATGTTTTCAGATACTCTTTCTGCTCCTGGGTGATCCGGTAGCTTTCCCTCGCCTTCTGTATAGTCTTGTTATGAGTCCATGGATCCAAGCATTTTTTCTCGATATAGCCAACGGCGACATCCCACTGTTTTGCCAGTGCCGTGGCATAGAACCAGGCAATCATCATGTTCACATAATATTCCTCGGAATGTACCGCTGCCGGGATCTCCAGATATTCCACCCGGAAATCCTCATCCAGGAAATGTGTCATCAGCATTTCCATTCCGAAGCGGCAGGTATATGGGTGTTCTGAGGCAGCCCATTCCTTTATTTTGTCTATCAGTTGATCTCTGTTTTTTCGAAACACCTTTGGTGAAAAAATATCACACACCGCCCAGTTATCCACATAAGGCAGGAAGCGCTCCACTTCTTTTACACAGACTTCGTAATCTTTGATCTCCGCCACCAACAGCGCATGCACAATATTTTCATCATAATAAGTGTGCGGCAGCTGCTTCAGAAACTCTACGCTCTCCGGATCCTTTCCATACTCCTTCGCAAGCTTACGAATAGCGGGAATGCGGACGCCGATAATTGTCTCCACAGGAATCGTCGGGATTAATTTGCTCTGAAAATCACGGTAACCTTTATCTTGCAATTGAAATAATAATTCCTGTGCTTTCATACAATTTTCTCCTCAAAATGCCTGCTTTCTGTTTATTGTACCACAAGCATAGAAGATATGCAAAACAGTCATGGATGGAAATTAAGAGTGATGCGGCGAACGCCCGCCTGTGCCCTTCTTCCGCCTCAGCGTGGGCACAGGAGATAGGAACAAGCTAGTCTGTACCCTTCTTCCGCCTCAACGTGAATAGTTTGTGGGTATACCCTGTCAATGTTTCCTTGGTTTTAATAACTGGTAATCCATCTTTTTCTGAACATAATTCCTTATAAGTCTCTATAGATAATAATGGAACCCTAATAATAAACGTCTTTCCTACTTCATATGGCATCATATCAATTCCTCCTAATTTGCTTTTACTTTATTTCGTAACTCTTTTATTACTCCGACACTTGAATCAAATACTTAAAAGTTCTATTACCAAAACATAATAATCTTTTTCACATAACGTTATATATTTATTATTTTTTGTATTATATACTTTACATTTTGTTTGATATATCATATAATGCATATAGAAAGGAGGTTATATAAATGAAAAATATGCGTCTTAAATTAGCGCGCGTTGAGATGAATCTTTCTCAAGAAGAACTGGCTGCCAAAGTTAATGTTACACGCCCTACTATCAACTTACTAGAAGGCGGAAAGTTTAATCCCAGTCTTCAGCTTTGTATTCGGATATGTAAAGTACTTAACAAAACATTAAACGATTTATTTTGGGAGGAGGACAACTTATGAAAACCACCATTCACTGTGATGAAAGGATCACAAATATTCGGCACACAATTTATGTTAAACTTTTTTGGGGTATAATTATAGCAAATGAACTTACTTATCTACTAGATTATTTTTTTAAAACAAGCTTAAACGGTTGGGTTATTCCATTAGCGCCTGATGTGTTAATCATTTGGATGTCAATAAAAGGAGTTCTTTTTAATGGAACCCAACATTTTCCACTCTGGTGTTGGCTATTTGCACTATGCTATTCTAGTTTAAATACTATTATCGTTTTTGTTGAGAGTTTCCAAATTGATACTGTTTTCTATCTTGAACAGATTAATCAAAGGATTATTGTCTCCTTAATATTTCTAACTGTTTATTTCCTTGTAGTATTGTTATTTTTTTACATTTCTTATCGTATTGCTATAAGAAAAATTAAAAAACTTTCTACTGACATCTAATTATGTAAAATTAAATGATTATCAATCCCACATGGGAAGCTTGTTTTGTTGCTGATACCCACGCTATGAAAAGTTCGAGGGTATGGGAAGCTTATTTTGCTGCTGATACCCAAAATGTGAAAACCGGAAGGTATAACAAGGGAACTCTATATTCTAAAATGTTCGTCGTGGGTGTC
>ENA-UOJN01001780-UOJN01001780.1-human-gut-metagenome-genome-assembly--contig:-C125IIP-NODE-1780-length-14665-cov-8.609788_pt1 | contig 14665 bp, 8 predicted proteins | sample MGYA00242350_ERZ723897 | MGnify/ENA metagenome assembly ERZ723897 | reverse complement strand
GTTTTACTCTTTAAAACAACAGGTATCAACAAACCATAACCTGGGAAAGCTGGTTTCTTAATGGATCACCTGCGCTCAATTTTCCAAAAGAACAAAAATCTGCTCGTTTTCTGCTGCTGCCTGTTCTTGCTGCTTTACCATTTCAGCGCCGCTGCCACTGGCATGCGCCCTCATCCCATCAGGGTCGGCTACACCGACAGCCCTGGTTTTATCGAAAAAACCGCAGCCGGAACCGTCGACGGATACGGCGTTGCATATCTCAACGAAATCTCGCACTATACCGGCTGGCGTTATGAATATGTTTATGCCACCTGGCAGGAATGTCTGGAGCTTTTAGCCAAAGGCGAACTTGATCTTTTAGGCATGGCCCAGTACACGCCTGAGCGTGCCGCCAGCTACGAATTTGCCTCGCTGCCCAGCGGCGTTGAATACATGGTCATGTACGTGCGCAATGACGATAACGAAGTTTACTATAACGATTACCAGAGCTTCAACGGTCTGCGGATCGGCGTTCTCAAGGGTAACTTCCAAACAGAAATTTTAAGCGATGTCGCCCGTAAAAATACATTTACCTATCAGCCTGTACTTTTTGATTCCAGCAAAGCTATGGTCGAAGCGCTGCAAAATAAACAGATCGATGCCGTAGTTACCGGCAGCATGCCCTTATATAAAGATCTGCGGTTAGTGGCCCGCTTTCAGGCCGACCCGATTTATTTTATTACGACTAAAGGCAATAAAGCCGTCCTGCAGCGCCTAAACGATGCTTTGATGAACATTCACGCCAATACGCCTGAATTTGAAAATACGACTTATGCCACCTATTACGAACAAAGTTCTCTGCTGACGCAGCCGCTGCTTACCAAAAAAGAACGAGACTTCCTGGCGCACCGCGGGCCGATCACCATCGGTTTTCTCCCTAACGACGAACCGCTTTCAGCATTCAGTTCCGAAACTAATCTGCCGGTAGGTATCCTGCCCGGAATAGCCAAAGAGTTGGAACGCTTATCCGGTGCCCAGGTCATTTTAAAGCTGCTGCCGGCCGGTGCCCGCCTGGACCAGAGCCTGCAGAAAGAAGGTTTTGACCTGATCGCCGGGATCACGGATTACGAGCCTTACCGAAACAACATCTCGATCCGGCTTTCCAAACCCTTCTTTCAGGGACGCGTTATGGCTGTCGCCAATAAAAATAATTTTATCGACATCACCAAACCGCAGAAGGTAGCTTTGCCCTTTAATTATATTGCCTATAAAAATCTTATTTTAAATACCTATCCCCATTTTTCCATTATCAATAAAGCCAATACCAGAGACTGCCTGCTGGCAGTAGCGGACGGCGAGGCCGACATTGCTCTGCAGAACAGCCATATCATCAGCTATCATCTGCAAAATCCCCGCTTTACCGATTTAAAGATTTTATCTTTATTTAATTTTCCCGATAATCTCTGTCTGGCAGCAGCTAATAATGCCGACGGCAGCCAGCTGCTGACTATTTTCAACAAATGTATCGACACGCTGAATCCAAAAACGCTGGATAACATAGTGATGTACGAGACCGTACAGTCGCCTTACCGGCCTTCGCTGTCTGATCTGGCCTATAAATACGACTATCTGATCGCCGCTTTACTGGTCATGCTGGTCATTTGGCTTTATTTCACTTTGCAGCGGCAAAAATATCTGGAACTGCTGGAAGCTAAAAATCTGGAGCTGGAAACTGCTGCCAAACAGGCGCTGGCCGCCAGTGAAGCTAAAAGCAGCTTTCTGTCGCGAATGAGCCACGAAATCCGTACGCCGCTCAACGCCATCCTGGGCTTTACCAGACTGGCCCTGCAGCCGGAAAAACAAAGCCGCCGCACTGAATATCTGCAGAAAATCAGCTATTCGTCAGAGCTGCTTTTAGGTATCGTCAACGATGTTCTCGATATGTCCGCGATCGAAAACCAAAAACTCAAGCTGGACAATTCTCCCTTTAAACTTTCTCAAGTACTGCGTGAACTCCAGAGCCTTTACAGCATCCAATGCCGCGAAAAAAATATCAGTTTCAGCCTGAACAGCGAAGCCTTCAAACACGATATCCTGCTCGGCGACAGCCTGCGTCTGCAGCAGATTTTAAGCAATCTGCTGTCAAATGCCGTCAAATTCACTGCCACCGGAGGACAGATCACGCTTGACATCACTCAGCATCAGGCCGACAGCGCTGATCAGACTGTCCTGACAATGGTCGTTACAGATACCGGCTGCGGTATGTCGGAACAAATGCTCGCTCAGGTCTTCCAGCCCTTTGAGCAGGAAGACGGCAGCACCGCCAGAAAATACGGCGGCAGCGGCCTTGGACTTTCTATCGTCAAATATTTAGTTGAATTGATGGGCGGCAGCATCAGCGTCAACAGTGCCAAAGGGAAAGGCAGTACGTTCACCGTACAGCTGACACTGCCTTACGCCGAAGAACTTGCTGAAAAAGACAGCACAACGGCTGAACAAAACCTGCATGATCTGCATCTGCTGCTGGCTGAAGATAATCCTCTCAATCAGGAGCTGTGTCTGGAGCTTTTAAAAAGCCGCGGCATCAGCAGCGACTGCGCCGTCAACGGCAAAGAAGCACTGGAACTGTTTACAAACAGCGCCCCCGGCACCTATGCTCTGATCCTGATGGATATTCAGATGCCGGTCCTGGACGGTTATCAGACAACGCAGGCGATCCGCAGCAGTACGCACCCGCAGGCACAGACGATCCCGATCATCTCGCTTTCGGCAGATGCTTTTACAGAAGATATCAGGCGCGCTTATGCCAGCGGCATGAACGACCATGTCAGTAAACCCATCGTTCCTGAAGAGTTATTTGCCGCGATCACCCGCGTCCTTAAAACGCTTAACTAAAAAGAAAACGCTCAGAGCCTAAGCTCTGAGCGTTTTCTTTTTAAACAGCACTACCTCAATAAGTCAGTACTTCGTTGCCGGTTTCCGTAATCAGCACCGTATATTCCCACTGAGCACTCATGCCGCCGTCCTGAGTATAAACAGTCCAGTCATTGCCGGCATCAACATAAACCTCGCGCTTCCCGGTATTGATCATCGGCTCGATCGTAAAGATCATGCCCGGCACCAGCAGCATTCCTGTCTTGCGTTTGCCAACATGGCAGATGAACGGTTCCTCATGGAAATCGATACCCACACCATGACCGCCGAATTCGGTGACGACAGAATAACCATGCTTATGAGCAAAACCGGACACGGCTGCGCCGATATCGCCGACAAAGCTCCACGGCTTTGCTGCCTCAAGCCCGCGGCGCAGGCACTCTTTAGTGATCGCTACCAGATCCTGTTTCTTTTTATCGACTTTGCCGATCATAAACATTCTGGAAGCATCGGCATAGTAGCCGTTATAAATAGTTGAAACATCGACATTAACGATATCGCCGCTTTTCAAAACGTCCTGTGCCGACGGTATTCCGTGGCAAACCTGATCGTTGATCGAGGTACAGACACTTTTAGGAAATCCGCAGAAATTGAGCGGTGCCGGGATCGCACCATGACTAACGGTATATTCGTGTACGATAGTATTGATCTCTTCCGTTGTCATGCCTGTTTTGATATTTTTTTCTACTTCGTCCAAAACTGCCGTATTGATCTTACAGGCCTCTCGAATACCTGCGATCTGTTCCGGCGTTTTGATCATCTCCCGGTCAGGCACTTCGTGACCGGCCTTGCGGTACAATTCGATTTTAGCGTCTATTTCGCTGTGACAGTCGGCATAAGCTTTGCCGCTGCCGCACCAGCATAAATCAGTTGTCATAACTTCACTCCTCTTCCATAAAGAACTATCACCATTATCACAGACGTGCCCTGCTTCCTGCCTGCTGTAAAATGTAAGAGCAGGCTGTTTGTGACTGCAGGTCAGCATCAGGCGAGATCATTGCCGCACCTGCAGCTTAAATTCCCGTCGCTTTACGATATTGTCATTATACCATATCCATCTAATTTTCTCATATCAAATTCAGGTATTTTATGATAAAATAAACTTAGTTTTTTGCGAAAGGAAGTAACCTCTGACAATGGAAGCACTTTATTCTAATTTTTTCGATTACATCCTGCACTTTGACCGCTACCTGCCTCTTGTCATGGAGCAATACGGTCACTGGATCTACGCGATCCTCTTTACGATCGTTTTCTGCGAGACCGGACTTGTTGTGACTCCCTTTCTGCCCGGCGATTCACTGCTTTTTGCCTGCGGCGCCCTGGCAGCTACAGCAGGCGGCCTTGACCTGACGACGCTCGTGATCATCTTTCTGGTTTCCGCAATTTTAGGTGACGCCTGCAATTACATGATCGGCGAAGAATTCGGGCACCGGATCCTGCGGAATTATCCGAAACTCATCAAACCACAGCATATCCAGAAGGCTGAAGCCTTTTATGCCAAACATGGTCATAAAGCGATCTTCCTGGCCCGCTTTGCCCCTATCGTCCGTACGCTGGCGCCTTTCGTAGCCGGCATCGGCAGTATGCATTACCGTACTTTTGCTATCTATAATGTGACCGGTGCTGTGACCTGGGTCTTTTTATTCGTCGGCGGCGGTTATCTGTTCGGCAATATGCCCTGGGTCAAAAACAATTTTTCCCATGTTACGCTGGGCATCATTATTTTCTCCCTGCTGCCGATTTTTTACGAAACACACCTTAAAGGCTGGCTGGCCAAACGGAAAAACAAGTAAAGGAAGTGGCGCGTTATGTATTATTTTACCAGCGACTACACAGAAGGCTGCACTCCTGAAATACTGGAAGCACTGGCAGCAACTAATTTTGAACAGACCGGCGGTTACGGGATCGACCCATACTGTGAAACAGCAGCCCTGCTGATCAAAAAAGAATGCGGCCGCAGCGATATCGACGTACATTTTATGACAGGCGGCACGCAAACCAACCTGACGATCATCTGCGCAGCACTGCGCCCCTTCCACGGCGTTTACGGTACTGTACAGAGCCATATCAACACGCACGAAGCCGGCGCGATCGAACGAACCGGCCATAAGGTAATCGACCTGCCGACATCTGACGGCAAAATCACAGCTGCCATGATCAGACAGCAGCACGAGCTGTATTTAGGCGACCCCAGCCGCGAACATCTGGTCCAGCCCAAAATGGTCTATATCTCACAGCCGACAGAGATCGGTTCCCTGTACCACAAAGAAGAGCTGGAAGCGCTGTATGCCGTCTGCCGGCATTACGGACTTTATCTTTTTATCGACGGGGCCCGTCTGGGCTACGGCCTGACAGCTCCTGACAATGACCTGACACTGGCGGATATCACAAACAACTGCGATGTCTTCTGCATCGGCGGCACCAAATGCGGCGCGCTTTTCGGCGAAGCGGCAGTTATCATCAATCCGGCTCTAAAAGACGATTTCCGCACGATCATGAAGCAGGGCGGCGCTGTACTGGCCAAAGGACGCCTGCTGGGCCTGCAATTTGAAACTCTTTTTACAGACGGACTTTATTATAAGATATGCCGTCATGGCGTTGAACTGGCTCTGCAGATCAAATCAGCTGTCCAGGAATGCGGCCTGGGCTTTGTGACCGATTCCACAACAAACCAGCAGTTCATCATTTTCCCACAGGCAATGTACGACGAACTGAGTAAACAGTTTGCCCTTTCACCCTGGGAATACATGGACGACGGCAGGATCGCCGCCCGTATCTGCACCAGCTGGGCCACAGACCCAACTCAGGTCGACAGACTCTGTAACATGATCAAAGCACTTTAAGACAAGCTTATAAACAAAATGACCCGTACGGATTTTATCGTACGGGTCATTTTTTATTCGCTTTCCGCAGCGGTTATCTGCGACATGAACGGTTCATTTTCCAGCTCTTTACTGTAAATGACACAATTATTTTTGCCGCGCTTTTTCGCCTCATACAAAGCCTTATCTGCTTTATATAAAAGCACTGCATCATCTGTACCATCTACGGGATAAAACGATACGCCTACGGATATCGACAGCGGCACCCGGACATCAGCTTCAAGTCCCAGTTTTTCGATGCCTGCTCTCAGCTCATCCGCTTTCATCAGCGGCAGACGGCTATCCTTAATGTTACGCATAATGATCAGAAACTCATCGCCGCCGATGCGGCAGACGATGTCGTCGATCCGGAACTGCTTGCTGATCTCATTGGCGATCCGGCAGAGAACCTCGTCACCGAACAAATGCCCATGCCTGTCGTTGACCATCTTAAAATTATCAACATCCAGGAACATGACCGCAGCCTTCTCCTTCTGCGGTTCGCAGAGCATCTGCTGCAGCAGGCGCTCGCCATAAGCCCTGTTGCCAAGCTTGGTCAAAGCATCACTCTCAGCCTGCCTTTTCCAAAGTCCGATCTCACGTTTCATTTTATCGATACTGACCATCCTGCCCACGATACTGAGCATGACGCCATAATTTTCTTTATCCCAGATCGAATTTATATGGATCCTGTACCATTTTTCTTCGCCGAACTTATTGATCAGCCGGACATCTTTAACATAACCGCTGTTCTCTTCTGTCAATGCCTTGGTCAGCTCCGCCAGCTGCTGCAGATCCTCCTGTAAAATAGGCATACTGCTGTAAATGGCCTCTTTTGCGTTTGTAACAACACATTCACCGCCAAAAATATTTTTATATTCATCCGAGAAAATGATCAGGTCTTTTTCAAGATCATAGTCAAAAATTATATCGCCGCTCATGGCAAACAGCGCCTTCTGTTTTTCGCGTTCTATTTCCAACAAACGCGCAACGCGGCTGTTTTTATCCATATCACAGCTATAGCATTTTTTACCGCTGAATTTCTCGGTATTGGGATGCTGATAGTGATACACTACCGCCGGCAGCCCGTCGTCTGACTGTAAAATTTCCGGCAGCCCCGGAGCGATTTTCAGAAAGCACTGCAGAAGATCAGGGCTGAATGCGCCGCATTCGCCTTTTTCAATCATTTGCACCGATTCTTCATGGGTAAAAGCACCTTTATAACAGCGGACACTGGTCAAAGCGTCATAACAGTCGGCCAGCGACACGATCTGCGCATAAATAGGTATCTCTTTGCCGATCAGTCCGTCAGGATAACCGCTGCCGTCCCATTTCTCATGGTGCCAGCGGCAAATATTGTAATGATAGCGGTACTGCTCTTTATTCTGCTTCAGACTGTCGATACTTTCCAGAATCTCACAGCCGTACAGCGTATGCTCCTTCATAATTGCAAATTCTTCTGCCGTCAGCCGGCCGGGTTTATTCAGGATATAGTCCGGGATCGCGATCTTGCCTATGTCATGCAGTGCCGCCGCCATCGAAATATCCTCGATGGTCTTATCGCTCATTTTATATTCGGCATTCTGCCGTCCCAGCTCCTTCAGCATGATCTTGGTCAGCTGACGGATACGCTGTACATGCTGTCCTGATTCGCAGTCGCGGAATTCAACGATCGTACTCAGGGTATCGATCATAGCCACGTTGAAATTACGCAGCTGTTCGTTCTGTTTTTCGATTTTCGTCATCTGTTCCTGGACCAGCTTTTCCAGTTTATAACGATAACGGTACAATTCGATGATATTATTAACGCGCTGGCAAATATTATCTGGGTTGAACGGTTTTAAAACGACATCAACCACACCCAGACGAAAGCCTTTGGAAATAGCATCGTTGGACGATTCGGCCGTAATCAGAAAAATAGGCGTTTTCTCAGTCAGGCCTTTGCCGTTCATAATTTCCAGAGCTTCCAACCCGTCCATGATCGGCATCACGATATCCATCAGCACGATCGCTATTTCCTCGTGATACTGCTCCATCAGATCTACAGCCGTTTTACCGTTATCTGCTTCCAGTATTTCATAGTCACCGGCAAAAAGCTCACACAGGATCGCCCGGTTAAGCTCAACGTCATCGACTATCAGGATTTTATCTTTCTGCCTCTCCAAGCCTGTCTGCCTCCTTTTGCGGTTACTTATATCACAGATTGCAAGCAACTGTAAAATTCATAATCATCACAATTCTATATGTTCTATTATATTATTTTTTTGTATTTTACACAATAAAAACTTCTTTTTATAAATAAAAGATCACTATTCCTTCAATAATTGCTGCAGCTGCAGTACCTTCTGCCGCCAGTCATCGCTGTATGCTCCGCCGCCCTGAGCAAAATGCTGCGCCCCGCCGCCCCTGCCGCCAAACAGCTCGCCTGCCTTTCTGCAAAGACTGCGGCAATCAGCCTGCGTCTGTTCTCCGCTTCCCAAAACGAAATTGATCCGCTCACCGGACCTGTACACGACCGCAGCTACAGTACGCCCGTCTGCCAGCAGTTTATTCAGCAGCAGTCTGGCATCGGCGGCGCTGCAATCCTCCTGTGCCGCCGCGACATATTTAATGCCGCCCTCATCGACAGCAGCCTGCGCTAAAAGCTGCGGCGCTAAAAATTCATATAATTTGGCAGACTGTGCTTTTAACCGTTCATTCAGTTCCGTTACTTCTTCCTGCAGCTTCCTCAGTCCCTGCGGTACGCCCTCCGGCTTCATGGAAAGCAGGCGCCCGGCCTGCCAGACGTATTCATTTTTGCGGCGTGCATCTTCCAGTGCCCAGCGCCCGCATAAAAACTCTACTCTGATCCCATCCTTATGTTTATCAAAACGATTGATCCGGATCAGACCGATCATACCTGTACGTAACGGATGCGTACCGCAGCAGGTACAAATATCCCCGTCTGCCACCGTCACGATCCTCAGCGTGCCTGTCAGCTTTTCATTTTTCTTACGCATCACTAGCGCTGACAGCTCCGTATGCGGCAAATAACTGACCGTGATCGGCTTATCCTCCCAGATCTGGCTGTTGGCATAATCCTCGGCCTGCTCCAGCTCAGCCGCTGTCAATTCTTTATCCAGGTCAATAGTCACCAAACGTTCGCCCATATGAAAACCAATATTATTAGCTCCGAACAGCTTCCAGACCGCATGCGAAAGAATATGCTCGCCGGCATGCTGCTGCATATGGTCCAGCCGGGCCTGCCAGTCCAGCACCGCTTCGACCTGCGCCCCAACCGGCAAAGGCCGCTCACAATAATGCACTACTTCGCTGCCGCGCTGCGCAGCATAAGTCATCTTCACGCCGCCCAGCGTTCCGCAGTCACTCAGCTGACCGCCGCCCTCCGGAAAAAATACCGTCCTGTCCAGAACCACGGCATACCCGCGTTTATCTTCTGCACAGCTCAGCACCGTTGCCAGGCAACTTTTCAGCATCGAATCCTGTTCATATAATTTTTCTGTCAACTAAAAACCCCATCGTCAATAAAATATATATTTTTATAATAACACTGCCACCGCCAACGGTTAAGCAAAATCAGCCGCAGTTTTCTTCAGCATTTAATTTATGTTATAATGTGAACACAAAATCAAACTATCATAATACACTCAAAGGAGCAGGCAATGTATAAATATATCCTTTTCGACCTTGACGGCACCCTTACCGACTCGGCACCCGGCATCATCCGCTGCGTGCAGTATGCCCTGGAAAAATGCGGCAAAGGCACCTGCCCCGACCGCGAGCTGCTGCCATTTATCGGCCCGCCGCTGACAGAATCCTTCCAGAAAGTCTGCGGCATGACTGCCGCAGAAGCAAATACGGCCCTTGAATATTACCGCGAGCGCTTCGCACGCGTAGGTATGTACGAAAACTCCGTCTACGACGGTATTCCCGAATTACTGCAAAACCTGCGGCAGGCAGGCAAGACCCTTGCCGTAGCCACCAGCAAGCCGCAGCTTTACGCAGAAAAAATCCTGGAACACTTTGGCCTCGCCGCTCACTTCTCAACAATAGCAGGCCCCGGGTTCAACGGCGAGCTGCCAACCAAAGCCGACGTGATCAGCGAAGTGCTGCAGCGGCTGCACCTTACCGCTGCTGATAAGAATGCCGCCGTTATGCTGGGCGACCGCGAGCACGACGCTATCGGCGCACAGCAAAATAAAATCGCCATCATCGGCGCAGGCTACGGCTACAGTTCCCCGGGCGAACTGAGTGCCGCCGGTGTCAGACAAATCGTTTCTGCTCCGCAGGATTTTGCAGACTTTTTATTATGATTTATTTTTAAAGCAGTTACATCGATCATGATGTGGCTGCTTTTTTATTTTCCTCTGCGCCTTGAACTTTTCGCAGAACCATTGACATATAACGCTTCACACTGCATAGATAAAATTGATTTTTCAGGCTATTATATATCAACAACTTATTGAGAACAGCTATGTTTTTTAACAAATTAATTTTAGCATAAATTATTACTTGTAATATAAAAAGTTAAATGTTATAATTCTATCTGATTTCAAAATTGAATACTTTATGATAATCAGGTGCATTATTGCCTAACAGAGAAATCGGTGCAATGCCGATGCGGTCCCGCCGCTGTAATGCCGAGCAAACCTCAAAACGTCACTGGGAAACTGGGAAGACGAGGTACGCGATGAAGCAGAGCCAGAAGAACTGCCTGATTATAGCCCATTACGATCCTGCGAAAGACAGGAATGGAGCGTTACAAGAGCTTTTTACGCTTTTCTGTCTTTATGCGCAGAAAAGCGTTTTTTTATTTTGCTTTTATTTTTCTGACACGCGAAACCCGGTCAGCTCGGTCAGAAAAACTAAAGATATAAAAATTATTTGACGAGGTGTTTAAAAGATGGATGGGAAGAAAAAAATCTGGGCAACGGCCGTCTTATGCGCTGTTGCCAGCGTTGGCTTTGTAGTACCCGCTGGCGCCGAAGAAACCATGACGCATGATTTGGACGAAGTCATCGTCGAAGCCGACAGAAATACTCTGCCGGGGGGATTTGTAGCCAACAACGACAGAGTTGGCATTTTGGGCAATATCAAAGCAATCGATGTTCCTTTTACACAAAAAAAATATACTGAAAAAACTATTATGACCTTTTATGACCCCAATCAGCCATTAAAAGATACTTTTGCTAATACCCCTTCTATTCGTATCGGCAGTACTTCTCCCATGTATACAGATTTCAGTATGCGCGGCGTCAATATGAATGCTTCTCATTACTACATCAACGGTATTCCCAATATGTTCAACCAGACCCGCAGCATCCCGGCATATATCCTCAGCAGCGTCGATATAGTCTCCGGCCCTAACACCGTGCTTAACGGCGCTACCTTTTCCAACAACGGTACTAATGGCACCGATGCGCCGGCAGGACTGCTGAACGGTACAACCAAACGCGCTGCTGCAGACCCTGTCACCCGCTATACACAGCGTTTTTCCGGACGCAGTACCTGGACCGAAGACCTTGATCTAGGCCGCCGCTTTGGTAAAAACAATGAATGGGGCATCAGAGTCAACGCCCATAATGAAGACGGAGGCCTTTCCATAAAAGATGCCGATGTACGGGATAAAAGTATTTATATCAACTTAGATCATCAGGACGCTAAAAGTATGACTAATATTTTCGGCGGTTATTATGACTGGAAGGTAAATGGAGGCCAGCGCTGGCTCAGCGCCAGCGGTGTTACCAAAGGCAATCTGGCAGAAGCCCCGAACGGTAAAACAGACCTCAGTTTTGACGGTCAGACCAAATATAATCACGGCATGCTGTTTACCTTAAACCATATCCAAAAATTCAGCGATAAATGGAGCGGCTTCATCAACGGTGGCTACGGGCATTATTCCGAGCATAAAAACGATCCCAACAGTGGTTCACTGACTCTCGGTGACAACGGCAAGCTCTCCGGTAAATTCCGCGACTATGTCTCCGACAGTAAAAGCAGTTACTGGCAGGTCGGCGTTTCTAACAAGGCCGCCATCGGTAATGTAAAAAATGACTTGTCTTTTGCCGTTGATTATTTCATGTATAAAAGTAAAGCCGTCAATTCCGGCAGTGCTGCAGGGCAGGCCACTATCGGCGGTGATCTGTGGAATGGCGTTCATATTATCGGAACTCCAATCGCTGCTGCTGACATCGATTCTGTTGGCTACAGCAAAGAATATGCTTATGCAGCAACCCTGGCCGACCGTTTTGAATTTGGCAAAGCTTCGTTATATGCAGCACTGCAATACCGCGATACAGAAACTGAAAGTGCTTCCGGCGCCAAAGTCAGCAAAGATTCCCTTAATCCTACCTTTGCTATCGCTTATAAGCCTGTCGAAAATTTATCAGTATATGCCAGCTACGCCCAATCCTATACCAAACCGGTAGAGGTAAGTAAGTCTTACGATAATGCCGGTGAAATTTTTAAACCTATCAAAAACAAACAAACTGAGGTCGGCATCAAATACCGCGGCGGCGAAATTTTACACAGTTTGGCATTCTTCGAATTAAATCAGGGCAGCTATATCAAAGAAGATAATCCCGGCGGAAAAATAGGAGAAATCTACACGCAAAACGGCGAAAATAAATTCAAAGGCGTCGAATACTCTCTGACCGGTAAAGTTGCTCCTAAATGGAATGTTATGGGAGGCCTGATGTACCTTGACGGTAAACGTGAAAAGCTTGCTAAAGGCAGTGAGCATCTCGAAGGCCGTTATGCTACCGGTACTCCTAAATGGAACGCCGTTTTGGCAACGGAATATGAAGCGGACCAGAATAATTCCGCTATTTTCCGTATGAACTACGTCGGCAAGTCCCACGTTAACGATAATGGTGTTATGGCCCCCGATTATATGACCTTTGATTTAGGTTATAAACATAAAACCAAAATCAATTCCACACCTGTTACTTTGACTGCTATGTGTTATAACGTTTTAGGCAAAGATTACTGGATCTCCCGCGGTACCTCCGTAGCTCTCGGCGCGCCGCGTACAATGATGCTGTCAGCGCAGTTCGATATTTAGCAGACAGCCACACTGCTTTTAGGAATTAAGTCCAGGTATACCATCAGCGTGCATACCTGGAAAATTTATTAATAAAATTATGAGGTGTTTACCAATGATAAATAAGCACAAGAAATTTTTAACAGCGGCTGTTTTCTGCGCTATTGCCAGCACTGGTTTTGTTCTGACGGCCAGTGCTGAGGAAACCATGACGCACGACCTGGACGAAGTCGTTGTCGAAGCCGATAAAGACGCCCTGCCTGGCAGTTATGTAAAAACCAAAGGCAGTATCGGCATTTTAGGCGAAAAAAGCGTCCTGGACGTGCCTTTCAGCAATATGAACATCACTCAAAAAACCATTGAGACTTTCGGCGGCCCCAATCAGCCTTTACAAAGCATTTTAGCAAATAACCCGGCTGTGCGGATTCAAGGCACGACTTTACACAATGATTTTTCTATCCGCGGCATCAAAGGCAACGGTACCAGTTCCTACCTAAACGGTATCCCCGGTCTAATGACTCAATTTGCCGCCCCTACCTTTATGATTGGCGACATTCAATTTATTTCCGGCCCTAACAGCGGCATTACCGGTATTCCCAGCACCTATGAAACCACGGCAGCCGGCGGTATAGTTAATTTTGTCTCCAAAAAAGCAACAGAGGCACCGCTTACACGTTACCGCCAAACTTTTTCAGGCAAAGGGTCTTTTGGTGAATACATGGATGTCAGCCGTCGTTTCGGCAAAGACAAAGAATGGGGCGTACGTATCAATACGGAATTACTGAATGGCAATACCGCTATTGACAGCAATGATATGGAAGCCCAGGGTATTTTTGCCAACATCGACCACCGTGATAAAAAAAGCAACACCAATTTACTTGTTGGCTACCGGCATTTAAATATCGAAGGCGGCGCACGCTGGTTCTCATTAAAAGCAGCCGCGATCGGCAAAGAGATCACCAAAGTGCCAAGCGCTCCTGAAGCAAGCAAAAATTACGGTTTTGATGGATTGGCCAAAGAATCAGAAGGATACATCATTGCTTTAAACCATGAACAAAAAATGAATGCCGACTGGAAATGGTTTCTGAACGCCGGTATGAACAGCAACAAACTGCAAAGAAACATCATCGGCGCCAGCAGTAATTTCGTTATCATCAATGACAAAGGCGATGTCAGTAATAATTTAATGTCCACACAAACTGTTACCAAAAACTACTATGCTCAGCTCGGTATCAACGGCAATATCAAAACCGGCGAGGTCAATCACGATCTGACTTTGGCCTTTGACAAAGCCTGGCACAGTATCGAAGGCGCCAAAAACATGTATAACAATGGCAGTATGGGCAGTGTCAGCGGCAATATTTACAGCGGCCTGCAGGGCAACAATGTCTGGTATCCCTCAATAGAAACCGGTTTGAGCAGTAAAGATCAGTATTGGGGTATCTCTTTAGCTGACACTGTAAAATATAAAAAAGCCCAGCTTTTACTGGGCGTTCACAAGCATAATGCTTCGGTCGACAGCTATAATAAAATTACCGGACGAGTAACTCAAACCGTTGGCAGCGATGCTTTATGCCCCACTTATGGTTTTGTTTATCAGCCCGATGAGCATACTTCTTTGTATGCCAGTCATTCTGAAAATTTTGATAAGGGCACTATTGTTGCCAGCAAATATGCTAATGCCGGTGAAGTCTTGAATCCTGCCAAAACCAAACAAAATGAAATCGGCTTTAAATATGCCTATGCCGGCTTCCTTACCAGCTTAGGTATTTTTAACATCAAGCAAGCCAACAACATCGAAGTCTACAAAGGCAGCACGTATTTGCAGCAGGACGGCGAACAGGAATAC
>ENA-UOJN01001778-UOJN01001778.1-human-gut-metagenome-genome-assembly--contig:-C125IIP-NODE-1778-length-14670-cov-7.304482_pt1 | contig 14670 bp, 13 predicted proteins | sample MGYA00242350_ERZ723897 | MGnify/ENA metagenome assembly ERZ723897 | reverse complement strand
TTATCATTAAGGGTTAAAACATATATCTGTTTTTCCGAATTATCGTTAAATGCTTCTTCTTCAAAACTTCCAAACTTGTGAATAATATCAAATCCAGCCCGTTCCAGATATGAATCCAATTCTTGAGGGAAAAACATCCTCATGTCCAAATTCTGGATTGAATGAAACTCGCCATTGATAAAATAGTGCCATTCTATGCGATTGATTTGGGTTGTACTCTCATAACGCATTGTTTGTTTTATCAACACATCCCGTCCATCATCCGTTGTATATTCGGCAATTACTGCCTGCACTTTTTCGCTCTCGACAATATACTGGATGTTGGGATTAAAGCAATCTAACAGAAATAAGCCTCCTGCTTTGAGATGATTTCTAACGCATCCTAACGCATTGAATAAATCTTCGTTTCTGTATAAATGGTGGATTGAATTAAATGGAATAAAGATTAGGTCGAATTTTTCTTGCAAGTCGAGCATTCTAATATCTGCTTCTATGAAATCAATCACTAATTCTGCTTCGATAGCCTTCATCTTTGCTTGTTCGAGCATTGAGGGTGTGTAATCTACTCCGCAAATGCTGTATCCATCTTTGGCAATGGGGATCGTAAGTCTGCCTGTACCACAGCACAGTTCAAGTATTTCAGCCTCCTTATTTTTCGGTAGCCACTTTTTGTAGAATTGCAAATCAGATAGAAAGGTATTTAATCCATCATATATATTTGCATCATAAATCAACTCACCAACCTTGTAACCTATATTCATTTATATTCTCCAATACTCATTATTTCATGTTTATATACCAAACTTATTTCTATTCTCTTTCGTGTCCGGATGGATATGCCATAGATTAACCTTATTTTCCTTTATTTCTGCAACCCAAATAGCATGAACATTATTTAGAACCTGATCTGAACAAATGGAATATCCCTGCATAATAACCATAGAACCATTTACTGTTACGCTCTCGAAAATGTTTCGATATCCCGGATAAAGTCTAAAAAACGGCTTCCATGCCTTAACTATATTATCAGATTTTCCTACAATTCGATTGTTTGCCATATCGATAAAAATATGATTTTCAGTCATTAAACTGGATAGTGCGTTAATGTCATCCCTACTGATATATTCATTAAATTGCAAGGCAATAATTTGGGGGTCTATCATTATCTCTTCTTTGCTATATTTATCATTATTACCCTATTCGGTTTTAAGCTGCGCATAAATTATATCATCTACCCAATCCCCACGCAAATAATAGCTCTCCTTAAAGTGAGCTTCCTTTCTGAACCCCAATCGCTCTATTAACTGGATAGAAGCTGTATTTCTCGGATCGACTGAGGCTATAATCCGATGTTTATCGAGCCTTCCAAAAAGATAATCAACTATTGCTTTCAATGCTTCTGTAGCATAACCTTTTTTCTGATAATCTTTATGTAGCGTACATCCAAGTTCAGCCGGCATATTGTTGTGATTGGTAAAGCTGATTCCCATATCACCAATTAACCTGTTTTCATCTGCAAGAATAATGGTAAACTGAAAACATATATTGGCAATATCCATTGTCGCCGGCATATTGCTAATATAATCACGGACTTCTTCAACTGAATCAGGAAACCATCCCTGATACTTATTTTCCGCAAAGTCAGAACGATAAGAAAAAATGCTTTCTGCATCTTCCGGTTCAGCAAGCCGTATGATTAATCTTTCTGTTTTAATGGGATATTTCAACTTGTTGTTTATAAATTCATGAGTTGAGCAAAGATACAAAAATTGTCTAGCCGTGGATAGTCCTGCCGAATAATTACATACAAAAAAAGCTTGACTGATTACTCAATCAAGCTTTTCAACTTCAGTACCCAGAGCCGGGATCGAACCGGCATGGAAGTGAATCCACTGGTGTTTGAGACCAGCGCGTCTACCAATTCCGCCATCTGGGCATTTTTGATTAACCTTTTAGCTTTAGCAGTAGGTTTGTTTCTCAAATGCGTTGCAAAGGTACAGCTTTTTTTTAAACCCGCAATCGTTTTTGTAAAAATTTTCAAATATTTTTTTCACAGTGGGAATATGTATGGGATTGTTTCGCATATAAAGATTATTTCGTTACATTTGTAAACGTATAATCATAATAACAGCCAATATCATGAAAGATAATTATTGCGTCATCATGGGAGGCGGGATCGGTAGCCGTTTCTGGCCTTTCAGTAGAGAAAGTTACCCAAAGCAATTCCTTGATTTTTTTGGGAGCGGACGGTCTTTACTGCAAATGACATTTGATCGCTTCGCAAAAATCATCCCTACTGAAAATATATACATCGTTACCAACGAATCTTATGCGGACTTAATCAAGGAGCAGTTGCCGGAATTAGCGGAAGAACAAATACTTTTGGAACCGGCTCGTCGCAATACGGCTCCTTGTATCGCTTATGCGGCTTATCATATTAAGGCATGCAATCCGGAAGCCAATATTGTCGTAGCCCCTTCCGACCATCTGATCTTAAAAGAGGATGTTTTCTTGAGGGACGTTCAAAAAGCGTTGGATTTCGTGAAGAGAAACCGTGCGTTGGTCACCTTGGGCATCAAGCCTAGCCGCCCGGAAACAGGATACGGATATATCCAAAGCAGTGATACGGTAGTAGATGATTTCACCAAGGTGAAGACCTTTACTGAAAAACCGGACCTCGAGTTGGCAAAGGTATTTATGGAAAGTGGAGAATTCTTCTGGAATTCTGGCTTGTTCGTCTGGAACGTGAATACGATCTTGGAAGCGTTCTCTAAATATCTCCCGGATATCAGCAGCCGTTTCGATCTAGGTAAGGATAAATTTAATACCTCGGAAGAAAAAGCGTTCATCCAAGAGAATTTCCCTTATTGCCTAAATATATCCATCGACTACGGTATCATGGAGAAAGCGCACAACGTATATATGCTATGTGTAGATTTCGGTTGGGCTGACCTCGGTAGCTGGGGATCTTTGTTCGACCTAGCGAATAAAGACGAAAATGAGAACGCAGTATTGAAAAATAACGAGGCAATGCTATACGAATGCTCCGGCAATGTGATCGCATTAAATAACCCGAAACGTCTAGCCGTTATCCAAGGGCTAAAAGATTGCATCGTGGCCGAGTCTGGAAACGTATTATTGATTTGTAAGAAGGATGACGAACAACGTATCAAACAATTCGTAGCCGACGCTAAAATCAAATACGGAAAAGAATACAACTAATTAAGAATTGAGAATTGAGAATTATCGGCAAGCGGTATTCATTCTCAATTCTCAATTTTCAACTTCTTAGCAAGATATCGTACAGGATACCACGCAGCCAAAAAGCCTATCGTTAATACCGTCACAAAGACTGTTATTATATCGACCGGGACTACACGTACCGGATAAGCCTCTATAATAAACGCTCCGGCAGCTTCCCCTAGTTTTATAAAGCCAAACTCTTGTTGTAGCAAGCAAAGTACAACCCCGATCAAGACTCCGATCAAAGCTCCAAAACCGGAGATCATCCAGCCTTCAAACAAGAAAATCCGACGGATCAGACTGTCATCAGCCCCCATATTACGCAGTGTGCTCACATCCTCCTGTTTCTCGATCATCAACATGGATAAAGAACCCACCACGTTGAATAAGGCGATCGCCAATATAAAAGTAAGGATCAAGAAGGTCATCCATTTCTCGACTTGCATCATCTTGAAAGAAGCCTCTTGTTGCTCAAAACGGTCTTGCACGATATATTGATCACCTAGGATACGTTGAATCTCTTTCTTTACCGGAGCGATATCCCCGCTATCTTTCACCTTCAATTCCACCGCTGTCACTTCTTTATCATAATTAAATAAAGAACGGGCCAATGACAAAGGCACGATCATATATGAATCATCGTAAACCTGTTGGTCCGTACGAAAGACAGCACCGATATAAGCATATTCCAAATTGAAAGAAGAAGCCGGATTCGCCATGTTCACCTTCTCCTCCCGCTTCGGAGCGTAGATCTCTAGCGGAGAGACGAAGCCAGCGTTTATTCCTAGCGAGAAAGCCAATCCGATCCCCATATTCGCGTAATTCGCCACCTCGTCATTCAGAAGGAACTTTCCATCGATCAAGATACTATCGATCTGCGCCAGTTTCTCATATTGCTCGTCTACACCTTTCAAGGTAGCTACACCCTGACGATCTCGATAACGGACCAAGGCATTGTCCTGCAATACCTCACTAAAACAAACAATGCCGGGCAATTCCCTCACCTTACGTATCTCTTCCGAGGTCGGGTCGAAAACCTTCCCTTTCCGGGGCATGATCTTCAACTCCGGATCAAAATTGCTGAAGAGAGAAGATACCAAATCGTTGAAACCATTATAGACCGACAAGGCGCATACTAAGGCGATCGTGGCGACAACAACCCCGCATACCGATACCATCGATATGATATTTATGGCATTGTGCGACTTCTTCGAAAAGAGATATCGCCGGGCTATATAGAACGGAAGATTCAAGGCTCCTCTGATTACTTATGCAAAAGATTGTCGATATTCTCGATATAATCCAATGAATCGTCTATAAAGAAGCTCAATTCAGGAATCTTACGAACCTGCAAACGAATACGTTGCCCCAAATCAAAACGGATCGCTTTCGTATTGCTCCGTATAGCCTCCAATAGCTCTTGCGATTTGTCCGACGGGAAAATGCTTAAATAAGCTCTCGCCACACTTAAATCCGGACTTACACGAACTACGCTGACAGAGACCAATACGCCATGCATTCCTTGCGTCTGCTTCTGAAATATATCACTCAACTCCTTCTGAAGAAGGCGTTCGATCTTTTGTAATCTAGTACTTTCCATACGCTTTATTATTTACTTTTTCCAGATCATCGTCAAGCCGTCACGTAAAGGGAGGATCACCTTCTCTACCCGATCGTCTTGCTTAACCTTTTCATTAAAAACCAGTATTCCCTTCGTTTGTTTATCGGAAGGATGCACTTCTTCTACCACTTTACCGTCCCAAAGCGTATTATCCGCAAGAATCAAGCCGCCCGGACGGACCATCGGGAATACCAAATCATAATACTCGGAATACAGGCGTTTGTCGGCATCGATAAAAACCATATCGAACGTCTCATCCAAACGGGGGATAATCTCCATCGCATCCCCAAAATGGACTTTTATCTTGTCCTTATGTAGCGAGCGGGAAAGATATTTCATGATAAAATCCTCCATCTCGTCATTGATCTCGATCGTATGGATCAACGCCCCCTCTTCCATGCCTTCCGCCATACACAAAGTGGCATAAGACGTATAAGTCCCGATCTCCAAGACTCTTCTCGGACGAATCATCCGGCAAAACATCTTCAATATCCTACCCTGCAAATGCCCGGATAGCATACGCGGACGGAGAAGGTTCACATTGGCGTCGCGATTCAACGCCGACAGCAAATCCCCTTCTTCATCTATATGAGAAAGAATATACGCATCAATCTCGCCCGTAAACATTCCTCTTACTCTTTAAAAGTAGGCAACTGATATTGCGTGCCGGCATCCAGCACCTTTCCTACGTTGTTAATCTCCAAAAAGCTGGTACCGCCACCTTCGCCGAAGCTACCGCTCAAATACGCTACCATATCGTTGCGAGTGATACGTCCGCTATGGATCAGCTGGTTCAACGCATCATAGAAATATCCCCTACGACTGTCGTTGTACGGCTGATGAACCGCCCATACCCCATAAGAAAGACCCAACATACGCATCACACGAGGATTATAGCATATAGCGAACACAGTAGAGGTTCCGCGGAAAGCGGCCAGATAACGTGCCGTACGACCCGTATAACTATCCGTGATAATCGCCTTCACATGTAATTTAGAAGAAGACTTAACGGCTTGTTTCGCCAAGAAAGAAGTCACGTCTAAATCATTCCCCTCGATCGGCACACGGATATCATTCGCGGAAAGCTTGGTCTTCTCGGCTTCACGAGCCACTTTCGTCATGGTCTGTACCGCCTCGATCGGATATTTTCCATAAGCCGTCTCACCGCTTAACATCAAAGCATCCGTACGATAATAAATAGCGTTGGCGATATCCGTAACCTCGGCACGAGTAGGACGAGGATTATTAATCATGGAATGAAGCATTTGCGTAGCCACGATAACCGGCTTCTTCACCTCCACGCATTTACGGATCAGCATACGCTGGATACCCGGGATCTTCTCGGCCGGAACCTCGATACCCAAGTCACCACGAGCGATCATAACGCCATAAGCCACTTCCAAAATCTCCTCGATATTGTCTACACCCTCTTGATTCTCGATCTTAGCGATAATCTTGATAGGGCTGTTACGCTCGTCCAAGATACGTTGGATATCCAATACGTCCTGTTTGTTGCGAACAAATGAGTGAGCGATAAAATCGAGATCATGATCGATCGCCCAAAGGATATTATTACGGTCTTTCTCAGTCAACGAAGGCAAATTGATACGTACGCCCGGCACATTCACGCTCTTGCGGCTACCTAGCGTAGCGTCATTCTGGATCTCGCAAAGCAAACAATCGCCGGATTTCCCGGTAACCTTCATTTCCAGATCACCATCATCGATAAGGATGTCGCTGCCAATCGCCAAGTCGTTCACGAAATTCTTATATGACACACAAATACAATCATGCGAAGTTTCCTGATCGGGATTACCGATTACCTTCACGATCTCTCCAGTCTTGAAAGGGATCGGTTCCTTGTTTACCGTCGTCGTGGTACGTACTTCCGGCCCCTTTGTATCCATCAAGATACCGATACGGTCGGATACTGTACGGACGTTATTTACCACACGGGTCAACCCCTCTTCCATCATGTGAGCCGTATTCAGGCGCACCACATTCATTCCCGCTTTATATAACGCCTCAACGAACGCAACGTCGCAACGCTGGTCGGAAACTGTAGCAACAATCTTCGTATGCTTTAACATATACCTTAAATTATTATAACCTAATTATTAATTCTATTTGATAACCTTCTAAACCTTCTATCACATAAACGATTCGATCGCCAACCGATACGAATCCAGCCCAAACCCAAGAATCACTCCCCTGCATGCCGCCGATATCATCGACACATGACGAAACGATTCACGGGCATGCACATTCGAGATATGCACTTCCACGACTGGCGTAGTAACCGCCTTGATAGCATCGTGCAACGCAATGGAAGTATGCGTATAAGCGCCGGCGTTCAACACGATACCGTCATATTCAAAACCCACCTCATGGATCTTGTTAATTATCTCTCCTTCCACATTACTTTGATAATAAGATATCTCACACTGAGGAAAGCGGGCACGTAACTCGCTCAAATAGTCCTCGAACGAGGCATTTCCGTATACTGTCGGTTCTCGCTTGCCCAACAGATTCAAATTAGGGCCATTGATGATCTGAATCTTCTTCATTCTTAATTGTAAGTTTATTACCTTTGTACCGCCCGTTGAGGCCGGAATTATCCGGCAAAGGTAAGGATTTTATTTGACACATTCATAACGACATACCGACAATGCGACAAGGAAAAGATATAATAAACCGATATAACACCTATTTACGATTAGAAAAATCGCTCTCAGCCAACTCCATCGACGCCTATTTGACAGATCTTGACAAATTGCTACGTTTCGCAGAGGATGAGAAAAAGGACGTTAAGGAGATCAGCTACGACGACTTGCAACAGTTCATCGCCCAATTACGTGACATCGGTATCCATCCCCGATCGCAAGCACGCATCATCTCGGGTATCAAATCGTTCTATCGTTTCTTATTGCTTGACAATTATATAACAAATGATCCGACCGAATTGTTAGAGTCTCCCAAGATCGGATTGAAGCTGCCGGAAGTATTAACCGTCAACGAGATAAATAGCATTCTCGACACGATAGACCTCACGCTTCCCGAGGGACAGCGGAACCGTGCGATGCTGGAGGTTTTATATAGTTGCGGACTGCGCGTATCGGAGCTTACTGGCCTGCGTTATTCGGATATATATCCCAAGGAAGGTTTCATCCGGGTAGAGGGTAAAGGAAGCAAACAACGGCTTGTTCCTATCTCCGAAGTTGCTTTGCGGGAAATTAAAAACTATCTGTATGACCGGAATTCGGTCGTGGTTAAAAAAGGCTTCGAGGATATTTTATTTCTAAGCCGGCGAGGAACGGCCCTCTCCCGTATCATGGTATTTCATATCATCAAGCAACAGACGGAGGCCGCCGGTATCCATAAAAACGTAAGTCCCCATACTTTCCGTCATTCTTTCGCCACCCACTTGCTGGAAGGCGGCGCCAACTTACGCGCTATCCAAGAGATGCTGGGGCATGAGAAAATCACCACCACCGAGATATATACACATATCGACCGGGAATTCCTTCGCAAAGAGATACTGGAACATCATCCGAGGAGCAGGCCAAGAACTTAAAAGAACCGATCCTGCTCCGCTAGCAAAGCCCCAAGGATATCATAAATTATTTATTTCCTCCTCTGACAAACCAGTATAACGCACGACCATTTCCATCGAAAGCCCATCAGACCGCATACGCCGAGCTGTTTCTAGACGTTCTTCCGCACGGCCTTCTTCCCGTCCTTCAAACTTAGCAGTGCTCAACACGTCATTCTGGATCATAATCGCATTCAGATGTTCGTCATAAGCATAACGTTCCTCGGGAGACATTGAGTAATAGCGTAATTTCTCTCGTGCCTCTTCCAAGCCGGGGGCTGTCGTTTCGGAAGTTATGATCCCGTCTTTCAAGTATCGCACCCATTCCTCCAAGGGGGTCACGGCCTCCTTATCAAACTCATTCACCCGAACCAATATATACTCCGGAAAGATCTCCGAAGGAAGACGCTTGACGATCGCACCCCTCTCCTTGGTATTTACCTGTAAATGATCATGGGTATGCACGCCGACAAATTGGTTCTGCCCGTGATACAGATAATCGGTTCCTACGCCTATATCAAAATAAAGGATACTGATAGAATAGATCTTTTTCACCCCGGAATAGTCCTGCCCCAAATGAAGATGCTCGGTGACGGCCTTCGCCACGCCATAGAGCACACGTTCCAAATAATAAAGCTCGCAGGTATTCTGGATCTCGATAAGGATGATATCTCCCTTTGTGTTCTTAGCCTTGATATCCACCCGATTGAATTTATCATCAGCGTCCTGCTGGTTCCCCTCACTCTCCAATATCTCCTCAATCTTGATCTGCTCGCCCAAGAACACGGTAAGAAAGCCTTCTAGCACTCCGAAATTCGCTTTTTGCCGGAGTAGGCGTTTGATGGCCCAGTCGAAACGGATATATCGATCTTGTAATTCCTTCATATACTTCTCCTCTTTTTCTGTTTTCTTTTCCATAGTCATATCATGTTTTAGTTATCCCACTATTGGGTGGCTTCAAATGTACATAAAAAGATCCGGAATACAAGCTTATCCCATCTAAAAAGAAATGTCCTTCTTTTTGGATCCGTAAGTGAATAGCCAACGAACGGAATCGTAAGCGGTCGCAAATGGGTATTCGTGTACCGTTATTACTCTATTTTAATCTCATATTTTATCGATTTAAACTATTTACTTAAAGACAAAAAACATGGATGTGGACAAATGATCACACATCCATATCTAATTATCAACAAATTAAAAGCTATCAGGTTCTCCTAAAATGAACAAATATAAATACAGCTCAATTCTTAGAAATGAGGATTCTGTACCAAATGGCCATCCGACTTATCAATCTCCGACTGAGGAATCGGCAAGTACTTCTTTGTATCATCCCAGCCTTTGATAAAATCTTTCGCTTGGTTCGTACGTACTAAATCCCAATAACGAATACCTTCCATCGCAAACTCATAACGGCGTTCCTTATAGATATTATCCAATGAAACCGTCGGAACCTTATAATCATCACCCATCGCACGTTTAACGACTCTCGCATAATAATCCTGTGCCTCGCCAACGCTACCTCCACTTCTCAATAAAGCTTCCGATGCCATTAATAGTATGTCCGAGAAACGAATTACACGGTAATTGTTTTTACAATTCAACGCTTCCGTACCAACCGTAGAAGAATACCCTGCACGAGGATGATATTTGCGTACGCTATACCCCGTATATTGATTCACATCCGAGCTAATCGTTCCGCCTTCCGCTCTAAACTCCTCATGATCTATGATCGTTGTCCACTTTCTAGGATCATCCGGTAAAAACGCATCATTCAATGCTTTTGTTACAGGCGCAAACCCCCAACCTTCCACATACACATTATTGGGATCTTTCAAACCTCTGGCTCCTAGCATTATTATATCGGAGTTACCTTGATTGGCCTTGCCTGCCCAGTCATTCGAGTTCCCGATTTCCGTATAATTGACTTCAAAAACAGATTCTTTGCACCACTCATACTCATCATCAAAAAGGACTTTATAATCCGGGATCAAGTCATATTGATAGGCAGGATCGGTAATTAGCTCTTTCAATTGGCTGGCGATCTCCTTCATTTTAGTATCATCATTCTGATAGAGAACGATACGTGCTTTCATTGCGATAGCGGCACCATTCGTAGCTCGTCCTTTCTCATTAGCCGGGACTACCTTGGGTAACTTCCCAATAACGTTATTATCTAAATCCTCTATTAACTTCGCATAGACCTCATCCGGTTGCAATTGAGGGACAGTTGTTATATCATCCAATCCCAAATTCGTCTCGTAATACGGTATGTATCCAAAGAAACGCCACAACTGGAAATAATAAAATACACGTAAGAAATGAGCCTCAGCTACATAACGATCACGAAGCTCCGCCGACATCGTCCCCTCCGGAAGAAGAGGGCATTTCTCTATCACGATATTCGCACGGTTTACACCCTCATACGAACGCCCCCATAAACCCTCGGGTAAGTTTGTCGGTGTCACCCAATTGGTAAAATCATTCACTCGTTGCAACTGCGGTTGATCCGATACCGTCGATCCACCGGTCTCCGCATCATCCGACATGATATTACTAACCAGTTCATAAGAGCTATACGCATTATAAGCGTTCCATTTCAACGGGTCATAGGCAGCGACCAATGCCTCGGTCAAATCCTCCTGTGTCTTGTAATAATCCGTTTCGATAACCTTATTCGTCGGAGACAACTCCAAAAAATCATTGCAGCTACTTAGTCCGAATACAACGGCTAGCAGATAAATATATTTATTCATAACACTAATTTTAATGATTAAAATGTCAAATTCAATCCAAATGTATAAACCCGGGCTTGAGGATATACACCCTTATCTATACCCATTGTTGAACCAATTTCCGGGTCCATCCCTTTATATCCCGTAATAGTCAACAAATTATCGAACGACGCATAAAATCTCAAGCGTTGTATATAAGCTTTCCGGGTCAACTGAGCCGGTAGCGTATAACCTACCTGTAAATTACGTAAGCGCAAGAAAGAAGCATCGTGAACCAACAAAGTAGACGGACGGAAGTTCTTAGGCGTATCACCTAACACAATCCTTGGCATCGAATTGGAGGTACCCGGTCCAGTCCATCGCTCCAAAGCATCCGACGTATAATTGACTGCCGCCAACTCATAACGGCGTAACGCATCGAAAACATCCGCTCCAAAAGAACCTTGGAAAAAGGCACTTAAATCAAAGCCATTCCAATCAGCCGCAACGGTAAGTCCAACCATCCAATCCGGATTAGGCTTGCCTATCATCGTACGGTCCTCGTTATCATCGCTGATCACACCGTCTCCGTTCAAATCCTCAAATTTCGTATCACCGGGTGCCGCATTCGGTTGTATAGGCTTACCGGTAGCAGGACTGATATAGCTATCGATCTCCTCTTGTGTCTGGAAAACCCCAATTGCCTTGTATCCGAAGAAATAACCGATTGGATAACCATTTTCGTTCCTTGATACCGTACCTAAAGTTGGTAAACTCTCTTTATCAATATATCCCGTCTGATTTCCCAGATTCTTGATCTCATTCTTCACATAAGAAGCATTCGCCAAGAAAGATAGATTCACTTTATCTACACTTAATTTATAACCGACTTCAAGCTCGATACCTTGGTTTGTCAATGTCCCGACATTCGATAAAGGCGAGCCACTTCCCACATATAGGGGTATCGGACGCTCCATCAACATGTCTTTTGTATCTTTCTTGAACCAATCAAAACTAAAAGAAAGGGAGTTATTAAAGAAGCGAGAATCAAATCCAAAGTCCAATTGCTCCGATGTTTCCCAACGCAAATCAGGATTAGCCAAAGAAGTAGGCTTTGTTCCGCTATGAATGACACCGTTCGAGCTTACCCCGAAACTATAGTTATTTCCTCCGGTCATTGTCGTAGTATATCCAAACGATCCGATTTTCTCATTTCCGTTCTGTCCCCAGCTTCCGCGCACTTTCAAGAAGTCGAACCATCCCGGTTTATTTTCCATGAAAGGCTCGTTAGTCAACGTCCAGCCCGCAGAGACGGACGGGAAATAGGCATATTGATTATTCCGGCCGAAGTTAGAGGAACCGTCCCGACGAAGGGTTAACTCAAGCATATACCTTTCGTCATAATTATAGTTCAATCGTCCGAAAACGGAGGCCATCCGATGCTCCGTCGCCCCACCTTCCGAATGCTGATCGCCGGGAGAGGCACTATTGGTGAAATCGATCCACGCTTTATGATCATCTTCCGCTCGTAAGTTCAAGGCCGTTCCCTTTACCTTTTTACTATCATACCGTTCCATAGAGGTTCCCAGTAAAACCGCGAAATTATGTTTATCGATCGAACGTTTATAACTCAACGTATTCTCCCAAAGAAGTTTCATGCCACGATTCATCGTTTGCTCCACCCTCGATTTCTCATTCTTGACCATATAACACAAATAACTAACAGGGAACCAATTCCTTTCGCCCCAAAAAGCCATATCCGTAGAGAGAGAGGTCTTAAACGTAAGATTCTCGAATACTTCCAATTCACCCCAAACAGATCCTACAAATTTATCCCAGTCCTTGTTATTGTTTAAGGTCTGCATCATAGCGACCGGATTCACGATCTCTTGATTTTCGATCACGTTATAAATACGGCCTTCGTCATCCTTGACATAACCGGGATAATTTTTTTCGTAATAAGCGAGATCTTCCGCCGAAGGATTCTCCAGATAGACCGATTCGTTCGGTGGAGTCATCACCGCACTTGCCAACGGGCCGGAGAAGTTGTCATTCTCCGAAATACCTTTGGATATGATCCGTGTATATCCTAGGTTCGTACCGACCTTGAAACTACGGAAGAATTTATTCGTCTTATTCTCAAACACATTATAGGTATTGTTGAAACGTAAGCTATATCGTTTATAATCCGACTTATCTTTTCCTCCAACAATTCCTTCTTGATCTAAATAACCAAAAGAAAGGAAATAGCTTCCCTTATCACCACCACCACTGATGCTCGCTTGATGATTCATGATCGGGGCATTCTCGTTATAAATCTCATTCTGCCAGTTCGTCCCTACACCAGCTTTCGAAGGATCATCGTAAATAGGGTCCATCCCGGCATTCACGTAAGCCTCATTCATTATTGTCTCATATTCGGTGGCATTCAAGACCGACATTTTTCGCCAAGGATTTTGCCAACCGATTGAGAAATCATAATTGACAACCGCTTTTCCTTTTTTCCCGCTCTTTGTCGTAACCAAAATAACACCATTAGCCGCACGCGAACCGTAGATAGCGGCTGAAGCGGCATCTTTTAAGACCTCGATAGATTGTATATCCTGCGGATTCAGATAATCGACACCTCCTTCAAGTGGCATTCCATCCACAATATATAAAGGGTTACTATCATTAATAGTTCCTGTACCACGGATACGGACTCTCGACTCGGCTCCCGGTTGTCCGGAATTCTGCATAATGCTTACTCCCGAAACCTTTCCCCGTAACACATCCTCTACCCGGGTAGGTGTCAGCTTCTCCAAATCATCGGAGGTGACCCGGCTTATGGCCGCTGTCATCACGCTCTTCTTCTGGACGCCATAACCAACCACGACCACCTCATCCAAGGCTTGCGTGTCCTCTTTCAAGACAACCTGCAAATCAGTCTGCGTACCGACCTTAACCGTATGGGAGAGATAGCCGATAAACGAGATTTCCAAGATATCGCCATTTTTCACATCTAGCGTAAATACACCATTCATGTCAGAGATCGTACCGGTAGTAGTTCCTTTTACGGAAATACTCGCACCGATAACCGGAGTTCCATTCGTATCCAAGATCGTTCCTCGCAATTTTCTTACCGTTTGAGAAACTTCCATCGGATTTACATCAGGATGGGAAAGGCCGCTTGCCTCCAGATTGCCACTTAAGGAAGCGAGCAATAATGACCCGGCACATATCCAACGCCATCGCTGATCCTTACTTTTCTTTTTCATAAATTATTCGAATTTAAAGGTTTAAACAATATTCCTAACATTACTTTTTGGTTATTCGGACTCTGAGTATTTTCAAAAAAGGGGTAGCATTCCCCTCGACAGCACTCACGAGGAGTGCCGCCGTAGGAAATTGGATATAAAAGCTAACCTAACTAATTTAATGTATACTCAAAGTAATCCTTGAAAGAGGTTACCGCATCGCCTACTTTTAGATAACGGCGACTAAGTACTGGTTTCGCCCCC
>ENA-UOJN01001768-UOJN01001768.1-human-gut-metagenome-genome-assembly--contig:-C125IIP-NODE-1768-length-14723-cov-7.364535_pt1 | contig 14723 bp, 6 predicted proteins | sample MGYA00242350_ERZ723897 | MGnify/ENA metagenome assembly ERZ723897 | reverse complement strand
TTTGTTAAAACTACTCAGTTATAGCCTTAAACTGAATTATTACTCCCTTTCTGGATGATTTTACTCTTTAAATACTCTTCTAATTCTGAATTTTGCAAAAGAATTAATAACACAGGTTAAGTTAAGAAATGAAAAGCTTTACGAAAAACACTGTACTTATTGTTTAACTAAATAATACTATCATGAAACAAGAAATCGAAAAGATGAAGAGCAGGTTGCTTCTGCTGGCATTCATTTTAATGGTGCCTATTGGAGTGTTTGCTCAAAACATTACGGTAAAAGGTAATGTGACTGATTCGGAAGGAGAACCGATTATTGGTGCCACTGTTATGGAAAAAGGCAAAAGCCAGAATGGTGTCATCACTGACTTAGATGGTAATTTTACTCTGAATGTGTCAGGTAAAGGAAAAAAGATCGTTATTACCTATATAGGTATGAAAACGGAAGAAGTGGATGCAGTAACCGGAAAGACTTTGAAGATTGTTTTAAAGGATGATTCGCAAACACTGGACGAAGTAGTAGTAGTTGCCGTAGGTTATGGTAACGCACGCAAGAAAGATTTGACTGGAGCTATTTCTTCCGTAGGTGAGAAAACATTGAAAAACATCCCAACTACTTCAGCTTCAAGCGCCATTACGGGACGTCTGGCGGGTGTAAGCGTTGTTACAACTGAAGGTTCACCGGATGCAGCCGTTAATATTCGCGTACGTGGTGGTGGTTCTATCACGCAGAGCAATGAGCCGCTGTTCATTGTAGATGGATTCCAGGTGAGTAATATTAATGATATTCCTCCGACGGATATTGAAAGCATTGATGTGTTGAAGGATGCTTCTTCTACTGCCATTTATGGTGCTAAGGGAGCTAATGGCGTAATTTTGGTTACTACAAAAGGTGGTCGTGCCGGTAAGACAGAAGTGACATTCAATGCATCATTGGGTTTGAACCGTTTCTATAATGAAACTGAGGTTCTTTCTCCCTATGAATATGTTTACTATCAGCGTGAATTGGATCCGGCTAAGAATGCAGGCTTTTTTGATCGCTATGGACAGTGGGAAGATGTCGATATTTATAAAGGTAAAGAAGGACTCAACTGGCAACGTAAATTGTTTGATCGTACCGGATTGAAGCAGAGCTACAACGTAAACATTAATGGTGGTAGTGAGTCTTTGATTTATAGTATAAGTTACACACGTGATGATGAAACTTATATTATGCAAACATCCAAATATCGTCGTGATAATCTGAACTTGAAGTTAAGCAAGAATTTTAATAAAAAGTTGAGATTGGATCTTAATGCTAAAATGAGTAATAATGTTATTGACGGCCCCAGTGTATCCAGTGGTTCCAAACTACGTGACTGCGTGAAGTATCCTCCTATTGGTACGCTTACTGACCTAACGGAAGACGACCTGGCTGGTGATAATGAATTGATCCCTGAAAATATCAGTAACTTGAACGACCCCTTCTACAATATTACCAACGAGTATAAGAAGCAGTCCAAGTTCAATAATACCTATAATGTTGCTTTAATATGGGACGTTATTAAAGGATTACAGTGGCGTGCAGTACTTATGGCTTTACTTTTGATCGTACTGATAATATTTATCTGAAGAATACAGGTGAAGCGAATGGTAAGGCCGGACAACCTGTTGCCTATCGCCAATATTGGAATGGTTCAAAATGGACATTTCGTACTTTGCTGACTTATAAATTCAAGTTGAAAAAGCATCATTTTGACGTTATGGGCGGTATAGAAGCTAATAACTCTGAAAAGGATGATATGAAAGTCAATTCAGACTATTATCCGGGTGATTATTTGGCTAATGACATTCTGGCTATGTGGAACAATGGTACTGCAGAACCCACTTATACAACGATTAATGAACCCGACCGCAGCATGTCCTATTTCGGTCGTGCCAATTACATTCTGAATGATCGTTACTATCTGACTTTTACGTTGCGTGCAGATGGTACTAATGTATTTGCACCTGGAAATAAGTGGGGTATTTTCCCCGCTGCATCTGCTGCATGGCGTATTTCGGATGAAAGTTTCATGGAATGGTCTAAAGACTGGTTGTCCACTTTGAAGATGCGTGCCAGTTATGGTAAGTCCGGTAATGCCCGTGTCGGTTCCTATTGGCGCCAGACTTATAGTCCGGTAACTTCTACTAAGAATCTCTATTATCAGAATGAGATTGGACAGAGTAGCTTGCAACCTGCCAAACGTCTGCGTAATGAAAATCTGACCTGGGAGTCTAAATTCTCAACGAACGTAGGTTTTGACTTAGGTTTCTTCAGTAATCGTATAAATCTGACATTTGATTATTATAATGATGTTACTAAGGACTTGATTATGGAAGTGCAGTTGCCCTCTAATGCAGGTTATAGTAGCCAATACCAAAATCTTGGTCAGACCACTAATCGCGGTGTAGAGTTGTCGTTGAATGCAAATCTCGTTCAGACGAAAGATTTCTATCTTGACTTTAATTTTAATATTGCTTTCAATAAGAATAAGGTAGATGCATTGTATGGTGCCAATGGTGACGAAATGATTCTTTCTGGTGGTGGCACAGAGACCGGTAGCGATAACTATCGTGTTTTTGTAGGCCAGGAAGTTGGTTTGATGTACGGTTATGTGTCTGATGGTATGTATTCTTTTGATGATTTTACTTTCAATCCTACCACTAAAAAGTGGGATATTGTGACGACTAAAGATGAAAATGGTGTACCAATCGTTACAGATTGTTCGGGTGTACTTTCTCGTGCAGGAGGTTATTTCGGACCTGGTCACATGAAATTGAAGGACTTGAATGGTGATGGAGTTATTGATGCTGATAATGACCGTAAAGTGATCGGTCATGCGTTGCCGAAACACACTGGTGGTTTTAGTTTTAATGCCGGTTGGAAAGGTTTCGATGTTACAGCGATGTTCAACTGGTCTTATGGTAATGATATTCTGAATATCAATAAAGTGGACTACACTTCTTATACAGGTTCTAAACGTTATCAGAATCTGAGTAATGATATGAGATTGGCAAATCGTTTTACAACGATAGATCCTGTAACAGGACTTAATATCTATTATGGTGAGTATGCCAACCCTGAACGTTTGCAGGAAATTAATTCCAATGCTTCCATCTGGCATCCGTTAATGAACAATACGATTACCACAGACTGGTTGGTAGAAGACGGTTCGTTTTTACGCTTAGGCGTTCTGACGCTGGGATATACTCTTCCGAAATATTGGACTCAAAAGTTCGGTGTGAAGAGCCTGCGTGTCTATGCTACTGGAAATAATTTATTCTGTCTGACAGGATATAGCGGTCAGGATCCGGAAGTAAATACAAGTTCCAGCAATATGACTCCTGGTTATGACCGTTCGGCTTATCCGAAGTCCAGATCCTATATTTTTGGATTAAATGTTACATTCTAAACTAATAAACTTATGAAATTACAGAATATAGTATATGTATTGACGGTGGGAGGTGCGCTGTTAACCTCTTGCAGCGATTTTCTTGATACGGAATCTCCCTCGGTACAAAGTAGTACTGTTACTTTTGAGAATGAAGGTATGACGCGTTCGGCTATTATGGGAGTTTACTCCGAATTAGCAGGTACGTATGTTTATGGACAGAAAATGTCGGTTAACTGGCAAGGTGTTTCTGATATTGAATTGGCTAGTGGTTATGCTACTGACCCATCTAAAGACCTGACAAGTGATACAGGGGCGGCCAATTATTATTGTGACTGGTACAACAAGACCCTGCAATGGGGATACATTTTTAAAATGGCAGAATTGGCCAGTACGGCTGTGGATGGCATTCGTGCTTCAGCGCTTTATAAAAGTGGTAATGCGGCGATGAAGCGTTATTTGGGTGAGGCTTTAACATTGCGTTCATTGTCTTATTTTGAATTGGTTAGGCGTTGGGGAGATATTCCTTTTAAGGAAGGTATGTCTAACTCGGATCTTTCCAATGTATATATGGGAAAGATTAATCGTGATAGTATTTATTCAAGTATTGTTCGTGACATGCAGGAGGCAGTTAACTATTTGCCTTGGGTAGGAGAAAATTCTGATTATAATTGCGAACGCGTGAATAAAGGATTTGCCAAGGGATTATTGGCTCGTATTGCTCTTTTTGCAGGAGGATGGTCTGTTCGTGACGGTAATCAGTTTCCTGATGATTCTAATGTAGAACACTATCCTAATGTTGAAGGAAATCCCGGTATGGAGGAAGTAGGAGGTTATTATGTTGGTAGACCTAAGAATTGGCGTGATTATTATGAAATAGCCGAGCAGCAATGTGCTGAAATTATTGGTGCTCCGGAGAATCCTCATCAATTGGATCCTGATTATGGACATATCTGGAAAACAGTTTGTGGCTTGAATTATAACGAATATAATGAGAATCTTTTTGAAGTAGCTAATGGAGTAGGGTATAGTGGTGACATCGGTACATTGATGGGACGTGCAATGGACGGTGGAATCGGGTATGGCAGCCGTGGTTTCGGTGGTTCTTATGTATGTTCAAATGCGTATTATTTCTATTCATTTTCTCCGACTGATACTCGTCGTGATTATGCTTGTTACTGGCCTCAGTATAAGAAAGATTCAGATGCGAAGAGAAATCGTGAGGTGATGCAGACTGATATAATGAACGTGAAATTGGGTAAATGGGGCTTCTTCTGGACTTCTAATGCATATCGTTCTATAGCACAAACAGCTACGGCTCGTACTCCGACCGGTATTAACTGGATTGTGATGCGTTATTCAGACGTCTTACTGATGTTTGCTGAAGCTCGTTATATGTTGGGTAAAGGAATTGATTCAAATAGTGAAATAGCTAATATCAGTGCCCGCAACGCATTGGAACAAGTTCGTACGAGAGCTTTCGGTGCCGGTTCTGAAGAAGTGAATAAATATGATGCTGATTTCTTTGAGGCTATTGTTAACGAACGTGCTTGGGAACTGGGTGGTGAAGGTATCCGTAAATTGGATTTAGTCCGTTGGGGATTACTAGATTCTAAAATAGAGGATATGAAAAAGGCGATGCTTTATTTGCTGGACGGTACTCATACCATACAAATCTTCGATAAAACGTATGAACCAACTGATTTCCCGGTGAAAGTGTACTATAGATATGATAAGGAAGGTGAATTCATAGATTTGTCTTCAGCCAATTTCTATCGTAACCTGGCCGATAATCCCGATACGGAAGTTTATTCAGAAGCGAATTGGTTCCCCCGTTCTTATTGGAATTTGGCCGAAGGTAAAGAAAGTTCTTTAGTTGATAATTCAGTAAAGATATTGTCTTGTGCCACTGGTTTGCGTAAATCTTATGATTATACGGAATTGCTGGGTACTTTGAAGTATGGCGAGTTGATTCAGGCTAAGTTGAATCTTATAGATATAGGTAATGAGATCTGTAATTATCGTCATTTCCATTCTATCTATTATGATGATATCTATAAGTCAAAAGGGTATTTGAAGAACTCTTATGGATATGATAAGCAAAAATAAAAAGTTAACTTATTAAAGAATGAATATATGAAACTTAGAAATATATATTATATCTTATTGGGAGTTCTGGCATTTTCTGCCGTTGCTTGCCAGGAGGATGCCAATGACTGGGGGATAGAACCAGGGCATGACCGGTTATTCCGTACTACTGAATTTAAAGTGGCTGATAATACATCTCCTACTTCTATAATGTTAAGTTACAGAGGTATAACGGATGCTTCAAAGTATATCTTTGAATTTAGTAAAGGAGATAGTCTGGAATTTACAAATATTGTGAAGACTGTGGAAATTCTGGCAGACACCTTGACACCGTATCGTCAGGAAACTACTGCGGTTAAAACGGAATATCGTACATTGTTCACAGACTTGGATGGAACCAGCCGTTATTCGGTACGTGTAAAAGCGGTAGATGGAAAAACAGGTAAAGAGTCCGGTTATGTGGGACTTTTCTTTGAAACTCCGGATGAGCAGATATTTACGGAGGTTGTTCCTTCTACTTCCGGTGCTGTCTTGAAGTGGAAAGCCGATAAGACCGCTACTCATATTCGCCATGCCGAATTGAAGTTTACGGTGGAAGGAGAAGGGGAAGAACAGACTGTTTTGATTGATACAGTATGGGTAGAACCCGCTCACGAGTTAACTGCAACTGAAAAACAGGCAGGAACTTATTCCATTAAAGACTTGAAGGCAGGAACTAATTATCTGGCATATATCCTGAATGGCGATGTGCTTAGAGGTAAATATAGATTTTTGACACTGGGCTCTTCTGTAGGAGAAACAATAGACGTACAATCAGGAGATGATATTAATGCTTTGTTAGCTTCTGCCCCGGTAGGACCGGTAACTTTGGCTTTCAAAGGTGGAGAAAGCTATACGTTTGGTGAGATCACTGTGCCGACAAATGTGAAGGCTCTTTATTTGGCAGGTAATGTGATTAACGGTCAGCTGCCTCAATTGACGGCTACCAAAATGACATTTACTGCTCCGCTGGGAACTGTGAAATGGCAGAATATCGATTTGATAAGTGACGGACAATCTCAATTCTTCATTGAAATAGGTAATACGAATTGCTTCAGTACTATAGCCTTTGAGGGATGTCATATCAGTGAAATTCCACGTAGCCTTGTGCGTTTGAACAATGGTGATGTAGAGATAAGTGGTATTACAATCAGTAATTGTATTGTGAAGAATGTAGCATTGAGCGGCTATGGCCTGTTCAATTTCGGTAAAGCTAAATCCTTGAAGAAACTCGTTATTGAAAACTCTACGCTTTGTGAGATTGGTGATCAGTTGATGGATGTTCGTTTTGTTATTGATGAAATAAAAATGAATAAATGTATCTTCTGTAATTATACAATTGGTATGCCGAAGGTATTCCGTTTGGATAAGCAACCGAAGTCTATTGCTGTGACAAGTACTGTCTTTACCGGAACGAATGGTGGCAGCAAGATTAATTCCGGAAATGGAGATTATTCTGGCTACCTGGATTTCTCCGGTTGCTATTTGACCTCTGACTTCCAAGTGGACTCTAGACCGTTCACGAATGCCAAGTCTTTGTCTATGACATCTCTGGAATTGTTCGTAGATCCGATGAATGGGGATTTCCATTACAAACCGGAATTGAAATTTGAGGGTGAAGGCAAAGCCGGTGACCCGAGATGGTGGATACAATAGGTAAGATTCCATATAGGAAAGATTGTTAATGATGGAGGGAGGTTGTTCATATGAACAACCTCCTTTTGTGTTTAATCTGCTCTGAGAAACTTTTCGAATTTTGAGATAGTGCACTTATAGTACCTGAATTTCCCCCATAATACCTAATTTTCCCGGGTATATTTGCATAAAATGATTAACAATAACTCTATAAAAGTAACAGACTATGAAACGATGGATTTTGATTGGTATGGTTGTAGCTTCCGGTATGACTATACAGGCACAAAACAAATTGCCCGAAAAGTTTCCTTACCAGGATACAAGTTTAACTGCAGAAGAACGGGCGGATGATTTGCTCAAAAGATTGACTTTGGAGGAAAAGGCTTCATTGATGATGAACGGTTCTCCGGCTATTCCCCGATTATCGATCAAAGCGTATGGTTGGTGGAATGAAGCACTTCACGGTCTCGCGCGTACAGGATTGGCTACAGTGTTTCCACAGGCTATCGGTATGGGAGCATCATTTGATGATAGTTTGTTGTATGAAGTCTTTACGGCAGTATCTGATGAAGCAAGAGCAAAGAGCCGGAGATTGGATAGTAAAGGAAATCTTACACGTTATCAGGCACTTACAGTGTGGACTCCTAATGTGAATATTTTCCGTGATCCGCGTTGGGGGCGTGGACAGGAGACGTATGGAGAAGATCCCTATTTGACCAGCCGTTTGGGAGTTGCAGTAGTCAATGGTTTGCAGGGACCCGATACAGCACGATACAATAAACTTCACGCTTGTGCAAAACATTATGCTGTACACTCGGGACCGGAGTGGAATCGGCATAGTTTTAATGCTGAGAATATTTCTCCACGAGATTTATGGGAAACTTATCTTCCCGCCTTTAAAACCTTAGTTCAGGAAGCTAAAGTGAAAGAAGTGATGTGTGCTTATAACCGTTTTGAAGGTGAACCATGTTGTGGAAGTAATCGTTTGCTGACTCAGATTTTGCGTGATGAATGGGGCTTCGACGGAGTCGTTGTTTCAGATTGTGGGGCAGTATCGGATTTCTGGCAAAAAAGAAAGCATGAGACGCATCCTGATGCTGCCAGTGCTTCGGCAGATGCTGTTTTAAATGGCACGGATGTTGAGTGTGGAAATAGCTATAAATCCTTACCGGATGCAGTAAAGGCTGGACTTATTACTGAAAATCAGATAGATATTTCAGTAAAACGTTTGTTGAAAGCTCGTTTTGAGTTGGGAGAAATGGATGAGAATGTCTGGACAGGGATTTCTTCGGATGTTGTGGACTCACCCAAACATCGTCAGTTGGCATTGCAGATGGCGCGTGAAACCATGACATTGTTGCAAAATAATAATAATATACTTCCATTGAGTAAACAGGCAAAAATAGCATTAATAGGTCCTAATGCAAATGATTCGGTTATGCAATGGGGAAATTATAATGGGCTACCTTCGCATACCATTACTTTGCTCGAAGGTATGCAGCGTTATCTGCCAACTTCTAATCTTATTTATGAGCCGGTTTGCGGACACACGGATAGTACTTTGTTCATTAGCTTATTCAACAAATGTTCTACTTCGGAAGGAAACGGTTTTCATTCAACATATTGGAATAATAATACCTTTACAGGGGAGGCTGTTACGGAAGTTCAGCAATCCACCCCATTCTTATTTAATACTAATGGGGCTGCTCCTTTTGCACCGGGAGTTATTTTAAGAGGATTTTCTGCTGAATATCGTTCTGTATTTCATCCGGAAAAAACAGAAGACGTTGTTTTTCGTATTCAGATGCGAGGCGCCTATGAACTTTATATTAATGGTAAACTGGTTAAGGAAGACGAAGGAGCCGTGAAGCAAATGACTTCCATTTATACGTTGAAGGCAGAATCGGGAAAGTCTTATGATATTTTATTAAAGTATCGTCATTTTGACAAAACGGCAAATCTTAGTTTTGATATGGGAGTAAATGCTCAGATAGATGTGAAAGGATTGTTGGAGCGTATCAAAGATGTAGATGTAGTTATCTTTGCGGGTGGTATCTCTCCGGCACTGGAAGGAGAAGAAATGCCTGTTGATGCAGCTGGTTTCAGGGGAGGAGATCGCACCGAAATCGAGTTGCCGGCTGTACAGCGACGTGTTGTTGAGGCTTTGAAAACTGCAGGAAAACGGATTGTGTTTGTTAATTTCTCCGGTGCAGCTATAGCTTTGGAGCCGGAAAGTCAGAATTGTGAGGCTATCCTGCAAGCATGGTATCCTGGGCAAGCTGGTGGCCAGGCTGTTGCCGAAGTTTTGTTCGGCGATTACAATCCGGCTGGAAAATTACCATTGACATTCTATCGTAACCTGGCTCAAATTCCGGATTTTGAGGATTATAATATGACCGGAAGGACCTACAGGTACATGAAAGAGACTCCTTTGTTCCCATTTGGTCATGGACTTAGTTATACTACATTCAAATATGGAAAGTTAAAAATGAATGATGATAAAATAGCTGCCGGTCAAAATCTGAACCTGGTGATTCCTGTAACTAATACAGGGAGTCGGGATGGAGATGAAGTGGTACAGGTCTATCTCAAAAAAATGGATGATACAGAGGGACCGGTTAAAACGTTGCGTGCTTTTAAGCGTGTGCGTATTCCGGCAGGAAAGACGGTTGAGGTTAAATTTTCTTTGGATGATACCCAGTTGGAATGGTGGGATGAACAGAGCAATACAATGAGAGTTTGCCCGGGAAATTATACTGTTATGATAGGAGGTACTTCCTGTGAGAAGAGTTTATTATCACGGGCATTTACCATTCGGTAAAATTATGAGGAGATGATAGCTGAAATATTCAACTATCATCTCTTTTATTTTCTTTGTATTCCGAAGGCGTCATTCCCATTTGTCTTTTGAAACACTTTCCGAAATATTTAGGATCGTTGAAGCCTGTCATGTAAGCCACTTGTGAAAAGTTATATTCTCCGCTGTCTATTAATTGTACGGCACGTTTAATCCTAATTTCGCGTATGAAGTCCACGGGAGACAGACCGATGATGGATTTTAGTTTCTGATAGAAGACAGAACGTCCTAAATTCAGTAACTGGGCAAATTCGTCGACTGTAAGTTCCGAGTTTTCCATTTGCTCTTCCATTACTTGCATCACTTGCTGCATGAACTGCTCATCGTATGAAATGATCTGAGGTTGCGAGGGGGTCAGTTTCTCTTCCAGAGTGGTTTCCTGGGTATTGTTTAATTTTTCCGACCATGCTTTCCAGTAGATTTCCTGCAATTCTTTACGCTGGTGAAGCAAAGACTTGATACGAATTTTTAGATACGTTGCACTGAAGGGCTTGGTGATATAATCGTCTATCCCTTGTTCCAGTCCTGATATGCGATCATCCAGCGATGATTTGGCAGAAAGCAGAATGATAGGTATGTGACATATTTCTCTGTTCTCCTTAATATTCTTTACCATATCAAGGCCATCCATAGCAGGCATCATAATGTCACTGATAATCAGATCGGGAATATATTCCCGGGCTTGGTCCAATCCTTCTTGTCCATTGGTGGCGGTGAGTACCCGATAACTTTCTGACAAGATATCTGATAAGAAGTTTCTTAGCTCTACGTTATCTTCGACAATTAAGATGGATACAGGGTCTTCTTCATTCGATATCTGATTTGGTTCTTTGGCTGTCTCTGAAGGAGTAATGTCGGTCATTGAAGCTATTTCAACCATGGGTCTTATTTCATTTTTCTTTTCAGCGGGGACTGAATTTCCGTCATTCAATATAAACTCTGTATTTTCTCTTCCCTCATAAACTTTTTGATTCATTGGTAATATAACGGTAAACTCGCTGCCTACACCGGGTTGACTTTTTACTTCAATGTTGCCACAATGTAGTTCTATCAGTTCTTTGACAAGTGATAGTCCTATACCTGACGAGGGCTGCAATATGTTGAATTTTACCAATGTTTCAAAGCGTTGGAAAAGTGTTTGCTGTTTTTGAAGATCGATACCAATGCCTTCGTCTTTTATGGAAACAATTAATCTGCTACTTTCCACATTGGCAATGACGGTAATAGACTTATTGGCCGGAGTGTACTTGAATGCATTGGATAGCAAATTAAAAATGATTTTTTCAAACTTATCCTGATCGATCCAGGTTTCTATAGCTTCCTGGTTTGTTTCCAATTGGTAATTGATATTCTTTTCTTCAGCAATAAGGCGGAAGTTATCCATTACTTTTTGTAATAGGCTGAGGACATCTGTCTTTTCCAGCAGCACTTTCATTTTTTTATTCTCTATTTTCCGGAAATCCAATATCTGGTTTACTAAGTGCAACATACGCTCCGTATTCTTGTGCACCAGGGTTAAATGTTTACGGGCATTGGTTGTGAGAGTTTCGTGTTCCAGAATTTCACTAACCGGACTGGCTATGAGTGTTAACGGAGTACGTAATTCATGCGAAATATCGGTGAAAAAGCGCAATTTGATATTTGCCAGTTGTTGTTCAATATTTATCTGATGACGTAACCGGTATATGTAGAGAATGATATAGACGATAGTTGCTGTGGATAACACGAATAATACGACATACAGAATCCATGCCCAGTATGTCTCCCAAAAGGTTGGAAGTACAGTTATAGGCAGGATACGTGCTTTTTCCATCCATACTCCGTCGCTGTTGGTAGAACGTATTTGCAATTCATATTCTCCCGGAGGAAGGTTGATATAGCTGGCTGAACGGCTGTTATCCACTTCATTCCATTTTTCTTCCAATCCTTTCAGACGGTAAGCATAGCTGATTGATTCAGGCGCTACATAATCCAAAGCTGCAAATTGGAAAGTAACATTGCGTTCGGATGGTTTCAGCCTTAGTTCTTCCAGATCATTGATATCTAAATCCTGGGAGGTTCCTTGTATTTTAAATCCGGTGAATACAATGGGAGGGGCATAATTACTTTTCTGAAGATGTTCAGGACTAATTTTGAGTATTCCGATATCTGTTCCTAATAGCAATTGATTATTTTCCAGCACAGGAGCCGCTTCTGTAAAGTAAAGCTCTTGTTGTATATACTTTTTATCATAATATTCAAATGTTTCCTTTTCCGGATTGAAACGGGTAAGTGCATTTTCCGAAATTACCCATAAACTTCCTTCTTTATCTTCTATCATAGACTGGACGAGGTCGGATGGTAAGCCATCTTTTGTCGTATAAGGTTTAAATTCGATGTGTTCACTTAAAAGATTTTCAGAAAGGACTTTATTGATTCCTCCGGTAAATGTAAGGATGTAAGTTGTATTTCTGCTATCTGTGTAAACATAGGTCACATTATTACTGCTAAGACTGGAAACTGTATTGGGACTGCGGAGATTACGGTAGAAATTGATTTCTTCCGGTTGTTTAAATTCATTGGAGAAGGTTAGTAACCCTTCTGTGGTACAGACAAGAATCGCCTGATTGACCTCAGTGATATAGCGGACTTTGGAGAAATGTTCTTTGGGATATCCTTTCAGTTGATTATCGCTATGTATGAAGCGGATTTCCCCTTCAGGTGTCTTTTCCAGTAAATTCAGTCCTCCACCATGACAACCTATCCAGATACGTTTTTGATGATCCTGATAGATGCTATAGATACTATTATGGCTCAGGCTATACGGGTTGTCTTCCTGATGAGTAAATTGACGTATTTGAAAATGATCATTACCGGTTCTTTCTAATTGGAAAAGCCCATCCAACTTACTTCCCATCCAAATAACTCCATTTTCATCTTCCATAAAGCAGTAGATGTTTTTTTGGAAAGAAATAGGTTGTGAACTGATGGTTCCTGCGGGAGTCAGATATCCTTTTAAACTTCCATCCGGCTGATAAATTCGTACATATCCTTTTTTGCTGGCTGTCCAAAGCTCATCTTTTTCATCTATCAAGAAAGCGCGTGTTTCAAAGCTGGCATCTATGGCTTGTAGTGAACATGCGTAGGTAGAAAATGAGATTTTTGTAACGTCCCAGTGATTACATATCCAGAGATTTCCCTGCTGATCTAAAAAAGAATTCAGAATGACGGGATTGAATTTTGTATCAGGATTATTATAATCAGTATAATAGGGCTTCAGTTGTTTGTTCTTTCGATCATAATAGGAGAAGCCACCTCTATGTGGAACCATCCACAATGTTCCTTGCTTATCTTCGAATATCAGGTCGCGACTTAATCGTTCGGCTTTTGGCAGATCCTCTTTGGGAGTAATATAATGTTGTTTCTCTTCTGTCTCTAAGTTATAACGCACTACTCCGGGCATTTCGGAGTATAACCATAATTCGCCGAAACTGTCTCTGAATACGGATAAAACTTCAGTAGAGGGATTGGTAGGAGTGCGGGGATCTATTAATCTGTATCTTTGATTTTCCGCAAAGTAAATATAGAGTCCATTATTTGTGCACAGTCCTATGCTATCTTTTCCCAGTCTACTGATAGAATTGATAGCATTGGAGGTTGAAAAGGGCATTTCATGAAACTGAAGTTGCTGTGTCTGGGGTAGATATATCACTAACTGGTTGTTGGCAGATACTAGATATATATTGCCATTATCTTCTTTGATATTCTTGAATGGAATATCAGATTCTATTTTCTTTTTGCCAATGATTGAAATTCCTTTGTTGGTTAATATCCATTCGTCCCCATCGCTATCTTGAAAAATAGTGATTATTTGATCCCCTTTCAGGTTCTTCTCTTCGATATTATATAAGGTTATTCCTTCTCCTTCCTGAGCCTTGTACGCTTGTTCGTCAATACGGAATGCTCCACGATCACATACGATCCAACTGACGCCTTTGGGTAATGTATAGACGTTCTGTACAGCGTAGGTCTGCTGTTTTTCGTTTTCATAAGGGCGTAAGATATCTATGAATTTTTCCCGGCGGCTGTCGAATAGATAGATTCGTAAGTCATAAGTCTGACACCAGATGTCACAGGTTTGTGTCTGTGTGATTTTGGCTAAACGATTACTGGTTAAAGTACATCCGTCTCCCGGAAATGCTTTATAGTTTTTGAAAGTGTATCCATCGAATTTATTTAAGCCATTCCAAGTGGAAAACCAGATAAACCCTTTTGAATCTTGCAGGATATTGGTGACAGACCTTTGTGCCAATCCGTTGTAAGCGGAGAAACGTTGAATTTGGCAAATCGGTTGTGCAATGGCTACACAGGGGATAAAAAGACAAATCAATATTAAATAATTGATTTGTAGTATAATGCACTTTTTCATAGTATTGACTAATTTGTAACTGCTTTGCAAAGATATAAATTATCTGTTTTACTACTATGTATTCTGATAGTAAATGTAGGTGGATTTTTCAGCACTTCGGTAAAGGAAGCATGGATGTGTAATTATTATATAGCCATGTGGAATATTTGTTTCCTTAGGTGTATTATCGGGCTTGTGACTACCCAGAAAGCTGTTTTTAAACATTGTGAACATTCGTTTCCACCTATTGCGATAATTTTTCCCCCCTTAACTAAATACCTTTTCGGACTTTTGTATCAGAAAAT